>Ga0222420_100111_pt1 | contig 156773 bp, 135 predicted proteins | sample 3A2ome_FD_182470 | JGI IMG/M metagenome (GOLD analysis project Ga0222420, IMG submission 182470) | Enriched microbial communities from leaf-cutter ant dump, University of Wisconsin, Madison, United States - 3A200A (version 2) | ecosystem: Environmental > Terrestrial > Nest > Insects nest > Nest... | reverse complement strand
CTGTGCGCCCAGGGCCAAGCCGCCGGCCGGCGCGTGTTCATCCGGGCCGACCTCAATGTGCCGCAGGACGACAGCGGCCGCATCACCGAGGACACCCGCATCCGCGCCTCGGTGCCGTGCATCCAGATGGCGCTGGACGCGGGCGCGGCCGTGATGGTCACCTCCCATCTGGGCCGCCCCAAGGAGGGCGAGTTCAAGCCCGAGGACTCCCTGGCGCCGGTCGCCGCGCGCCTGGGCGAGCTGCTCGGCCGCGAGGTGCCCCTGGTGGCCGACTGGACGGATGGCGTCGACGTGCAGCCCGGCCAGGTGGTGCTGCTGGAGAACTGCCGCCTGAACAAGGGCGAGAAGAAGAACGACGAGGCGCTGGCGAAAAAGCTCGCCGCCCTGACCGACATCTACGTGAACGACGCCTTCGGCACCGCGCACCGCGCCGAGGCCACCACCTACGGCATCGCCCAGTTCGCCAAGGTGGCCTGCGCCGGCCCGCTGCTGGCCGCCGAGATCGACGCCATCTCCAAGGCCCTGGCCAACCCCAGGCGCCCGCTGGTGGCCATCGTGGCCGGCTCCAAGGTCAGCACCAAGCTGACCATCCTGCAGAGCCTGGCGAAGAACGTGGACCAGCTCATCGTCGGCGGGGGCATCGCCAACACCTTCATGCTGGCCGCGGGCCTGCCCATCGGCAAGAGCCTGGCCGAGCCGGACCTGCTGGGCGAGGCCAAGGCGGTGATCGAAGCCATGCGCGCGCGCGGCGCGGCGGTGCCGATCCCGGTGGACGTGGTGACGGCCAAGGCCTTCGCGGCCGACGCGCCGGCCACGGTGAAGGCGGCCACCGAGGTGGCCGAGGACGACCTGATCCTGGACATCGGGCCGGAGACGGCCGGGCAGCTGGCCGCGCAGCTGCGCGAGGCGGGCACCATCGTGTGGAACGGGCCGGTGGGGGTGTTCGAGTTCGACGCCTTCGCGCACGGCACCGAGACCATCGCGCGGGCGATTGCGGCCAGCGACGCGTTCAGCATTGCGGGCGGGGGCGACACGCTGGCGGCCATCGCCAAGTACGGCATCGAGAAGGACGTGGGCTACATCTCCACCGGCGGGGGCGCCTTCCTGGAGGTGCTGGAGGGCAGGAAGCTGCCGGCCTTCGAGATCCTGGAAAAGCGCGCCGCCGGTTGAAGGGCGCCGGCTCCGCGTGCCGCCGGCGCGGCGCAAGGAGTCGATTCGGCGCTGGAACCACAGACCCCCTGTCGCTTCGGGGACAAATTGTATACAGTAGCGAATACAAAACCGTGGAGACCGACATGCCTGCCCCCCGAATCCCCCGTCACGCCACCAAGATCGTCGCCACCATCGGCCCGGCCTCCAGCACGCCCGAGCTGCTGGAGCAGATGATCCTGCACAAGGTCAGCGTGGTGCGGCTGAACTTCAGCCACGGCAAGGCGCAGGACCACATCGACCGTGCCGCCATGGTGCGCGAGGCGGCGCGCCGTGCCGGCCGCGAGGTGGCCATCATGGCCGACCTGCAGGGCCCGAAGATCCGCGTCGGCAAGTTCGCCGAGGGCAAGGTCTGGCTGGAGCCGGGCGCGAGGTTCGTGCTCGACGCGGCCCGCACCGAGCCGGGCGACATCGACGCCGTGGGCCTGGACTACAAGGACCTGCCGCGCGACGTGAAGCCGGGCGACCGCCTGCTGCTCAACGACGGCCTGATCGTGCTGACCGTCGACGCCGTGGTCGGCGACGCCGTCCACACCACCGTGAAGCTGGGCGGCGAGCTGTCGAACAACAAGGGCATCAACAAGCAGGGCGGCGGCCTCACCGCGCCGGCGCTGACGGCCAAGGACATGGAGGACATCAAGACCGCGATGAGCTTCCAGGCCGACTACGTGGCGGTGAGCTTCCCGAAGAACGCCACCGACATGGAGATGGCGCGCCAGCTGTGCAACGTGGCCGGCGCCGAATGGGGCCACAAGCCCGGCATGATCGCCAAGATCGAGCGCGCCGAGGCGATCCCCAAGCTCGACGAGATCCTGGCCGCCAGCGACGGCATCATGGTGGCGCGCGGCGACCTGGCCGTGGAGGTGGGCAACGCCGCCGTGCCGGCGCTGCAGAAGAAGATGATCCGCATGGCGCGCGACATGGACAAGGTCGTCATCACCGCCACGCAGATGATGGAGTCGATGATCACCAACCCGGTGCCCACCCGCGCCGAGGTGAGCGACGTGGCCAACGCCGTGCTGGACGGCACCGACGCCGTGATGCTCAGCGCCGAGACCGCCTCGGGCCGCTACCCGCTGGAGACGGTGCAGGAGATGAGCCACATCTGCGAGGCCGCCGAACAGGCCGAGGACACCACGCGCGACCTGGACTTCAGCGGCCACTACACCCGCATCGACCAGTCCATCGCCATGGGCGCGCTCTTCACCGCCCACCACCTGGGCGCCAAGGCCATCGTCGCGCTCACCGAATCGGGCTCGACGGCGCTGTGGATGAGCCGCCATGCCGCGCACGTGCCGGTCTACGCGCTCACCTCGCGGCTGCAGACGCAGCGGCGCATGGCGCTGTACCGCAACGTGCGGCCCCTGCTGATGGACTCCGAGAACGACCGCGACGCCGCGCTCGACCAGGCCGAGCGGCACTTGAAGAAGCGCGGCATCGTGCAGAGCGGCGACGTCTACGCCATCACCTGCGGCGAGCCGATGGGCGCGCCGGGCGGCACCAACATGCTGAAGATCTGCAAGGCGAGCTGAGCGCTGGCCGGGCAGGGCGCCCGGCGGATGACCCGCCTTCGCACGCGGGTGAGTGCCGCGCCGCCGGAAAGGCCGCCTTTTACAATCGGCGGCTGACCTCGTGCCGCCCCGGCGGCTCCCCCCCGAACGACAGAGAGAGCGACACAGTGAATCAGGAACAGCTGAAGAAAGTTTCGACGGGCAACGGCTTCATCGCCGCGCTGGACCAGAGCGGCGGCAGCACGCCCAAGGCCCTCAAGCTCTACGGCGTCGAGGAATCGGCCTACAAGGACGAGGCCGAGATGTTCGACCAGGTGCACGCCATGCGCGCACGCATCGTCACCAGCCCCGCCTTCACCGGCCAGCGCGTGCTCGGCGCCATCCTGTTCGAGATGACGATGGACCGCCAGTTCGAAGGCCAGGACGCCGCCGCCTACCTGTGGGAGAAGAAGCAGGTCGTGCCCTTCCTGAAGGTCGACAAGGGCCTGGCCGCCGAGGCCGACGGCGTGCAGCTGATGAAGCCCATGCCCGAGCTGGACGCGCTGCTGGCGCGCGCCGTGAAGAAGGGCGTCTTCGGCACCAAGATGCGCTCGGTGGTCAACGCCGCCGACCAGAAAGGCATCGACGCCGTGGTCGAGCAGCAGTTCGCCGTCGGCAAGCAGATCCTCGCGGCCGGCCTCATGCCCATCATCGAGCCCGAGGTCAACATCAAGGCCGCCGACAAGAAGGAGGCCGAGGCGCTGCTCAAGGCCGCCCTCCTGAAGCAGCTCGACGCGCTCCCCGCCGACCAGAAGGTGATGCTCAAGCTCACCATCCCGACGGTCGACGGCTTCTACACCGAGCTGGTCAAGCACCCCAAGGTGGTGCGCGTGGTGGCGCTGTCGGGCGGCTACAGCCGCGACGAGTCCAACGCCATGCTGGCCAGGAACCCCGGCGTGATCGCCAGCTTCAGCCGCGCGCTGACCGAGGGCCTCACGGCCCAGCAGTCCGACGCCGAGTTCAACGCCGCGCTCGACAAGGCCGTCGAGTCGATCTACCAGGCCTCCCTCACCTGATGTGCGGCGGCGGGGGCATGCCCCCGCCCGGCGCGCCCCGGCCACCGTTCGCGGTGGCTTTTTTCTGCGCACAATGGCCCTTCGCGCTCCCCCGCGCGTGCGCTGTCCTGCCTTCACTTTCCGTCGCACCATGACCACGACCGTCCACACCTCCTCCATCCAGAGCCTGCCCCTGCTCGCGCGCGGCAAGGTGCGCGACAACTACGCGGTGGGCGAGGACCGCATTCTCATGGTGGCCAGCGACCGCCTCTCGGCCTTCGACGTGATCATGGGCGAGCCCATTCCCGGCAAGGGCGAGATCCTGACGAAGATGGCGCTGTGGTGGTTCGACCGCCTCGGCCACCTGTGCCCCAACCACCTGACGGGCGAGGCGCCCGAGAGCGTGGTGCGGCCCGAGGAAGTGCCGCAGGTCGAGGGCCGCTCGATGCTGGTCAAGCGCCTCAAGCCGATCCCGGTCGAGGCCGTGGTGCGCGGCTACCTGGCCGGCAGCGGCTGGAAGGAGTACCAGGAGAACCGCGCGGTGTGCGGCGTGCCGCTGCCCGAGGGCCTGACCAACTCGGCGAAGCTGCCGCGCGCCATCTTCACGCCCGCGGCCAAGGCGGCGATGGGCGAGCACGACGAGAACATCAGCTACGACCGCGTGGTCGAGCTGGTCGGCCCCCGGCTGGCGCAGCAGATCCGCGAGACCAGCATCGCGCTGTACGAGACGGCGGCGGCCATCGCCCTGGCCAAGGGCATGATCATCGCCGACACCAAGTTCGAGTTCGGCCTGGACGCGGACGGCACGCTGGTGCTGATGGACGAGGTGCTCACGCCCGACAGCTCGCGCTACTGGCCGGTGGAAGGCTACGACGAGGCCCTGGCGGCCGGCGCCAATCCGCCCAGCTACGACAAGCAGTTCGTGCGCGACTGGCTGGAGGCCGTGCGCATCCACGGCAAGCCCTGGGACAAGACCCCGCCGGCGCCGCGCCTGCCGCGCGAGGTGATCGAGAAGACCGCCGCCAAGTACCGCGAGGCGCTGGAGCGGCTGACGGGCTGAGCGGCCGGCCTGGCGGATTCCGGGCCTTTTCCGGCATCAGCCGTTGCGCGACCTGCGCCGACTGCTATCGATCAGATAGCAAACATGGTGAATGGATCACACATCGGGCGGTGATATTCACGGCCTGCGGGGCGTGCGTTTTTTCACACTTCCATCTCATCACAAGTGAGGAAGGAGTGCCCGATGCCATCCCCCCTGCCCGACCTGTTCGCCGCCGTTCCCCAGGAACCGGAATGCGCCCCGCGCCTGCCCGAGGCGGCGCTCGCCGCGCTGTTCTCGCGAGCGCTGGACGAAATCGACCACGGCCTGCTGCTGCTCGACCTGAACGGCCGCATCCTGCATGCCAACCACCCGGCGCAGCGCGAGCTGGCTACCCAGCGCACGCTGCGCATGGGGCAGGGCGGCCTGCTGTGCGCCTCCAGCGGCACGGCGCAGGCCCGCATCCGGCTGGCGCTGCACGATGCCGAGCGCGACTGCCGCAGCATCGTCGAGCTGGAGCACCCGGAGGAATCGCTGAGCCTGGCCTTCGTGCCGCTGGCCAGCGGGCGCTCGGGCGGTGCGGTGGACGCGGTGCTGGTCATGTGCAACCGCCGCAGCGGGGTGCAGCCGCTGACGCTGCAGATGTACGCCCGCTCGCGCGGCCTCACGCCGACCGAGCAGTCGGTGCTGGCCCAGCTGTGCGCCGGCAAGGCGGCCGAGGAGATCGCCGAGCGCCAGGGCATCTGCCTGTCGACCGTGCGCACCCACATCAAGAACATGCGTCTGAAGACCGGCGCCACCAGCATCCGCGACATCGTCCACCGCGTCACCCGCATGCCGCAGATCGTGTCCACGCTGCGGATGGTGGCGGCCAACCAGTAGCCCGGCAGCCGGTCGGAGGCCGCGCGGGGCGGCCCCGCGCCGCGCGGACCTATAGTCCGTGCATGCCCCCCCGCACCCCCGCGCCCCGTGCCGGCGCCCCCGTGGCCGAGCTGCCGCCCGACGTGGCGCGGCTGGCCGCGCGCGGCGTGCAGCGCCGCTACCGGGCGCGCACGCTGATCATCCAGGAAGGCGAGGGCGGCGACGCGATCTACATCGTGCTGGCCGGGCGGCTGCGCGCCTTCGTCTCCGACACGCGCGGGCGGCAGGTCACCCTGGGGCACCACGGGCCGGGCGAGTACGTGGGCGAGATGTCGCTGGACGGCGGCCCGCGCTCGGCCAGCGTCGAGGCGGCGGAGCCCACCACCTGCGTGGTCGTCACGCGCGAGAGCGTGCTGCGCCACCTGGCCGAGGACCCGGAATTCACCCTCGGCCTGATCACCCGCCTGATCCGCCGCGCGCGCCTGGCCACCGAGAGCGCGCGCAGCATGGCCCTGCTGGACGTCTACAGCCGCCTGCGCCGCGTGCTCGAGCAGCGCGCCGCGGCACGGCCCGACGGCGTGCACGAGATCGCCGAGCGGCTCACGCACCAGAGCCTGGCTTCCGAGATCGGCTGCTCGCGCGAGATGGTCAGTCGCCTGCTCAAGGACCTGGAGACCGGCGGCTACCTCGCGGTGCGCGAGCGCCGCCTGGTGCTGCTGCAGCCCCTGCCCGCGCGTTGGTGACAGCGGCGCGCGGCGCGCGCGTGTCCTTTCGTTGCGAAATGCGGGCCACGCGCCACAATGGCCGGTTTGGAGCAAGGACCGGTGAAGGCAACAGACGTGGATGGGCTGGGCACGGGCGCGGCGGCTGAGCTGCGGCGCCACATGACGGTGCTGTTCACCGACCTGTCGGACTCGACCCGCCTGTCCGGGCTGCTGGAGGCCGAGATCTTCGCCGCCCTGCAGGACGACGTGCGCCGCGCCTTCGACGAAGTGGTGCAGCGCCACGGCGGCACCATCAACCAGTACCAGGGCGACGGGCTGCAGGCCCTGTTCGGCCACCCGCAGGCGGGCGAGGAGGACGGCCTGCGCGCCACCCGGGCCGCGCTGGAGGTGCACGAGCGCGTGCGCGCGCTGCGCGGCCGCTACGGCCCGGGGGAAGACTTCTCCCTGGACGTCCACTCCGGCGTCCACGCCGGCCTGGTGCTGGTGCGCGAGGGCGGCAAGGGCATTGCCGGCCGCTTCGAGCTCTTCGGCGCCGCGCCGGGCATCGCCAAGCACCTGAGCGACCTCGCCGAGCGCGACGAGATCCTCGTCAGCGAGGAGACGCTCGGCCCGGCGCGCCACCTGTTCCACACCGACGAGCGCCGCGTCGAGCTCAAGGGCCGCGACGAGCCCCTGGCCGTGCACCGCATCGTGGCCGACACCTCGCTGCGCACCCGCTTCGAGGCGCAGGCCCGGCGCGGCCTGGTGGACTTCGTCGGGCGCCAGGCCGAGCTGCGCTGGCTGCGCGATGCGCTCGACCAGGCGCGCGGCGGCCGGGCCCGGCTGATGGTGGTGTCGGCCTCCGCCGGCGTCGGCAAGACGCGGCTGGCGGAGGAGTTCCTGCGGCATGCCGAGGCGGCGGGCTTCCGCGTGGCGCGCGGCTACTGCGAAAGCGAACTCAGCGCCGAGCCGCTGCAGCCCTTCCTGCAGATGCTGCGCACGCGCTTCGACGCCCAGGCCGGCCTGCCCGCGCCGGCGCTGCTGGCGCAGGCCGTCGCCGCGCTGCCCGAGGCGCTGCGCCAGCGCCACCCCGAGCTGGCGCAGGCGGTGGCCGCCACCGATCCCGCCGTGCAGGCGCAGCAGGTGCCCGGCGCGCTGGCCCGGCTCTTCACCGCGCTGTCGCGCGAGACGCCGCAGGTGCTCTTCATCGACGACTGGCAATGGGCCGACACCGCGACGCGGCAGGTCGTCTACCGGCTGGCCGCGCGCACCGACGCGCCGCTGCTGCTGCTGCTGGCCACCCGGCCGCTGGAGGCGGGCGACGCGCAGCTGGCCGCGGCCGAGGTGCTGGAGCTCGGCCCGCTGTCGGGCGTCGAGGCCGACGCCACCATCCGGCGCCTGCTGCCGCAGGCCGACCCCTTCCTCGTCGCCAGCATCCGCCAGCACTCGGGCGGCAACCCGCTGTTCCTCGAGGAGCTGTGCCATTTCGCGGCCGACACCGGCCCGGGGCTGGACGCCCTGCGCGGCGGCTCGGCCTGGCTGGAGACGCTGATCGAGTCGCGCGTCGCGCGGCTGCCGCCGCAGCAGGGCGAGGTGCTGGGCGCGGCGGCCGTCGTCGGCAACGTCGTGCCCACCTGGCTGCTGCAGGCGCTCACCGGCTGCGACGAGCGCCACCCGCTGGTGGCCGGCATGGCCGCGCAGGACCTGCTCTTTCCCGGCGAGCAGGCCGGCACCCTGCGCTTCAAGCACGGCATCACGCGCGACGTGGTGTACGGCACCCTCGGCCTGCAGCGGCGCCGCAGCATGCACGCGCAGATCGCGCGGCTGCTGCGCGAGCGCGCCGGCCCGGGCGGCGAGGCCGAACACTGCGAGGCGCTGGCCTACCACCACGCCGGCGCGGCCGACTTCGCCGAGGCCGCGCGCTACGCCGGCATGGCGGGCGACAAGGCGATGGTCGCCTCCTCCATCGACCGGGCCAAGACGCAGTACCGCGCCACGCTGCACATGCTCGACCGCCTGCCGCCCACGCCCGCGCGCTACCAGGCCTGGCGCTCGGTGGTGCGGCGGCTCGGCCTGGCCACCGTGTTCGACCCCTCGCGCGACGAGCAGGAACTGCTGCGCCGCGCCATCGACCAGGCGCGCGCCCACGGCGACGCCGCCGGCCAGGCCTATGCCCAGTACTGGCTGGCCTACCTGCACTACGCGCTGGGCGAGACGAAGAGCGCCGTGGCCCACTGCGAGGACGCGCTGGCCAACGCCACCGCGCTGCGCGACGCCCCGCTGCTGGCCCAGGCGCGCACGCTGCTGGGCCAGGCGCTGACCGCCGCCGCCGACTACCCGCGCGCCCTCGACCTGCTCGACGACGCGGCGCGCCGCCCGGGCGTGCCCACCGCCGGCCGCCGCTCGCCGGCCGTGGCCTACGCGCTGGCCTGCCGCGCCAGCGCGCTGGGCGACGTGGGCCGCTTCGACGATGCCCAGGCCTGCTTCGAGGAGGCGCTGGCCGCGCTGCCCGGCCCCGGCCACGAGGTCGAGGGCTCGGTGCTGTGCTGGCGCGCCGGCGTTCATCTGTGGCGGGGCCGCTGGGAAGCCGCACTGGCGGATGCGCAGGCCGCGCACCGCGTCGGCGAACGGGTCAAGAGCCTGTACATCTTCGCCATGAGCCAGGGCCTGGGCGCCTACGCGCAGTGGATGCTGGGGCCCGCGCCCGGCACCCTGCGCGCCCTGCAGGATTCGGCCGCCTGGCTGGCCCTGCGCGACAAGGCGCTGTTCTCCTCGCTCAACCACGGCTGGGTGAGCGAGGCGATGGCGTCGCTCGGCCGCGAGGCGGAGGCCCGGGCCGCCGCCGCCCGGGCGCTGGCGCGGGCGCGCCGGCGCGACTGGCTCGGAGCCGCCATGGCCGGCCGCGCCCTGGCGCAGCTGGCGGCCCAGGCCGGCGAGGCGGCGCCGCTGGCGCGCGCGCTGCGCCTGGCCGACCGCGCCGCCGCGCTGCGCAGCTCGCCGCACGAGGCGGCCGGCAACGCGCTGTGCCGCGCCCGGCTGGCCGCCGCACGCGGCGACCGCGCCGCCGCCGGGCAGCACCTCGATGCGGCGATGGAAGGCTTCCGGCGCCTGGGCATGGACTGGCACCTGGGCCAGGCCGAGGCGCTGCGCGCAGCGCTATAGCGGCGGCGCGCGGTCAGCCCAGCTGCAGCACCGTCGCCGACAGCGTGGGCCGCAGCGGCGCCTCCAGCAGCCCGGCCAGCAGGCCGAGCATCACGCCCATCGCCATCTCGTAGCCGGGGCAGGCGTGCGTGGGATGGACCTCGCCCGCGCGCCGCCCGCCGAACACCGGCCAGAGCGCGTCGTCGCCCGCCATCAGCTTCTGCTGCATGGCCGAGACGATGCCTACCACGATGCGCTCGCCCGGCTGCACCTCGACGGTGCCGAGGCGGTGGCGCGTCGTCGCCGTGCGCCAGACCAGCTCGGGCACCGGGCGCAGCTGCATCGTGCGGCGCAGGGTGGGCTCGATCAGCCGCTGCGCCGCGTCCAGGCTCGCCGGGCCGCCGGCGCGCCAGGCGATCTGCAGGTCCCACAGCGAGCGGTCGTTGACCCACTCGTACAGCGCGCTGCGCAGGTTGCCGTCCACCGTCGGCAGGAAGCCCATCATGATGCCGATGAGCGTGCTGGCGTACTGCGCGTCGTCCTCGATGCCGGCCAGCCGGCTGCCGATGACGCTGGTGTTGGCCCGGCGGAAGTCGACGCCGGGCGCCTTCAGCCGGCCCTCGACATAGTCCTTCAGCGCCTTGCCGTGGTCCTGGCCCATCCTGGCGGCTTCCTCGCCCGGGTTGGGCTGGAACATGTAGCGCGACGGCGCCAGGAAGTGGCCGGGGCAGCTCGGCTGGTCGGCATGGGCCTGCCCGGCCTGCGCCTGCCAGGCGCCGGAGCGCAGCGTGCCGCCCGCATCGGGCAGGCCGAAGAAATGCGCGCTGACCGGGGCCAGCACCGCGTCCACCAGGTCCTTCACGTCGAAGCTGAAGCCGGCGGTGGCGCGCCAGCCCGCCAGGGTGTCGGCGGTGTGCCGGAAGGTGGCGTCGAAGCCCTGCTGGCGGGTCACGGCCAGGATCGCCTCGTTGGCCGCCTTCGATTGCGCGTCGTAGTCGCGGCCGCGGTCCAGCCCGAGGTAGATCCGGCCGAAGGACGAGGCCATGCGCGGGCAGTAGCCGCCGACGGTGTAGCGGGCCTGGGGGTCGTCGAACACCTCCATCACCCGGTCATCGCTGCCCACCAGCACGCCGTAGGGCGTGCGCAGCACCCCGCCGTGCAGTTCGCGCACGGCCGTCCACAGGCACTGGCTGAGGCCGGACAGGCGCGCGCCGAGGTCCTCCAGCGCGGCCTTCCACTGCTCCCGGGCGGCGGCCAGGCCGAGGCCGGCCTCGACGGCCTGCAGGCGGCCGATGATCACCGCGCCCTTCTTCGCCTCGGTGGCGCGCTGCACCGCCGTCGAGTCGGGCAGGGCGGCGGGCGCGGCGCGGCTGCGCTCGGCCGCGAAGCCGAGCATCTCCTGCAGCGCCGCGATCGAGGGCACGAACAGGTACAGGCCCCACTGCAGCGTCACCGGCGGCCTGCGCGGCAGGGTGATGGGCGCCGGCCGCGCGCCGGGCCCGAAGCCGAAGCGGTCGCAGTCCCCGTCGCGCGGCACGGCGAAGATCGGGTCGCGCTGGCCCGAGTAGCTGCCGTCGCCGCCGCTGTTGCTGCCGGTGAGCCAGGACTGGATCAGCTCGAACTGCTCGGCGATGGAGGCGTTGTAGGCCATGAACATCACCCCGCGTGCCCGCGTGTCCGGCGGCCCGCCGGGGGCGGCCGCCCGGTACGGCGGCCCGTAGGACATGCCGCGCCGGATGATGCGTGGCAGCACCTTCATGTCGTCGCGCTCGCCGGGCCTCACCCGCGGGTTGGCGCGCCGCACGTGCGAGTGCAGCGGGCACGCCGCGCCTTCCGGGTCCTTGGCGTAGTCGAAGCCGTTGCCCGCCGTGCCGTCGACGAGGTTGCGGCCGTCCTGCCGCCGGCCGATCATCAGCGCCGCGGCCTCCGAGCCCGCGGAGGGCTCGCCCAGCATGCGTTCGAGCGCCGCCACGTCCTGCTGCAGCTTGCGCACGACCAGGAAGCTGCTGTCGGTCCAGAAGCGGCCCGCCAGCGGCGCGTCGCCATAGGCGTTGCGGTGGCCGAGCAGGTAGTCGCCCAGCGCCCAGCGGTCCCAGGCCGGCGGGGCGGGCGTCTGCGCGTCCGGCAGCCCGGGGTTGCTCAGGCCGTCGGCGAAGCCGAAGTGCTCCCGGGGCTGGCCCGTGGCGTCGAAGTTGCGGTGCATCGGCTCCACCGACAGCAGGCGCACGCCCTGCAGCTCCGGATGGGCGGCTAAGGCCTCGATCTCGGCGTGCAGGGGATGCGTCTCCAGCGGCTGCCAGCCGAGCGGGTCCGTCCGGGCGGCGAGGATCTGGACCACCGCGTGCACGCTCGACAGTGCCACGCGCGCGGGCGGCGCGCCGGCCGGGGCCGGCGGCCAGTTGCGCTCGGGCAGGGCCCATTGCTGCGGGTGGTTGCACTCCAGGTCGCCCAGCACGGCGGCCCGCGCCTCCATCCCTTCCAGGAACTCCGGCGGCAGGCAGGCGAGGTGGCCGTCCGGCACGCCGGCCTGCCGCAGGCCGGACAGGGTGAAGAAGAGGTTGAACCACGGGCCCTCGGCGCAGGCGTCCTGCGCCTGCGCGCTGAGCCGCGCCGGGTCGAGCCGCCGGATCAGCGCCGCGGCGGCGGCCGGGCCTTCCAGCTCGAGCAGCAGGAGGCAGCCGTGCGTCGGCTGCCGGGGCTGCCGCTGCACGATGCCGCCCTGCGTGTTGGCAGGATGCCAGGCCGGCGGCGCCCCGGCCTGCGCGTCCTGCGCCGCGGGCGCCGGCGTGCCGGGGGCGAACCAGGCGACCGCGGCGCGCTCGGTCGGCGTGCGGCAGGCGATCGACGCCGGCGGCAGGGGCTGCGACGGGGCCGTCATGCGCAGCCACAGGGGCTCCAGCAGGTGGCGCGCGGCGCGCAGCAGGCAGTCGCCGTCGGGCGTGCCGGGCGTGTACAGCTCGGTGAGGCGGTACAGGGCGGCCAGCCCGGGCAGCGCCTGGGCGGCCAGCGCGGCGTCGGTCGCCGGCGCGGAGGGCGCGGGCGAGGTGCGCTCGCGCCCGCGCAACCAGTGCAGGTCGTTCACCGTCACCGGGCTGGCGGTGTAGAAGAAATCGGTGTTCAGCTGGGCGCCGCGCACCCAGCCGGCGTAGGCGGGGTAGGGGTGGTCGTGCGACAGCAGGTAGCCCTCGCAGTTGCAGAAGATCACGTCCAGCAGCGGCCCGAGGTCGCGCCAGATGCGGCGCATGTAGGGCTCCCAGCCGCCGTCGAAGGCGACGGACAGCAGCAGCTGCCGCCCCGCCGGCCCGTCCAGCATCGCCAGCCGGAAGGAGTGGATGGCGCGGATGCGGTCGATCATGTCGGGGATCGCCGGCGCCGGGTTCACTTCCAGCGAGGCATAGCGCAGCGTGTTGAGCGTGCGCAGCAGCAGGCCCAGGCGCGTCTCGTAGCTGCGCGCGTCGGGCGCGGGCACCAGGCCGCGGCGGATCGGGGCGACGAGCGTCAGGTCGCTGATGCCGCGCAGCGTGCGCGACTTGCTCGGGGTCTCTTTGAGCATGGTGGGATGTTCCTTCGGGCGGGAGGGCGCTACAGGGGTGGGCGCAGGCACAGCACGGGCTGCGGCCAGGGCTGGCAGGGCAGGGCTTCGGCGGGGCCGGTCAGCGCGGCCTCGGCCTGCAGGACGGCGTCCAGCGCGCCCTGCAGCAGCGCGGCCTGCGCGGCGTCGAGCTGCTGGCCCGCGTCGCCGTCGAGCGGCGTCCGTTCGGTGGCGGCGGCGATCTGGGCGCCCGCCGGCGGGCCGTAGCGCGAGCCCGCGGCCGCTGCCCGGGCGCCGGCGAGCCACTCGGCCAGGCCGTGCCGCAGCAGGTGCAGGCGCATCCAGCGGTGCTCGGCCCAGCCGGCGGCGGTGCCGTCGGGCCGGCCGGGCGGGGCGAAGCGCGCCAGCAGCTGCCGGCCGGCCTCCAGGCCCAGGTCCGACAGGCCCTGGATCTGGTCGGGCGTCATGCCGATGTTCAGCCCGCCGATGCCGGGCGGCAGCTCGATGCGCACGATGCGGTCGCGCACGCCGGGCATCTGGGCCAGCAGCGCGTCGTTCCAGTCCTTGGCGGTCCAGGCCAGCGCGGCGGCGAAGCCCAGCGTGCGGCGCCAGACCGAGGGCTCCTCGCCGAAGCGGTTCCACTCGTCGGCCGGGCGCTCCCGGTGCCCCGTGGGCAGCGAGACGGCGCGGCGCACGTCCTCCGGCGCCAGCCGCCGCGGCGCGACGAGCGGCTCGCCCGGCACCTTCGGCGCATCGCGCAGGGCCACGCCGAAGGTCGGCCAGGACGGCACGGCGCAGTCGAACATGTGGATCGGGAAGTTCGAGCACAGCCCGCCGTCGGACAGCAGGCAGCGCCGCGGCAGCGCCGTCGCCTCGCGGCGGTCGAGCATCCACACCGGCACCGGCGCGAACAGCAGCGGCGCGCTGACGCTCATGCGCGCGGCCACCAGGATCGGCAGGCGCTTGCGCGGCAGCTCCCACAGCTCGTCCTCGTCCGCCCGGCCGGGCGGCGCCGGCGCGTCGGTGGGCCGGTGCAGCGCGGCGCGCGCCTGCGGCGGCAGCGCGTGGCGGGCGCGGCGCTGCTTCATGGCGTCCACCACCGCGTCCGGGAACAGGCGGCGCAGTTCGCGCGGGACGAAGTACACCGGGTCGTCCTCCTCGCGCAGCGGCAGCACCAGCGGGCGCCCCAGCGTGATGTTGGCGGCGTACACCTGCAGGCGGATCGAGACGGCGTCCATTTCCTGCGCGCCCTGGCCCAGGGCGCGCGGCGAGGCGGGCGCGTCGCGCAGGTCGGCGAAGGTCAGGGGCGCCTCGTCCGGCCGCCGGCCGGCGATCTCCTGGATCAGGCCGTGCAGCCAGTCCGTCAGCGGCGGCAGCGCACCCGCCGGCGCACCGCGTTCCGCCGTGCCGCTGCACAGGCCGAAGTCGTCGCAGGACAGCTGCTTGAAGTCGCGCCACAGCGCCGCCCCCGCCGCCACGAGGCCGGCGATGGCCGCGGCAAGGCCCGCCAGCCCCGCCAGGGCGGCGCCCCACGCCGGCCCGCGGAGGACCAGCAGCACGGCCAGCGCGACCAGCACGGCCGCCGCCACCACGCAGGCCGCCACGCCGCCGCGGCGCGTCACGTACGCCTGCCACAGCGACTTCGCCAGCGTGCCGAGGCCGGGCTCCGGCTGCGTCAGCGCCGGCACCAGCGCCTCGAACAGGCGCCGGCTGCGCTGCAGCGGCTGGAACAGCGTGCGCAGCCGGGTGATGCCGCGGCCCTCGTCCACCCATTCGCGCACCTCGGCCATGCGTTCCAGCAGCCGGTGGAAGCCCGCCGTGCTGCCGTGCCGGCGCCGGTACTCGGCGGCGGCCGCCAGCGCCGCGGCGCCCGCGCCCGACGACGATCCGCCGATGCTGTGGAAGCGGAAGCTGCCGGCCAGTGTCAGCAGCAACGCCGGGTAGGCGATCGAGCTGGTGACGCCGCCGGTGAGCACCAGGTCGCAGAAGCGGTCGGGCGGGGCGCGGTCCTCGAAGGTGGGCAGGGGGGCGCCGTCGCCCGGCGGCGCGGCGAGGTCGGAGGGGGCAACGGAACCGTCGGGAAGCGAGCTCATCGGAAGCGGCATCGTGCGGGGCTGCGCTGGCCCCGGTCATCCCTTGATCGGTGGAGGGCGGCGCCCGGCGGCGCCGCGGCGCGCTCAGCGCGCGGCGTCGAACACGGCCAGCGTCTGGCCCGAGGCATCCAGCAGCGCCATGCGCCCCGCCGCCGGCAGCCGGTAGCTGGCGGCCGCCTGCAGCACCTCGATGAACCGGCTTTCGAGCTGGTTGCGCCCGCCGTCCATGCAGGCCATCTTGGTGGCGCCGATCTGCGACAGGCGCAGCTGGCTGCCGGTGCGCGTGTAGGTGCCGAACAGGCGGTTGCAGCCGCCGCTGCCGCTGACGCGCCCGGCGCTGCGGTCGAACTGCAGCTGCGGGTTGCGGGCCGGATCGCTGCCCGGCGCCACCGGCTGCCCGTCCATCTGCACCAGCCGCCAGACCGGCCCCTCGATCGGCTCGTCCAGCGCGATGCCGCTGCCGCAGGCGCTGAGGCTGGCCGCCAGGGGCAGCAGGGCGACGGCTTTCAGGGCATGGCGGCGGCAGGCGGCGGCAAGGCGCATGGGATTCCTCTTGCGGTGCAACGGGATGTGTGGAAACGAAACCGCATGATCCTACTGCCTGCGTTTGACAGGATCCCCGCAACGTCCAGACGCGTGCAGACAGGAAATCCATCATGGTGGAGAATGATCCACCATGAAGGAACCCTCCCCGGCGGCGGCCGATGACGTCAACGCCCGGATCGCCCGGCGCGTGCGCGAATTCCGCACCCTGCGGGCCGAGACCCTGGAGTCGCTGGCCGCGAAGTGCGGCGTCAGCCGCTCCATGATTTCGCTGATCGAGCGCGCGGAAGCCAGCCCGACCGCGGCGGTGCTCGAGAAGCTGGCGGCCGGTCTGGGCGTGTCGATGGCCTCGCTGTTCGGCCCGGAAGAGGCGCAGCAGGCGCCGCACCCGCTGGCCCGGCGGTCGGACCAGGCCATCTGGAAGGACCCCGAGTCGGGCTACCTGCGGCGCAATCTCTCCCCGCCCCGCTGGCCCAGCCCGCTTCAGCTGGTGGAGGTGCACTTCCCGGCCGGGGCCCGGGTGGCCTACGACGCCGGGGTGCGCCGGCAGGCGCAGGAGCAGCAGGTCTGGGTGCTGCAGGGGCAGATCGACATCACCCACGGGCCGCAGCGCCACCGGCTGCACGGCGGGGACTGCCTGGCGCTGCGGCTGGACCAGCCGCTGGTCTACAGCAACCCGGGCCCGCGGTCCGCCCGCTACCTGGTCGCGATCTGCGACGAGGTGCTGGCCCATCTCCTCAAGGGAACGACGACATGACCCCTTCCACTGCCTCTTCTTCCGGCGGCACCGGCGGCACCGGCGGCACCGGCGGCGTCCGGCTCATCGACTGCACCGAAGGCGAGCATGCCGCGCCGATCCTGGCCATCCTCAACGAGGCGATCGTCAACTCCACGGCGCTGTACGACTACGTGCCGCGCCCCCCGGAGGCGATGGCCGCCTGGTTTGCCGCCAAGCGGGCGAACCGCTTCCCGGTCGTGGGCGCGGTGGACGCCTCGGGCCAGCTGCTGGGCTTCGCGAGCTGGGGCACCTTCCGGGCCTTCCCGGCCTACAAGTACACCGTGGAGCACAGCGTCTACGTGCACCACGCGCACCGCGGCCAGGGCCTGGGCAAGGGGCTGATCCTGGAGCTGGTCCGGCGGGCGCGCGCGGCCGACCTGCACGCGCTGATGGGATGCATCGACGCCGGCAACGGCGGCAGCATCGCCCTGCACGAACGGCTGGGCTTCGTCCATGCGGGCACCTTCCGCCAGGTCGGCTTCAAGTTCGGCCGCTGGCTGGACGCGGCCTTCTACCAGCTCCTGCTGGACACGCCCGCCGCGCCCGTCGACGGCTGAGGCGCCGGCCCGAGGGACTCAGCTCAGGATCACGCTCGACAGCCGCCGGCGGTAGCTGGCCACCGTCGGGTCGTCGGGCGGGATCTGGCCCTCGGCCACCTTGGGCTTCGGGGGCTCGATGATGTCGAGCACGGCGATGTAGGTCTTGCGTGCGAGGTCCTCGTTCCAGGCCTTGTCGCGCATCAGGATCTCCAGCAGCTCGTCCATCGCCTCCGTCCACTGCTGGCGGGCCATCAGCACCTGGGCGCGGCCGAAGCGGGCCTCGAAGTCGCGCTTGTTGGCGGCGATCCGGGCGTCGAAGGCCGCGGTGTCGGGCGCGTCGCCGGCGGCGTCGATGGCGTCCATCCAGCGCTGCAGGGCATCGAAGCGCTGCACCAGCGCGCGGCGGTCGATCACCGGCGCGAAGGCGACCTTGGCGTCGTCGGTGCGGCCCTCCTGCAGCAGCAGCTTGACGTAGTCGAAGCGCGCGTCGTCGTTGGCCGGGTCGGTCGCCACGGCGTGCTGCAGCCGCTCCAGCGCGCCGTCGGTGTCGCCCTCGGCCAGGGCTTCCTGCGCGGCGGCTTCCTCCTGCTGGGCCTCCAGCTCGTCGGCGCCGGGCACGTGCTTGTCGAGGAACTCGCGCACCTGCGCCGCCGGCAGCGCCCCGACGAAGCCGTCCACCGGCTGGCCGCCGGAGAACAGCACGCAGAACGGGATGCTGCGCACGCCGAACATCTGCGAGAGCTGCGAGGAGATCTGCGGCACCTTGTCGGCGTCGAGCTTGGCCAGGATGAAGCGGCCGCCGTACTCGACCTCCAGCTTCTCCAGCACCGGGCCGAGCTGCTTGCAGGGGCCGCACCATTCGGCCCAGATGTCCAGCAGCACGGGCGTGTTCATCGAGGCTTCGACCAGTTCGGTCTGGAAGTTGTCGAGGGTGATGTCGATCATGGGCAGTGAGGTGGGGGGTGGTCCGTAGAATTCCAGCCCATGAGTGAACGCATCCAGGTCGGCGTCGTCATGGGCTCGGACTCCGATTGGGAGACGATGCGCAATGCGGTCGAGATTCTGACCCAATTCAACATCGCCCACGAAGCGAAGGTGGTGTCCGCCCACCGCATGCCCGACGCCCTCTTCGCCTACGCCGAAAGCGCGGCGCCGCGGGGCCTTTCGGCCATCATCGCCGGCGCCGGCGGCGCCGCCCACCTGCCCGGCATGCTGGCCGCCAAGACCACGGTGCCGGTGCTCGGCGTGCCGGTCGCCAGCCGCCACCTGCAGGGCGTGGATTCGCTCTACAGCATCGTGCAGATGCCCAAGGGGGTGCCGGTGGCCACCTTCGCCATCGGCAACGCCGGCGCGGCCAACGCGGCGCTGTTCGCGGTGGCGATGCTGGCGGTGAACGATCCGGCGCTGCGCGCGCAGCTCGACGCCTTCCGCGCCCGCCAGACGGCGGCGGCCGAGGCGATGACGCTGCCGCCGGGCGAGAAGCCGGCCGCCGTGTCGCCCTTCTCGCCGCAGGGTGGGGGTGCGCTGTGAGCCGCTGCCCGGCCGCTCCGGAGGTGGCTCGCACCGCAGCCCGCACGGCGGAGGTTTCGGCATGAGCCCTGCGACGGTGCCCCCCGTCCTGCTGCCCGGCAGCACCCTGGGCGTGCTGGGCGGCGGCCAGCTCGGCCGCATGTTCGTGCATGCCGCGCAGGCCCTGGGCTACTTCACGGTGGTGCTCGACCCGGACCCGGACAGCCCCGCCGGCCGCGTCAGCCACCACCACGTGCATGCCGACTACCTCGACGGCGACGGCCTGGCCCGCCTGTCGCGCCTGGCCGACGCGGTGACCACCGAGTTCGAGAACGTGCCGGCCGAGGCGCTGGCCTCGCTGGCCGGCGACGTGCCCGTGGCGCCCGGCGCCGAGGCGGTGGCCATCGCGCAGGACCGCATCCGCGAGAAAGCGCACTTCACCCGCTGCGCCGAGGCCAGCGGCGTGCCCTGCGCGCCCTATGCCGTGATCGAGAGCGAGGATCACCTGGCACCCGTGCCGGCGGCGCTGCTGCCGGGCATCCTCAAGACCGCGCGCCTGGGCTACGACGGCAAGGGCCAGCGCACCGTCACCACCCGGGCCGAGCTGGCCGAGGCCTGGGAGGCCTTCGGCCGCGTCGCCTGCGTGCTGGAGCAGCGCCTGCCGCTGGCCTGCGAGTGCTCGGTCATCGTCGCGCGCGGCCACGACGGGCGCAGCGTGCATTTCCCGCCGCAGCGCAACCTGCACCGCGACGGCATCCTGGCCGTCACCGAGGTGCACGAGCAGGCCATGCCCGCGGCTCAGGCGCAGCGGGCCGTGGCGGCGGCCCGGGCGATCGCCGACGGGATCGGCTACGTCGGCGTGCTGTGCGTCGAGTTCTTCGTGCTGGACGACGGCCGCCTGGTCGTCAACGAGATGGCGCCGCGCCCGCACAACAGCGGCCACTACACGCTCGACGCCTGCGAGCAGTCGCAGTTCGAGCTGCAGGTGCGCGCCATGACCGGCCTGCCGCTGGTGGTGCCGCGCCAGCACAGCCCGGCCATCATGCTCAACCTGCTGGGCGACCTGTGGTTCGCCCCCGTCAGCGGCGCGCCCGCCGAGCCGGCCTGGGACCGCGTGCTGGCCCTGCCCGGCACCCACCTGCACCTGTACGGCAAGACCGAGGCGCGGCGCGGCCGCAAGATGGGCCACCTGAACATCACCGGGCCCAGCGCGCAGGCGGTGCGCGCCGTGGCCGCGCAGGCGGCCTCGCTGCTCGGCCTGCCGGATTCGACCGCCTGCTGAGGCTCGCCCTGCCATGATCCTCGACGGCCAGGACCCCACCGCCATCGCGCGCGCCACCACGGCGCTGCGCGCCGGCGCGCTGGTGGCCTTCCCGACCGAGACGGTCTACGGCCTCGGGGCCGACGCCGCCAATGACGAGGCGGTGCTGGGCGTCTTCAAGGCCAAGGGGCGGCCGGCCGATCACCCGCTGATCGTCCATGTCGCCGCCGGCACGCGCGGCACCGAGTCGCTCTCGCGCTTCGCGCAGCCGCTGCCGCCCTTCGCGCAGGCGCTGGCGCGGGCCTTCTGGCCGGGGCCGCTGACGCTGATCGTCACGCGCCAGCCCGGCATCGGCACCGCCGCCGCGGGCGGGCAGGACACCATCGGCATCCGCTGCCCGGCGCACCCCGTGGCGCAGGCGCTGCTGGCGGCCTGCGCGGAGCAGGGCGTGCCCGGCCTGGCCGGCCCCAGCGCCAACCGCTTCGGCCGCGTCAGCCCGACCACCGCCGCCCACGTGGCCGGCGAATTCGGCGACGAGCTGCTGGTGCTGGACGGCGGCGCCTGCCCGGTGGGCATCGAGTCCACCATCGTCGACTGCAGCCGCGGCGCGCCGGTGCTGCTGCGGCCCGGCATCATCACCCGCGCCGAGATCGAGCGCGTGGCGCGCGAGCGCCTGCACACCCGCGAGGAGCTGGGCCTGCCCGATCCGCGCGCCTCCGGCACGCTGGAGGCGCACTACGCCCCCGCCGCCAAGGTACGCCTGATGGACGCCAAGGCCCTGCAGACCGGCCTGGACGTGCTGGGCGCGCAGGCCGCGCACATCGCCGTGTGGGCGCGCGCGCCGCTGCGCAGCCGTTCCTCGCGCGTGCTGCTGCGGCGCATGCCCGACGATGCGGCCGCCGCCGCGCAGCAGCTCTTCGCCGAGCTGCGCCGGCTGGACGACGAGGGCGTCAAGCTGATCTGGATCGAGACGCCGCCCGACACGCCCGAATGGGAAGGCGTGCGCGACCGGCTCCAGCGCGCCGCCGCGGCGTGAGCGCCTCCGCCCGCAGGGCGGGACACCTTCGTGCGGGCAGTTCAAGAAATAATACTTTTGTTTCCTGACTGAGCAATAATGCATGGCTGCCGGCGCCGCCTGCTGGCACCATCGCGGGCTTTGCCAGCCCCAGCGTTCAGGAGGAAACACCGCATGCCAGCCAGGTCGCGCGACGTGGAGTTGGTCGATCGCGCACTGCAGACCGTCGAGCAGGCGATGGCACATTGCGTGCTCCACTTCGAGCCCGCGCCGCCGCCGACGGTGATGGCGAGCCTGCCCGAGCCCACGCGCGAAATGCTCCAGGCACGCGAGCGCGAAGCGGCGCGCGAGCGTCCGGAGGAAACGGCGGCCCATTTCTGCCTGCATGCCGCCGGCGCGCTGCTGGACGTGGCGCGCACCCTGCTCAGCCGCCCGGCCGACCACGCCCCGACGCCGAGCGAACGCCAGCGCGAGTGGGACGCGCTGGTGGCCCACACCAAGCTGGCCGGGCGCGGCGCCTACCGCGCGGCGCTGGTGCTGACCGACAGCGCCGCGGCCGAGGCCGGCAGCCCGCTGACGGACGGCGCGCCGCTGTTCGACCCCTCGATCTGAAGATGAAGGTGCCCGGCGGCGCTCAGCCGCCCGCCGCCAGCAGCGACTGGAAGTAGCCCCGCGCCGAGGCCAGGCAGAAGGGCGGCACCAGCGTGCCGTGGTAGGCCAGCGTCACGGCCTGGGCCTTGTCGGCCTCGCTGCCCGCGGCCGCGTCGTAGGTCTGCTGCTTGGCCTGCGCGAAGCCGGCGCGCGCCGCGGCGTAGGGGTCGCCCTGGCCGCCGGACTGCTCCAGGTCGACCACCGTCAGCTGCGCCGGCGCCAGGCCGCGCGCGCGGAAGTAGCCGGCGGTGGCCTGCGTGCTCAGGAAGTTGACGGTCGGGTCCTGCGCCCCGCCGCAGAAGAACACCGGCCGCTGCGGCAGCCAGTTGCGCAGGTCGTTGGCGGCCGCCGCGCGGCGCAGGCCGTTGGACGGCTGGCAGTCGAGCGGGCTGGTGGTCTCCAGCGAGGCGGCCGTCGCCGGCAGGCGGTTGCCGGGGCAGGGCGAGGCGGCGATGTCGTTGGCCACCTGCGAGAGGAAGCTCTGGCGCACCAGGTTGTTCGGCCCGTAGAAGGCGGCCAGCGCCGGGTCCACCGGGCCCGGCGTGGCGTCGGCGGGGAACAGCGCCGCCTGCGGCAGCCGGCCCTGGGCGAACAGGTCGGCCAGCGGCGTGGTGCTGGGCAGCAGGGTCTCGATGCCGTTGGCGTAGGCGCTTTCGTAGATGTCGGTGGGCGCGTTGTAGACGTTGCCGAACTGCTTCTGCCAGCTGGTGGTGATGAGCGGCACGAAGACCGTGCTGCCCAGCGCCGGCCAGCCGCTGAAGGCGTAGTCGATCAGCAGGCCGATGGCCGAGGGCGCCGACAGCGGCGCCGAGGCGGTGAGCGCCTGCCCGGTGGCCTGCAGTTCGCGGTGCGCGGCCAGCGCCACGTAGCCGCCCTGCGAGTAGCCGGTCACCAGCAGCGAGCCGGCATCGCTCACGCCCCCCAGCGGCAGCGCCTTGCGCGCGGCCTTCAGGGCGTCGGCCATGTCCTTGCCCTGCTGGTCGCCGTTGAGGTAGGGGTGGTAGGGCAGGGGCGAGGCCGCGTAGCCCGCGTAGTTGGGCGCGACCACGGCCAGGCCCTGGGCCGCGAACATGGCGGCGAGGATCAGCCCTTCGCCGGCGGCGGGCTGCGCGGTGTCGGTCCAGCGGGCGAGGTCGTAGTTGCGCGCGGTGGTGGTGCCGTGCGCGTACAGCACCATCGGCCGGCTGCCGGCGCAAGGGGCGGACGAGCCCGCGGGCAGCATCAGCGCGGCCGTCGCGGTGGTCTCCTCGCCGGCGGCGCCCACGGTGCGGTAGGTCATGCTGCGCAGCTCGACGCCGCAGGCCGGCGCGCCGGCCACCTGGAGCAGCGCCTGGCCCTGCGCGCTCGACTGCAGCACCGCCTTGAACTGGTCGGCCGTCATGCGCGTCACCCGCTCGGTGCCGCCGACCAGCGAGCCGCGGCCGGTGTCGCCGCCCCCGCCTCCGCCACCTGGCGGCGGGAAGAGGCCGATGTCGCCGCCCCCACCGCCGCCACCCCCGCAGCCGGCCAGGGCCAGCGCCAGCAGCGCAAGGGGAACGAAGGGGGTGCGGCAGGACAGGGGCATGCGGGTCTCCGGCGAGCGGCCGCCGGCGTGGCGGCGCGTCATTCTGGTGCGCACCCCGGCCGCGTGCAATCGGTGCGCGCCTACAGGCGGCGCGTCACTGGTCGTGCACGGCCCAGTCGACCAGCGCGTCGAAGGCCGGCCGTGCGGCGGCGGCGTTGGCGTCGTTGGCGATGGCCACCAGCACCCAGCGCCGGCCGCTGGCGCCGTCCACGTAGCCGGCCACGCCCGAGGCATCGCGCAGCGTGCCGGTCTTCAGGTGCGCCGAGCCGCCGGAGCGGATCTGCCGCTTGCGCAGCGTGCCGTCCACGCCGATGGAGGGCAGCGAGGCCAGCAGCTCCGGCATCGCCGGCGACTTCCATGCCACCTGCAGCATGCGTCCCAGCGCGGCGGCGCTGATGCGCTCCTCGCGCGAGAGCCCGGCGCCGTTCTGCAGCGTGGGCACGCCCTCGCCGGTGCCGATGCGGTCATTCCACCACTGGCGCACGGCCGCGCGCGAGGCCTCGAAGCTGCCGCGCCTGCGCTGCGTGAGGCCCAGCGTCAGGAAGACCTGCTGCGCCATCACGTTGTTGCTGAACTTGTTGATGTCGCGCACCACCTCGGCCAGCGGCGGCGACTCGAACTCGAAGGCCGGCTGCAGCCCGGCCGGCACCGTGCCGTCGCGCACCTGGCCGCGCAGCGCGCCGCCCATCTGCGCCCACAGCCCGGCCACGGCGCGCAGGGCGTGGCTGCGCGGGTCGGCATACGCGACGGCCCAGCTCTTCTCGCCGCAGGCCGCGTTCAGGCTGCCGGCGAAGCCGATGCGCAGCGGGTCGGCCAGCTCGGGGCGCAGGGCGGCGCGCCAGTCGCCGCAGGCGCCGTTGGCGGCCGGCGCCAGCGGCACGGTTGGCTGCAGCGCCACGCCGGCCAGGGGCGGGTCGTAGCTCACCTGCGCCAGCTGGCCGTTGGGCTGCGGCGAGAAGGTCATCACCACCGAGCGGAAGTTGACCAGCAGCGCGTCCGGCGCCGCGTTGTAAGGCCGCAGCGGCTCGCCGTCGAAGGCGGCCGGGTCGGTCTCCACGGTGGTCTCGAAGGCGCTGCGGTCCAGCACGATGTCGCCGGCGATCTCGCGGATGCCCAGGCCCTGCACGCGGCGCAGCAGCAGCCACAGGCGCTCGACCACCAGGTTCGGGTCGCCCTGGCCGCGCAGGTAGAGGTTGCCGTGCAGCGTGCCGTCAATCAGCCGGCCGTCGGTGTAGACCGGGGTGCGCCAGGTGTAGGCCGGGCCGAGCAGGTCCAGCGCGGCGTAGGTCGTCACCAGCTTCATGATCGAGGCCGGGTTGACCGGCACCTGCGAGCGCCAGGCCAGGCGCGGCGGGCGCTGGCCCTCGGCGTCGGCCACCAGCAGCGTCACCGCCTCGCGCGGCACCTTGGCGCGGGCCAGGGCTGCCTCGACCTCGGGCGGCAGCGCCTGCTGGGCCAGGGCCGGCGCGGCGGCGAAGCCCAGGGTGGCGAGAAGAAGAAGGGCGAGGCGGCGGGCGGGGAAGCAGGCGAGGCGCATGGGGGCAGGATTATCCGGAGCCCGTGCGTGCGCCGGCCAAGTCCCCCGCCCGGCGGCGGGCGCGGCGGCCCTCGATAATCCCGCGATGCCCGCCATCGCCCGCCCGTTCCCGCGCCCGTTGTCCCGGGCCCCGGGCAGCGGTGCGCCCAGGGTGGCGGCATGGATGGGCTTCATCCCCGGAGGCCGCGGCGATGCCTAGGCTGCTGGCCTTCGACACCAGCACCGAGGTGCTGTCCGTGGCGGTGCGCCATGGCGACGCCGTGCTGGCGCGCAGCGGCCCGGGCGGCGGCGCCTCCTCCGCCACCTTGATCCCGCTGGTGCAGGCGCTGCTGGCCGAGGCCTGCCTGCCGCTGGCGCAGCTCGACGCGGTGTGCTTCGGCCGCGGGCCGGGCTCCTTCACCGGCCTGCGCACCGCCTGCGCCGTGGCGCAGGGCCTGGCCTTCGGCGCCGGCCTGCCGGTGCTGCCCGTGGACACCCTGCACGCCGTCGCCGAGGAGGCGCACCACGCCGCCGGCGCCCCGCGCGTGGTGGCCGTGCTCGACGCGCGCATGGGCGAGGTCTACGCCGCCGCCCATGCCTTCGACGGCAGCGCGCACCCGCTCGGCGCCACGGCGGCCGAGGCGCAGCTGCTCGCGCCGGAGCAGGTCGTCGTGCCGCCCGGCTGGACGCTGGCCGGCAACGCCTTCGCCGCCTGCGGCGAGCGCCTGCCCCCCGGTGCGCCGCGCGTGGAAGCGCTGCCCACCGCCGCGGCCCTGCTGCGCCTGGCGCCCGCGCTGCTGGCGGCCGGCGCCGCCGTGCCGGCGGACCAGGCCTGGCCGCTCTACGTGCGCGACAAGGTCGCCCAGACCACGGCCGAGCGCGCGGCGGCCAGGGGGGCTGTGCGATGAGCGCCGCCCGGCCGTTGCGAAGGCGCGCCCACCCGCAGTCCGCAGCAGGACGGAAGGCCATCCCATGAGCGCAGTGCTCGACACCAGCGAGGCCCGGCTGGTCCCGATGACGGTGGACCATGTCGACCGCGTGGTCGGCATCGAGCGGCACGCCTACAGCCATCCGTGGACGCGCGGCAACTTCATCGACTCGCTGCACGCCGGCTACCACTGCCAGGTGCTCGAAGGCGGCGACGGCACCCTGATCGGCTACTTCGTCGCCATGAAGGGCGTCGACGAGGTGCACCTGCTCAACATCACCGTGGCGCCGCCCTTCCAGCGCCAGGGCTGGGCCCCGCTGATGCTGGAGGCGCTGGGCGGCTGGTCGCGCGGCCAGAACGCGCAGTGGCTGTGGCTGGAGGTGCGCACCAGCAACCAGCGCGCGCAGGCGGTCTACCTGCGCCACGGCTTCCGCCGCGTCGGCGTGCGCAAGGCCTACTACCCGGCCTTCGCCGGCCGGCGCGAGGACGCCATCGTGATGAGCCTGCGCCTGAACGAGCCCACCAGCGCCTGGGGAGGGCTGCACCGATGAGCCTGCTGCTGGATGCGCGCCGGCGCGCCATGCTGGAGGAGATGGGCGTCAAGGTCTGGCTGCCCACACCGTCGTCTTCGCGGCCGTCGCCGCCGCCCGCCATGGAGCGCGCCGGCGAGGAGGCAGAGGACGTGGACGCCGGCACCGTGGCCGCCCCGCCCGAGCCGAAGGCCGGGGTGCGCATCGCGGCTCCGGCACCCGTCGCACCTGCTGCGCCCGCCGTTGCCGCGGCCCGTCCGGCGGCCGCCGCCGCTGCGGCGCTGCGCCTGGCCGCGCCGCAGCGGCTGTACGCCGCCGCCGGCCAGGCCGATGCATCCGCCGCCGGGGGCGGCTGGCTGGTGGTGGCCGACATGCCGCCCGGCGCCGACGGCCGCCACGGCCCGCCGCTGGCCGGCGACGCCGGCCGCCTGCTCGACCAGATGCTCAAGGCCCTGCGCCTGCCGGCCGGGCCGGCCCCGGTGCACCTGCTGCGCGCCCACCGCCCCGGCCCGGGCGCGCCGGCCGCCGGCGAGGACGAAGCCGACTTCGACACCGCCTTCGCCGCCTGGGCCGCGCCGCTGGCGCCGCGCATCGTGCTGGCGATGGGGCCGCTGTCGGCCCAGCGCCTGCTCGGCCGCGGCGACCCGCTGGGCCGCCTGCGCGGCCAGGCGCATGCGCTGCCCGCGCTGGGCGAGGGCGTGCAGGTGGTCGCCACCTACCACCCGGCCTATCTGCTGCGCAACCCGGCCGACAAGGCGCGCGCCTGGGCCGACCTGTGCCTGGCGGCGGCCTGCCTCGACGGCACCGCGGCCGGCTGAGCGGCCGCGGCGCCGCCGCGCTCAGAACGACCAGCGCATGTCGGCCTTCAGCCCGTTGTAGGTGGTGCCGCCGGTGATCTGCGTGCCGTAGGTCAGGCCCAGCGTCAGGTCGCGCCGCAGGTTCAGGTCGACGCCGGCGTCGACCACGAAGGCCTCGCGCGCCAGCGGCGTACCCAGCACCGTGAACGAACTCGTGCCGCCGTAGAAGCCGAGGCGGGCGCTGGGCGTGACGTCGCCGCCGATCGCCCGCCGCCAGCCGGCCGAGCCGCGCAGCGTCGCTTCCACGCTGCCCAGGCTGGTGCGCGTGGACGCCCGCAGGCCCAGGGTGGCGAAGGTGGTCTTCGTGCTGTCGCCGCGGCCGCTCAGGGCGGCGCCGCTGCCCAGCCCCTCCTCGTTGAAGCTGCCGCTGCGCACGTCCACGTGGGCCAGGCTGGCGAAGGGCTCGAAGGCCGTGTTCTCTCCGGCGTCGATGCGCCAGCCCACCTCGCCGAAGGCCTGCACCGTGCGCAGCGCGTAGTTGGCGCGCAGCCCGTCCGTCACGCCGGTGAAGGCCACGGTGCGCTGGGTCGTCAGAGACTCGCGGCTCAGGCTCGCGCCGCCGCGCACGCCCAGGGCGCCCCACTGTGCCCCGGCATAGGCGCCCAGGTGCCAGGTGTCGCCGCTGGCCTTGCCGCGGCGCTGGCCGGCATCCAGGTTGCTGTGGCCGAAGCCGGCGAACACGCCGGCGCGGGCGTTCTCTCCCACGCGCCGGTCGGCGCCGATGAGCACGCCGCTGTTGCTGCGCTCGCTGTTGGCGGCGTTGCCGTCGCCGCCCGCCTCGGTACGCCCGCCATAGGCGCGCGCCCACACGCTGCCGCTGCTGCCTTCGCTCAGTTGCGTGGCACTGGCCGCGGCGGTGCCGACGCCGCCCAGGCTCTGGCGGGCGCGGTCGAGCACGGTGTCGCGCACCAGGTGGCTGTCTTCCACCGCGGCGGACTTCACGCTGGCATGCAGTTCGCCCGACAACTGGTCGAAGGCCACCAGGGCCATCGGCCGATCCAGCTGCACCACGGCGCGGTACAGGGGCGTGGCCGCCAGCGTCTCGACTGCGCCGGCGCTGGCCTTCTGGTTCCAGGTCACGCCCACGTCGGAGAAGCGCACGTCGTTGCGCATCAGCGTCAGCGTGGCGGTCTGCGCGCCGTAGGCGATCGTCGGCGTGAGGAAGGCGAAGTTGGAGCTGACGTTGCCGAACTGGCCGATGATGCCGCCGTCCGCCTGCAGGATGGTGTAGTTGCCGTAGGGGTTCCAGTTGCCGTCGGCCAGCAGCGCGATGACCGAGGCGCCCTGCAGCGTCGCCCTGCCGCTGACGAGGATCTGGTCGCTGCGGCCGTCGGGCGAGGCCTCCACCTGGTAGGCGGCGCCGCTGGCCAGCGTCAGGTCGCCGGCCACGTGCAGCGTGCCGATGGAGTTGCCGGGTGCCACGAGCGCACCGCCTTCCACGACCGTGCTGCCCACCGTGCCGTTGCCCTGGAGCCGGGCGCCGCCGGCCACGCTCAGCGTGCCGCCGAGCCGGCCGTTGACCGCCAGCGTGCCCGCGGCGACGCGGCTGTCGCCGGTGAAGGCGCTGCTGTCGCCGGTGAGGTTCAGCGCGCCGGCGCCGGTCTTGGTGAACTGGCCGCTGCCCGACATCGCGTTGGCGAAGCTCGCCGTCGCCGCCTGGTCGATCACCAGTGCGCCGTCGTTGACGATCGCGCCGCTGCCGAAGCTGGCGGCCGTGCCGGCCAGCGTGCCGGCCTGGATCCGCGTGCCGCCGCTGTAGCTGTTGGCGGACGCCAGCGTGGTGGTGCCGCTGCCGCGCTGCTCGACGGCGCCGTTGCCGGAGATGGTGCCGGCGAAGGTCGTCGCGTCGCTGCGGTTGAAGGCCAGCGTGCCGTGGTTGGTCACGTCGCCGGTGATCGAGCCGGCGGTGCCGCCGTCACCCAACTGCAGCGTGCCTGCGGCGATGGTGGTGCCACCGGTGTACGTGTTGGCCGCCGTGAGCGTCGTGGTGCCGCTGCCGCGCTGCTCGACGGTGCCGCTGCCGGAGATGGCGCCGGCGAAGGTCGTCGTGTCGCTGCGGTTGAAGGCCAGCGTGCCGTGGTTGGTCACGTCGCCGGTGATCGAGCCGGCGGTGCCGCCGTCACCCAGCTGCAGCGTGCCTGCGGCGATGGTGGTGCCGCCGCCGTAGGTGTTCTCCGCGGTCAGCACGAGCGTGCCGTCGCCGCCCTTGATCAGCGAGCCGCTGCCGCCGATGGTCCCGGCGACCGTGTGGGTGGTGCCTGCGTCGCTGTTCAGGGTGCCGCCGCCCGCGCCCAGCGTGACGGCTCTCGCCGACGTGGTGCTGGCCGTGGTCTGCAGCGTGCCGCCGTCCAGCGTCAGCGCGCCGCTGACGTCGCCCAGCGCTGCGTCGTCGGCGATGCGCAGCGTGCCGCCGGTCACCTGCCAAGGTGTCACCGCGGCGGTCGTGCCGTCGAGCGTCCAGGTGCTGGTGCCGGTTTTCTCGTAGCCGGTGAAGTTGCGGTACTGCGCCGACGGGCCGATGGCCGAGGCGTCGAAGCTGCCGTCGGCGCTGCCCGTCAGGGCCAGCGTGTCGCCGCCCGCGGCGGTGGCCACCACGTTGCCGGTGATGGTCGAGGTGTTCAGCAGTTCGAGGCGGTTGCCGCCGCCGGTGAACTGGACGGCATCGGCACGGGTGCCGCCGTCGCTGGACAGACCGCCGGCGATGCTGCCGGCGTTGATGACCCTGGCACCGCCGCCCGTGGCCACCACGCCCACGCCGCCCGCGCCACCCGCGCCGGCGCTGCCCAGGACGCTGGCGCCGCCCGTGCCGCCCTGGCCGCCGGCGATGTTGCCGCCGTTCTGGATGGTGGCTCCGGCCGCGGTGCTGGCCAGGCCGGTGCCGCCCTGGCCGCCGGCGCCGCCGTTGCCGGCCACGCCGCTGCCGCCGGCGGCGCCCTGGCCGCCCAGGATGCTGCCGGCGTTCTGGACGATGGCGTCGGTTGCGGTGCTGGCCAGCCCGGTGCCGCCGATGCCGCCGGCGCCGCCGCGGTCGCCGCCATTGCCGCCCTGACCCCCGGCGCCGCCGGAAATGCTGCCGGCGGCCGCGTTCTGGATCGCCGATGCGGCGCCGTTGCTGATCAGGCCGGTGCCGCCGGCACCGCCGGCGCCCCCGTTGCTCACGGCGCTACCGCCGCCAGTGCCGCCCGCGCCGCCGGCGATGCTGCTCGTGTTCTGGATCGCGGCGCCGGCCATCGCGCTGCTCAGCCCGGTGCCGCCCGCGCCGCCCGCACCACCGGCACCGCCGGCGCCGCCGCCGCTGCCACCCGCGCCGCCGGCGATGCCGCCAGCGTTCTGGATCGCGGCGCCGACCACCGCGCTGCTCAGTCCGGTGCCGCCAGCCCCGCCTGCGCCGCCGTTGCCGAAGCTGCCGATGCCGCCGTTGCCGCCCCGGCCGCCGGCGAGGGAGCCGAAGTTGCCCGCGCCGGTGGCGGTGCCAATCAACGCCAGCGCCGCCCCGCCCGCCGTACCGGCACTTCCGCTGCCCAGGCCGAAATTGCCGTCGTTCCCGCGCGCGCCTTGCACGCTGCCGTCGGTGGTCGACGCATCGCCCAGTTGCAGCGAGCCGCCGCTGACCGCGGCGCCGCCCGTGAGCGCGACATGGCCGGTGAGTGCCAGCGCACCGTCGCCGTCCTTGTCCAGGTGGCCGGTGCCGGTCAGGTCATTGGCCAGCGCGGCATCGGTGGCCTGGTCGATCACCAGCGTGGCGTTGTTCACGATGGCGCCGGTGCCGAAGGTACTGGCCGTGCCGATCAGCGTGCCACCGCTGATGGTCCATGGCGTGGCCGCCTTGCTCGACCCGGTGAGCGTCCAGGTGCCGCCCTCGGCTTTCTCCAGGCCGGCGAAGTTCTGGTACTGGCTTCCGAGCAGGCCCACGTTGAAGGTGTCGCTGCCGGCTCCGCCGAACACGAGCCGGTCCGATCCGCCCATCACCGCCACCACGTTGCCGTTGACGGTCGAGCCGGTGTTGATCTGCAGGGTGTTGGTGCCGCCTGTGAAGGTGACGGCGTTCGCCCGCCCGCCTGCGCCGTTGTTGGCCAGGCCGCCGCTGATGGTGCCGTTGTTGACGACCGACAGGTTGGCGCCGGAAATGCCCGCGCCGCCGGTGGCTGCGCCGTTGCCGCCGCTGATGGTGCCGTTGTTGTTGATGGTGAGGAGGCCGGTGCCCGCCGTGCGGCTCACGCCGTCGCCGCCGATGCGGCCCGTGCCGCCGGAGATGCTGGCGCCCGCGCCGTTCGACAGGGTGCCTCCCTTGGTGCCGGACCACGCCACGCCATGGCCGCCGAGGCCCTGCGCGCCCGTGGCGGACGAGCCCGTGCCGCCCGCACCGCCGTCGCCGCCGGCGATGGTGCCGGCGTTGGTCAGCGTGCCTGCGGCCGCGCCTGACCAGGCGATGCCGGCGCCGCCGTCGCCACCACTGCCGCCGGCACCGCCGCCGGCCTGGCCGCCGTTGCCGCCGATGCCGCCACGGGCGGCACCGCCGCCGTCCACGGAGACATTGCCGCCTACGCGCAGCACGCCCATGCCGCCCTCGCCGCCGCCTCCGCCGCCGCCCCAGCTCGAGCCGTTGAGGCCTGCATTGCCCCCGCTGCCGCCCTTGCCGCCCTGGGCAGTGCCGGTGACCGTGCGGGTGCCGAAGCTCGTGAGCAGATCCACCACCAGGCCGGCGCCGCCGCTGCCGCCGCCGCCACCGCCGACGTCCGACCAGCCGGGGGGCGACGGGATCGAGACGGACTGACCGGTGCCACCGTTCGTGCCGGTGGCGTTGCTGGTGGAGCCGCCCAGGATCGCCTGGCTCCCGCGTGTGCCAGCAGTGCCTCCGTTGGCGCCTGAATACCCGCCCTTGCCGCCGGTGCTGCCGTTGCCCGAGCTCAGGCTCGTCCCGCCGCCGCCGCCGCCGCCGCCGACGGTGAACCCGCTGGTCGAGCCGATCGCGCCCGAGCCACCCGCCGTGCCCACGCCGCCGGCGCCGCCCGCTGCCGCGCCGCTGAGCGAAGCGCCACCCGTGCCGCCTGCTGCCCAGGCGCCGGTCATGGCGATGGAGAGCATCGCGGCAGCACACAGCCGCGCCGTGGCGGACAGGCGGAAGGCGAAAGCGGGGGCGATCGTCGTCGTTTCGGCCCGGACGGCGCTGCGGCCGCGGGCATGGGCCACTTCCGGCACCACCTGGGCGATGCCCAGCGCTGGATTGAAAACGACGCGGTGGATGCGATTCATGGCCTGGTTGTCTACTTTGTTAATACAAGATACACATTGTCACTGGCGCAGTTAACAATTGTCATGATTGGTCATCGGCTTGGGGTCTTTCGTGCAAAAGTTCACATTGAAGTGAAAAGTGTGCGAAGGCAGGCCCGGATTCCGCGCCCCAGGGGCGCCACCTAGAATCCGCCCATGGCTTTCATCGACCAGTTGCGCGCGGCAGAGCGCCAGAACCGTTCCCTGCTGTGCGTGGGCCTCGATCCGGAGCCTTCACGGTTTCCGGGGAAATTGAAGGGCGATGCCGGCAGGATCCGCGACTTTTGCGCGCAGATCGTGGATGCGACGGCCGACTGCGCGATCGCCTTCAAGCCCCAGATCGCGTACTTCGCGGCGCACCGGGCCGAGGCGCAGCTGGAGCAGCTCATCGCCCACATCCGCACCGCCGCGCCCGGCGTGCCGGTGATCCTGGACGCCAAGCGCGGCGACATCGGCTCCACCGCCGAGCAGTACGCCGCCGAGGCCTTCGAGCGCTACGACGCGGACGCGGTCACGCTCTCGCCCTTCATGGGCTTCGATTCCGTCTCGCCCTACCTGAAGTACGCGGACAAGGGCGCCTTCCTGCTGTGCCGCACCAGCAACCCGGGCGGTGCCGACCTGCAGGGGCAGCGGCTGGCCTCGGTGGCGGGCGAGCCGCTGCTGTACGAGCACGTGGCCCGCCTGGCGCAGGGCCCCTGGAACCTCAACGGCCAGCTGGGCCTGGTGGTCGGCGCCACCTACCCGCGCGAGATCGAGCGGGTGCGCGAACTGGCGCCGACGGTGCCGCTGCTGATCCCGGGCGTGGGCGCCCAGGGCGGCGATGCGGTCGCCACCGTGCGCGCCGGCTGGCGGCCGGACGCGCCAATCGTCGTGAATGCCTCGCGCGCCATCTGCTACGCCTCCGACGGCGACGACTTCGCCGCCGCGGCGCGGCGCGAGGCCCTGCGCCTGCGCGACCAGCTCGAGGCCGCCAAGGCGTCCTGACGCGCGCCGACCGGCGGGCGGCCGTGCCACCGCCGATCCCCACCTGGAGTCCTTCGATGACCGACGCCTCCTTCCTCCCCTCGCTGCCCGTCATGCTGGCCTTCGGCGCCGCCAGCCTGGTGCTGGCCCTCACGCCCGGCCCGGCGGTGCTGTTCGTGGTGGCGCGCACGCTGGCGCAGGGCCGGCGCGCCGGGCTGGCCTCGGTGGCGGGCGTGGCGCTGGGCAACTTCGGCAACGCGCTGGGCGCCTCGCTCGGGCTGGCGGCGCTGTTCGCGATCTCGTCGCTGGCCTTCATGCTGGTCAAGTGGGCCGGCGCGGCCTACTTGGTGTGGCTGGGCGTGAAGGCGCTGCGGCGGCCGCGCGACGATGCGGCGGACGGGCAGGGGGCCGGGGGCGCAGGCCAGCCGATGCGGGCGGTGCGGCCGGCGCGCCTGTTCCGCGACGGCTTCGTGGTGGCGCTGCTCAACCCCAAGACGGCGCTGTTCTTCGCCGCCTTCCTGCCGCAGTTCATCCGGCCCGACGCCTCGCCCGCCCTGCAGAGCATGGGCTTCGGCGCCGCCTTCGTGGCCATCGCCGCGTGCACCGACTGCCTCTATGTGCTGGCCGCCAGCCGGCTGCGCCCCTTCTTCTCGGCGCTGCGGGGCGGCGCGGCATGGGGGCGCTGGGTCACGGGCGGCACCTTCATCGGGCTGGGCGTGTACACCGCGCTGTCGGGGTCCCGCGCGCAGGCCGCGCGCTGAGGCTTTCCTCCCCCTTCAGGCGGCGGCGCGCCAGCCGAGGCGCTGCGAGATCTCCTGCGCGGCGGCTTTGAGCGCCGTGGCGGTGGCGCCGTCCCAGCGGGTGTCGAGCACCGCCGCCGGGCCGATGGCGGTGAGCGCCAGCACGATGCCGCCGCGCGCGTCGAACACCGGCGCCGCCATCGCGCTCACGCCCGGCACGATCTCGCCCTCGGAGCGCGAGACGCCGTGCCGGCGCACCTCGTCGAGCTGCGCGGCGAACGCCTCCCAGGTCGGCAGCGCCAGCGCCGGCATGCCGGCCTCGGGCGCGGCCTCCGGCCCGGCCGCCCGGCGGCGCTCGGCTTCGAGGGTGGCGCGCACGGTGGCCTCGTCGAGGTAGGCGCCGAACAGCCGCCCCGAGGCCGTGCCGGCCAGCGAGAACACCGTGCCGTGCCGCATGGCCACGTGCACCGCGGCCGGCGACTCGGCGATGCGCACGATCGTGGCGCCGCGGTCGCCCCACACCGCCAGCGCCAGGGTCTGGCCGGTGCGGCGGGCCAGCGCCTCGATCACGGGCGCCGCCACCTGCACGGGGCTGGCCTGGGCCATGGCGATCAACCCCAGTTGCAGCGCCAGGGGGCCGAGCAGATAGTGGCCGCTGGCGCGGTCCTGCTCGATCAGCCCCAGCCGCCCGAAGCTGACCATGTACGGATGCGCCTTGGCCGGGGCCATGTCCGCCTCGCGCGCCAGGTCCTTCAGGGCCATCGGCCGGCCGCTGTGCACCAGGGCGCGCAGCAGCTGGCCGCCCACCTCGATGCTCTGGATGCCGCGCTGCGCCGCGGTGCGATCGCCGTCCTCGCTCATGCCCATTCCCATCATTCGTTCATGGAAAAACCGTTAGACATTATCCGATCGTCCGTCTAGACTCGCATCAAATTCGCAATAGACGAACTAATTTACTTTAGACAAACAACGGAGCCAAGCCCCATGAGCCAGCCCACGAAGGCCTTCGCCAGCCAGGCCGACCTGGAAGAGAAGAAGGTCACCTTCAGCCAGATTTCCGAGCATGCCTGGGCCTACACGGCCGAGGGCGACCCCAACACCGGCATCGTGATCGGCGACGACGCCGTGCTGGTGGCCGACACGCAGGCCACGCCGGCGATGGCGGCCGACGTGATCCGCCGCATCCGCGAAGTCACCGACAAGCCCATCAAGTACGTGGTGCTGACGCACTACCACGCCGTGCGGGTGCTGGGCGCCAGCGCCTACGGCGCGCAGGAGGTCCTGGCCAGCCAGGACACCTACGACCTGATCGTCGAGCGCGGCGAACAGGACAAGGCCAGCGAGATCGGCCGCTTCCCGCGCCTGTTCGCCGGCGTCGAGACCATGCCGCCGGGCATGACCTGGCCGACCATGACCTTCACCGGCAAGATGACCCTGTGGCTGGGAAAGCTCGAAGTGCAGCTGCTGCAGCTCGGCCGCGGCCACACCAAGGGCGACACGGTGGTCTGGCTGCCCGGCGAGAAGACGCTGCTCTCGGGCGACCTGGTGGAGTTCGACGCCACGCCCTACGCCGGCGACGCCTACTTCCAGGACTGGCCGAAGACGCTGGACAACATCGCCGCGCTGCAGCCCAGGGCGCTGGTGCCCGGCCGCGGCGCCGCGCTCACCACGCCGGAAGACGTGGCCCGCGGCCTGGCCGGCACGCGCGGCTTCATCGCCGACGTGTGGGCCAGCGTGAGCGAGGGCGCCCGCGCCGGCAAGGACCTGAACACCGTCTACCGCGACACCTACGCGAAGCTCAAGCCCAGGTACGGCCACTGGGTCATCTTCGACCACTGCATGCCCTTCGACGTGACGCGCTGCTACGACGAGGCGACGAAATACGCCGACCCGCGCGTGTGGACGGCCGAGCGCGACGTCGAGATGTGGAAGACCCTCGAAGGGCAGGCATGAGGCCCCCCGGCTCCGCCCGCCGCTGCGCGGCGTGGGTCGCCACCCCCCGAGGGGGAGGCGCGGCCGGCTTGGGGCGGCCCGGCGCTCGGCCGCAGTCCGCCCTGCCATGACGAGATCACGGGGACAGAGATGAAGCTGAACGACCTCGCATCGGCCGGTACGCAGCCGCTCGACTACCAGCAGGTGGTCTTCGACTACGTGCCCCACGCCGACCAGCAGGCCGCCGAGCCGGCGCGCCATCCGGTCGTGGTGGTCGGCGCCGGCCCCATCGGTCTGGCGCTGGCCATCGACCTGGCGCAGCAGCAGGTGCCGGTGGTCCTGCTGGACAACGACCATCGCCTGTCCACCGGCTCGCGCGCCATCTGCTTCTCCAAGCGCTCGCTGGAGATCTTCGACCGCCTGGGCTGCGGCGAGCGCATGACGGCCAAGGGCGTGTCGTGGAAGCTCGGCCGCGTGTTCCTGCAGGGCGAGCAGGTCTACGAGTTCGACCTGTTGCCGGAAGAGGGCCACCAGCGCCCCGCCTTCGTCAACCTGCAGCAGTACTACGTCGAGGGCTTCCTGGCCGAGCGCGCCGCGCAGCTGCCGCTGATCGACCTGCGCTGGAAGAACAAGGTGGTCGGCGTGGAGCAGCACGACGACCATGCGCTGCTGACCATCGAGACGCCCGACGGTCCCTACCGCCTGCAGGCCGGCTGGGTCGCGGCCTGCGACGGCTCGCGCTCCTCGGTGCGCCAGCTGATCGGGCAGGAGAGCACCGGCCGCGTCTTCAAGGACCGCTTTCTCATCGCCGACGTGAAGATGGACGTCCACTTCCCGGCGGAACGCTGGTTCTGGTTTGATCCGGCCTTCCACCCCGGCCAGAGCGTGCTGCTGCACATGCAGCCCGACGGCGTGTGGCGCATCGACTTCCAGCTCGGCTGGCAGGCCGATCCGGAAGAGGAGAAGAAGCCCGAGCGCATCGTCCCGCGCGTGCGCGCGATGCTCGACGCCTCGCCCTTCAAGGGCACCGAGTTCACGCTCGAATGGGCCAGCGTCTACACCTTCGCCTGCCAGCGCATGGCGAGCTTCCGCCACGGCCGCGTGCTGTTCGCGGGCGATTCGGCGCACGGCGTCTCGCCCTTCGGGGCGCGGGGCGCCAACTCCGGGCTGCAGGACGGGGAGAACCTCGCCTGGAAGCTCGCCGCCGTGCTGCGCCGCGACGCGCCCGAGGCGCTGCTGGACAGCTACGCCCGCGAGCGCGAGGCGGCCGCCGACGAGAACATCCGCAACTCCACCCGCGCCACCGACTTCATCACGCCCAAGAGCGAGGCCAGCCGCCTCTTCCGCGACGCCGTGCTGCACCTGGCGCGGCGGTACGACTTCGCGCGGCGGCTGGTCAACAGCGGCCGGCTGTCGGTGCCGGCGACGCTGCACGACTCCGTGCTGAACACGCCCGATGCCGATGCCTTCGGGGGCGCGGTGGTGCCGGGCGCGGTGGCGGCCGACGCGCCGCTCGCGCAGCAGGCCGACGGATCGCCTCGCTGGCTGCTGCGCGGCCTGGGCGGCACGCGCTTCGCCGCGCTGGTCTTCGGCAGCGGCGAGGCGGCCGGGCGCAGCGCGCAGGCCCTGGCCGACGCCGACCGCCCGATCGAGGTGCTGCGCGTGCCGCTCGACGCGGCCCATGCGCTGGCCGCGCGCCGCTACGACGCGCAGGACGGCACCACCTACCTGCTGCGCCCCGACCAGCACGTGTGCGCCCGCTGGCGCGCGCCCTCGGCCGAGGCCGTGCGCGCGGCCTTCGACCGCGCCCTGGCCAGGGCATGAAGGAGAAGAGGCCATGACCGCCATCGCCGACCACCTGACCACCGCGCCCAACCTGGCGTCGCCGGACGACTTCTACGAGGCGCTGATCGACGCGCACCAGGACCTGACGGCCGAGCAGAGCCACGCCTTCAACGCACGCCTCGTGCTGCTGCTGGCCAACCACATCGGCAGCCTGCCCGTGCTGCGCGAAGCCCTGGCCGCCGCCCGAGAAGAATGAAACACCCCCAGTCTTCGCGGACTTCGTTCCGCTGCGCCAACCCCCTCAAGGGGGCACACGCGACGGCCTGGCGGAGCCGGTTCCGTGCGTGTTCCCGCATGGCCTGCTCCGCGGCCTTCAGTCCCGCGGACCTTGCCCGATCCATCGTCTTCCATCGAGGAGCCACACCATGACCCATACCGCCGACACCCTGCGCTACCAGAGCGGCTTCGGCAACGAGCACGCCACCGAGGCCGTGCCCGGCGCCCTGCCGCAGGGCCGCAACAGCCCGCAGCGCGCGCCCTTCGACCTGTACCCGGAACTGGTCTCCGGCACCGCCTTCACCGCGCCGCGCCACGAGAACCGCCGCACCTGGCTGTACCGCCGCCAGCCCTCGGTGGTGGCCGGGCGCTACCAGCCCTACGCGCAGCCGCTGTGGACCACCGGCGGCGACCGCGGGACGGCGCTCGCGCCCGAGCCGATGCGCTGGCACCCGATCCCCTTCGAGGCCGGCGTGGAGACCGATTTCGTCGACGGCATGCGCACCCTGGCCGCCAACGGCGACGCCGACGCGCAGTGCGGTGTCGGCTCGCTGGTCTACCTGGCGACGAAGTCGATGGACCGCCGCGCCTTCGTCAACGCCGACGGCGAACTGCTGGTCGTGCCGCAGCAGGGCCGCCTGGTCATCACCACCGAGATGGGCGTGCTCGACGTCAAGCCCGGCGAGATCGCGGTGCTGCCGCGCGGGGTGGCCTTCAAGGTGGCCGTGCCGGACACCGAGGCTGGCGCCGGCCCCTCGCGCGGCTACGTCTGCGAGAACTACGGCGCGCAGTTCCGCCTGCCCGAGCTGGGCCCCATCGGCTCCAACGGACTGGCCAACGCGCGCGACTTCCTGGCGCCGGTGGCCGCCTACGAAGACAGCAACGCCCCCTACGAACTCGTCAAGAAGTTCGGCGGCCGCTTCTGGCGCGCGCCGGCCAAGGGCACGCCCTTCAACGTGGTGGCCTGGCACGGCAACCTCACGCCGGTGAAGTACGACACCGTCAACTTCATGACCATCGGCTCGATCAGCTTCGACCACCCGGACCCGTCGATCTTCACCGTGCTCACCTCGCCCAGCGACACGCCCGGCACGGCGAATTGCGACTTCGTCATCTTCCCGCCGCGCTGGCTGGTGATGGAAGACACCTTCCGCCCGCCCTGGTACCACCGCAACCTGATGAGCGAGTTCATGGGCCTGGTCTACGGCGAATACGACGCCAAGCCCGGCGGCTTCAAGCCCGGCGGCGCCAGCCTGCACAACGCGATGGTGCCGCACGGGCCGGACGAGGAGGCCTTCGAGAAGGCCTCGACGGTCGACCTGAAGCCGCAGAAGCTGGACAACACGCTGGCCTTCATGTTCGAGAGCCGCTACCGTTTCGTGCCCACCGCCTTCGCGCTCGGCACGGCGCCGCTGGACCACGACTACGCCGATTGCTGGGCCGGCCTGAAGGACCAGTTCGGCCAGAAGCACAAGCCCTGAACGGAGACCGCATGAACGACATCGACCGCACCCACGACCCGAAGCGCACCAGCTGGGTCGAATCCGCCAACGCCGCGGGCTGCGACTTCCCGATCCAGAACCTGCCCTTCGGGCGCTTCCGCCGCAAGGGCAGCGGCGAGGCTTTCCGCATCGGCGTCGCCATCGGCGACCAGGTGCTGGACCTGCGCGCCGCCGGCCTCGTCGACACCGACGACATGAACGTGCTGATGGCCGCCGCGCCGGCCGAGCGCCAGGCGCTGCGCGCGAAGCTCTCCGACGGCCTCGCCGCCGGCAGCGCGCAGCAGGCCGCCTGGGCCCAGGCGCTGGTGCCGCAGGCCGGCTGCGAGTACACCGTGCCCTGCCGCATCGGCGACTACACCGACTTCTACACCGGCATCCACCACGCCACCACCATCGGCACGCTGTTCCGCCCCGACCAGCCGCTGATGCCCAACTACAAGTGGGTGCCCATCGGCTACCACGGCCGCGCCAGCTCCATCGTCGTCAGCGGAACCCCCTTCAAGCGCCCGCAGGGCCAGACCAAGGCGCCCGACGCGGCCGAGCCCAGCTTCGGCCCCTGCAAGCGCCTGGACTACGAGCTGGAGCTGGGCTTCTACGTCGGCCAGGGCAACGCGCTCGGCCAGCCGGTCGGCATCGACGAGGCCGAGGCGCACCTGTTCGGCGTGGGCCTGTTCAACGACTGGTCGGCGCGCGACCTGCAGGCCTGGGAATACCAGCCGCTGGGCCCCTTCCTGGCGAAGAACTTCGCCTCCACCGTGTCGCCGTGGATCGTGACGATGGAAGCGCTGGCCCCGTTCCGCGCGCCCTTCACCCGGCCCGCCGGCGATCCGCAGCCGCTGCCGTACCTCGACGGCGCGGCCAACCGCGAAGGCGGCCAGCTCGACATCACGCTGGAGGTGCTGGTCCAGACCGCGAAGATGCGCGCCGAAGGCCAGGCGCCGGTGCGCCTCACGCAGGGCCTGGTGAAGGAGGCCGCCTACTGGACCGCCGCCCAGCTCGTCGCGCATCACACCGTCAACGGCTGCAACCTGCAGCCCGGCGACCTGCTGGGCTCGGGCACGCTGTCGGGCCCCACGCCCGATGCCGCCGGCTCGCTGATGGAGCTGACGCTCGGCGGCAAGCAGCCGATCACCCTGCCGGGCGGCGAGCAGCGCACCTTCCTGCAGGACGGCGACACGCTGGTGCTGCGCGGCTGGTGCGAGCGCGAAGGCGCGGTGCGCATCGGGCTGGGCGAGGCCAGCGGCACCGTGCTGGCCTGAGCGCCGGCCTCAGTTCGGCAGCGCCGAGCCCTGCGCCGGCACCGCGTAGCTCAGCGGCGCCAGCGCCGCCTGGATGCGCTGCATCTGCGGCGCGTCGACCAGGCTGGCCAGCATCGCCTGGAAGCGCGGCTCCAGCGCGCCCGAGACGATGTACTGCCAGCGGTAGGCCTTGAGCACCGTGTCGTGCACCTGCCGCGCCCGCTCGCCCTCCGGCGGCATGCCCTGCACCTGCAGGAAGTAGGCCGCGTCGGCGCGGGCCTGCGCCTGCAGGATGCCGTCCACCCCGCCCACCAGGGCGATCAGGTCGTCCACCGCCGCGTCGCGCTCGGCCGGCGAGGCCAGCCGCGCGTCCTCGCGCGCCCATTCCAGCTCGTCGATGACGGCGTGCTGCGACTCCTCCTTCCAGTGGTGCAGGAAGACGTCCTTGAACAGCGGCGACAGGTCGTCCGCCGCAGCGATGCTGGCGCGGTAGTGCGCCTGCGAGAACAGCTCGATGTGGCAGGTCAGCGCCAGCACGGCCCAGCTGCGCCTGCCCAGCACGAAGCCCGCCACCTCGTTGGCCGAGATGTCGAAGCGGTAGCCCGCGGGCATGCACTCGGCCACCAGCTGCTCGATGCGCCGGAACAGCTCCTGGTGCTTCAACTCCTCGTCGGTGAAGCGCACGATCGCCTCCAGCGCGACCTGGTCGCCCAGCCAGTGCGCGCGGCTGATGTCCAGCATCTTGGCGCCGATGAAGCGCTCCACCAGCGCGAACATGCGGGCGTAGGTGCGGCCCTGCACCTGGCCGAGGAAGCGCTGCGCGTCGGCGTCCAGGAAGGGCAGCTCGGGCGCGAGCGAGAGGCCGTCGGGCATGAACTTGTCGCGCGCGTCGAAGCGGCGGCCGCGGATCACGTCGCGGTCGATGTCCCAGCGGATGCGCTTGGACACCTCGATGGTCCGGGCGTAGCGCTGCGTCCGGTCGGCGGCGGCGGCGGTGGCGATGGCGGTGTGCATGGATCTGCTCCTCGTGTGTGGGGGCCCGTCGGATCAACGTGGCGCCATGGTCCGTCGCCCGCCCGCGCGCCGCATGAGGCGGCTGTCCCGCCGCGCGGTGGAATGCCCCTCGGCCCATGGGACACGCGACCCATGCCGGCGCACAATCGCGCATGCCGCCGCGCCAGAACCTGTGCTTCTGCACCGCGCCCGACCGCACGCGCATCGCCATCGCGTCGATCGGCAACGGGCCGCCGCTGCTGCGCGCCGCGCACTGGCTCAGCCACGTCGAGCACGACCTGGTGAGCCCGGTCTGGCGTCCCTGGCTGCTGGAGCTGTCGCGCGGGCACCGCTACGTCCGCTACGACCAGCGCGGCTGCGGCCTGTCGGACCGCGACGTGGCCGCCTTCTCGCTCGACGCCTGGATCGGCGACCTGGAGGCGGTGGCCGACAGCCTGGGGCTGGCCCGCTTCCCGCTGATCGGCATGTCGCAGGGCGGCGCGGTGGCGATCGCCTACGCGGTGCGCCACCCCGGGCGCGTCTCGCAGCTGGTGCTGCTGGGCGCCTACGCGCGCGGCGCGCTGCGGCGCGGCGGACCGCCGGCCGCCCGGCTGGAGGCCGAGACGCTGGTCAACCTGATCCGCGTCGGCTGGGGCCGCGACAACCCGGCCTTCCGCCAAGTGTTCACCAACCAGTTCATCCCCGGCGGCACGCCGGCGCAGCACCAGTGGTGGAGCGAGCTGGAGCGCCTCACGGCCAGCCCCGAGGCGGCGGCGCGCACGCTGGAGGCCTTCCACCAGGTCGACGTCACCGAGCAGGCGCAGCAGCTGCGCGTGCCCACGCTGGTGATGCATGCGCGCGGCGACGAGCGCGTGCCCTTCGAGGAGGGGCGCCGGCTGGCGGCGCTGATCCCCGAGGCCCGCTTCGTGCCGCTGGACAGCCGCAACCACGTGCTGCTCGAGAGCGAGCCCGCGTGGCCCGAATTCCTGCGCGAGCTGCGCGCCTTCCTGGGCCCCTCGGCCGAGCGGCGGGACGATGCCGAAGGCGGCCTCGTCCGCCTCACGCCGGCCGAGCGCGCCGTGCTGGACCTGCTCGCGCAGGGGCTGGACAACCCCGCCATCGCGCAGCGCCTGGGCAAGCGCGAGAAGACGGTGCGCAACCAGGTCTCGAGCATCTTCGACAAGCTCGGCGTGCACACCCGGGCCGAGGCGATCGTGCGCGTGCGCGACGGCGGCCCGCGCTGAAAGAATGGCGTGAAAAATGCCTCATTCGCGCATCGTTCATCCCGTTACGACAGCGAAAGCCGGCGTCGTCCTACCGGTTGCGGGGTGGCAGCGGCGGCGCTGCGTGCAAAACTGAAAGCGCACCAACACATCAGAGTGGTGAATTGGAGAAGCGCACATGACACGCATCAGGAAGAGGAAGCTTTGTGCAATGGCGGCGCTCGTGCTCGGCGTCAGCGGCACGGCCTTCGCACAGGGCGTCGAGCCGACGCTCATCCCCGCCAACCCGGCCCTGGCCGCCGGCCAGCAGTCCATGACGCCCTACGGCTCCTCGCCGCACGGCGAGACCGGCGTGCTGGCACGCGAGCCCTGGCGGCCGGCGCCGCCCGTGGTCGTGGCGCCGCCTCCTCCCCCGCCCCCGCCGCCGCCGGCCGTGGCTCCGCCGCCTCCGCCCCCGCCGCCGCCTCCCCCGCCGCCGCGCGCACCGCGTCCGGACCGCAACTGACCTCCTCCCCCTTCGCAGCGCCTGCGAAAGGGGTGTGAGACACTGGAGAGCCGGGCGGCCGCCCGGCTCTTTTTTCCGTCCCACCACACCGCCTCCGGCCATGCCCGAACTGCTCGTCGCCAGCGCCCGCGCACTGCTCGCCTCCAGCCTCGTCTTCGGCGCGCTGGCCCCTGCCCACGCTGCCCGGCCCGTGCCGCCCGAACTGCGCGCCGCGACCGTGCAGGCCTCGCCCGAGGCGACGGGCCTGGCCGCGAAGATCGTTCAGGCCCGCAACAACGACGGCAAGGCCTTCGCCATCGTCGACAAGCCGCATGCCGCGGTGTCGGTCTTCGACGCGCAGGGCCAGCTGCTGGGCACTTCGCCGGTGCTGCTGGGGCTGGCCAAGGGCGACGACTCGGTGCCCGGCATCGGCGAGCGGCCGATGCGGCTGATCAAGCCCAACGAGCGCACCACGCCGGCCGGCCGCTTCGTCGGCGAGCCGGGCCGCAACGCCTCGCGCGAGGACATCGTGTGGGTGGACTACGGCGCGGCCGTCTCCATGCACCGCGTCCGCCCGCTGGTGAAGGCCGAGCGCCGGCTCGAGCGCCTGGCTTCGGCCACCAGCGACGACAACCGGATCTCCTACGGCTGCATCAATGTGCCGGCCGACTTCTACGACGCCTGGGTCAAGCCCAACCTGAGCGACCGCGTCGGCATCGTGTACGTCATGCCGGACGAGAAGCGCCTGGCGGACGTGTTCGACTTCCTCAAGACGTCCACGCAGGCAGCCGAGCAGTAGCCGGCATTGCAGGTTCGGCTGGCCGCCGTCGGAAGGCCGCGAAGCAGGCCATGTAGGAACACGCATGGATGATCCGGCTTTGCCGGTCCACGACGTATGCCTCCTCGAGGGGGTTGGCGGAGCGGAACGAAGTCCGCGAAGACCGGGGGTGCTTCATGCCAGGAAGCGCTCGGCCAGCAGCACCCAGTAGGCCGCGCCGAGCGCGACGTTGTCGTCGTTGAAGTCGTAGCCCGGGTTGTGCACCATGCAGGCCCCGTGGCTGTCGCCGTCGCCGTTGCCGATCAGCAGGTAGCTGCCCGGCACCTTCTCCAGCATGAAGGCGAAGTCCTCGCTGCCGGTGAGCGGCGGCCCCTGCAGCGTGACGTGCTCGGCGCCCACCAGGTCCAGCGCCACCTGGCGCGCGAAGTCGGTCTCTGCCGGCGTGTTGACCAGCACCGCGTAGCCCTGGCGCCAGTCGACCTGCGCGCGGCAGCCGAAGCTTTCGGCCTGCGCGGCGGCGATGGCCTTGATGCGCTGCTCCAGCAGCGTGCGCACGCCGCGGTCCAGCGCGCGCACGCTGATCTCCAGCGTCGCGCTGTGGGGGATCACGTTGTTGGCCTTGCCCGCATGGAGGGCGCCCACCGTCACCACCGCCATCTGCAGCGGATCGACGTTGCGCGACACCACGGTCTGCAGCGCCATCACGATGCTGGCGGCCGCCACCACCGGGTCGGCGCTGTGGTGCGGCAGCGCGCCGTGGCCGCCGATGCCGGTGAGCGTCACCGTCGCGTAGTCCGACGAGGCCATGGCCGCGCCGTCGCGCAGCGAGAAGCGGCCCTGCGGCAGCCCGGGCATGTTGTGCATGGCGAAGACGGCGTCGCAGGGGTACGTGTCGAACAGGCCGTCCTCCATCATGCGCAGCGCGCCGCCGCCGCCTTCCTCCGCGGGCTGGAAGATCAGGTTCAGCGTGCCCGAGAAGCGCCCGCGCGTGGCCAGGTGGTGCGCCGCGGCCAGCAGCATGGCGGTGTGGCCGTCGTGGCCGCAGGCGTGCATCACGCCCGGGTGGCAGCTCGCGTACGCCAGCCCGGTGGCCTCGTCGATCGGCAGCGCGTCCATGTCGGCGCGCAGGCCCAGGCGCCGCTGGCCGTCGCCGCGCACCAGGCGGCCCACCACGCCGGTGCCGCCCAGGCCGCGCTCGACCTGGTAGCCCCAGGCCTGCAGCCGGTCGGCCACCAGCGCCGCGGTGCGGTGCTCGCCGAAGGCCAGCTCGGGATGGCGGTGGATGTCGCGCCGCACGCCGACGAATTCGTCGGCCTGCGCGCACAGCTGTTCGAGCAGCGTGGTCGTCGTCACGGCGGTCCTCACTGGGGCTGCAGGTCGATGGACCGGGCGATCGCGCGGTAGCGCGCGATCTCGGCGTCGTAGAACTTCGCGGACTCGGCCAGCGTCATCGGCGCCGCCGCCAGCTGCGTCTGCGCCGCCAGCTGCGAGCGCACGCCCGGGTCCTTGAGCGTCGCGCCGATGGCCTTGTGCAGGCGCTGCACCACCTCCTCGGGCGTGTTCTTCGGCACCATGAAGCCGCTCCAGATTTTGTACGAGAAGTCCTTGAGTTCCTTGCCCTCGCTCACCGTGGGCACGTTCGCGAGCAGCTCGGAGCGCTGCGCGCCGAGCTGGCCGATCACCTTGAGCCGGCCCTGCTCGGCCATCGCGCCCATGGCCGCGCTGTAGACCAGCACCGCGAAGTCGACGCTGCCGCCGGCCAGGTCGGTCAGCAGCGGCGCGTTGCCCTTGTAGGGCGCATGCAGCATCTTCGTGCCCGTGCGGTGCTGCACGTCCTCCATGATCAGGTGGTAGAGCGAGCCGACGCCCACGCTGCCGTAGGTGAGCGGCTTGTCGCCCGACCTGCGCGCCAGCGCGATCAGCTCGTCGACGCTGCTGACCGGCAGGTCCTTGCGGGTGAGGAAGACCATCACCGCATCGGTGACGGGATGGACGAGGCGGAAGTCCTCGGCCTTGAGCTTCACCGCCGCATTCGCCAGCGGCGCGAGGATCACCTCGTTGGGCGAGCCCTGGAACAGGTAGTGGCCGTCGGCCGGCGCCGACAGCACCTTCTGCGCGGCGATCGCGCCGCTCGCGCCGCCGAGGTTCTCCACGATGACCGGCTGGCCCAGTTCCTTGCCCAGCGGCGTGGTGAAGATGCGCGCCGCCGCGTCGGAGGGGCCGCCGGCCGGGTAGGGCACCATGAGGTTGACCGGCTTGGACGGGTAGCCCTGCGCGAGGGCCAGGCCGGCCGCCGCCAGCAGTCCGGCGGCGAGGCATGCAGCGCGCAGGCGCCGGGTCGAAAGCTTCATCGTGCGTGTCTCCGTTGCGTGGGTCGGGAACGCGGCCGAACCAGGACCGCCGAGGCATCGTAGGAGCCGCTTCATCGAACGTCCAATGCATTGTTCTATGCATTAGCATGAGTCGAATTCAGCCTTCGCCTCGCCCGATCCCATGACGCTGGTCCAGCTTCGGCACCTGATCTCGCTGGCCCGCACCGGCTCCTTCAGCAGGTCGGCGCAGGCGCTGCACCTGACGCAGCCGGCACTCAGCCGCAGCATCCGCGCGCTGGAGGACGAACTCGGCATGCCGCTGTTCGACCGGGTCGGGCGGCGCAACGAGCTGACCGCCTTCGGCCAGGAGGTGCTGCGGCGCGCCGACCGGCTGATGCTGGACGCCGACGAGTTGCGCGACAGCGGCCGGCGGCTGCGCGACGGCGAGGGCGGCGAGCTGCGGGTCGGCATGGGCTCCGGCCCCGGCGCCATGCTGATGACGCCGCTCCTGATGCGCATCGCCACGCACCATCCCCGGATGCGGGTGGTGGTGGCGCGCGGCGGCACCGAGCAGCTGGTTCAGGCGCTGCGCGCGCGCACGCTGGACGCACTGGTGGTGGACGCGCTGTCGCTGCGGCCGGCGCCCGACCTGCGGCTGGCCATGGCGCGCGAGATGCGCGGCGTCTTCATGTGCCGCCCCGGCCATCCGCTGACCCGGTTGCGCGGCGGCGTGCCCTTCGAGGCGGTGCAGCGCTACCCGATCGCCTCCACCCCGCTGAGCGACGAGGTGGCGCGCGCGCTGGTCGAGGCCTACGGCCCGCAGGCGCATCCGGCCGCCTGCGTCACGCTGCAGTGCGAGGAGGTGCCGAGCCTGGTCGACGTGGCGCGCCACAGCGACGCCGTGCTGCTGGCCATCCGCGCCGCGGCGCCGGACCTCGCCGAGCTGGAGATGCGCCCGCCGCTGCGCCGCGTGGCGCGCTTCGCCCTCGTGACGCTGGAGCGGCGCACCGAGGCGCCCGCCATCCCGATCCTCGGCGCGCTGATCGACGCGCTGCTGCGCGACGAGGCTCCGGGCCGCCGTGCGCGACGGCCCGTCAGTCGTCGCGCCTGAACTCCGCGGCGTCCACGCCCAGCCGCTTGAGCTTGTCGTACAGCGTCGCCTTGGGGATGCCCAGGTCCTTCGCGGCCTGGCCGACGTCGCCCTGGCGGCGGCGCAGCGCCTCGGTCAGCAGCGTGCGCTCGATCTGCTCCATGTGCTCGGGCAGGGAGACGCCCCTGGCGCCGGCGGCCAGCGACTCGGACAGCGCGTCGCCCAGCAGGCCGAGCACGAAGCGGTCGGCCACGTTGCGCAGCTCGCGCACGTTGCCCGGCCAGGCGTGGCCGAGCAGCGCCGACAGCGCCTGCGTGTCGGGCATCGGCGCCGGCTGGCCGTAGCGCTGCGCGGCCTGCAGCGTGAAGTGCTCGAACAGGAGCGGGATGTCCTCGCGCCGCTCGCGCAGCGGCGGCAGCTCGATGAAGGCCACGCCCAGGCGGTAGTACAGGTCGGCGCGGAAGCGCCCGGCATCGCTGGCCTCGCGCAGGTCGGTCTTGCTGGCGGCGATCACGCGGCAGTCCACCGGCACGGCCTGGTTGGAGCCGACGCGCTCGATGCTGCGCTCCTGCAGCGCGCGCAGCAGCTTGACCTGCACCGCCAGCGGCATGCTCTCGATCTCGTCGAGGAACAGCGTGCCGCCGTCGGCGTGCTCGAACTTGCCGATGCGCCGCTTGAGTGCGCCGGTGAAGGCGCCGGCCTCGTGGCCGAAGAGCTCGCTGTCGACCAGGTTCTCGGGCAGGCCGCCGCAGTTGACGGGCACGAAGTTCCCGTCGCGCCGGCGGCTGCGCTCGTGCAGGCAGCGTGCCACCAGGTCCTTGCCGGTGCCGGTCTCGCCGTAGATCACCACGTCGGCCGGCGTGGCGGCCAGCGTGCGCACGGTCTGGCGCACGCGCTCCATGGCGGCGGAGCGGCCGATCAGCGTGGCCTGGATGCCGCTCCAGTCGTCCAGCTCGCGCCGCAGCGCCTCCACCTCCAGCGCCAGGCGGCGCTGCTCGGCGGCGCGCCGCACCACGGCCACCAGGCGCTCGGAGGCGTAGGGCTTCTCGATGAAGTCGTAGGCGCCGTCGCGCATGGCCTGCACCGCCATCGCGATGTCGCCGTGGCCGGTGACGAGGATGACGGGCAGCTGCGCCTCCAGGCGGTGCAGCTCGGCCAGCCACTCGGTGCCGCTGCGGCCGGGCAACTGCACGTCGCACACCACGACGACGGGCGCCCCTTCGGCGACGGCGGCGCGCGCGGGCTCGACAGCGCCGAAGGGCTCGACCGCGAAACCCGCCAGGTCCAGCGCCTGCGCGGCGCCCAGGCGCACGTCCTCGTCGTCCTCGACCAGGACCACGCGGATGGGATGGTGCGCGGGGCTCATTGGACAACCTCCGTGCTCCGCACTGCGGTGCGAGCCCCCTTCGGGGCGGCCGGGCGGGGGCTCATGCGCCCGATTCTGCCGCAGGCAGCTCGACGAAGAAGGCCGCGCCCATGCCGGCGGGCAGCTCGCCGGCCTGCGCGGCGCGCAGGCTGCCGCCGAAGGCCTGCACGATGTGCGAGGAGATCATCAGCCCCAGGCCCAGCCCGCGCCCGGCCGGCTTGGTGGTGAAGAAGGGCTCGAACAGGCGCGCCGCCACCGCGGGCGGGATCGGCGGCCCGCTGTTGGCGACGACGATGCGGCAGGGCGCGCCGGCCGGCGGCGCGGCGGCCTCGATGGCGAGGCGGCGCGGCGGGCCGGCGGGCGGCTCCTCGGCCATCGCGTCCAGCGCGTTGCCGACCAGGTTGCCCAGCACCTGCACCAGCCGCGTCTCCTCCGCCAGCACGGCAAGCGCGGGCGGCCGCAGCGCCACGGCCACCGCCACGCCCAGGTCGCGCACGCGCTGGCCGTGCAGCAGCAGGGCCTCGCGCACCGCCTTGTCGAGCGGCACCGGCTCGGGCGGCTCGGTGCGCTTGTGCGCGAACACCTTGAGCTGCGCCGTGAGCTTGCCCAGGCGGGCGACCAGCTGCGCGATGCGGCCAAGGTTGGCGCGCGCGTCCTCGGCGCGGCCGCGCTCCAGCAGCAGCGCGGCGTTGTCGGAGAGCGTGTGCAGCGCGGCCAGCGGCTGGTTCAGCTCGTGCACCATGCCGGCCGACATCTGGCCCAGCACGGCGAGCTGGCCGGCGTGCACCAGCTCGGCCTGCGCGGCGCGCAGCTCGGCGGTGCGCTCCTGCACGCGGCGCTCCAGCGAATCGTGGGCCGCCTGCAGCGCGGCGCGGCTGGCCAGCTGCTCGCGCACGATGCGGCGGCGCTGGCGCAGCACCAGCGCGGCCAGCAGCAGCACCGCCGCGAGCAGCGCGGCACTGGCGCCGGCCCAGCCGGCGGCGGCGCGCACCGGCGCCTCGTCGCTCAGCAGCAGCAGGCGCCAGCGGCCGCCGTCGGCGTCGTGGGCGGTGGCGACGTAGGCGCGGCCCTCGGCGCGCACGCGCGTGGAGTGCGCGTCCAGCCGTGCCAGCTCGCGCCAGGCCAGCGGGACCAGGCGCGCCTCGCCGTAGCGGCGCGCCTGCGCCACCTCCTGCCGCGCGGCCTCGTCCAGCGGCGCCAGGGGGCGGTACTTCCAGTCCGCGTGCGAGGCCAGCACCACCACGCCGCGGGTGTCCACCAGCAGCATCTCGCCCGGCAGCTGGGCCCAGGCCTGCTCGGCGCGCCGCAGGTCGACCTTGACGGTGGCCACGCCGCGCAGCGGGCCGCCGCGCGGCAGCGCGTAGGCCAGGTAGTCGCCCGGCACGCCGCTGGTCACGCCCAGGCCGTAGAAGCGGCCGCGGCCGGTGACCAGCGCGTCGCGGAAGTAGGGGCGGTAGGACAGGTCGCGCCCGGCCGGCGTGCCGGGCTGGCCGTCGTCGCTGGAGGCGGCGACGTAGCCGGTCGGGTCGAGCACGTAGAGGATCTCGGCGCCGGCGATGGCGTTGAGCGCGTGCAGGTAGCGGCTGGCCTCGGCGCGCCGCGCGGCGTCGCGCGGGGCGGCCAGCAGGTCCAGCACCTGCGGCGAGGTCTCCAGCAGCGGCGGCAGGAACTCGAAGCGCGCCAGCTCGCCCTCCAGCCGCGTGGCCTCCACGTCGAGCCGGTGGCTGGCGGCCTCGCCCAGGCGCGCCAGCCCGGCGCGCAGGGCCACGGCATGCGCCGCCCAGCCGGCCAGGGCCACCAGCGCGAGCATGCCGGCGGCGCCGCGCAGCCGGCGCAGCCAGCGCGTGCGCGCCGTGCGCCCGGTGGCGGAGGCGGGGAAGGAAGCAGGCGGGGCCGTGGCCCCGCCGTCGTCATCGGTGGCCACGGCCGGAGTATGGCCGCAGCGGCGCGGGCCGGGGCACCGCCTCAGCCGGCCGTGCGCGCCGCGGGCTGCACGGGGAAGCGCTGGTCCACCGCGTCGAGCACGCGTTCGGGCTCGTCGGCCTCGGCGGCGGTCTCGTGGGAGAGCACCTCCTTCATGCGGCCGGTGTCCAGGTCGCCCGTCCACTTGCCCACCACCACGGTGGCCACCGCGTTGCCGATCAGGTTGGTCAGCGCGCGCGCCTCGCTCATGAAGCGGTCGATGCCCAGGATCAGCGCGAGGCCCGCCACCGGCACATGGCCCACCGCCGAGAGCGTGGCCGCCAGCACGATGAAGCCGCTGCCCGTCACGCCCGCCGCGCCCTTGGAGGTGAGCAGCAGCACCAGCAGCAGCGTGATCTGGTGCGTGATGTCCAGCGGCGTGTTGGTGGCCTGGGCGATGAACACGGCCGCCATCGTCAGGTAGATCGAGGTGCCGTCGAGGTTGAAGGAGTAGCCCGTGGGCACCACCAGGCCGACGGTGGACTTGCGCACGCCCAGGTTCTCCAGCTTGGCCATCAGGCGCGGCAGCGCGGCCTCCGAGCTGCTGGTGCCCAGCACGATGAGCAGCTCTTCCTTGATGTACCTGATGAGCTTCCACACCGAGAAGCCGTGCACCCGCGCCACGACGCCCAGCACCACGAAGATGAAGACCAGGCAGGTGAGGTAGAAGCTGCCCATCAGGAAGGCCAGCGACTTGAGCGAGCCGACGCCGTACTTGCCGATGGTGAAGGCCATGGCGCCGAAGGCGCCGATGGGCGCGACCTTCATGATGTAGCCGACGATGACGAACAGCACGTGCGAGGTCTTCTCGATCACGTCGAACACCAGCGTGCCGCGGCCGCCGAAGCGGTGCAGCGCGAAGCCGAACATCACCGCCACCAGCAGCACCTGCAGCATCTCGCCCTTGGCGAAGGCGTCCACCAGGGTGTTGGGGATGATCCCCAGCAGGAAGTCCACCGTGCCCTGCATCTTGCCGGGGCCGGTGTAGGCGGCGATGGCCTTGGTGTCGAGCGTGGCCGGGTCCACGTTCATGCCGGCGCCGGGCTTGAGCACGTTGACGATGACCAGGCCCAGGATCAGCGCGACGGTGCTGCCGATCTCGAAGTACAGCAGCGCGTAGCCGCCGGTCTTGCCGACCTTCTTCATGTCCTCCATGCCCGCGATGCCGACCACCACGGTGCAGAAGATGATCGGCGCGATGATCATCTTGATCAGCTTGATGAAGCCGTCGCCCAGCGGCTTCATGTCGGTGCCGAGCGCCGGATAGAAGTGGCCGAGCAGCACGCCCAGCACGATGGCCGTCAGCACCTGGAAGTACAGCGACCGGTAGAAGGGTTTGGGGGAGGAGGGCGGGGTAATGTCGTCGTGTGCCATGGCAGCCGCTTGTCTCTTGAAGGAAAGGGCTGCCTTCTGCGCAAGGACGATGCCAGCGCGCCGGCCCTGCGGGGCCCACGCAAGTGATTGATCTGAAAGGAAATTTCAGGCGCCGGGACAAGGCGCCGGCCGGGCCGCCGGAATCGAGCGCGGCGGCGCGTCCGGCGCGCCGGAACCGAAGCTCGGGGAAAACCCTGGGCCTGTGCGGCCCGCCGGGATCAGCCTGCGGCGCTGTCCATTCCGAAGGCCGCGTGGCGCGCGGCCACGGCGTCCACGTCGTGGCTCAGCACCACCAGGTCGTGCATGGCGCCGTCGCGGTCGGCCACGTGGCGGTGCAGCAGCGCCTCGGGCCGGAAGCCCAGGTCCTCGAAGATGGCGATGGCGCCGCGCTGGCCGATGGTCATCTGCGCCACCAGCTTCTTCAGGCCCAGCTCCAGCGCCTGCGCGAAGCATTCCTGGATCAGCGCGCGGCCCAGCCCCTTGCCGCGGCCGGCCGGCGACACCAGCACGCGCAGCTCGCCGACGTGGCGCGACCAGCTGAGCTTGTCGATGGCGATGGCGGTGCAGCCGACCATGCGGCCGCCGTCGCGCGCGACCAGGCTGGCCATGCGGCCGTTGTCCAGCGCGCGCATCCAGGCGTCGATCACCTTGGGATGGCCGATGTCGCGCGGCACGAAGAGCAGGTCGTCGGCCGGCAGCTCGGCCACGAAGGCGACCAGCGCCTCGCGGTCGCTGCCCGCCATGCGGTCGATCTCGATCGGCGTGCCGCCGCAGTCGATGCGGTGCGGGTAGGTGCGGATGCTTTCGGTCATAGGGGGGTACCTTCGTGCTTCGCACTGCGGTGCGGCCGGGCGGCGCTCATACGGATCGTTCCTCCAGCCAGGCGTCGAGCTTGGGCCACATGCGCTTGACCGCGTTGGGGCCGGCCGCGATGCTCACGTGGCCGCCCGGGAGGACGACCTCCTCCTTGTCGGCCGAGCCGACGCGCTGCACCAGCGGCGCCGCGCAGGCCGGCGGCACGATGTGGTCGTACTGCGCCACCACGTGCAGTAGCGGCACGGTGATGTTGCCCAGGTCGACCGGCCGCCCGCCGATGCGCAGCGTGCCTTCGTACAGCGCGTTCCCGCGCAGCAGCTCCCGCGTGGTCTGCCTGAAGTAGCCGCCGGGCAGCGGCAGGGTCTCGTTGCCCCAGCGCTCCATCATGCGGAAGCCCTTGACGAACTGGTCGTTCCAGAGGTTGTCCCACAGCTTGATCTGGCTGGCGATGCGGCTGGCCGGCCGCAGCGCCTCGAAGCCGCTGGCGACCACGTCGGCCGGCACGATGCCGTTCTTCTCGACAAAGGCGTCGACGTCGAAGGCCTTTTCGCCGGCCATCGAGCGGAACAGCTCCATCTTGGAGAAGTCGATCGGCGTGGTGAAGCAGGCCAGGTTCCTCACCGGCCCGTCGGCGTGCAGCGATTGGTAGATCACCGACAGCATGCCGCCGGCGCAGTAGCCGATCAGGTTGATGTCCTCCTCGCCCGAGTCCTGCTGCACCCGGCGGATGCAGTCGGGGATGAAGTCCAGCACGTAGTTGTCGATCTTCAGGTCGCGCTCGTGCGGCGCCGGCGCGTGCCAGTCGATCATGTAGACGTCGTAGCCGCGCTGCAGCAGGAACTCGATCAGGCTCTGGCCCGGCGCCAGGTCGAGGATGTAGCCCTTGTTGGTGGGCGCCATCACGATCAGCAGCGGGATGCGGTAGACCTCGTCGGCCACCGCGTGGTAGTGCACCAGCTCGAGCGTGCCGCGCCGGTGCAGCACGGTCTTGGGCGTGCGCCCGACGGTGGGCGGTGGCGCGCCCAGCAGCTCGAAGCCCTTGAGGCTGCGCTGGAAGGCGCGCTCGACCTCCAGGCGCAGTCGCTCCGCCAGGGCGGGGTCGGCGTCGCGTTCCTTGACGTTCGTGGCCATGGCGTCGCTCAGGGCTTGCCGGCGCGGCGCGTGGTGCTGCGGCCGCGCGTGCGGGCCGGCCGGGGGGCCGGGGCAGGTGCCGGCGCGGCGGCAGCGGCGGGCGCCGCGCCCTGCGGCCGCCGGGTGCGGGCCGGCCGCGGCACCGGCACCGCCTCGGCCGGCAGCAGCTGGTCGATCTTGTGCTCGATGCGCTGCAGCGTTTCGGCCACCGCCTCCAGCTCCTTGCGGCTGGGCAGGTTGGCGCGGCGCAGGTACGCCTCGATGGCCTTCTCCAGCACCTGCTGCATGCCGAGAGACACCGTCGAGAACTGCTGCAGCGAGCGCGCCACCTCCTGCGACTTCATGCTGCCCGTCGCCAGCGCGTTGACGTCGTTCTCGAGCTTGTTCACCGCTTCGCGCCAGAGCTGCAGCGGGTCCAGGAACAATGAGCTTGCCATCTCCGATCCCTCCCGTCGTCCGTGCGGTGCAGTCATGGATGCCGTGGCCTGCCGGCCTAGGCGCCGCGCCGCGTGGCGACCCCCGCAATGTAGCGGGTCACCCAGCGCGGTGTCACCTGGGCCCAGGCCGCGGTGAGCTGGTTCGGCAGGCCCGGCACCACCACCGCCTGCCCGGCCATCAGCGCGCGGTAGCCCTGCGCGGCGACGTCGCCGGGCCTGGACAGGAACTGCCGCGGCAGCCCGCGCACGGCCGCCGAGTCGGCCTGGATCTGGTCGATCATGGGCGTCTCGGTGAAGCCCGGGCACAGCGCCGTGACCTTGACGCCGCTGCCGCGCAGCTCCTCCGACAGCGCCTCGGTGAAGGACAGCACGAAGGCTTTGCTCGCCGCGTAGGTGGCCATCGTCGGCACCGGCTGGAAGGCCGAGAGCGAGGACACGTTGAGCACGCGCCCGGCGCCGCGCGCCACCATGCCGGGCAGCAGGCGGCTGGTCATCTCGGTCATGGCCCGCACGTTCAGGTCGACCAGGCCGACCAGCCGCTCGGTCTGCGCCTCGGCGAAGGGGCCGACGTCGATCACGCCGGCGTTGTTGACCAGGATGCCGATGGCCTCGCCGCCGGCCTGCGCCGCCTTCACCACGGCGGCGGGGCCACCCGGCTTCGCCAGGTCCTGGGCGATGACCTGCACGTCCACCCCGTGGTCGCGCTGCAGCTCGGCCGCCAGCTCGGCCAGCGCCTCGCGCCGCCGCGCCACCAGCGCCAGCGGGTGGCCGTGGCGGGCGAACTCGCGCGCCAGCTCGGCGCCGATGCCGGCCGAGGCGCCGGTGATCAGCACGCGGCCGAAGTCCTTGCCGCGGGCGGCGGCGCCCTGCTTTCTGCTCTGTGCCATGGTGTCGCTCCGGTGCCGTCAGTCCGTCCAGACCGCGTGTTCGGCGATGGCATCGATGATCGGCGTCCAGGTGGCGCGCGGCAAGGCGTGGCCCATGCCCGGGACCGTCACCATGCGGGCGCCGGGCACGCTGCGCGCGACGTCCCTGCCGCACTCGATCGGCACCAGCGGATCGGCGTCGCCGTGGATCACCAGCGTCGGCGTGCGCACCGTGGCCAGGCGCTCGCGGCGGCTGCCCGAGGCGATGATGGCGGCCAGCTGCCGCGCGTAGCCGGCCGGGTTGAGACCGCGCTCGAAGGCACGCTCCGCGCGCGGCGCGTCGAGCGCCTCCTCCTGCGCATCGCGGCCGGCGCGCAGCACCTTCATCACCTGCTGGTGGCGCGCGACGTAGCCGGCGCGGTCGGTCGGCGTCGGCGTCAGCAGCACCTGCAGCGCCTCGGGCCGCGGCGGCGGCAGGTCGGGCGCGCCGCTGGTCGCCATGATCGACACCAGCGTGCGCACCCGCTTCGCGTGGCGCAGCGCGACCTCCTGCGCGATGGCGCCGCCCATCGACGCGCCGACGATGTGCGCGCTGGCTATGCCCAGCGCGTCGAGCAGGCCCACCGTGTCCTGCGCCATGTCGGCCAGCGTGTAGGGCACGCTGGCCGGGTTCACCGGCACGCCGCTCAGCGCCTGGGCCAGCAGCTTGCCGACGTCGGGCAGGCCGGCGGCGGCCAGGTGGGTCGACTGGCCGATGTCCCGGTTGTCGAAGCGGATGACGCGGTAGCCGCGCGCGGCGAGCTGCTCGCAGAAGGCCTCGTCCCAGGCGATCATCTGCGTGCCCAGCCCCATGACCAGCACCAGCGGCTGCGCCGCCGCGTCGCCGAAGCTGTCGTAGGCCAGCTTCATGCCGTTGGAGGAAGCGAAGAGCGTGGGGGAGGGGTCGCGGTACATGGTGAGGAGGAGGGGAAGGGGTGGGAAGAAGGACGACGGGCGCTCAGCCCAGGCTGGTGGCGTCGCCGTCGACCGGCAGGGCCTGGCCGGAGATGTTGCGCCCGCCCTCGCCGGCGAGGAAGGTCACCAGCGCTGCCACGTCGTCGGCCGTGACGCCGCGGCGCAGCGAGATGCGCTGCAGCGCGCGCTTCTGCAGGTCCTCGAAGGGCATGCCGGCGGCCTCGGCCTTCTCGCGCATCACGCGTTCGACGCGCGGGCCGAGCACCATGCCCGGCTGGATGGCGTTGACGCGGATGCCGTAGGGGCCCAGCTCCATCGACAGGGTCTTGGTGAAGCCGACGATCCCCCACTTGGCCGCCGCGTAGGCGGCGCGCTTGGGATAGCCCAGCCGTCCGCCGATCGACGACATGTTGACGACGCAGCCGTCGCCGGAGGCGCGCAGCATCGGGATGGCGCGCCGCGTGCACAGGAAGTGGCCGTCGAGGTTGACCGCCAGGGTGCGCCGCCACTCGTCGAGCGACACCTCCTCCAGCGGCGCGGTCGGGCCCGAGATGCCGGCGTTGTTGACGAGGATGTCCAGCCCGCCCAGCTGCTGCCAGACCTGCTCGAACAGCACGTCGACCTGCGTCTCGTCGGCGACATCGGCGCGCACCGCCAGGCCTTCGCCGAAGGCCGATGCGAAGTCCGCGAGCGCGCCGTCGTCGACGTCGCACACCATGCAGCGCGCGCCGGCCTCCATGAGGTGCCGGGCGATCGCCAGGCCGATGCCCGAGGCGCCTGCCGTCACCAGGGCGCGCTTGCCCTCCAGGGGTTTGCTCATGTCCTTGTCTCCGTGTCGTTGACGATGGGGTCGCCGCGCGGCATCTTTTCGCACCTGCCGCGCTGCCGAAAGGTTCGTTCAGACCACTCGGCGGTGACTTTGGGACAGCGCCGCGCATGTGGGGAATCTCCCCATCTGCGGCGCGTTGCGGTTCGCTATCCTCGCGGCGCCTTGTACGGCGGTCCGCGGGGCTGCCGTCATCGCGGCGCTCACGTCTGGAGGAATGAAGAATCGTGCACCGTTCGCCACCCGACTTCGAGCCGCGTGTCTATACGCCCCAGCGCATCGCCGCTGTCGTCGCGACCCTGGCCGAGGACGGCGTGCCGCCGCTGCAGGTGCTCCAGGGCAGCGGGATCGAGGAGGCCGGCCTGCAGTCGCCGTCCACGCGCATCTCGTACGCGCAGGTCAGCACCGTGTTCCGCAACGCGCTGCGGCTGGCGCGCGACCCGGCCATCGCGCTGCGCGCCGGCGCGCGCATGCACGTCACCGCCTACGGCATCTGGGGCTACGCGCTGCTGAGCAGCCGCACCTGCGCCGAGATGCTCGAGTTCGCCGTCAAGTACCGCCGCGTCATCGGGCCGATGGCCGACATGGCCTACGACCACCTGGTCGACCCGGCCCTGTGCGGCTTCGAGGTGGTGCTCACGCCCGACCCGGGCGACGCGCTGTACCGCTTCGCGATCGAGTTCACCTACGCCGCGCACCTCACGATCAGCCGCGACATCTACGGCGAGGCCTTCAACTTCTCGGCCGTGCAGGTGGCCTATCCCGAGCCCGGGCCGGCGCATGCCCAGGCCTGCCGCGCGTTCTTCCGCTGCCCGGTGCACTTCGGCCAGCCGCGCAACGCGCTGCACTTCGACGCCGCCTGGAGCACCCGTCCGCCCAGCACGCACGACCCGATCACCCACGCGATGACGCGCGAGATGTGCCAGCAGTTCCTGTCCGACCTGACCGTCGCGGGCGGCACCGCGGCGCGGGTGCGGCAGGCGCTGGTGGAGCAGATGCCCTGGCGCTTCCCGAGCATCGAGTCGATGGCGCGCGAGCTCGCGATGGAGCCGCGCACCCTGCGCCGCCGGCTGGAGGTGCAGGGCACCTCGTACCGCCAGCTGCTGGCGGAGGTGCGCCGCGCGCTGGCGATCGAATACCTTCAGCGTACGCGCATGACCACCGAGGAGATCGCCAGCCGGCTGGGCTACAGCGACGCGGCCAACTTCCGCCATGCCTTCGCCCGCTGGACCGGCAAGAGCCCGCACGAGTACCGTGTGGGCAAACACGTCGCCCCGGCGCCGATGGAACCCCGAACCCGCACGGAGACCTTCTGACCGTCCATCACCCATCCCCTGATTTCGGGGCCCGCATCTACGGCCCGCAGCGCATCGCCGCCGTCGTCGCCACGCTGGCCGAGGACGGCATCGCCCCGGCCAGGACGCTGGCCGGCTCCGGCGTGGCCGAGCACGACCTGCACGTGCCGGCCACGAAGATCTCCTACGAGCAGGTGGCCGCGGTGTTCCGCAACGCCGAGCGGCTCGCCGCGCGGCCGGACACCGCCCTGCGCGCCGGCGCGCGCATGCACATCACCGCCTACGGCATGTACGGCTACGGCCTGCTGAGCAGCCCCACGCACGCCAGCCTGGTCGAGTTCTCGCTCAAGTACAACCGCGTCATGGGGCCGGTGGCGGGCCCGGTGAGCTACGAGCGCGACGACCGGCTGGCCACGCACGCCTACGAGGTGCTGCTGTCCCCGGACCCGCAGGACCCGCTCTACCGCTTCGCGCTGGAATTCGCCTTCGCCGCCCACCAGCGCCTCGGGCGCGACCTGTATGGCCCCGCGTTCGCCATCGCCGGCCTGTGCGCGCGCTACCCCGAGCCGCCGCACGTCGACCTCTACCGCGCGCTGGTCGACGGCCCGCTGCGCTTCGGCCAGGAGCGCAACACGCTGGAGATCGCCGTGCCCTGGATCGACCTGCCGTCCCGGCTGCCCGACTCGATCACGCACGCCATGGTGGCCGAGATGTGCCAGCGCGTGCTGAGCGAGCTGCCCCAGTCGGGCGGCGTGTCCGCCCTGGTGCGGCGCACGCTCATCGAGCAGATGCCCTGGCGCTTTCCCACGCTCGAGTCGATGGCGCGCGAGGTGGCGATGCACCCGCGCACCCTGCGGCGCCGGCTCGAGGCCGAGGGCGCCTCCTACCGCGACCTCCTCGCCGGCGTGCGACGCGGGCTGGCCGTCGAGTACCTGCGCACCACGCGCATGACCACCGAGGAGATCGCCAGCCGGCTGGGCTACAGCGACGCCGCGAATTTCCGGCACGCCTTCGTCCGCTGGACGGGCAAGAGCCCGCACGACTACCGGCAGCGCTGAAGGCGCCGCGCTGTCCGGAACTCACCGCCTGCAGGCTGCTTCGCACCTTCCGCCCGTGCCGCGCCGCCCCTAAGCTCGCCACCCTTCCATCGCGTTAAGACAAAGGAGACACATCATGAGCCTGGCGACATTGCAGGATCTCAAGGGCCGCGTGGCGCTCGTCACCGGCGGCTCGCGCGGCCTCGGGCTGCAGATGGCGGAGGTGCTGGGCGAGCTCGGCGCCAAAGTGGCGATCACGGCGCGCAAGCGCGGCGAGCTCGACGAGGCGGCCGCCCACCTGCGCGCGCTCGGCATCGAGGCGCTGCCGGTGGTGTGCGACATGAGCGACCTGGCGTCCATCCCGCCGATGGTCCAGGGCGTGGTGGCGGCGCTCGGTCCGATCGACATCCTCGTCAACAACGCCGGCACCTCGTGGGGCGCGCCCACCGTCGACCATCCGCTGGAGGCCTGGAACAAGGTGATCACGCTGAACGCGAGCGCGATCTTCGTCGCCACGCAGGAGGTGGGCCGGCACTGCATGGTGCCGCGCCGGCGCGGGCGCATCATCAACATCGCCTCCATCCAGGGCCTGACCGGCACCTACCCGGACGACATGCCGACGCTGGCCTACAACGCGAGCAAGGGGGCCGTCGTCAACATGACGCGCACGCTGGCGGCGGAGTGGGCGCCGCTGGGCATCACCGTCAACGCCATCGCGCCCGGCTACTTCCCGACCAAGATGACCGCGGCGCTGGCGGAGGAGGGCTCGGCCATGAAGGCGCCCATGAAGCGCGGCGGCGGGCCGGAAGACCTGAAGGGCGTGACCGCGCTGTTCGCCTCGGACGCCGGCGCCTTCATCACCGGCCAGATCCTGGCCGTCGACGGCGGGCTGACCGCCGTCTGAGGCGGGCCGCCCGCATCGCTGCGGCGACGCGGGCGCGCCGGCGTGCGGCTGGCCGGGAATCACCGCCCGATTGGCCTCAACGCACCTTCGCGCCCGCAGACCCCTGCGGCAAGATCGACGCGAGGGACGACAGGCGGGCGAGCATGCACCGCGGCCCCACACGGAGACATATCGTGAGCAAGGAAGACAGCTCCGCGGCCATCCTCGGCCGCTATCACAACGTCTGCGTCATCGGTGCCGGGGTGATCGGCGCGTCCTGGGCGGCGCTGTTCCTGGCGCACGGCCTGCGCGTCGTCGTCAACGATCCGCAGCCCGACATCGAGGCCACGGTGAAAGCCTTCCTCGCCAAGGCCGCGCCCACGCTGCGCGAGCTCGGCCTGCCGCACGAGGGGCTGGAGAAGCACCTGTCCTTCGAGCCCGACCTGGAGCGCGCCGTCGCCGGCGTCGACCTGGTGCAGGAGAACGGCCCCGAGCGCACCGAGTGGAAGCAGGAACTGTGGGAGCGCATCGAGCGCGTCGTGCCCGCGCATGCGCTGCTGCTGTCGTCCAGCTCGGCGCGCACCGCGACCCTGCAGGGCGCCCGCATGAAGGACCCGCGCCGCCTGCTGGTCGGCCACCCCTTCAACCCGCCGCACCTCATCCCGCTGGTCGAGGTCGTGCCCGGCGAGAAGACCGACCCGCAGGCGGTCGAGGACGCGGTGGCCTTCTACACGGCGCTGGGCAAGGTGGCGCGCGTGCTCCACAAGGAGATCGCCGGCTTCGTTGCCAACCGGCTGCAGCGCGCGATCTTCCGCGAGGCCTGCTACCTGGTGAAGGAGGGCGTGGTCACCATCGAGGAGCTGGACGACATCGTCACCAACTCCATCGGCCTGCGCTGGGCGGTCAACGGGCCCTTCAGCTCCTTCTACATGGGCGGCGGGCCGACCGGATTCCGCGGCTACTTCAAGCAGTTCGGCCCCGGCATGAAGATCAGCTGGGCCAACCATCCGCCCATCGAGTACGGCGACGACATCGCGCAGCTCATCATCGGCCAGGGCGACAAGGCCTACGCCGGCACCTCCATGGAAGCGATGGAGCGGCAGCGCGACGACACGCAGATCGCGCTGCTGCGCGCCCGGGCGAAGGCGGGCGACCCGCCCCGCGGCTGACCGTCCGCCGCCGGCGGTGGGCGGCAGGCAAGCGCTTCACGACAACACGAGGAGACAGGCATGGCCCGCTTATTCGAAGGCCTGAAGGTGATCGACTGCGGCAGCTTCATCGCCGCACCCACGGCGGCGGTGCTGCTCGGCGATTTCGGCGCCGACGTGATCAAGGTCGAGCCGCCTGGCGCCGGCGACCCCTGCCGCGCGCTGCCGCATCTGCCCGGCATGCCCCGGTCCGACCAGCCCTACGGCTGGATGCTCGACAACCGCAACAAGCGCGACATCGCGCTCGACCTGTCCAAGCCCGAGGGCCAGGCCGTGCTGCACCGGCTGGTGGCCGAGGCCGACGTGTTCATCACCAACTACCCGCTGGCGGTGCGCCGCAAGCTGGCGCTGGACTACCCGCGGCTGGCGGCGCTGAACGAGCGGCTGGTCTACGGCTCCTTCACCGGCTACGGCGAGACCGGTCCCGAGGCGGCCAAGCCCGGCTTCGACGCCACCGCGTACTGGGCGCGCTCGGGGCTGATGGACCTGGTGCGCAGCGACGCGGGCACGCCGCCGGCGCGCGCCGTCGCCGGCATGGGCGACCACCCCTCCGGCATCTCGCTGTTCGCGGCGCTGGCGGTGGCGCTGTACCAGCGCGAGAAGACCGGCCGCGGCACCCTGGTCGGCTCCTCGCTGCTGGCCAACGGCATCTGGTCCAACGGCTTCATGGCGCAGGCGGCGCTGTGCGGCGCGCGCTTCACGCCGCGGCCGCCGCGCGAGAAGAGCTTCAATGCCCTGGGCTGCTACTACCGCTGCCGCGACGGCCGCTGGCTGCTGATGTCCATCGTCAACGAGACGCGCGACTGGCCGGTCTTCGCCGCCTGTCTGGGCCGCGCCGACCTGGTCGACGACCCGCGCTATGCCAGGCAGGCCGACCGCTTCGCCCACTCGGCCGAGTTGATCGCGCAGTTCGACCTGGCCTTCGCCGAGCGCGACCGCGACGAGTGGCGCCGGCGGCTGGACGAGGCCGGCCTCATCTTCGAATGCGTCGCCGAGGCCGCCGACCTGGCCACCGACCGCCAGATGCTGGAGGCCGGCGTGCTGCGGCCGGTGGAGGGCGGCTCGGTGCTGACCATCGACAGCCCCTTCTTCGTCGAGGGCGCGGACAAGGTCAAGCCCGGCAAGGCGCCAGGCATCGGCGAGCACAGCGACCAGATCCTGCGCGAGGCCGGCTACGACGACGACGCCATCGCGGGCCTGCGCGCCGGCAAGGTCGTCGCCTGATTTCCCCCACCCGCGCGCCGCTTCGCCACCCCGCGCAAGGAGAGCCTGCATGGACCTGAGTTTCACCCCCGAGGAGGAAGCCTTCCGCGACGAAGTGCGGACCTTCCTGGCCGAGAAGTACCCGAAGCGCCTGGCCGACAAGGTGCGCCGCGGCATGCGGCTGACCAAGGCCGACCAGGAGGAGTGGCACGCGATCCTGAACGCGCGCGGCTGGCTCGCCAACCACTGGCCCGTGCAGTACGGCGGCACCGGCTGGAGCCCGGCCCAGTCCTTCATCTTCGACACCGAGTGCGCGCTGGCGAACACGCCGCGCATCGTGCCCTTCGGGCTGTCGATGCTCGGCCCGGTGCTCATCAAGTTCGGCACCGAAGAGCAGAAGGCGCGCTGGCTGCCGCGCATCCTGGACGGCTCGGACTGGTGGTCGCAGGGCTACTCGGAGCCCGGCGCCGGCTCCGACCTGGCGGGCGTGAAGACCACCGCCGTGCGCGGCGTCGACGCGCAGGGCGACCACTACATCGTCAACGGCCAGAAGACCTGGACCACGCTGGGCCAGCACGGCAACATGATCTTCTGCCTGGTGCGCACCGACCCGCAGGCCAAGAAGCAGGAGGGCATCAGCTTCCTGCTGGTGGACATGAAGAGCCCGGGCGTGGAGGTGCGCCCCATCGTCACGCTGGACGGCGACCGCGAGGTCAACGAGGTGTTCTTCACCGACGTGCGCGTGCCGGCCGAGAACCTGGTGGGCCAGGAGAACAAGGGCTGGACCTGCGCCAAGTACCTGCTGACCTACGAGCGCACCAACATCGCGGGCATCGGCGGCTCGATGGCCGCGCTCGAGCGGCTCAGGCAGATCGCCGGAAAGCAGCAGAAAAACGGCCGCCCGCTGGCCGAAGACCCGGCCTTCGCCGCGCGCCTGGCGCGGGTGGAGATCGAGCTGGAGAACATGAAGACCACCAACCTGCGCGTGATCGCGGCGGTGGAAGGCGGCGGGGCGCCCGGCGCCGAAAGCTCCATGCTCAAGATCCGCGGCACGCAGATCCAGCAGGAGCTGTCCTCGCTCTACCGGCGCGCGATGGGCCCCTACGCGCTGCCCTTCATCGAGGAGGCGCTGGAGAACGAGCAGTACGACGCGCCGCCCGTGGGCCCGCAGGGCGCCGCCTATGCCGCCGCGAAGTACTTCAACCTGCGCAAGACCTCGATCTACGGCGGCTCCAACGAGATCCAGCGCAACATCATCTCCAAGATGATCCTCGGCCTGTGAAGCGGGAGGCGACAGCATGAACTTCGAACACACGGAAGACCGCCGCATGCTGGCCGACTCGCTCGGCCGCTTCCTGCGCGAGCAGTACACCTTCGAGACGCGCGACAGGATCGCCCGCTCGCCCGAGGGCTTCAGCGCGGCGCACTGGCAGCAGATCGCCGGGCTGGGCGCCATCGGCGCGCTGTTCGGCGAGGCCGACGGCGGCTACGGCGGCGACGGCTTCGACATCGCGGTGGTCTTCGAGCAGCTGGGCCGCGCACTGGCCGTCGAGCCCTTCCTGGGCACGCTGATCGTGGGCCGCGCGATCGCCGCGGCCGGCAGCGAGGCGCAGCGCGCCAGGCTCGCCGACATCATCGAGGGCAGCTGCATCGCCGCACTGGCGCACGGCGAGCCCGACGCGTACTACGCGCAGGCCCGGGTCTCGACGCGCGCGAAGAAGCAGGGCGACGGCTGGGTGCTCGACGGCGCCAAGGCGGTGGTGGCGCAGGCCGAGGCGGCCGACCTGCTGCTCGTGAGCGCGCGCACCTCGGGCGACATCACCGACGAGGCCGGCATCTCGCTGTTCCTCGTGCCGGCCGGCACCGCCGGCGTTTCGCTGCGCGGCTACCCGGTGATCGACGGCGGCCGCGCCGCCGAGGTCACGCTGCAGGGCGTGGCGCTCGGCGCCGACGCGCTGCTGGGCCGCGAGGGTGAGGGCTACCCGGTGCTGGAGCGTGCCATCGGCGCCGGCCTGGTGGCGCTGACGGCCGAGGCCGTGGGCGCGATGGACATGGCCAAGGAGGCGACGCTGGAGTACCTGCGCACGCGCAAGCAGTTCGGCGTGCCGATCGGCAGCTTCCAGGCCCTGCAGCACCGCATGGCGGACATGCTGCTGGAGGTGGAGCAGGCGCGCTCGGCGCTGATCAACGCCGCCGCCGCGCTGGATGACCCGGACCGCACGAAGCGCGAGCGCGCGCTGTCGGCCGCGAAGTTCACCATCGGCCGCATCGGCACCCTGGTGGCCGAGGAATCGATCCAGCTGCACGGCGGCATCGGCATGACCTGGGAGCTGCCACTCGCGCACTACGCCAAGCGCCTGGTGATGATCAACCACCAGCTCGGCGACGAGGACCATCACCTCGAGCGCTACATCGCGCTCGGCCGCACCTGACCAGGAGACTGACCTTGAACACTCCCTCCGATCGGCTCATCGTCCTGAGCCTCGGCCCCAAATCGCGCGTGCTCTCGATCGCGACCGACGGCAGCGACCCCCGGGTGCTGGTCGACGACCTCGACTCGAAGCCCGACGGCGTGACGATCGACCCGGCCAACAAGCACCTCTTCTATACCTTCATGGGCGTCACCCGCACCGGCGAAGGCGACTTCTGGGAGAACGAGGGCTACATCGAGCGCTGCGACTACGACGGCGGCAATCGCCAGGTGGTCGTGCCCTTCGGCAGCTTCGTCACCGGCAAGCAGATCACCTTCGACGCCGCCTCGCAGCGGCTCTACTGGTGCGACCGCGAAGGCATGCGCGTGATGAGCTGCCGCACCGACGGCTCTGACCTGACGGTGCTGGTCCAGTGCGGTTCGGGCGAAGACCGGCGCGACGAGCGGAACCACTGCGTGGGCGTGGCGGTGGATGCCAGGTCGGGCCATCTCTACTGGACGCTGAAGGGCAAGCCGAACGGCAACGAAGGCCGGATCATGCGGGTGCCGCTGCAGCTGGCGCCCGGCGCCGACCCGGCCCGGCGCACCGACGTCGAGACCGTGTTCGACGGGCTGCCGGAACCCATCGACCTCGAGTGGGACGAGGAAAGCGACACCCTCTACTGGACCGACCGCGGCGACCCGCCCAAGGGCAACACCCTCAACCGTGCCAGGATGCGCGGGGGCAAGCCCATCGACCACGAGATCCTGCTGCACGACTTCCACGAGGCGATCGGCCTGGCGCTGGACCTGCCGAACCGCCGCGCCTTCGTCAGCGACCTGGCCGGCCGCGTCTACATGGCGGACTTGGATCGTCCCGGCAAAGGCAAGGTCGTCTTCCATGGCCGGGGGAAGCTGACCGGCATCGCCTACCTCCGGGGCTGAGCCGCGCCGCAGACCGGCGCGGCCGTGTCCGGAACAAGGCGATGCGGCCGTCCTGAAATCACCGCGAAATGGGCTGATCGCACCTTTCTTTGTCGTCTGACGCGCGGAAAGATTGCCGGACGTCACGCCACGGCCACGGGCCTGCTGCGCGGCGCTCACGAACCCAAGAATGCCCGGCCCGGGTCGCACCGCGCCACCTGGACAACGGGCCGAAGGAGACAACATGAAAGCACCCGGCCACCGGCCTTCGGGTGCCCGCGCCGCAGCGCGCGGGCCGCACGCAAAGGCGCCGTCGCGCGCCGCTGCGCATCCGCAACGGAGGCAGCCATGAGCGGCGCCGCATCGATGGCGCCCCCCTCGGCGGGACTGCTCATGCTGGAGGGGCGCGCGGCGGCCGAGCTGTCCGCCTTCTTCGCGCTGGCCCCGCTGCTGCGCCTGGCGCCGGCCGGCGACGGCCATCCCGTGCTGGTGCTGCCCGGCCTGTCCGCGGACGATCGATCGACGCGGCCGCTGCGCGCCTTCCTGCGCGACCGCGGCTACCGCGCACACGGATGGAAGCTGGGCCCCAACCACGGGCCCCGGGAGGGCATGGAGGAGAAGATGGCCCAGCGCCTGGCCGAGCTGCACCAGCGCTACCAGCGCAAGGTGAGCCTGGTCGGCTGGAGCCTCGGCGGCGTGTTCGCGCGCCTGCTGGCGTACCGCGCGCCGGAGAGCGTGCGCGGCGTCGTCACGCTCGGCAGCCCCTTCGCCGGCGAGCCGCGCGCCAGCAATGCCTGGCGGCTGTACGAGATGCTCAGCGGCCGCAGCGTCGACGACTGGGCGGAGCGCGAGTGGATGAAGGCGCCGCCGCCGGTGCCGGCCACCGCGATCTTCAGCCGCAGCGACGGCGTGGTCGCCTGGCAGGGCTGCATGGAGCGCGAGAGCCCCACCTCGGAAAGCATCGAGGTCGAGGGCAGCCACTGCGGCCTCGGCCACAACCCGGTGGCGCTCTATGCGCTGGCGGACCGGCTGGCGCAGCCCGAGGGCGCCTGGTCGCCGTTCCACCGCACCGGGCTGCGCCGCCTGGTCTATCCCGATCCCCACCGCGGCACCCGCGCACGCGCCTGACCGCCCTTTCTTCCGGAGACGAACGATGAACGACAAGCCCTGGCTGGCCTCTTACCCCCCCGGCGTGCGGTGGGACACCGACATCCAGCCCACCACGGTGCAGCAGATCCTGAACGATGCCGCGGCGAGCTTCCCCGACCGCCCGGCCATCGACTTCATGGGCAAGCGCCTGAGCTACCGCGAGCTCGGCGATCTGGTCAACCGCGCGGCCAAGGGCCTGCAGGCGCTGGGCGTCGGCCCCGGCGTGCACGTCGGCCTGTTCCTGCCCAACTCGCCGCACTACCTGATCGCGCTCTTCGGGGTGCTGCAGGCGGGCGGCACGGTGGTCAACTACTCGCCGCTGGACGCCGCCAAGGTGCTCGAACACAAGATCGAGGACAGCCAGACCGATTTCCTGATCACCCTGGACATGGCCGCGCTGTACCCGCAGATGGCCGGCATGCTGGGCAAGACGCGGCTGAAGAAACTCATCGTCGGCAACCTGGCCGAGATGACCGGCGCGCCCGAGCAGGTGGCCGCGCAGATGAAGGCCAAGAAGGAGACCATCGAGGTCCCCGACGACGAGCGCCACGTGCGCTTCGCCGCGCTGCTCGACAACGACGGCCGCTACACGCCCCATGCGGTGGCCGACCCGCGCGAGACCATCGCGATCCTGCAGTACACGGGCGGCACCACCGGCCTGCCCAAGGGCGCGATGCTCACGCACGCGAACCTTTCCTCGGCCGTCGAGCAGGTGGTGATCACCCAGTTCGGCGATCCGCCGGTGCTGACGATGGGGCAGGAGAAGCTGCTGGCGGTGCTGCCGCCCTTCCACATCTACGCGCTCACGGTGAACCTGCTGCTGGGCGTGCGCCTGGCCGCCGAGATCGTGCAGCACGTGCGCTTCGACCCCAAGGCCGCGCTGCGCGACATCACCGAGAAGAAGCTCACCACCTTCTGCGGCGTGCCCACCATGTTCACCGCCGTCATCGGCGACCCGGACACGCCCCAGTACGACCTGCACTCGCTCAAGCTGTGCAACTCCGGCGGCGCCCCGCTGCCGGTGGAGGTGGGCGAGCGCTTCCGCGCCGTCACCGGCACCTGGCTGGCTGAAGGCTGGGGCATGACCGAGACCTCGCCCACCGGCACCTTTTCGCCGGCGCACGGCAGGCGCAAGGCGGGCTCGTGCGGCATCCCGCATCCGGGCGTCACCATCAAGATGCTCGACCTGGAGGACCCGACGAAGTACGTGCCCCTGGGCGAGAAGGGCGAGATGTGCATCCAGGGCCCGAACGTGATGAAGGGCTACTGGAAGAAGCCCGAGGCCACGGCCGAGAGCACCACCTTCGACGGCCTGTTCCGCACCGGCGACGTGGGCTACATGGACGAGGACGGCTTCGTCTTCATCGTCGACCGCTGCAAGGACATGCTGCTGTGCAGCGGCTACAACGTCTACCCGCGCGTGCTGGAAGAAGCGATCTACCAGCACCCCGCGGTGCACGAGGTGGCCGTGATCGGCGTGCCCGACGAATACCGCGGCCAGTCGCCCAAGGCCTTCGTCACGCTCAAGCCGGGCGCCGAGGCCTTCACGCTGGAGCAGCTGCAGGCCTTCCTGAAGGACAAGCTGGGCAAGCACGAGATGGTGCACGGCCTGGAGATCCGCGCCGAGCTGCCGCGCACGGCGGTGGGCAAGCTGTCCAAGAAGGACCTGGTGGACGAAGAGGCCCGCAAGCGCGCCGCCACCGCCTGAGCGTCCGCAGCTTTCCCGAAGCACCCCGTCCTTTCCTTCGTCCGCCGCGCCGGCCCGACGGCGCCGGCGCCGCGTTCGTTCCACCGAAAGCCTTGCCATGCATCACCTCAGCGGCCTCGACGCCTCCTTCCTCCACTTCGAAACGCCCGAGACGCCGATGCACGTCGGCAGCCTGATGCTGCTGGAGCTGCCGCCCGGCTATGCGGGCGACTACTACGAGGACGTGAAGGCGATGATCGGCGCGCGCCTGCACCTGGCCACCGTGCTCACCCGCAAGCTGGCGCCGATGCCCTTCGAGCTGGCCGAGCCGGTGTGGATCGACGACGACGACATCGACCTGGACTACCACGTGCGCAGCCTGACGCTGCGCCGCCCGGGCACCATGGAGCAGCTGCACCAGCTCATCGGCCGGCTGCACTCCAGCCTGCTGGACCGCAGCCGGCCGCTGTGGGAGATGTACGTCATCGAGGGCCTGCAGGACGGCCACGTCGCCTTCTACACCAAGGCCCACCACAGCGGCGTCGACGGCAAGGCCGGCACCGAGCTGGCCAAGGTGATGTACGACATCTCGCCCAAGATCCGCGAGGTGCCGCCGCCGCGGCGCAAGGCCGCCGGCAGCGGCTACCAGCTCGGCGTGGCCGAGCTGCTGCAGGCGGCGGTGGCCAACACGGCCCAGCAGTACCGCAAGCTGGCCACGCTGCTGCCGACCGCGGCGCGCGCCCTCACCACGGCCGGCAACGTGCTGGCGAGCCAGCAGACGACCAAGGGCGAGCGGCCGCTGAACCTCGGCCTGGCGCCCAAGACGATCTTCAACGACTCGATCACCAACCAGCGCTCGTACAGCACGATGTCGCTGCCCTTCGACGAGCTGAAGGCGCTGGGCAAGCGCGTGGGCGGCACCGTCAACACCATCGTGATGGCCATGGCCAGCGGCGCGCTGCAGCGTTTCCTCGTGCAGCGCGGCCTGATGCCCAAGGAATCGCTCATCGCGGCCGTGCCCGTCAGCCTGCGCTCGGAGGGCGACGATGCGATGAACAACCAGGTGTCGATGGTGCGCGTCGACCTGGCGACCGACATCGTCGACCCGATCGAGCGCTTCAAGGCGATCCACGCCTCCTCCGAGGCGGCCAAGGCGGTGGTGCGCGAGCTCAAGCCGGTGCTCGGCGTGGACATGCCGGTCACGGGCTCGCCCTGGCTCATGACCAGCCTCGCCTCGCTGTACGGGCGCTCCAGCCTGGCGCGCCGGCTGCCGCCGATGGCCAACGTGCTGATCTCCAACGTCCCCGGGCCGGCGGCGTCGCTGTACGTGGCCGGCGCGCGCATGACGAGCTTCTACCCGGTGTCGATCCCCTACCACGGCAGCGCGCTGAACATCACGGTGCAGAGCTATGCCGGCTCGCTGGACTTCGGCATCACCGCCTGCCGGCGCATCCTGTCGCAGGAAGAGTCGTACGAGCTGATCGACCACATGCGGGCCGCGCTCGAGGAGATCCGGCGCCTGCCGGGCGTGGACGAGCCCGGCGATGCCGCCAGCGCCGCCCCGGCGCCCGCCGCGCCCCGCGCCGCCGCCGTGCCGGCCCGCAAGGCCGCGGCGCCGCGCAAGGCGCGCACCGCGGCCCCCGCCAAGCCGGCCGCGGCCCGCAAGCGCGCCGGCAGCGCGCGCAAGTCTTCTTCTTGACACGGCTTCCCCCTCGGAAAAACAGGAGACAAGACCATGAACCCGACCCCCGCGCAGACCGCTGCGCACGCCAGCTACAGCGCGGAAGACGAGGCGCTTTTCTCCAAGGTCAGCTGGCACCTGCTGCCGCTGCTGATCATCTGCTACGTCGTCGCCTTCATCGACCGCATCAACATCGGCTTCGCGCAGCTGCAGATGAAGCAGACGCTGAGCTTCAGCAACGAGGCCTACGCGCTGGGCGCCGGCATCTTCTTCGTCGGCTACTTCCTGTTCGAGGTGCCCAGCAACCTCATGCTGGAGAAGATCGGCGCGCGCAAGACGCTGCTGCGCATCATGTTCTGCTGGGGCCTGGTCGCCTCGGCCATGATGTTCGTGGAGACGACCACGCAGTTCTACGTGCTGCGCTTCCTGCTGGGCGCCTTCGAGGCCGGCTTCTTCCCCGGCATCATCCTGTACCTCACCTACTGGTACCCCTCGGCGCGGCGCGGCAAGGTCATCTCGATCTTCATGACGGCCACCGCCATCGGCTACCTGCTGGCCGGCCCGCTCTCGGGCGCGATCATGAAGTACATGGACGGCCTGGGCGGCCACCACGGCTGGCAATGGCTGTTCGTGGTGCAGGGCCTGCCGGCGTCGATCCTCGGCATCGTCGCCTTCCTCTACTTCAAGGACCGGCCGGAAGACGCGAACTGGCTCACGGCCCGCGAGAAGGCGCTGCTGCGCGACCACCTCGACAACGACGCCCACACCGTGGAGACGGCCTCGCACGGCTCCTTCTGGGCGCTGCTGAAGGACCCCAAGGTCTTCACCATGGCGCTGGTGTACTTCCTGTTCCTGGGCGCCAACTACACGCTGGTGTTCTTCATGCCCACCCTGATCAAGAGCTGGGGCATCGCCGACGTGTTCACCGTCGGCCTGCTGTCGGCGATCCCGGCGGTGGTGGGCGCCATCGGCATGGTGTTCGTGGGGCGCAGCTCCGACAAGCACCTGGAACGCCGCAAGCACTTCTTCTTCTGCGTGGCGATCGCCGCCCTGGGCCTGCTGATCGCCGTGCTAACCAAGGGCAACATGGTGCTCGGCTTCGCCGGGCTGGCGCTCATGGCCATCGGCCAGTCGGCCAACACGCCGCTGTTCTTCGCCGCCATCAGCGAGTACCTGCCGCGCAAGTCGGCCGCCGGCGGCATCGCGCTGATCAGCAGCCTGGGCAACCTGGGGCCGTCGGTGACGCCGCTGCTGACCGCCTGGATCACCACCAGCACCGGCAACTCCGACAACGCCATGTACCTGGCCATGGCGCTGTGGCTGCTGTCGGGCGTGATCCTGATGCAGGTCATCCGGCCGGCCCCCGCCGTGGCGCCCCGGTTCGCGCCGGCCTGACCCCCTTTTCCATCCACGCCACAAGGAGAAAGAACACATGGCAACTTCCCGCAAGGCCGCCGACGCCGCCCCCCGCAACCCGCTGGACCTGCCCACGATGGACGACCTGAAGGCCCTGGCCGAGCAGTTCAAGCTGCCCGGCGTGGACGTCAACGCGCTGGTCGAGTGGCAGCGCAAGGACCTGGAGACGCTGGCCGAGGCGAACCGCCAGGCCTACGAAGGCATGAAGGCCCTGGCCGAGCGGCGCGGCGAGATCCTGCGCGAGACCCTCGCCCAGTGGCAGGAGACGCTGAAGGACGCGACCGGCCAGGAAGCCTTCGCCCGGCAGACCGAGGCCGCGCAGCGCGGCGTGCAGCAGGCGATCGACCACTTCCGCGAACTGGCCGAGATGGAGGCGCAGACGCGCAACAACGCATGGAAGGTGCTGCAGGACCGCATGCAGGAGAACGTGGCGAACCTGCAGCAGCTGTTCCAGGCCGGCAAGCGGTAGGCGCCAGGGGCCGGCCGGCCCCTTTGCTTGCCTGGCCTGCTGCGCTACGGCAGGGGGCCGATGCGGGCCAGCCAGGAGCGCCGCCCGCGCAGCGCGCTCCAGACGGCCTGGCCGCCCAGCAGCACCAGCGCGGCGGCGCACAGCAGCCCGCGCCAGTCCGGCGCCAGCACCGGCACCGCCGCCCCCAGCAGGACGAACAGGCCGCCCAGGGCCAGCCCGAGGCGGCGCTCGCCGCGCCCCGGCGGCGGCGCACCGTCCGCCGCCAGCGGCGCGTGGGCGGTGGAAGAGGGCGGCGGCTGCTCGCGCATGCGCGGCGGCGTCAGGCAGCGGCCGCGGCCTGCTTGGCGGCGTCGAGGTGCAGGCGCGCGCGCTCGGCCAGCGCCATCTCGCCCGGCGTGCTGGGGGTGAAGCTGTCCACCGGCAGCGGCCGGCCGTGGGAGTCGACGGCCACGAAGACGATCAGGCACTCGGTGGTCTTGGTCATCTGGCCGCCCTTCATGTCGCCGCTGCGCACCTCCACCGCGATGTTCATGCTGGTGCTGCCGGTGTAGGCCAGGCGGGCGTCGACCTCCACCAGGTCGCCGATCATGATCGGGCGGTGGAAGCGGATGCTGCCGATGAACACCGTCACGCAGTAGTTGTGCGACCAGCTGGTGGCGCAGGCGTAGCCGGCCTCGTCGATCCACTTCATGACGGTGCCGCCGTGGACCTTGCCGCCGAAGTTGACGGTGCTCGGCTCGGCAAGAAAGCGCAGGGTGATCGACGACATGGGCAACCTCGGCGGGCCGTGGGGAGGCGGCGATTATGCGAGCGCGGGGGCCTCTGCGGATGCCGTCCGTCGGGGCGTGCGCGGCTTCCATCGCAGGGCGTGCTTCTCCACCAGGTGCCACGAGGCGAAGGCCAGCACCAGCGTGGCGGCGACGGTCAGGGCCAGCACCGCGCTCCAGGGCAACTGGTCCTTGTAGAGCCAGATCATCAGCTGCTGCGTCGGGAAGGCGTAGATGTACAGGCCGTAGGAAACGTCGCCGAAGCGGCCCAGGCGCCGCACCACCGGCCAGGAGGAAGTGCCCACCCACACGGCCGTGAGCGGCACCCACAGCACCAGCGCCAGCACCTGCTGGTGCGTGGCGTAGGCCACGGCGCCGGCCGCCCAGGCCACGGCCAGCAGCGGCCAGGCGCCCGCGCCGGTGGTGCGCGGGCGGTGGTAGTGGCACGCCATGCCGAGGGCGAAGCACAGCATGAACTCGAGCGGCATGTCGCGCCGCACGCTCCAGCCGTAGCGCCAGGGCCCCGGCCACAGGTAGCCGACGGCCACCACGACCAGCAGCGCGGCCAGCAGCGGGCGCCAGCGCGGGCGCAGCAGGCCCAGCGTGCCGACCACCGCCAGCGCCACGTAGCACTTCATCTCGATCGGGATGGTCCAGAGCGAGCCGTTGATCACCCGGCCCAGCAGGTTGCCCTCGAAGCCGGTGGGCAGGAACAGCTGGTTGGAGAAGCGCAGGATCTTGAAGTAGCGCCGGAACAGCGGGTCGTGCACGTACTCCTGCCAGCTCATCGAGCCGATCAGCGGCCCCAGCACGCAGGCCGTGAGCACCACCGCCACCGCCAGCGCCGGCCACACGCGCAGCAGCCGCCGCGCCATGAAGGCGAAGGGCCGCGGGTCGTTGTCCCAGCTCTGCGCCACCAGGAAGCCGCTGATGGAGAAGAACACCAGCACCGCCACCCCGCCCCAGGAGTGCACCTCGAACAGGCCGGCCTCGCCGCGCCCGGTGAGCGAGCACTGGTGCGAGACCAGGACCAGCAGGGCCGCGGCCATGCGCACGGCGTCGAAGTTGTTGTGGCGGTGGTCGGGCAGGGCGGAGGACATCGGGTCGGGGCGGAGGGCGCCCCGGATTATTGACGCTGCCGCCGCCCGGTGACGGCAGCCGCCCCCCGGGCGCTCAGGGCGACGACGACAGGCCGGCCGCCTTCAGCACGCGGGCATATCGCTCGGCCTCGCTGCGCACGTAGTCGGCGAACGCGCCGGGCGCGCGCGTGTCCGGCTCCGCGCCCATGTCCTTCAGCCGCGCCGCCATGTCCGGCGACTTCATGATCGCCGCCATCTCCGAGGACAGCCGCTGCGCCGCCTCGCGGGGGATGCGGGCGGGCGCGAAGAGGGCGAACCATGCGCTCACCTCGAAGCCCGGCAGCCCGCCCTCGGCCACCGTCGGCACCTCCGGCAGGAGGGCGTTGCGCTGGCGCGAGGTGACGGCCAGCGCGCGCAGCTTGCCCTGGGCGATGTTGGGCATCGCGGTGCTCTGCAGGTCGAACATCACGGGCACGTGGCCGGCCAGCACGTCGGCCAGCGCCGGCGCACTGCCGCGGTAGGGCACGTGCAGCAGCTTGACGCCGGCCTCCGACGCCAGCATCTCGCCGGCGAGGTGGTTGGAGGTGCCGGGCCCGGCCGAGGCGTAGCTGATGGCGCCGGGCTGTGCCCGGGCCGCCTGGAGCAGGTCGGCCAGCGTCCGGTACGGCGACTGCGGGTTGGCCACCAGCACGAAGGGGATGGAGGCCAGCGGGGCGATCGCCACGAAGTCCTTCACCGGGTCGTAGCCCACCTTGCTCATGGCCGGGTTGATGGCGTGCGAGCTGACCGTGCCCAGCAGCAGCGTGTAGCCGTCCGGCGCCGCCTCGGCCACGAAGCGCGTGCCGATGGCCGTGCCGGCGCCCGCCTTGTTCTCGACCACCACCGTCTGCCCGAGCCGCTCGCCCAGCTTCTGGCCGACGCTGCGCGCCAGGATGTCGGCGGTGCCGCCGGGCGGGTAGGGCACCACCAGCGTCAGCGGCCGGGCGGGGTAGGTCTGCGCCTGGGCGGCGAGGCCGGCCGAGGCCAGTGCGAGGGCGGCCGCGGGCAGCGCGAGGCGGCGGATCAGCAGGGGCAGGAACTTCATCGTCGTGGGGACTCCGCGAAACGGGGGGACGGACATCCGAGGCTCGGCGGCCTCTGCCGCGCATGATGTGAAGCCGGCCGGCGGCTTGTCCAATACCGAGTGCGGGCCCGCGTGATTCGTCCGGCGAATCACCGGCCCCAGGGCCCGTCAACGCTGTGGAAGGGGTCGCGAAGCTACGCGATCCCCTTCCATGGCGTCAACAGGCCCTAGCGGCGGGCCGTGCGCAGCGCGATCGAGACGAAGGCCTGGATCACGGGGTTGTCGTTGCCCGGCGCGTAGGCGAGCACGAGCTCGTAGGTGCGCGGCGGCCGCCGGTCGGCGATGTCGAGCAGCACCACGTCCTCCATGTGCAGCCGGCCCATCGAGGCCGGCACCAGCGCCACGCCCAGCCCGCCGGCCACCAGCGTGAGGATGGCCTGCATCTGCGAGGCCTCCTGCACCACGCGCGGCAGGAAGCCGGCCTCCTGGCAGACCGACAGCACGGCCGCGGCGAAGCCGGCGCCCTCCGCGCTCGGGAAGCCGACGAAGGACTCGGCCGCCAGCTCGCGCAGGCGCACCCGCTCGCGCCCCGCCAGCGCGTGGCTGGCCGGCACCGCGAGCGCGAACGGCTGCGCCTTCAGCCGTACCAGCTGCAGGCCGCTGGCATCGAAGACCGGGCCGACCACCAGCGCCAGGTCGATCTCGCCGCTGCGCAGGCCTTCCAGCTGGCGCGTGGTGGTCTCGGCGGTGAGCTGCAGGTGCACCGTCGGGTAGTCGCGGCGGAAGCGCTTGAAGACGCCCGGCAGCAGGTCGAGCGCCGCGCTGGGCACGAAGGACAGGCGCAGCGTGCCTTCCTGGCCCAGGCCGGTGCGCCGTGCGCGGTCCGCGGCCATCGCCGCCAGCTGCAGCAGCCGCAGCGCGTCCTTGTGGAAGGCCACGCCGGCCGGCGTCAGGCGCACGTGGTGCCGGCTGCGGTCCAGCAGGCGCGTGCCCAGCGTGCTTTCCAGGTTCTGCATGGCCACCGACAGGGGCGGCTGCGACATGTGCAGCCGCTGGGCGGCCCGGCGGAAGTTCAGCTCCTCGGCCACCACCACGTACTGGCGCAACTGGCGGAATTCGAACATCGTGGCTTTTCCTCCTCGGCGCGGCTGGGCGTGGAGATACATCCAGCGAATTACGCGAGCCGGTCAATAGTATTGGAGCTATCAGGACCGAATGCCTAGCATGGCCGCATTCCCCACCCTCGCACCACGGCCAGCCGAAGGACACCGCCAGCCATGCAAGCCTCCCTGCTCGAAGACATCGTTACCGTCCCCAACCCCTACCCGGTGGTCGCCTCGGTCGAATACCCCGAGGTCTGGCGCCTGTGCACCCAGGCGCGCGAACTGGCCTGGGACCCGATGGCGATCGACCACGCCGACCTGCAGGCGGCGGACCTGCCGCCCGAGGTGCGCCGCGCCGGCGCCGAGTGGTGGAGCCTGCGCGCATGGATGGAGCACGGCGCCACGCCCTACGGCGCCGAGCGCCTGCGCGAGGCGATCTTCGACCACCAGCCCTTCGAGGTGAAGCAGCACATCACCAACTTCATCGCCGAGGAGTTCCGCCACCACGAGGCCAGCTTCCGGATCGCGCAGGCGCTGGGCGGCTACGAGCCGACGCCGCGTGCCGACTACTTCAAGGACATCATCCCGAAGTTCCACGACGAGTCCGACGAGAAGGCGATGAGCTTCTTCGCCGGCCTGTCGGTCAACACGCTGTTCGAGCAGCTCTCGGGCGAGCTGCTGCAGGCGCGCTACGAGAACGCCCGCTTCGAGTCGATCCGCGAGGCGTGCCGGCTGATCCTGCGCGACGAGGCGCGCCACATCCAGTTCGGCCGCATCATCATGCGCCGCTTCTTCGACGAGCTGCCCGCCGCGGAGAAGCAGACCATCGGCGCCAAGGTGGCCAAGAAGCTGCGCGGCAGCCTGCTCAACGGCGTCTACGCGGTGGTGAACCTGCCCGCCGACGAGCGCGCGCGCTCCGGCCGCAACCGCGCGCTGGCGGCCGAGCACGGGCTGGGCGCCACCCACCCGGACGAGGAGATGGACATCATCCGGCGCGGCGTCAACCAGATCCGCGAGGACGTCGGCGTGTACGGCGTGGAGATCCCGCGCATCCCCGAGCTCGACGGCGCGGCCGCCGTGCACTGAGCGGGGAGCGCCTGCCGATGAACGACGCGAGCACCTCGAACCGCATCGTCGGCCCGGACGGCATCGCGCCGCCGCTGGGCGCCTACAGCCACGGCATCGTGGCGTCCGGCCCGGGCCGGTGGCTGCACATCGCGGGGCAGGTCGGCGTGGCGCCCGACGGCACGCTGGCACCGGGCTTCGAGGCGCAGGCGCGCCAGGCCTGGACCAACCTCGCGGCGGTGCTGCGCGAGGCCGGCATGGAGGCGCGCCACCTGGTCCGCGTGGGCTCCTTCCTGGTCGACCCGGCGCACCTGCCGCTGCTGGGGCCGGTGCGCCAGCCCTTCCTCGGCGAGGCGCGGCCCGCCTCGACCGTGCTGGTGGTGCGCGCCCTGGCGCGGCCCGGGTGGCTGTTCGAGGTCGAGGCCACCGCCTTCCGGCAGGACTGAGGCCGGTGCCCCGGCGACACGGCCGCCCCATGTTCCTGCCGGCCCCTCCCGCCGAAGCCCGGCCGCCGGCGCTGACGGCCCGGCTGCGCGAGATCGGCCCGCGCTGGCACCTGGACATCCGCGCGGCGAGCGAAGAGACGAAGGCGCTGTACGAGCCGCTGCTGGCCGCCGCCTGCGCGTCGCCGGACGGCGTGCAGGTGACGCGCGACATCGCCTACGGCGCGCACCCCCGGCAGACCCTCGACGTGTACCGCCCGGCCGGCGCCCGCGGCGCGCCGGTGATCGTGTTCGTGCACGGGGGCGCCTTCGTGCGCGGCGCCAAGGACACCACCGTGCAGATGTGGGGCAACGTGCTGCGCTGGTTCGCGCGCCGGGGCTGCGTCGGCATCAACGTCGAGTACCGGCTGGCCGGCGAGGCGCCGTACCCCGGCGGCGCGCAGGACGTGGCGCTGGCCTGCGACTGGGTGGCGCGGCACGCCGGCGCGCACGGCGGCGACCCGCGGCGCGTCTGCCTCGTCGGCCATTCCGCCGGCGGCACGCACGTGGCGGCCTACGCCTGCGATCCGCTGCTGGGCCTGGCCCCGAAGGCGCAGGCGCTGGTGCTGGTGTCGGCGCGGCTGCGCGCCGACGTGCGGCGGGACAACCCCAACGCCGCCGGCGTGCGCGCCTACCACGGCGAGGACGAGGGCCGGCTGGCGCTGCGCTCGCCGGTGACGCATGCCGCGCGGCTGCAACGGCCGGTGCTGGTGGTCAACGCGGAGTACGAAAACCCCTGGCTGGACGTCTACGGGCTGGAGTTCGCGCACGCCGTCGGCCAGGCGCGCGGCCGGGCGCCGCTGCACATCGCCCTGCCCGACCACAACCACATCTCGGTCGTGGCGCATTTCAATTCGGGCGAGGCCTGGCTGGGCGAGCGGGTCCTGGCCTTCTTCGAGCAGGCCTGCGCGCCAGGCGGCTGACGCCCGCGCGGATGCGCCGCCGCCTTCTCAGGGCGCCGGCGTGCGCCCGCCGAAGAGCTGCGCCAGCGTGCGCCGCAGCCAGGCGTTGCCGTCGTCGGCGTGGAAGCGCGCATGCCAGTGCTGCTTGACGGCGTAGTCGGGCAGGGCGAAGGGCGGCTCCACCAGGCGCACCGGCTCCTGCGTGGCCAGGATCTGGCCCAGGATGCGCGGCACCACCGCGATCAGCTCGGTCTGCGCCACGATGCGCGCCACGCCGAGGAAGCTCGACAGCCGCACCGCCACCTTGCGCTCGATGCGCGCGCGGGCGATGGTCTTGTCGACGATCGCGTGGCCGGTGCCGGAAGAGGCGATGAGCGCGTGCGATTCCGCCGCGAAGCCCTTCTTCGTGAGGCGCGCGCCGATGCGCGGGTGGTCATGCGCCACCAGGCACACGAAGTTCTGGCGGAACAGCGTCTGCCCGTAGAAGCCGGCATGCAGCTGCGGCATGAAGCCCAGCGCCAGGTCGATCTCGCCGTCTTCCAGGCGGCGCGCGCTGGCGCCGGAGACGATCTCCGTCTCGACCTGCACGCCCGGCGCCGCGCGGCCCAGGTGGTCCAGCAGGCGCGGCAGCAGCACCACCTCGCTGATGTCCGTCAGGCAGATGCGGAAGCGCCGGGTCGCCCGCTCGGGCACGAAGGCCTCGCGGCTGGCGCGGGCGCGCTCGACCTGCGCCAGCGCCTCGCGCAGGGCGGGTTGGATCTTCTGCGCGTGCGGCGTGGGCTGCATGCCCAGCGCGGTGCGCTCGAACAGGCGGTCTTCGAAGTGCGCGCGCAGCTTGTTCAGCGCCGTGCTGGCGGCCGCCTGCGCGATGCCGAGGCGCTCCGCCGCCTTGGAGACGCTGGCCGTCTGCCACACCGCGTCGAAGACCTTCAGCCACTCCAGGTCGAGCTTGGACATGCCGCGCCTCTCTATTGAAAAACGAGATACGAAGTATCAGTCATGGCGCTTGAAGCAATAGTGGTGGCAGCGAACAATCCGCCGACTCGACCGACACCGACAGCCCGGAGACACCATGGCGAACACGAACCCCGCGACATCCTCTTCCCTGCCCGTGCTGGTGGCCGGCGGCGGCATCGGCGGCGTGGCCGCCGCGCTGGCCCTGGTGCGGCGCGGCTTCGACGTGATGGTGCTGGAACAGGCCGCGCAGCTCGGCGAGATCGGCGCCGGCATCCAGCTCGGCCCCAACGCCTTCGCCGCCTTCGACGCGCTGGGCATCGGCGAGATCGCCCGCGGCCGCGCCGTCTACACCGACGAGATGGTGATGCACGACGCGCTGGACGAGTCCCTGGTCGGCCGCATCCCCACCGGCGAGGCCTTCCGCAGGCGCTTCAGCAACCCCTATGCCGTGATCCACCGCGCCGACGTGCACGGCTCGCTGCTCGAGGGCGCGCGCGCCACCGGCCGCATCGAGATCGCCACCGCCACCCCGGTGCAGCGCGTCGAGCAGGACGACGCCGGCGTGACGGTGGTGGCGGGCGACGGCCGGCGCTTCCGCGGCGCGGCCCTGATCGGCGCCGACGGCGTGAAGTCGGCGGTGCGCCGCCAGTACGTGGGCGACGAGGCGCGCGTCTCGGGCCACGTCGTCTACCGCGCGGTGGTCGACCGCGCCGACTTCCCGCCCGACCTGCAATGGAACGCCGCCAGCATCTGGGTCGGCCCCGACTGCCACCTGGTGCACTACCCGCTGCGCGGCGGCGAGCAGTACAACGTGGTCGTCACCTTCCACAGCCGCGACAAGGAGGAGTGGAGCGTGCGCGAGGGCAGCCGCGAGGAGGTGCAGGGCTACTTCGAGGGCATCAGCGCCCGGGCGCGCCAGCTGATCGACCTGCCCAGGGACTGGAAGCGCTGGGCCACCGCCGACCGCGAGCCGATCGGCCAGTGGGTCTTCGGCCGCGCCGCGCTGCTGGGCGACGCCGCGCACGCCACGCTGCAGTACATGGCGCAGGGCGCCTGCATGGCGATGGAGGATGCCGTGACGCTGGGCGAGGCGCTGCGCGTGCACGGCAACCACTTCGACAGGGCGCTCGCGCTCTACCAGAAGTCGCGCGTGGCGCGCACCGCGCGCGTGGTGCTCTCCTCGCGCGAGATGGGCCGCATCTTCCACGCCAAGGGCGTGGAGCGGCTGGTGCGCAACGAGCTGTGGAAGGGCCGCACGCCCGAGCGCTTCTACGACGCGATGGAATGGCTCTACGGCTGGACCGTGGACAGCTGCCTGGCCAAGGACTGAACAAGGAAGACCGAACGATGACCGACTACCTCTGGACCCCGCCGCCCGTCGCCAGCGTGCCCGTGCGCGGCGAATCCCGCCGCCTGCCGGTGCAGCGCCTGTTCTTCGTCGGCCGCAACTACCACGCGCATGCGGTGGAGATGGGGCGGCCGGTCGACAAGTCCGTCGAGCAGCCCTTCTACTTCACCAAGAGCCCGTCCACGCTGGTCGCGTCGGGCGCCACGGTGGCCTACCCGCCCGGCACGCGGAACTTCCACTTCGAGATGGAACTGGTCGTCGCCATCGGCGCGCCGGGTTTCCGCGTGGCGCGCGCCGATGCGGCGAAGCTGGTCTACGGCTACGCCTGCGGCCTGGACATGACGCGGCGCGACCTGCAGCTCGCGGCGCGCGACAAGGGCCGCCCCTGGGACCTGGGCAAGGACGTGGAGCAGTCCTCCGTCATCTCCGAGGTCGTGCCGATGCCCGGCACGGTGCTGGAGCGCGGCGAGATCGCGCTGGCCGTCAACGGCGAGGCGAAGCAGCAGTCCGACCTCGACAAGCTGATCTGGAACATCCCGGAGCTGATCGAGGACCTGTCGGCGTACTACCACCTGCTGCCGGGCGACCTGATCTACACCGGCACGCCCGAGGGCGTGGGCGCGGTGCAGCCGGGCGACCGCATCACCGGCCACGTGGCCGGCGTGGGGGAGATTGCCCTCGCCGTCGCGCCGGCCGCGTGAAGCCCGCAGAATCATCGCCATTCCAAGGAGACCCCCGATGGCTGCCGTGATCGACGTTCCCCCCTCGCCCGTGCACCTGAAGGCCGTGGCCGCCCCCGGGCAGCCCGAGCCCACGCCCGCGCTCGAGCAGCTCTACCGCGGCTTCGAGCAGGAACTGCTGGTGCCGCTGTGGACCCAGATCGGCGACCTGATGCCGCCGCACCCGCGCAGCAAGGCGGCGGCCCACCTGTGGCGCTGGGAGCGCCTGAAGCAGCTGGCCGGCGAGGCCGGCCGCATCGTGCCCGTGGGCCGCGGCGGCGAGCGCCGCGCCATCGCGCTGGCCAACCCGGCGCTGGACGGCCGGCCCTTCGCCACGCCCACGCTGTGGGCCGCCATCCAGTACCTGATGCCCGGCGAGAACGCGCCCGAGCACCGCCACACGCAGCACGCCTTCCGCTTCGTGGTCGAAGGCGAGGGCGTGTGGACGGTGGTGGGCGGCGACGCGGTGCGCATGTCGCGCGGCGACTTCCTGCCGCAGGCCGGCTGGAACTGGCACGCGCACCACAACGCCGCCACCGAGCCGATGGCCTGGATCGACGGGCTGGACATCCCCTTCGCGTACATGACCGAGTCGCAGTTCTTCGAGCATGGGCGCGACGCCATCAGCGAGGCCGAGCAGGGCACGCCCGAGCGCTCGCGCTCCGAGCGGCTGTGGGGCCACCCCGGGCTGCGCCCGCTCTCGCAGCCGGCCGACACGCCCGGCTCGCCGCTGCTGGCCTACCGCTGGGCCGACACCGACCGCGCGCTGGCCGACCAGCTCGCGCTGGAGGACGAGGGCCACCCCGGCGTGGTCAGCGCCGGCCACGCGGCCGTGCGCTTCACGCACCCCGGCACCGGCCGCGACGTGATGCCCACCATCCGCTGCGAGATGCACCGCGTGCGCCGCGGCGGCCGCACCCGCAGCTGGCGCGAGGTGGGTTCTTCCGTGTACCAGGTGTTCGACGGCACCGGCAGCGTGCGCGTCGGCGGCCAGTCGTGGCGCGTGCAGCGCGGCGACCTGTTCGTCGTGCCCTCGTGGGTGCCCTTCCAGGCGCAGTGCGACGCCGGCGCCCCCTCGCTCGACCTGTTCCGCTTCGGCGATGCGCCGATCTTCGAGGCGTTGCACCAGCACCGCGTGCAGGTCGACGCCGAATGACCGATCGATCGATTCCCAACAAAGACACCACCAGGAGACAAGCACCTTGAAACGCCTTCTCGCGGCCCTCGCCGCCGCCGCCCTCGTGCCCGCCGCGCTCGCCCAGGGCGCCGGCGACTTCCCGACCAAGCCGGTGACCATCGTCACCCCCTTCGCCGCCGGCAGCGGCCCCGACGCCGTGCTGCGCCTGGTCAGCGACAAGCTGGGCAAGCTGTGGAACCAGCGCGTCACCATCGACAACAAGCCCGGCGGCGGCGGCTTCATCGCCATCGACGCGGCCCGCCGCGCCGCGCCCGACGGCTACACGCTGCTGCAGCTGGACAGCGAGCACGTCGCCGCGCTGCCGCACCTGTACAAGTCGCGCAACTTCGTGACGCTGCAGCACTTCGACCCGGTGGCCTCGCTGTTCCGCACGCCCTTCTTCGTGGCGGTGAGCAGCCAGTCGAAGTGGAACAGCATGAAGGACCTGATCGCCGAGGCCAAGGCCAGGCCCGGCGAGATCACCTACGGCTCCTGGGGCGTGGGCAGCCCCGGCCACCTGGGCGGGCAGCAGCTCGATGCGCTGGCCGGGCTGCAGATGAACCACGCGCCCTACCGCGAGGTCTCGCAGCTGTACGCCAACGTGGGCACGGGCGAGGTGCCCTGGGCCTTCGCCAGCATCCCGTCCAGCCAGGGCATCTACAAGGCCGGCAAGCTCAAGTACATCGCCGTGGCCGCGAAGAAGCGCGTGCCGCAGATGCCCGACGTGCCGACCATGGCCGAGTCCGGCGGCCCGGCGGACCTGGAGGTGAACTCCTTCGTCTCGCTGCTGGCGCCCAAGGGCGTGCCGGAGGCGGTCAAGAAGAAGATCAACGCCGACGTGGCCAAGGCCATTGCCGACCCGGAGATCCGCGCCCGCTTCGACACCTTCGCCTTCGAGCCGCTGGCCTGGTCGCCGGAAGAGATCGCGCGGCAGGCCGAGATCAAGTCGAAGGTCTACGGCGAGCTGGTGCGGCGCGGCAACATCAGCCTGGACTGAGCCCGGACCGGGGGGCGGGCCGGGCAGGGTGGGCATTTTTCACACCCTGACCGTAGACTCGGGCCCTTCCGAGGGAAACCTCTCCGCCCTTCTTCCGACCGCATGCCTTCCTCTTCTTCCAAGCGCCACTTCATCGCCACCGCCTTCGCCGCCGCCGCGCTCGCCTGTGCCGCGCTGCCCCTGCACGCGCAGGCCGCCTGGCCCACCAAGCCGATCCGCCTGCTGGTCGGCTTCCCCGGCGGCTCCACGCCCGACATCGCCGCGCGCTCCATCGCCGAGCCGCTGGCCAGGCTGCTCGGCCAGCCCGTGGTGGTGGACAACCGGCCGGGCGCCTCCGGCAACATCGCGGCCGACATCGTCGCCAAGGCCACCGACGACCACACGCTGGGCATCGTCATCAACGGCAACCTCACGTCGTCGAAGATGCTGTACCCCTCGCTGCCCTACGACCCGGCCAAGGACTTCACCTACCTGTCGCTCATCGCCACCGCGCCGCTGGTGCTGGTGGCCACCAACGACGTGCCTTCCGGCAAGGCCTTCGTCGACGCCGCCAGGGCCTCGGGCGACAAGTGGAACTACGGCTCCGTCGGCGTCGGCTCGGTGGGCCACCTGGGCATGGAGCTGCTCAAGAGCCGCATCCCCGGCTTCGGCGCGCAGCACGTGCCCTACCAGGGCAACCCGCAGGTGGTGACGGCCATGGTCGGCGGCCAGGTGCAGCTGGCGCTGGTGCCGCCCGGCATCGCCATCCCGCAGGCCAAGGCCGGCAAGCTCAAGGCCATCGGCCTGACCAGCGGCCGCAGCACCCTGGCGCCCGACTACGCGCCGCTGGCCGACCTGGGCGTGCGCGACCTCAACCTCGAGGTGTGGACCGCGCTGCTCGGCCCGGCCGGCCTCTCGGCCGCCGCGCGCAGCCGCATCAGCGAGGCCGTGGAGCAGGTCATGAAGATGCCCGAGGTGCGCCAGACCCTGTTCGACCGCGGCTGGCAGCCCGTCGGCACCTCGCCCGAGGGCATGCGCCTGCGCGTGCAGGAGGAGCAGGCCATCATGACCCGGATCATCAAGGCCCGCGGCATCAAGATCCAGTGAGCGCGGCGCAGGCCAGCTCAGGACGCTTGAGCCCGGCGCTCATCGCTGCCCGTTTGCAAGGTGTTGCCTGAAAAGCGACAATCGTCGCCTGATGAGCAACGATTCTTCCCTGATGGATCTGCTGTTTCCGCCAGCCCGGCAACGGGTGCTGGCCGTGTTGCTGCTGCATTCGCAGGAGGCTTTCCATCTGCGCGAGTTGGCGCGGCTCACGGCCAGCCATCCCGGCACCTTGGCGCGCGAATTGGACAAGCTGACGCAGGCGGGCTTGTTGGTTCGCGCGGAGCAGGGCAACCAGGTGCGCTACCAGGCGCAGACCCGCCACCCGCTGTTCGGCGATCTGGCGGCGCTGTTCCGCAAGACGCACGGTGTCGTGCCGGCGCTGCGCGAGGCCCTGGCGCCGCTGGATGCGCAGATTCGACTGGCGCTGGTGTTCGGCTCGATGGCGCGGGGGACGCCATCAGCGGGCAGCGACGTGGATCTGCTGGTGCTGGGCCATGTAGGCTTCGCTGCGCTGGCGCAGGCGCTCTATCCGCTGCATGCCGCGCTGGGCCGCGAGGTGAACCCGGTGCTCTATGCACCTGAAGAATTCGCCGACCGGGTGCGGCGCGGCGATGCGTTTGCGCGGGAGATCCTGGCCAAGCCGCAGCTGTTCGTGAAGGGAGATGCGCATGAGCTTGCAGAACTTGCTGGCGATCGGGCGCCTGCAAGCCCACACGCCTGATGCGGCGGGCACGGCCAAGCTGCTGCAGGCCGCACGGCGCAACCTGGCAGACGCGCGCATCACCCAGATCAGCGCGGACAACCGCTTCGACGCAGCCTACAAGTGCATCATGCAGTGCGCGATGCTGGGCCTGTGGGCCAATGGCTACCGCACGTCCACCAGCCAGCCGGGCCATCATCAGACAGCCATCCAGAGCCTGGGCCTGACGATGGGCGTGGCGCAACCGCACGTCATCGTGCTCGACGCGCTGCGCCGACAGCGCAATGTCAGCGACTACGAGGGCGATCCGGTCTCGACAGCCACGCTCGAGTCCTGCACCGAGGAAGCTGCGCGACTGCTCGCCCACACCGGGCAGTGGCTGCAACGCCATCACCCCGGTCTGCTGACTTCACCATGAACCTGAACCAGAAGCACCTCGAAAGACGATGAACAGCGCAGCTCTCATGCACGAACCCGCCCGCGACCTGCCGGTCTTCGGCGACTACGACGTGGTGGTGGTCGGCGGCGGACCCGCCGGCATCGCCGCGGCCGTGAGCGCGGCGCGCCACGGTGCGCGCACGCTGCTGGTGGAGCGCTACGGCTTCCTCGGTGGCATGGGCACCGCCGGCGGCGTGACCAACTTCGCCGGCCTGTACGGACGGCGCGGCGGCGAGATGCAGCTGCTGGTGCGCGGCGTGGCCGACGAATTGCTGGCGCGCATCGACGCGCTGGGCGGCCTGAACACGCCGCAGGACGGCATGGGCGGACGCATCCGCGTGCGCTCCTACGACACCTCGGCCTACAAGTGCGCCGCCGACCAGATGCTGGAGGCCGCTGGCGTCGAGCTGCTGTTCCACGCCTGGGCCGCGGCCGTGGTGATGGAGGGCGCCCGCATCGCCGCGCTGGTCGTCGAGACCAAGTCCGGCCGCCAAGCGATCCGCGCCCGCGCCTTCGTCGATGCCAGCGGCGACGCCGACGTGGCCGCCTTCGCCGGCGTGCCCTTCGAGGTCGGCGACGGCGCGGGCAGCGGCCTCTTCCCCACCACCATGTTCCGCGTCGGCCAGGTCGAGGCCGCGCCGGCGCTGGAGGCGGTGGGCGAGTTCAAGGCCATCAACGACTGGATCGGGAAGGTCAAGGCCGCCAAGCCCGGCGCCTACCGCTTCGCGCGCGAGGGCGCCATCCTGCGGCCCAACATCGACCCGCGCGAATGGCGCGTCAACGTCACGCAGATCCGCAACGCCCGGGGCAAGGCGATGAACGGCGTCGACGCGCGCGAGCTGAGCGAGGGCGAGCTGGAAGGGCGCCGGCAGATCGCCGAGTTCTTCCGCTTCCTCAAGGCCGAGATCCCCGGCTTCGCGCAGGCCGCCATCGTCGAGATCGCGCCGCAGGTGGGCATCCGCGAGACGCGGCGCATCCGGGGCCTGTACGCGCTGGCGGGCGAGGACATCCTGTCTTCCGCGCGCTTCGAGGATGCGATCGGCCTGAACGCCTGGCCGATGGAACTGCACGCCGAGGGCCGCGTCGACTGGGCCTTCCCGCGCGACGCCGGCAACGCCTTCAACCAGTTGCCCTGGCGCATGCTGGTGCCGCAGGGCGTGGACAACCTGCTGGTGGCCGGCCGCTGCGCCAGCATGACGCACGAGGGCCAGTCGGCCGCGCGCGCCAGCGGCGCCTGCTTCGCGATGGGCCAGGCGGCCGGCACCGCCGCGGCCCGCCTGGGCGCCGGCCGCTTCGCCGACGTGGACGTGCCCGCGCTGCAGGCCACGCTGCGCGCGGACGGCGCCGACCTGGACGACGCGGCGCGCTGAGGCGGTTGGCAGGCCTGCGCCGGGCGGCTAGCCTCGGCGCATGCTGCTCTTCTCCCACGTGTTCATCGGCGTGAAGGACTTCGACCGCGCCTTCGCCTTCTATGCGCCGCTGATGGCGCGCCTGGGCCACCGGCTGCGCTTCAGCGAGCGCGCCGGCGAATCGCCGCCGCTCGCGCAGGACTGGTGCGGCTGGCAGGCCGCCGGCGCCGACCGCCCGCTGCTGCTGGTGGGCACCGCCTTCGACGGCCGGCCCGCAACCCCGGGCCACGGCCAGATGGTTGCGCTGATGGCACCGGACCGCGCCGGCGTCGACGCGCTGCACGCGCTCGCCCTCTCGCTGGGCGGCCGCTGCGACGGCCCGCCGGGGCTGCGGCCGCACTACCACGCGAACTACTACGGGGCGTACTTCCGCGATCCGGAGGGGAACAAGCTGGGGGTGTGCTGCCACGAGGCGCAGGCGGGGGAGAGCACATCCGCAGCCGCGGGCCGCAGCGAGGGTTCGAACGGCGCTGCGAAATCTTCATCTTGATTCCGGATTCCGGAAGGCTTATATTGCGTTTGCCCCCGCCTACGACGAGAAAGCATGCGCGATACCAAGACGACTGCCTCCCCGGACGACAAGAGCCGCATCCAATCCTTCGGGAAGATGATGGACATCCTCGGCAGCTTCACCACGGTCGACCGGTCGCTCAGCCTGGCGCACGTGGCGCAGTCCGCCGGGCTGCCCCGCGCCACCACGCACCGCATGCTGTCCGCGCTGCGCGAGATCGGCTTCATCCAGCAGGATGCGCGAAGCGGGCTCTACAGCCTCGGGCTGCGCCTGTTCGAACTGGGCAGCCTGGCGCTGGCCAACATGGACCTGATGCGCGAGGCCAAGCCCTTCATGGACCGGCTGTCGCGGCTGGTCGGCGAAACGGTGCACCTCGGGGTCTTCGACGGCTACAACGTGGTCGTGGTCGAGCGCGAGGAGCCGCAGGAACGCATCTCGGGGCGCAACCTCAGCGGCACCGAGTCGGCCCCGGCGTATTGCACCAGCGTGGGCAAGGCGGTGCTCGCCTTCCAGGGGGAGGAGGTGGTGGACCGGGTGGTCGCCGCCGGGCTGCGCCCCTTCACCGCGCAGACGCTCACCACCGCTGAAGCGCTGCGCAGCGACCTGGCCGCCATCCGCGAGCGCGGCTACGCGATCGACAACTCCGAGCACCAGATCTGGGTGCGCTGCGTGGCCGCGCCGATCCGCAACGCGGGCGGCCAGGTGTTCGCCGCGGTGAGCGTCACCGGCTCGGCGGACCGGATCACCGAGGAGCGGACGCGCCAGCTGTCCGGCCTGGTCATCCAGGCAGCGGATTCCATCTCGCGGCACCTGGGCTTCATTCCGGCCGCCTGAGCCCGCGGGCGCCGCGCCGGTCTGCGCGCGACGGTTCCTCGGGCACCTCCCGGGTTATCCCTGATGTGGCGCTTTTCCGTGCCCATCAAAATAACGGAACGTTGTACCGGATTCCGGAATTCAACGGAAACGCCTCCGGATCTCGCGCCGCGTGACGCGATCGGCCCGGAAGCCGGCCGAGCCCGGCTTGGCTGTCGCTTCGTCCCACCTTCAAAGGATTTCCCGTGACTTCTCCCGCTTCCTCTTCGCTGCGCCAGAAACTGACCGGCGTGCTGCCCCCGATCACCATGCCCTTCGACGCCAAGGGCGACCTGGTCAAGGGAGGCCTGAAAGAGCAGATCGACTTCATCATCGGCGCCGGTGCGCGCGCCGTGGTGGCCGGCGGCAGCACCGGCGAGGGCCACACCCTCACCGACGCCGAGTACGAGACCGTCATGCGCGAGGCCTACGAGGCCACGGACGGGCGCGTGCCCTTCGTCGCCGGCCTGATCGTGCAGAGCACGCGCGACGCCATCGTGCGCACCAACCGCCTGAAGGGCCTGAACATCGAGGCGCTGCAGGTCACGCCCGTGCACTACCTCTTCAAGCCCGACGCGGACGCCACCGTCGAGCACTTCCGCGCGATCCACGACGCCACGGGCATCCCGATCCTGATCTACAACGTCATTCCCTGGAACTACCTCAGCGTCGACCTGATGCTGCGCATCATGGACGAGGTGCCGGGCGTGGTCGGCATGAAGCAAAGCGGCGGCGACCTGAAGTCGGTGTCCGACCTGCTGCTGCGCTGCAAGCCCGACAACCTGGTGCTCTCCGGCGTCGACGCCCTGCTGTACCCCGGCTTCTGCATCGGCATGCACGGCGCCATCACCGCGCTGACCAGCGCCGTGCCGGGCGTGATCGTCAAGCTGCAGAAGGCCGTGGCCGACAACGACCACCAGACCGCGCGCGAGATCCACTTCAAGCTCAATGCGCTGTGGAACAGCCTCAACCACGACAACCTGCCGGCCTGCGTCAAGTACATCCAGCACCTGCAGGGCGTGTCGATGTTCGAGCCGCGCGCTCCCATGATGCGCGTGAGCGACGAGCAGAAGGCGCTCATCAGGAAGAACCTGCAGCCGCTGCTGGGCTGATCGCACGCCGGGGCCCCGGCGCCCCGGCCCCCGAGACACCTGGAGACACGCTTTGAAGAAGATCCTCAACGCTCCTGCGGCCTACGTCGACGAGATGCTCGAAGGCCTGTGCGCCGCGCATCCCGAGGCCTACCGCCTGCTCGGCGAGGACCGCCGCGTCATCGTGCGCGCCGCTGGCCCCGTCCCGGGCAAGGTCGGCATCGTCACGGGCGGGGGCTCGGGCCACCTGCCGGTCTTCCTGGGCTACGTGGGCGACGGCCTGCTCGACGGCTGCGCCGTCGGCAACGTGTTCGCCGGCCCGCGGGTGGCCGACTGCCAGCTGGCCATGGCGCAGTGCGACGCCGGCGCCGGCGTGCTGGCGCTGTACGGCAACTATGGCGGCGACCGCATGAACTTCGACATGGCCCAGGAGTTCCTGGAGCTCGAAGGCCGGGAGATCGCCGCGCTGCGCGTGGCGGACGACGTGGCCAGCGCGCCGCCCGCGCAGCGCGAGAAGCGCCGCGGCGTCGCCGGACTGGTGCTGGTCTACAAGGTGGCCGGCGCGCGCGCGGCGGCCGGCGGCAGCCTGGCCGAAGTCACGGCCGCTGCGGGCAAGGCGGCCGACGCGGTGCGCTCGATCGGCGTCGCGCTCACGCCGTGCACCGTGCCCGAATCGGGCAAGGCGACCTTCGAGATCGCCGACGGCGAGATCGAGTTCGGCATGGGCATCCACGGCGAGCCGGGCATCTGGCGCGGCGCCCTCAGGACGGCCGACGCGCTGGCCGACGAAATGCTCGACCGGCTGCTGCCCGAGCTGGACGCAGCGCGCGGCACGCGCATGGCGGTCCTGGTCAACAGCCTGGGCGCCACGCCGGCCGAAGAGCTGTACATCCTGTACCGCCGCCTGTCGCAGCGCCTGGCCGACCTGGGCGTGACGCCGGTGATGCCGCTGGTCGGCCGCTACGCCACCTCGATGGAGATGGCCGGCGCCTCGCTGTCGCTGATGCCCCTGGACGGCGAGCTCGAGGCGCTGCTCGGGGCGCCGGCGGACTGTCCTTTCTGGAAGGTCTGAGCATGGATGCCACGCAGCTCAAGGCCGCGCTGCGGCGCTGGGCCGATGCCATGACCGCGGCCGCGCCGGAACTCAACGCGCTGGACGGGCGCCTGGGCGACGGCGACCTCGGTGCCACGCTGGAAAAGTGCGCGGCCAACGTCCGGGCCGCCCTGCCCGGCATGCCGGACACGCTCGACGGCATCTTCAAGGACGCGGCGCAGGCCTGCGCGAAGGCCTCGGGCTCCAGCTTCGGCACCCTGCTGGCGGTGGCCTTCCTGGGCGCCGCGAAGTGGGCGCCGCCGCGCGCCGCGCTGACCCGCGCCGACCTGGCCGAACTGCTGGCGCAGAGCGTGCAGACCCTGTCGGCCCGCGGCGGCGCCGCGCTGGGCGACAAGACCATGCTCGATTCGCTGGACGCGATCGCCCGCGCGCTGCAGGCCGCGGCCGATGACGACGACCTGCGCGCCCAGGCGCGCCGGGCCGCCGCAGCGGCGCTCGCCGACTACCGCGACCGGCCCAACCGCATCGGCCGGGCGCGCATGTTCGCCGAGAAATCCAGGGGCCTCGAAGACCCCGGCATGGTCGCCGTGCTGCGGATGGCCGAAAGCCTGTAGCCGCAGCCCCGCGGCCGGGGCACGAGACGGACGCAAGACCCGCGACGAGAGACAACCCCGGCGACCGGGCGCCGGACGACCACAAAGGACCGACATGACCGAAACACGCAAGACCCTGCCTGCCACCCGACGCGCCCTGCTGCGCGCCCTGCTGCCGGTCGCGGCCGCCCTGGCGCTGCCGACGGGCGCGCAGGCGCAGGCGACGCTCAAGGCCGGCACCAGCATGGCGCCCGACCATCCGGCGGCGCTGATGCTCAACAAGTTCGCCGAGGTGCTGGCGCAGAAGAGCGGCGGCCGGCTCAAGATGACGGTGCACAACAGCGGCGTGCTCGGCGCCGACATGCAGCAGCAGCAGCAGCTGCAGGCCGGCACGCAGGACGTGATGACCACCGGCACCGCCACCATGGCCGGCCAGATCAAGGAAATGGCCATCCTCGACTTCCCCTTCGTCTTCCAGTCGGGCGAGGAATTCGACCGTACGCTCGACGGCGCCATGGGCAAGGTCCTGTCCGACAAGGCCTTCGAAAAGGGCTGGGTGGTGCTGGGCTACACCCACAACGGCTTTCGCAACACCACCAACAGCAGGCACGCGATCAACAAGTGGGAGGACTTCAGCGGCCTGAAGCTGCGCGTGATCCAGAACGCGATGTACATCGACATGTTCAAGCAGCTGGGCGCCAACCCGACGCCGATGCCGGTGACCGAGGTCTACACCGCGCTCGAGACCAAGGCCGTCGACGGGCAGGAGAACCCGCTGGCCCAGATCGTCACCATGAAGATGCAGGAGGTGCAGAAGTACCTGAGCCTGACCCAGCACTCGATCAACTCCGAGGCGCTGCTGATGGGCCGCAAGAGCTGGGACAAGCTCTCCAAGGACGACCAGGCGCTGGTGATGGCGGCGGCGACGGAGGCCAAGCAGTTCAAGCGGCAGCAGCTGGCCCTGCTGGAAAAGCAATGGCTCGAGGGTGCCCGCAAGGCCGGCATGCTGGTCAACGAGGTGAGCCTGGCCGAGCGCGAGCGCATGGCCGAGCGGCTGAAACCGGTCATCGACCGCCAGAACGAGCGCGTCGGCGAGGACTTCGCCCGCCAGTTCTACGCCGAAACCAGGAAGCAGCGCGTCGCTGCCAAGTGAACCCACGCCGGCCGCGCGCGGCCGGGGCCAAGGAGAAGCCTCCATGCACTCATCCCTCGCGGCGCCGCGAAGCGGGTTCGACCGCCTCGCCGATGCCTATTTCAAGCTGATCGAGCTGGTCCTCGTCCTGTGCCTCGGTGCCATGGTCATCATGGTGCTGGGCAACGTGATCCTGCGCTACGGCTTCAATTCCGGCATCACGGTCTCCGAGGAGCTGTCCCGCTTCCTCTTCGTCTGGCTGGTGTTCCTCGGCGCCATCGTCGGGCTGCGGGAGAACGCACACCTGGGCGTGGACATCCTGGTGCGCAAGCTGCCGGTGCTCGGGCGCAAGATCTGCCTGGGGCTGAGCGAAGGGCTGATGCTGGTGTGCTGCCTGCTGTTCTTCTGGGGCACCTGGCAGCAGCACGACATCAACGCCGGCAACCTCGCGCCGGTCAGCAACATCTCGATGGAGTGGGTCTTCGGCATCGCCTACGTGAGCGCGGGAACCATGGCCGTCATGATCGCAGGCAAGCTGGTGCGCCTGTTCACCGGCCGCATCTCCGACGACGAACTGATCCAGATCGCGGAGTCGGAGGAACAGTCGGCCATCGAGGCCGCCACGTCCGACGTGCGGGTGTCCCCGGGAGGCCCCGGCCCGGCCGCGGTGGCGGGAGGCCGGCCATGACCGTCTTCGTCTTCGCCGGCTCCCTGGTCGGCGCCATGATGCTGGGCATGCCGATCGCGTTCGCGCTGATCGTGTGCGGCCTGGCGCTGATGCTCTTCATGGGCAACTTCGACGCGCAGATCGTCGCGCAGAACCTGGTGAGCGGCGCCGACAGCTTCCCGCTGCTGGCCGTTCCGTTCTTCCTCCTCGCCGGCGAGCTCATGAACCAGGGCGGCATGTCGCGCCGCATCGTCAACGCGGCGATGGCCTGGGTCGGCCACCTGCGCGGCGGCCTGGGCTACGTCGCGGTGGCGGCGTCCATCATGATGGCGTCCATCTCCGGCTCCGCCATCGCCGACACCGCCGCGATCGCGGCGCTGCTCATTCCCATGATGCGCAGCGCCGGCTACAACATCCCGCGGTCCACCGGCCTGATCGCCGCGGGCGGGATCATCGCGCCGGTTATCCCGCCGTCGGTGGGCCTGGTGCTGTTCGGCGTCGCCGGCGGCGTCTCGATCACGAAGCTCTTCATCGCGGGCATCGTTCCGGGGGTGATGCTCGGCCTGGCGCTGGCCGCGACCTGGTTCGTCATCGCCCGGCGCGACAAGGTCAGGGTCACGCCGAAGATGCCGATGGCCCAGCGCCTGCGCGTCACGGTCGACGGCTTCTGGGCCTTCGTGCTGCCGGTCATCATCGTCGGCGGGCTGAAGTTCGGCGTCTTCACGCCGACCGAGGCGGCGGTGGTCGCGGCGGCGTACGCCTTCGTCATCGGCAAGTTCGTCTACCGCGAGCTGGCCTGGAGCAATCTGTACGGCGTCATGCTGTCCGCGGCCAAGACCACCGCGGTCGTCATGTTCATGGTGGCCGCGGCGCTCGTGTCCGCCTGGCTGATCGCCCTGGCCGACATCCCCGCCCAGGTGACCGAGATCATGCGTCCCTTCATGGGCAGCCCGACGCTGCTCATGTTCGCGCTGATGCTGCTGGTGGTGATCGTGGGCACCGCGCTCGACTTCGCGCCGACGATCCTGATCCTCACGCCGGTGCTGATGCCCATGGTCAAGGAAGCCGGCATCGACCCCGTGTACTTCGGCGTGCTCTTCGTCATCAACAACGCGATCGGCCTCATCACGCCGCCGGTGGGCACCGTGCTCAACGTCGCCAGCGGCGTCGCCAGGGTCCCGATGGGCGACGTGATCAAGGGCGTCATGCCTTTCATGATCGCCCAGCTGATCGTGCTGTTCCTGCTGGTGCTCTTCCCCCAGCTCGTCCTGCTGCCGCTCCAGTGGCTGCACTGAACCCGAACCCCGTTCCTCGCAAGGAGAGATGCAAATGAACAGAACCAAGATCGCCCGCTGGCTGGTCGCCATCCCCTGCGCCGTCATGGCGCTCGCCGCGGCCTCGGCCGCCCACGCCGAGGTCCGGGAGCGCAGCTTCAAGTTCGCCTTCGTCAACAACGCCGACCACTCGCAGGGCCTGGGCGCCAAGCGCTTCTCGGAGATCGTCGCGCAGAAGTCGGGCCAGAAGATGAAGGTGCAGCTCTTCCCGGCCGGCGTGCTGGGCGGGGACCTGCAGGTCATCTCGTCGCTGCAGGGCGGCACCATCGAGATGACGGCGATCAGCGCGGGGCTGCTGGTCGGGCGCGACAAGGCCTTCGGCATCTTCGACTTCCCCTTCCTGTTCGCCGATGCCCGCGAGGCCGACGCGGTGGTCGACGGACCGTTCGGCCAGCAGATGTCCAGGCGCACGCAGAGCCAGGGCCTGGTCAACCTGAGCTGGTGGGACATCGGCTTTCGCAGCGTGGCCAACACCAAGCGGCCGATCCGGACCGCGGATGACCTCAAGGGCCTGAAGATCCGCGTCATCCAGTCCCCGATCTACGTGGACTTCTTCAAGGCGCTCGGCGCCAATCCGGTCGCCATGCCGTTCTCCGAGCTGTACACCGCGATGGAGACGCGCACCGTGGACGCCCTGGAGAACCCGATCTCCAACGTCGACGTCAACAAGTTCTACGAGGTCTCCAAGTACCTGTCGATCACCAACCACATGTACAACCCGATGCTGATCCTTTTCAGCAAGAAGGTGTGGGACGGCCTGACGCCGGAAGAGCAGAAGCTCCTGACGGACGCGGCCGAGGAGGCCAAGGTCTACCAGAGGAAGGTGTCGCGCGAGCAGGATGCCCAGTCGCTCGAGAAGGTGAAGAAGGCCGGGCTCGCGGTGAACGTGGTGGCGCCGGCGGAGATCGCCAGGATGCGCCAGATGGCCAGGCCGGTGATCGACAAGTACCGCAAGGAGGTCGGCGACGACATCGCCGATGCGATGGACAAGGCGGTCAATGACGTCCGCGCGGGCAAGTGAGCGGTCGGTCGACGTGAGCAGCATCGACTACATCGAGGAGCCGCCCCGCCGCACGCGGCGGGTGTCCGACTACGAGGTGATCGTCGCCGGCGGCGGCACGGCCGGCGTGATCGCGGCCGTCGCGGCGGCCCGCAACGGCGCACGCACCCTGCTGGTCGAACGCGGCGGCTTCCTGGGGGGCCACATCGCCTCCCAGCTGCTCGAACACAGCGCGGGCTGGTTCGATGCGCGCGGGCAGCGCATCGTCGGCGGCCTGCCGCAGGAGCTGGTCGAGCGCCTGGTGGCCGCGGGCGCATCGCCAGGCCATGTGCGCGACGACACCGGCTACACGCTGTCGCGCGTGCCGGTGAACCACGAACTCTTCAAGTCCGTGGTGACGGCCCTGTGCCACGAGGCGGGCGTGGACCTGCTGATGTTCTCGCCGGTGGTCGAGGTGCTGCGCGACGGCGCCTCGGTGACCGGCGTGATCGTGGAGAACAAGTCCGGCAGGACCGCCTACGCCGCGCGCGCCGTGGTCGACTGCACGGGCGACGCCGACGTGGCCGAGCGCGCGGGCTGCCGGTTCCTGTCCACCCGCACCGACGCCGACAGCACCCAGCCGGTGAGCCTGCTGTTCAAGCTCGGCGGCATCGACCATGCGCGGCTGCTGGACCATGTCGAGGCCCACGCGGACGACTACAGGCTCGGCGTGCCGGTGTCGGCGCTGCGCGGCGAGGCCCACGTCAACCTCTGGGGCTTCGGTCCCGAGCTGCGGCGCGCGCACGCCGACGGCATGGTCTCGCTCGCCCGCAACGAGCTGCACTACAGCGGCTGGGCGCTGACCGGCGAGGCCGTGATCAACGTCACGCGCTGCGCGGTCGATGCCACGCGGGCCGAAGAGATGGGCCGCGCCGAGGTGGTGCTGCGCCGGCAGGTACAGGAGTTCGCCGAGTTCTTCCGCCGCTACGTGCCGGGCGCCGAGCGATGCTTCCTGTCGGCGAGCGCCTCCTGCGTCGGCGTGCGGGAAAGCCGGCGCATCCAGGGCCGCACGGTGCTGGCGGACGACGACGTACGCCAGGGTCGGCGCTTTCCGGACGGCGTGCTGCGCGGCGGATTCCCCATCGACAGCCACGATCCGAAGGGGGCGAGCCTCGATTCGGCCGAGCACGTCGCCGGCGGCTACGACATTCCGCTGGGTGCGCTGCTGCCCAGCGGCGTCGACGGCCTGCTGGTGGCCGGCCGCTGCATCTCCGCCGAGCGCAAGGCGCTGGCGAGCGCGCGCATCAGCGGCACCTGCATGGCGATGGGGCAGGCCGCCGGCACGGCCGCGGCCCTGGCCGCCGCCGGCCGCTGCGCGCCCGGCGCGCTGGACGTCGCCCGGCTCCAGGCCACGCTGGCGGCGCAGGGGGCGATCCTCGGGACCGCCGCATGACCGGGCAGATCGTCATCAGCGGCCTGTCGATGGGCGCGATCTACGCACTCATCGCGCTGGGCTACGCCTTCGTCTGGCGCACCATGGCCATCGTCAACTTCGCCGCCGGCGAGTTCGTGACCTTCTCGGCCTACATCTTCGTGGCCACCTTCGTCACGGCGCTGGGCTTCCCCTTCGTGGTCGCCGCGCTGTCGGCCGCGGCGGTGATGGCGCTGCTGGGCGCGGTGTTCTCGCGCGTGGTGTTCGCGCGCCTGCAATCGCAGCGGCCGCTGGTCTCGATCATCGCCACGGTGGGCTTCGGCATCTTCCTCAAGGAGATGGCGCACATCATCTACGGGCCCGAGCCCCTGATGTACCCGAGCCCGATGGGCAGCGGCGGCGTCACCGTGCTGGGCATCGCGGTCGGCTGGCAGCACGTGCTGATCCTCGGCGTGGTGCTGGTGCTGACGCTGCTGCAGCAGGTGGTGCTGCGGCGCACGATGGCCGGCAAGATGATGCGCGCGGTCGCCATCGACCGCGACACCGCCGCGCTGATGGGCATCCCGGTGCAGAAGGTGCTGGCCGGCACCTTCGCCTATTCCAGCGTGCTGGCCGCGCTGGCCGGCATCCTGCTCGCGCCGCTGTTCTTCGTGACCACCGAGATGGGCGGCATGGTCGGGCTCAAGGGCTTCGTGGCGATGATCATCGGCGGCTTCGGCAGCATCCCCGGGGCGATCCTGGGCGGACTGCTGCTGGGCGTGAGCGAGAACCTGGGGGCGTACTGGATCTCGTCGACCTACAAGGAAGCCATCGCCTTCGTGCTGCTGCTGCTCTTCCTGGCCGTGCGGCCCGAGGGCCTGCTGCCCGAGCGCACGGCCGACCGGGCCTGAGGACCCCGCCGATGAACATGCTCCCGCGCAAGCTCCTGCTGCTGGCCATCCTCGCCGGCTTCGCACTGCTGCCCTATGTCGGCGGCATCAACACCTACTGGCTCCACATCCTCAACCTCACCTGGATCGCGTCCATCGCCGCCCTGGGCCTGAACATCGCCACCGGCATGACGGGCCAGATCGTGCTGGGCCAGGCCGCGCTGATGGGCGTGGGCGCCTACGCGACCGGGCTCGCGGTGGCGCGGCTGTCGGTCCCGTGGTGGATCGCGCTGCCCGGCGCGGCCGGCATCGCCGCGCTCGTCGGCGTCGCGATGGGCCTGCTGGCGATGCGCATCAAGGGCCACTACCTGGCGATCGTCACGCTCGCCCTCAACGAGATCTTCCGCCAGGTGGTGCTCAACGAGGACCAGGTCACGGGCGGGCCGATGGGCCTGCGCGACGTGCCGGCGCCGGCACTCTTCCGCGCCTGGGGGCCCGACACCGATGCGCAGCTCTACCTGCCCCTGCTCCTGGTGATGGTCGCGGTCTATGCGCTGGCGCTGCGCCTGTACGGCCGCCGCATGGGGCGCCAGATGCGCGCGGTGCGCGACGACGAGCTGGCGGCCGAGTCGATGGGCGTGAACCCGCGCGCCACCAAGGTCCGCGCCTTCGTGCTGTGCAGCGTCTTCGGCGCACTGGCCGGCGGGCTCTACGTGCTGACCAACGGCTTCATCTCGCCCAACAACTTCCTGATCGTCGAGAGCATCAAGCTCCTTCTGATGACCGTGATCGGCGGACTGGGCTCCATCGGCGGCACGGTGCTGGGTGCGGCCGTGGTGACGATCCTGCCGGAGGCGCTGCGCGGCCTGCAGCTCTACTACATGGCCGCCTTCGGCCTGGGCGTGGTGGCGGTGCTGCTGCTCGCGCCGCGCGGCCTGGGCATCGTGGGCGACTGGCTGCTCGCGCCCTGGCTGCCGCGCACGGAGCCCGGCCGCCAGTCGGGCACGGTGCTGGCCATCCCGCGGGACGAGGCCGCCGGCGCCGCCGCCGCGTCGCGCCCGCCGGCCCCGGGCGCCGGCGCGCCGGCGCTGATGCGGGTGCGCGGGCTGTCCAAGCACTTCGGCGGCGTCTATGCCCTGCAGGACGTGGGCTTCGACGTGCGCGAAGGCGAGATCCTGGGCGTCATCGGCCCCAACGGCTCGGGCAAGAGCACCCTCATCAACACCTGCTCGGGCATCGCGCGGGCCGACGGCGGGCGCATCGAGCTCGGCGGCGAGGACATCACCGCCCTGCCGGCCTGGGAGATCCACGCACGCGGCGTGGCCCGCATCTTCCAGAACGTGCGGCTGTGGGAGTCGATGACCGTGCTCGAGAACGTGATGCTGGCCTGGCGCGCGCAGGACGGCGAGCGGCCCGCGCACGCGGAGGCCGCCGCGCGCGAGGCGGCCGGCCGCGCGCTCGAGTCGATGGGCATCGGCTTCCTGGCGACCCGGCGGGCGGGCGACCTGTCCTTCGGCCAGAGCCGCATGGTCGAGCTGGCCCGCGCGATGGTCGCGAAGCCCCGGCTGCTGCTGCTGGACGAGCCGGCCGCCGGCCTGCGCGGCGGCCTCGTGATGGAGCTGGCCGACATCCTGCAGAAGCTGCGCGCCCAGGGCACGACGGTGCTGGTGGTCGAGCACCGCATCAAGCTCGTGATGGCGATGTGCGACCGGGTGGTGGTGCTCAACATGGGCGAGAAGATCGCCGAAGGCACGCCTGCCGAAATCCAGGCCGACCCGCAGGTGATCGAGGCCTACCTGGGCGAGCGGGCGGGCTACGACGCCGCCGCGGCCCCGTCCCCGATGCCGGCCGCCGCGCCCGAGGCCGCTGACGGCGCCCGACCCCGCGCGCAGGCCGCCTGACGCAGAACCCTTCCCATTTCCCGCCCGAGCCCCGAGAGGGCCTTGTTCCACCACCCGGAGACAACACCATGCGTTTCGTACAACGTCCCTTGACGGCCTGCCTCGCGGCCGCGCTCACGCTGGCCGGCGGCTTCGCCCTGCTCGCACCGGCGGCGGCGCAGGAGGCCGTGACCATCGGCGCCGCCGCGCCGCTGACCGGTCCGCGAGCCAACCTGGGCCGCTACTTCAGGCAGGGCGTGGAGCTCGCCGTCGACGAGATCAACAAGGACGGCGGCGTGCTCGGCAAGCCGCTGAAGGTGGTGTTCGAGGACGACCAGGCCGACAACCCGAACGTGGCGATCAACGCGGTCAACAAGCTGCTCAAGGTGCACAAGGTCACGGCCTTCGTCGGCCCGCACTTCTCGGTGGCGCAGCTGGCGACGCAGAAGATCTACTGCGACAACGCGGTGTCCGTCACGGGGGCCAGCGGCGTGCCCGTCACGGCGGCCGGCTGCAAGACCGTCATCCGCAACCGCGCCAACGACAACCTCAACGCCAAGGCGATCGTGGAATACGCCCGCACCCACCTCAAGCTGGACAGGATCGGGGTGCTGTCGATCAACGACGACTTCGGCAAGGCCGGCGCCACGCGCGTGATCGAGCAGATCGAGGCGGCCGGACTCAAGCCGGTGCGCGTCGAGTCGCACAACCCCGAGGACAAGGACTTCTCGGCCCAGCTCGGCCGCCTGCGCGATGCCGGTGCCCAGATGGTGGTGATGTGGACCCACGACAACGAGGCGGCGCTGATCGTGCGCCAGGCCCGGCAGCTGGGCCTGAACATGAAGTTCGCCGGCAGCACGTCGCTGAGCCAGCCGGTGTTCGTCAAGCTGGCGGCCGACGCCGGCGAAGGCGCACTGAGCTCCAGCGACTTCGTGCCGGGCAACCCCGACCCGGCCGTGCAGGCCTTCGTCAAGAAATACGAGGCCCGCACCAGGACCGAGACCGAGCTGTACGCCGCCACCTACTACGATGCCACCTGGCTGCTGGCCAAGGCCATCAACGAGGCCCGGTCCACCGAGCCGGCCAAGGTGCGCGAGGCGTTCAACCGCATCACGCACAAGGGCGTGCTGGCCGACTACAAGTGCCAGCCCAACGGCGACTGCAACAACCAGATCAACATCATCGAGATCCAGAAGGGCCAGCCGGTGGTGAAGACCACGGTGCGCTTCTGATGGACGCGCTCGCCGAGCCGCTCGCCCCGGCGCAGCCCCGCGCGGACGCCGGGGGCGCGGCGCCCCCGGTGCTCGACATCCGCGGCGCCGACGCCTTCTACGGCAAGGCGCAGGTGCTGTTCGGCGTGAGCGTGCGCGTGCCGCGCGGCCAGGTGGTGTCGCTCATCGGCGCCAACGGCGCCGGCAAGTCGACCACGCTGAACCTGGTGATGGGCCGGCTGCGTGCCAGCGCAGGCGCGGTCGAGCTCGACGGCCGCTCGATCGCCGGACGCAGCACCGAGGAGATCATCGCGGCCGGCGTCGCCTGCGTGCCGCAGCGCCGGCGCATCTTCGGCGCGCTCACGGTGCTGGAGAACCTGGAGGTCGGCGCCTACGTGCGCCGCAAGGACCCGGCCGGCGTCGCGCGGACGCTGGAGGAGGTCTACGCGCTCTTCCCGGTGCTCGGGCAGAAGGCCCACAAGCTGGGCGGCGTGCTGTCCGGCGGCGAGCAGCAGATGCTCGCGATCGGGCGCGGCCTGATGTCCGACCCCTCGCTGCTGCTGCTGGACGAACCGTCCATGGGCATCTCGCCCAAGCTCACGACCGAGATGTTCGCCGACATCCGGCGCATCGCGCGCACCGGCCGCACGGTGCTGATCGTCGAGCAGAACGCCTATGCGGCGCTCGGCATCTCCGACCACGGCTACGTGCTGGAGAACGGCGCCGTCGCGCTCGAAGGCCCGGCGGCGCGGCTCATGCACGACGACTACGTCCGGCAGACCTACCTCGGCGCCTGAGAGGCGCCCCACGGAGAGATGGACCCGATCCCCATGACAGACCCGGCCCGCGAGGAGACCGCGCGGCGCGTGCAGTCGATGCTGCCCGCGCTGCGGGAGCGCTTCGGCCCGCGCGTCTCGGTGGCCGCGGCGGTGCTCGACCAGCACGGCGGTGGCGGCGAGGGCGTTCCGATCAGCAGCCTGCCGGACGCGGTGGTGTTCGCGCAGGACAACGACGAGGTCGCCTTCGTCGCGCGCAGCTGCAACGCGGCGGGCGTGCCGATCGTCCCCTTCGGCACCGGCACCTCGCTGGAGGCGCACGTCGCGGCGGTGCACGGCGGCATCAGCCTCGACCTCTCGCGCATGGACCGCGTGCTGGAGGTGAGTGCCGATTCGCTGGACTGCCGCGTGCAGGCCGGCGTCACGCGCCTGCAGCTCAACGCCGCCGTGCGCGACCTCGGCCTCTTCTTCCCGATCGACCCGGGGGCCGATGCCAGCCTCGGCGGCATGGCCTGCACGCGCGCCTCCGGCACCGCGGCCGTGCGCTACGGCACCATGCGCGACGCGGTGCTGGGCCTCACGGTGGTCACGGCCGACGGCCGCATCGTGCGCACCGGAACGCGGGCGCGCAAGACGGCGGCCGGCCTGGATCTCACGCGCCTGTTCGTCGGCAGCGAGGGCGTGCTGGGCATCGTCACCGAGGTGCAGTTGCGCCTGTGGGGCCTGCCCGAGACGGTGCAGGCGGCGGTGTGCCAGTTCGGCGACCTGTCCTCCGCCGTGCAGACCGTGATCGAGAGCCAGCAGGTCGGCATCCCGGTGGCACGCATCGAACTGCTGGACGACGTGCAGATGGCGGCCTGCATCGCCTATTCGAAACTGGAGGGCATGGCGCCGTCGCCCACGCTCTTCATCGAGTTCCACGGCGGCCCGGCCGCGGTGCGCGAGCAGATCGAGACCCTGGAGCAGATCGCCTCGGACAACGGCGGCAGCGGCTTCGCCTGGGCCGAGCGTCCCGAGGACCGCAGCCGGCTGTGGAAGGCCCGGCACGACGTCACCTACGCCAACCTCGCGCTGCGCCCGGGCTGCCGGATGATCGGCACCGACGCCTGCGTGCCCATCGCCGCCCTGGTGGAATGCATCGAGGAGACGCGCGCCGACGTCGAGCGCAGCGGGCTGGTCGCGCCGCTGGTCGGCCATGCGGGCGAGGGCAACTTCCACCTGGGCATCCTGTTCGACCCGGCGAGCACGGACGAGCGGGCGCGTGCCGAGGCCCTGGCCGAGCGCGTGGCGATGCGCGCGATCCGCCTGGGCGGCACCTGCACCGGCGAACACGGCATCGGCCTGCACCGCATCCATCAGCTGGCGGCCGAGCATCCCGAGGGCGTGGCGCTGATGCGCGCCATCAAGGACGCGCTCGACCCGGCCCACATCATGAACCCGGGCAAGATGCTGCCCCGCGACGCTGCGAGCACGCCATGAACGACTTCGTCACCGGCTGGGGCTTCATCGGTGCCAGCACCATCGCGCGCGAGCACATGCTCGCGGCCGTGCGCGCGCAGCCAGGCCACGAGGTGGTGGCCGTCGCCAGCGGCGACGCGGCGCGCGCGGCGGCCTTCGCGGCCGAGCAGGGCGTCCGCGCGGCCTACGGCAGCGTGGACGCCCTGCTCGCGGACCCGGCCGTGCGGGTGGTCTACATCAGCAGCACCAACGAGCAGCACATGCGCCAGGCGCTCGCGGCCATCGCCGCTGGCAAGCACGTGCTGTGCGAGAAGCCACTGGCGACCGCCATCGAGGACGCGCGCCGGATGGTGGGCGCTGCGCGCCGGGCCGGCGTGCTGTTCGCCACCAACCACCACCTGCGCAACGCGGCCACGCACCGCAGGATGCGCGAAGTGGTGCAGGGCGGCGCCATCGGCCGGCCGCTCTTCGCCCGCATCTTCCACGCGATCTACCTGCGCGAGCAGGTGCAGGGCTGGCGCATCGACCGGCCCGACGCCGGCGGCGGCGTCATCCTGGACATCGCGACGCACGACGTGGACGCGCTGCGCTTCGTGCTGGGCACCGAGCCGGTCGAGGCGACGGGCATGCGCCAGCTCGGCCCGCTGTCGCGCAACGGCGCCGAGGACGGGCTGATGGCGGTGCTGCGCATGGACGACGGCGTGCTGGCGCAGATCCATGCGGCGTACACGGTGCGATACGCGCCGACGGGGATGGAGGTCCACGGCGAGGACGGCTCGGTCTGCGCCAGCGACTCGATGACCACCCGGGCCGCAGGCCAGGTGCTGTTGCGCAACGCCCGGGGCGAGCAGGCGCTCGACGTGGCGCACGAGCCGCTGTACGTCGCGGGCGTCAGGCGTTTCTGCGAAGCCCTGGCGGGCCGCTGCGGCCCGGCGGCCGATGGCGCCGACGGCATCCGCTCCCTGGAGGCCGCGCTCGCCGTGGCGCAGGCATGCCGCAGCGCCCGCGTCGTGACGATCGATCCGCCCGCGCCGAGCTGACGGGCGCGGCGCCGGGCTTCGCCCGGCGCAAGCGGCTTTCCTGACCGCCGATGGCGGCCGCGCAGCAGCGGGGCGCCGGATTCCCGCCGTCCCCGGGCCGGCGCGATGGAGATCCGGCGGTCAGGGCCGGCGCCCGGCCGGCCGGAATACGGCCGCAACCGTGCACGGCACAGCGGGGGGCGCTCCTGGCGCCATCGCGAAGCGGCCCCCGGCGCCTCAGCGCGTCCCCGGCTCGTTCGGGTTGTGGATGATCCAGATCAGGTAGCCGTTGCTGAAGTCGCCCATGCCGCCGCCAGCGAAGATGAGGCGGCCCTGGCCCTTGTAGACCATCTCGAAGCGGTGGCGGTCGGAGCCGAAGTAGAAGGGGATCCACGCCTTGCCGGTGACGTAGGCGCCCTGGTCGCTGGGCTGGCCGATCTTGCCGGTGACCTGGAAGGCCGACATGCCGATCTGCAGTTGCGTGAACTTGCTGCCCGGCCCGGGGTTGCCGGTGATCTCGCCTTCGTAGTCGTTCAGGCCCTTCACCGTGCGGCCGCTGCCGGCCTCGACCTTCGACGAATCGACCACGTTGCCGCGCGCGTCCATGCCGGGCTTGCCGGCGCCGACGCTGCCCGCGCCGCCGCTGGCCGCAGCAGCAGGTGCCGGGGCGGCGGCCGGGGCGGGCGCGGCCGCCGCAGAGGCGGGTGCCGGCGCGGCGCCGCAGCGCGCGAGGTCCACGATCCGTTCCTTGCCGGCGGTGCGCACGGCGCGCACCTGCGTGCTCACTGCGCCGCCGGCAAAGCCCCTGTCGCTCGCCAGGCAGCGGAAGCTGACCGCGTCGCCGTCGGCCGACACCCAGGTGTTGGCCGGCGCCCTGCGGCCGGCCGGCCGCTGCAGTTCCAGCGCCACCGTCGTGCCCACCAGCCGCTGGCGCGCCTGGGCCAGGGTGCCGCCCTCGAAGGCGCCCGCCACGTCGGCGTAGCCGGGCACGGGCGGCGGGGCCGGCGGCGCGGGCGGGGCGCTGGCCGCGGCGGCGGGGGCCGCGGCCGGCGCGTTCGTCGCGGCGCTGCCGCCCGATTGGGAGGCGCAGCCGGCCAGGAAGACGGCGCCGGCGGCAGCCAGGGCCAGGGCGGACAGGGAGGCGGAAGGTGTCTGCATGATGGGTTGAACGAGGGCTGGGAATGCAGCGCGCGCCCGGCAGGCCCGGCTGCGGTGGAGTGCGGCATTGTGCCCAAGCCACCGGCCGCCCCGAAGGGACAGCGCCGCGGCGCTACCTTTGCTATGGTTGCGGGTTTTCCCGCATTCGACGCATCACGATGACCGACGCTCCCACCACCGCCTGCCTCGTCGAAGACCTTGTCGCATTGATGCGCCTGACGCCCACGGGCGAGGACCGGTTCCGAGGGCAGAGCGAGGACATCGGCACGCCGAACGTCTTCGGCGGCCAGGTGCTGGGGCAGGCGCTGATGGCCGCCAGCCTCACCGTCGAGCCGGAGCGGCCGGTGCACTCGATGCACGCCTACTTCCTCTTGCCGGGCGAGCACGCGCCCATCGACTACAGCGTGGACCGCGTGCGCGACGGCCGCAGCTTCACCACCCGCCACGTGCTGGCGCGGCAGAACGGCCGGATCATCTTCGAGATGGCGGCCTCGTTCCAGACGCGCGACCCGGGCGTGGAGCACCAGGAGCCGATGCCCGCCGTGGCCGGCCCCGAGGGCCTGCCGAGCGAGCTGGAGCGCCGGCTGGCGGCCGGCGACCGGCTGCCCGCGCCCTGGCGCGTCAAGGCCACGGCGCCGCACGGCATCGAGTACCGCGCGGTCGAGCAGGACGACCTGCTCGCACCCGCCCCGCGCGAGGGCGGCAACGCCATCTGGATGCGCGCCGTGGCGCCGCTGCCCGACGACCCGACGGTGCACCGCGCCCTGCTGGCCTATGCCTCCGACCACGGCCTGCTGCGCGCCGCCACGGTGCGCCACGGCCTGAGCTTCCTGGCCGGCCACGTGCGCGCCGCCAGCCTGGACCACGCCATGTGGTTCCATCGCGACTTCCGCTTCGACGACTGGCTGCTCTACGTGGTCGAGTCGCCCAGCGCCAGCGGCGCGCGCGGCCTGTGCTTCGGCCGCGTCTACACGCGCGACGGGCGCCTCGTCGCCTCCGCCGCGCAGGAGGGCATGCTGCGCCTCACCGGGCACGCCCCGGCCAGCGCGCGGGCGGTCTGAGCCGCGCGCCGGCCCGGTTCACTTGAACGGGCTGGCGGTCGCGAACCACAGGCCCACGCCGGTGGCGATGATGAAGGCGCCGTCCGTCACGCCGGCCGCCAGGAAGAACTTGCCCTGCAGTTCCTGCATCAGGTCCGGCTGGCGGGCCGAGCCGTCGATCAGCCGGCTTCCCAGCATCGCGATGCCGATGCACGAGCCCACCGCGCTCATGCCGATCAGCAGCGCGACGGCCAGGGGGAGGATGTCGAAGCCGGTGCCCATGTGGTTCTCCTTGAGGTGTCGTTGACGTTGCACCGACTGTCGCGCGGACACGGCACGGCGTCGATGACCCCGCGGGTCATGGCGGCGGCTCGCCGACCGGCAGGGCGCCGCGCGCCGGGCTGCCGCGCGCCGGCGCCAGCACCGCCGCGATGGCCACCATCATCAGCGCCACGGCGGCCCAGTCCTGCCAGTGCAGCACCTCGCCCAGCCACAGCGCGCCGCTGAACACGCCCAGCACCGGAATCATCATCACGCTCAGCGTCGAGGCGATGGGCGGCAGCCCGCGCGCCAGCGCGAACCAGGCCGCCTGCGCGAAGCCGAAGATCAGCACCGCGTTGAAGAGCACCGCGCCCCAGGTGGCGGCGCCGGGCGCCTTCCACTGCGGCCGCTCCACCAGCACCGCCAGCAGCGACATCACCACCGCCGTCAGCGCCGTCATCCAGAAGGCGAGCGTGAGCGTGGACACCGGCATGGCCGTGCGCCGCAGCAGCTGCGTGCCCAGCGCCCAGGTGGCGGCCGACACCAGCGCCAGTGCCATGTAGCCCGGCTTGCCGGCCATGCCGGTGACTTCGTGCCACAGCAGCAGCGCCACGCCCAGCGCGGCCGCGGCCACCCCCAGCCAGGCGCGGCCCGCCAGCCGCGTGCGGAACAGCCAGGCGCCGATCAGCGCCGAGAAGATCGGCATGGTGTAGCCGAGGATGGCCGCGCGCCCGCTGGACAGCTGCTTGAGCGCGACGATCATGCAGGCGTGCCAGACGAACATGTTGGTGGCGCCGAGCCACAGCAGCTCCGGCCAGTGCCGGCGCGGCACGCGGAAGGGCACCTTCATCGCGACCAGGGCCAGCCCCAGCACCGGCAGCCCCAGCCACAGCGAGAGGGTGCGGAAGGTGATCGGCGGGAAGTCCACGATGCCCAGCTTCATCACCGGCCAGTTCAGGCCCCAGGCGAGCGTCAGCGGGATCAGCAGCGCCCACTGCTTTCTTGTCAGCGTCTCCATGGGATGGGCATTGTGTCGGCAGACCCCGAAGGCTGCCGGCCGCGGGTCATTGGGGGGCGGGCGCCCGATCCCGCGGCGGGCTACCCGCCGGCCGCGGGCGGCACGCCCAGCGCGTCGGCCAGCAGCGGCAGCGCCAGCGCCACCGCGGCCTCGCCCCGCGCGATGGCCGACGCGGCGCGGTGGAAGTCCATGGCCGCGATGTCCGACAGGCGCGGGCGGATCACCACGTCCGCCGGTTCGCCGGCCAGGCGGCTCTGCGTGATGCGCACCTGCATGATGTTCAGGCTGGTGGTCAGCACGTCGAGCATCGAGGGCGCCTGCCGCGCGCCGCCCGACGCCGCGCGCGGCTGCGGCCTGAAGCGCGCCAGCAGCGCGGCCATCGGCGCGGCGAGCAGCGACGGCGCGCCTTCCTCCGCCTCCGCCGCGGCGCCCTCGGTCTGCACCTCGGCGCGGGCGCGGCGGCCGATCAGGTCCCAGTTGAGGTCGACCGCGATCACCACGTCGGCGCCCATCGCGCGACACAGCGAGACGGGCACCGGGTTGACCAGGCCGCCGTCCACCAGCAGCCGGCCGTCCAGCTCGGTCGGCGTGAACAGGCCCGGCAGCGCGATCGAGGCGCGCACCGCGTCGATCACCGGCCCCTCGCGCAGCCACACCTCGCGGCCGGTGCCCAGCTCGGTGGCCACGCAGCCGAAGGGGCGCGGCAGGTGCTCGATGCCCTCGTCGCGGAAATGCTGGCGGAAGAAGCCGGTCAGCCGCGTGCCTTCGATCAGGCCGCCGCCCATGCGGAAGTCCAGCATCGCCACCACGCCGGGCCAGGTGAGCCGGCGCACCCAGTCTTCCAGCCAGTCGAGCCGGCCGGCGGCATGCACTGCGCCCACCAGGGCGCCGATGGAGGTGCCGCAGACGATGTCGGGCGCATGGCCGGCGCGCTCCAGCGCACGGATCACGCCGATGTGCGACCAGCCGCGCGCCGAGCCGCTGCCCAGCGCCAGGCCGATGCGGGGGCGGCGCGAGGTCACGGGGCGGCGTCCCGCAGCAGCCGCCGGAGGTAGCGCCCGGTGTGGCTCGCCTCGCAGGCCGCCACTTCTTCCGGGGTGCCGGCCACCACCACCTGGCCGCCGCCGGCGCCGCCCTCGGGGCCCATGTCGATCACCCAGTCGGCGGTCTTGATGACGTCCAGGTTGTGCTCGATCACGACGATGGTGTTGCCGGCGTCGCGCAGCTGGTGCAGCACCTTCAGCAGCAGCTCGATGTCGGCGAAGTGCAGGCCGGTGGTGGGTTCGTCGAGGATGTAGAGCGTGCGGCCGGTGTCGCGCTTGGACAGCTCCAGCGCCAGCTTCACGCGCTGCGCCTCGCCGCCCGAGAGCGTGGTGGCGCTCTGGCCCAGCTTGATGTAGGACAGGCCCACGTCCAGCAGCGTGCGCAGCTTGCGCTCGATGGAGGGCACGGCCTGGAGGAACGCGTGCGCGTCCTCGACCGTCATGTCGAGGATCTGCGCGATGTTGCGGCCCTTGTACTGCACCTCCAGCGTCTCGCGGTTGTAGCGCTGGCCCTTGCACACCTCGCAGGGCACGTACACGTCGGGCAGGAAGTGCATCTCCACCTTCACCACGCCGTCGCCCTGGCAGGCCTCGCAGCGTCCGCCGGCCACGTTGAAGCTGAAGCGGCCCGGGCCGTAGCCGCGCTCGCGCGCGGTGTTGGTCTCGGCCATCAGCTCGCGGATGGGCGTGAACAGGCCCGTGTAGGTGGCCGGGTTGCTGCGCGGCGTGCGGCCGATCGGGCTCTGGTCGACGCTGATGACCTTGTCGAAGTATTCGATGCCCTCCACCGCCTCGTGCGGCGCCGGCTCCTCGTGGGCGCGGTAGAGCGTGCGCGCCACGGCGGCGTAGAGCGTGTCGTTGACCAGCGTGGACTTGCCCGAGCCCGACACGCCCGTCACGCAGGTGAACAGGCCCACGGGGAAGCCCACGCTCACGCTCTTCAGGCTGTTGCCGGTGGCGCCGACGATGCGGATCTCCTGCAGCGCGCCCTGCGTGGCGAGGTGGCGCGCCTCGCGCTCGGCGCGGCGCTCGGCGGCGGGGCTGGGCGGGAACTTCGAGGCCTTCTTCTTCTCGGGCTCGTCCTTGCGCAGCACCGGCAGCCAGGGCGTGCGGCGTGCCGGCACCTCGATGCGGCGCGCGCCGCTGAGGTACTGGCCGGTGAGCGATGCCGGGCTGGCCGCCACCTCGGCGAAGGTGCCCTGCGCCATCACCTGCCCGCCGTGGATGCCGGCGCCCGGCCCCATGTCGATCACGTGGTCGGCGGCGTGGATCATGTCCTCGTCGTGCTCGACCACGATCACGCTGTTGCCGATGTCGCGCAGGTGCTTCAGCGTGCCGATCAGGCGGTCGTTGTCGCGCTGGTGCAGGCCGATGCTGGGCTCGTCGAGCACGTACATCACGCCCGTCAGGCCCGAGCCGATCTGCGAGGCCAGCCGGATGCGCTGCGCCTCGCCGCCCGAGAGCGTCTCCGCGCTGCGGTCCAGGCTCAGGTAGTTGAGGCCCACGTCGTTCAGGAAGCTCAGCCGCAGGCCGATCTCGCGCACCACCTTGTCGGCGATCTCGGCCTTGGCGCCCTTGAGCCTGAGCGTCTGGAAGTAGGCCAGGCTGTCCTTGAGCGTGAGATGGCTCAGCACGTAGATGGGCATCTTCGCGGCCGTGTCGGGCTGCGCGTCGTCGACCAGGTAGACGTGGCGCGCCTCGCGCCGCAGCCGCGAGCCGCCGCAGTCGGGGCAGGGCTGCAGGTTGCGGAAGCGCGCCAGGTCCTCGCGCACCATCACCGAGTCGGTCTCGCGGTAGCGCCGCTCCATGTTCGGGACGATGCCCTCGAAGGGGTGCTTCTTGGTCAGCTTGCGCCCGGCCGAGGCGCCGCTTTCCAGCGTGTAGCTGAACTTGATCTCCTCGCCGGCCGAGCCGTGCAGCACCACCTGCTGGACGGACGCGGGCAGGTTCTCGAAAGGCGTGTCGAGATCGAACCCGTAGTGCCTGGCCACGCTCTCCAGCATGCTGAAGTAGTAGCCGTTGCGCCGGTCCCAGCCCTTGATGGCGCCGCTGGCCAGCGAGAGCGAGGGGAAGGCCACCACCCGCGCCGGATCGAAGAACTCGCGGTTGCCGATGCCGTCGCAGCTCGGGCAGGCGCCCACCGGCGAGTTGAAGGAGAACAGGCGCGGCTCCAGCTCGGCCAGCGAGTAGTGGCACAGGGGGCAGGCGAACTTGGCGTTGAAAAGATGTTCCTTGTCCTCGGCGCCTTCGCCGCCCATCTCCAGCGCGATCGCGCGCCCGTCCGCCAGCCGCAATGCCGCCTCGAAGCTCTCGGCCAGGCGCTGCTGCATGTCGGGCCGCGCGCGCAGGCGGTCGACCACCACGTCGATGTCGTGCTTCTCGGTCTTCTTCAGCCTGGGCAGGTCGCTGTACTCGTAGGTCTGCCCGTCGACGCGGAAGCGCACGTAGCCGGCCGCCTGCATCTCGCTGAACAGCTCGAGGAACTCGCCCTTCTTGTCGCGTGCCACCGGCGCCAGGATCATCAAACGCGGCTGGTACGGTTCGCCCCCACGCTCGGCACTGTCGTGTCCTCGCTGCCCCCCAAGGGGGCTCTCGCCGCTTGGGGCGGCCCGGCGCGGCTCGGGCAGCGCCAGCACCGCATCGACCATCTGCGACACCGTCTGCGCCTGCAGCGGCAGGTCATGGTCGGGGCAGTAGGGCGTGCCGGCGCGGGCGTACAGCAGGCGCAGGTAGTCGTGGATCTCGGTGACGGTGCCGACGGTGGAGCGCGGGTTGTGGCTGGTGGCCTTCTGCTCGATGCTGATGGCCGGCGACAGGCCCTCGATCAGGTCCACGTCGGGCTTGTCCATGAGCTGCAGGAACTGCCGCGCATAGGCCGAGAGGCTTTCCACGTAGCGCCGCTGGCCTTCCGCGTACAGCGTGTCGAAGGCCAGGCTGGACTTGCCCGAGCCCGACAGGCCGGTGATCACCACCAGCCGGTTGCGCGGAATGTCCAGGTCGACGTTCTTCAGGTTGTGCGTGCGCGCGCCGCGGATGCTGATGCGCTGCTGCGCCAGCACGCTGCCGAGGTAGGCGCTGTCTTGGGGGGCGTTCACGGGCGAAGCGGTCTCTTGCGGGGAACCGGACATGATAGACCGCCGGGCATTTCAGCGCATCCCGCCGCCCGGGTCGGCCGGCGGTGCGGCAGGCGATGGCGGTGGGGCCGCGGCGGGCGCCTGCGCGGGCCCGGCGATCGCGCCGGCCACCATGTGCTCGGCCAGCGCCTCGTACAGCGGCCGGCTGATCATGCGCGAGACCAGGCTGGCCAGCATGGCGCTGGCCATCAGGCTCAGCACCATCGAGTGGCCGTCCACCATCTCCATGACGATGATGAAGGCCGTCAGCGGCGCCTGCGTCACGGCGGCCAGGAAGGCGGCCATGCCCATGGCGATGAGGGCCGGCCCGAGCTGCGGCCCAACGAGGCGCGCAACGGCGTCGCCGATGCCCGCGCCGATGGACAGCGAGGGCGCGAAGATGCCGCCCGGCGCGCCCACCCAGGCCGTGATCCAGGTGGCGATGAACTTCAGCAGCGTATACAGCGGCGTCAGCTCGTCGTGGCCGGCCAGCATCTTCTTCACCGCCTCGGAGCCGGCGCCGAAGGTCACGCCGTCGCTTGCCAGGCCCATCACCGCGATCAGCAGCCCGCCGGCGGCGGCGAAGCGGATCGGCCAGCGTGCGCGCAGGGCATTGAGGCGCTGCGGCGCGTTGGTCAGCGAGGCCGCCATCAGCCGCGAGAACACCCCGCCGGCCGCGCCGGCCGCCAGCGCCACCAGCAGGCCCGGCCCGGCCAGCGCCCAGCCCAGCGGCGGCACGCGGATCACGCCGAAATAGCTGCGGTTGCCGAACACCGACACCGCCACCAGGCCGGCCAGCACGATGGCGGTGATGACCACGCCGCTGGCGCGCGCCTCCAGGCGGCCGGTCAGCTCCTCGATGGCGAACACCACGCCCGCCAGCGGCGCGTTGAAGGCCGCCGCGATGCCGGCCGCGCCGCCGGCCACCAGCAGAGCGCGCATGTCGATGGTCGAGCCGGGCGAGAGCCAGCGCCGTGCGTGCTGCATCACCCCGGCCGCCACCTGCACCGAGGGGCCCTCGCGGCCGACCGACAGGCCCGCCGCGAAGCTCGCCGTGCCCAGCCCCATCTTGGCCAGCGTGAGGCGCAGCGAGGCGAAGCGCCCGCGCCGCTCGGGCGGCAGCGCCGGGTGCAGCGCGGCCTTCACCTGCGGGATGCCGGAACCCGCCGCGCCCGGGAACCAGCGCCGCGTGAGCCAGACGATGCCGGCCGTGAGCGCCGGCGTCCACAGCAGCACCAGCCAGGCATGGCCGTGGCGCAGGCGCTCGAACAGGCCGAAGGCCCAGTCCGTCGCCAGCGTGAAGCCCACCACGGCCAGGCCCGCCAGCACCGCGTAGCCGAGCACGATGGCGCGGTCGATCCAGGGGCGCAGGCTCGACAGCTCGCTGCGCAGGTTCTCGAGGAAGTCGGGTTCGTGGTGCGGATGGGCCATCGCTGCCGGGCATTGTGCCGGGGCCTGCGGGGCCGGCGGCATGCGGCACAATCCCCGGTTCCTCCTTCGTTCCTTCCTCTTCCTTCCAGTTCATCAGGGGCAGTGCCATGGCATCGGTCAACAAAGTCATCCTCGTCGGCAACCTGGGGCGCGACCCCGAGACACGCACCTTTCCCAGCGGCGACCAGGTGACCAACGCGACGCTGGCCACCACCGACACCTGGAAGGACAAGCAGAGCGGCGAGAAGCGCGAGGCCACCGAGTGGCACCGCCTGGTCTTCAACGGCCGCCTGGCCGAGATCGCCGCGCAGTACCTGCGCAAGGGCTCGCAGGTCTACGTCGAGGGCCAGATCCGCAGCCGCAAGTACAACGACAAGGACGGCATCGAGAAGTCGATCACCGAGATCCGCGTCGACCAGATGCAGATGCTGGGCAGCCGCCAGGGCCAGGGCGGCCCGTCGTCGGGCGACGACGGCTTCGGCGGCGGCAGCAGCTACGGCGGCGGCGGCGGTGGTGGCGGCTACGCCCGCTCCGCCCCGGCGGCAGCGCCGCGGGCACCGGCCCCGCGCCCGCCGGCGCCGGCCCCGTCGAGGTCCTCCACGGGCTTCGACGACATGGACGACGACATCCCCTTCTGACCGGCCGCCCCGGCCGCCCCGCGCCTCAGGCGGGCAGCCGCTGCGCGCGGAAGGCCAGCGTGGTGTAGGGGAAGGAGACTTCCCGGCGGCCGCGCAGTTCCGGATGGGTGGCGACCAGCGCCTCCAGCTCGGCGCGCACCGCGTCGCGTTCGGCGGCGGGCAGCGCGGCGATGAAGCTCACCGACATGAAGCGCCCGACGATCACATCCTCGGGCGCGCCGGTGTGCACGTGGCGCCAGCGCGTCTCCTCCAGCGGGCCGAACAGCGGGCTGGCCTTCAGCGGCCGGCGCCACTCGCCCTTGTGGAAGCGCGGCGCATCGCCCTCGTGGGGCGTGATGATCGCGGTGAGCCGGGCCACCCAGTCGACCGATTCGTCGCGCACGTTCCACACCAGCCCGAGCCGGCCGCCGGGCTGCAGCAGGCGGTGGAATTCCCGCAGCGCCGCGCCGGAGGCGAACCAGTGGAAGGCCTGGGCGCAGACGATGGCGTCCGCCGCGGCATCGGGCAGCGGCACGGCGTCGGCCGCGGCGGCCACGGTGCGCACCGCCGGCAGGGCGGCTTCCAGCCGGGCGCGCATGGCGTCGACGGGCTCGACGGCCACCACCGCCGCGCCGGTGCGTTCGAGCAGGGCGGTGAACTTGCCGGTGCCGGCGCCCACGTCCAGCACGGTGCGGCCCGGCCCCAGCGCCAGCGTGCCGCGCAGCCAGTCCAGCACCTGCGGCGGGTAGTCGGGGCGGCCGCGCACGTAGGTGCCGGCTTCGCGGGAGAAGCCCTCGCGGGCGGCGTCGTGCACGTTCGGGTTCATGGTCGGGTGGGTCCTTTGTCTGTGCCCTGGTGGCCGGCGGCCCGGTTCAGCGCCAGAACGCCTCGAAGCCGCCCTCGGGCTCGAAGCGGCCGGGGCCGGCCACGTGCAGGCGCAGCGGGCCCGGCATGGCGCGCTCGCGCTCCGGATGGGCCGGGTCGCCCGGGTAGGCCATGGCGCGCGTGCCGCCTTCCAGGTCGAAGACGTGCGGCCGCACGCAGTAGGGCGGCCGGGCGCGGGCGCCGGCCAGCAGCGTCGCCACGTCGGGCAGGTGGCCGATGTGGGCCAGGCTCATGATCTGCGGCGGCGCCAGCGCCATCTCGCCGTCCCAGTAGCGCTGCAGGGCCTGGCGCGGCGTGAGCCAGGCGCTGGCCACCGCCTCGTGGTCGTCGTGCACGGCCGTCTGGCCCGGCGGCAGCGCGGCGAGGAAGAAGCGCGTGTCGAAGCGCCGCCCCTGGAAGGAGACCGAGCGCTCCGGCGTGATCCAGCGCGACCAGGGCTGCAGCGCATCGAGGTGCGGCGCCAGGCCGAGCCGGGCCAGCGCGTCGCCGAAGCACAGGCCATCGTCGGCGCACAGCCGCGCCGCCTGCGCCGCCGCGGCGGCGTCCGCGCCCTCGGCGAAGAGGACGCCGCATTCCTCGAAGGCCTCGCGCAGCGCCGCCCGGTGCAGGGCGAGCGCGGCGTCTGCCGCCAGGCCGGGCTCGCCCAGCCGCTCGTGCCAGGCGGCGGCCGGCGCGGCGTGCGCGCCCGGCAGGCCGTCGGCCGCATCCACCTTGCCGCCGGGGAAGACCCAGGCCCCGCCCAGCACCGCGGAGCGGCTGTGCCGCTGCACCATGAAGACCTCCGGCCCCTGCGCGCCGTCGCGCACGAGCAGCACGCTGGCGGCGGCTTCGATGGGGAGGGCGGGGGTGGTCATGCGGCGGCACCGGTGGCAGGCAACGGCCGATTCTGCCTCGCGCACGACCTTCGGCCTGTCGCCCCCGCCGCGCGCAGCGGCGATGATGCGGCCCGGCATGACGATCAATCTCCAGACCCTCAAGTGCGGCGAGTGCGGCAGCGGCGCGCTGCGCCGCATCGGCCTGAACCAGTACGAATGCGCCCACTGCGGCTCGGTGTCGGTGGTGGAGGACGATGTTTCCGACCGGCTCGACCGCGTGCTGGACCAGGTGAAGGACGCCGCCGCCGCGCGGCTGGCCGAGGAGGAGGCGGCCCGGCGCCGCCAGCAGGCGCGGCTGTTCGGCGGCCTGGCGGCGGTGGCCGGCACGGTGGTGGCCGTGGCGATCGGCGCCTCGGCCCTGTTCGAGCGCTCGCGCCCCGCGCCGGCCGCGCGGCCGGCGGTGCGGGCGCCGGCGCAACCGGTGGTGCCGCCCGACAGCCTGGCCTGGAGCGAGCCGGTGCAGGTGCTGGTCGGCCGCGGGGCCGGCGCGCGGCCGCGCCTGTTCGCGCTGGTGCGCAACCAGGGGGCGCTGCCGCTGGCGCGGCCGGCCGTGGTCGCCACGCTGCGCGATGCGGCGGGCGCCGTGATCGGCGAGCGGCGCGAGTCGCTGCCGCTGGACGTGCTGATGCCCGGCGAATCGGCGCCGCTGCTCATCGACCTGCCGCAGGACAAGGCGGTCGCCGGCCAGTCGCTCAGGCCCGAGCGGCTGGAGGCGGTGCGCCGCGGCGTGGAGGCGCCGCCGCTGCGCCTGGCCAGCGTGCGGCTGGTGCAGCAGGACGAGTCGCTGCGCCTGGCCGGCCTGCTGGTCCACCCGCAGGCGCAGGGCGAGGGCGCCCTGGCGCAGTGCGAGGTGCTGGCGATGGTGTACGACGGCACGGGCGCGCCGGTCGGCTTCGGCCGCGGCTATGCGCAGGCCAGCGAGCTGCCGCCCGGCGCGCGCACCGTGATGGACGTGCGCATCGAGCGCTTCGGCAGCCGCCAGGCGCCCATCGCCGCCTGGGACTACCGCCTCGGCTGCCAGCGCGTCGGCGCCCAGCCCGGCGACCGCGTCACGCTGCTCAGCCCCGGGCGCGTGGTGCGCACCGAGGGCGGGCCGGAGCCGCTCAATGCCCGCCTGCGGATGAGCACGGAGGAACTGCTGGCCCCGGCCGGCGAGCGCTTCGACCCGGCGCAGCTGGAACTCGGCCCGCTGGTCGCCGGCCGCGACACCGTGCAGCGCCCGGTGTACCTGGCCGAGATCGCCAACCGCAGCCGGGACGCCATCGCCGTCGATCCGGCGGCGGTGATCACGCACTTCAACGGCGCGCGCGCCGCCGGCGAGACGCTGGCCGCCGGGCCGGCGCTGCTCTACCCGGGCGAGCGCTTCCCGGTGCTGCTCGACCCCGGCCGCGAGGAGCGCATCACCGCCACGCACGTCGAATGGAAGCCGATGCGCCGCGCCGCGCTGCCGGGCCCGCGGCCCGCGCTGGAGGTGCAGGTGACCGACACCCGCGCCGACACCAGCAGCGTGCTGGTCAACTTCAGCCGGCGCTACACCTACCGCTACGCCGAGGTGAGCGGCACCGTGCGCAACATCGGCGCGGCCATCGTGCGCAAGCCGGTGCTGTGGGTCAGCCTGCGCGACCGCGAGGGCCGGCTCACCGGCTTCACCAAAGTGGACAAGCTCGGCGCCCTGGCCCCGGGTGAGAGCCAGCCCTTCCAGGCCAAGGTGGACCAGCGCGGGCGCGACTTCGCGACGGTGGGCACGCTGTACGACGCCCAGTAGCGGTGCACCACCCAGCGTGGCGGCGCTCGCCGGGCAGTCAGCCGGCCGGCGGCATCAGGCGCTCCCAGGCCTGGCGGGCAGTGACGATGGGGATGCCCTGGTAGCTGCCCATCGGCAGCACATCGCGCGCATCGCCGCTGACGATCAGATCGACTCTGGCGGCCACGGCTGCGGCCAGCACGTGGTCATCGTCCGGATCGGTCGGGACGACGCGCGGCACCTCGGCCGGCGTGATGACCACCACCGCCAGCGCACGCAGTTGCGCGACGATGAACTCGGCGCTGATCTGGGCCCGTGCCAGCCGGCCGGCCAACTTGGGATAGGTCAGAACCCGGTGCAACTCGTTCAGGAGATGCTCGCTGGTGCACAGTTCGAAGCGGCCCTCGCGCGCGGCATCGAGCAACTGACGCGGCGGGCTGCCTTGGGAGAAGGCGCCCGAGACGAGCAGGTTGGTGTCGAGCAGAAGGCGCACGGACTCAGGCGCCCTGGCGGCCTGCCTGCACGGCTTCCTCGATCTCCTCGTCGGACAGGGGGGGCAGCCCCAGCGCGTCGATGCCGGCGAAGGCTTCGCCCAGGCGGGTGGCTGCGGCGGCACGCTGCTCGCGCGCGGCCAGGAACTCCACGAAATCCACCACCTCGGCCACGCGGCCGGGGGGCAACTGCTTGAGGCCTTGCATCAGGCGTTGTTCGAGGGCGGTCATGGCGGGTTCACAGAGCTTGGATTGAATCAGGGCGCGTGGAAGGCCGCGTGAACGACGTTGAAATGCGCAGATGCGCAAGTATGCGCGCTTGGCCGGATCGCGTCCTGCTGCGCACTCAGAGCGGTGCGACATCCTGGTGCCATCCACTGACACGCGGCATCGTCCTGCATGCTGCGCCGCCGCACCGGTCTAAGGTCCGCTTCTTGCTGTCCGCATCCAGGAACGCAGGAGAAAAACAACCATGCTGCACGTCGAGGAAGGGCTGCCCCACCCCCTGGGCGCCACCTACACCGGCCAGGGCGTCAACTTCGCCGTGTTCTCCGCCCACGCCACGAAGGTGGAGGTGTGCATCTACGACGAGGGCGGCCAGCACGAGACCGGCCGCGTGACGCTGCCCGAATACACCGACGAGGTGTGGCACGGCTTCGTGCCCGGCCTGGCGCCGGGCGCGCGCTATGGCCTGCGCGTGCACGGCCCCTACGCGCCGCTGGAAGGGCACCGCTTCAACCCGAACAAGCTGCTGCTGGACCCCTACGCCAAGGCCCACATGGGCGAGGTGCAGTGGGTGCCCGAGATCTTCGGCTACACCGTCGGCCACGAGGACGGCGACCTCAGCTTCGACGAGCGCGACAGCGCCCCCTTCGTGCCCAAGTGCGTGGTGGTCGACTCGCGCTTCGAGTGGAAGCAGCCGATCGGCCCGCGCATCCCCTGGGAGCGCACGCTGATCTACGAGACCCACGTGCGCGGCCACACCATGCGCCACCCCGCCGTGCCCGAGCACCTGCGCGGCACCTTCGCCGGCTTCGCGCAGGACGAGGTGCTGCGCCACGTCCGCGAGCTGGGCATGACCAGCATCGAGCTGCTGCCGGTGCAGCGCTTCATCACCCAGGCCTTCCTCGAGGAAAAGGGGCTGGTCAACTACTGGGGCTACGACACGCTGGGCTTCTTCGCCCTCACGCCCAAGTACCTGCACGAGCCGAGCATCGACGAGTTCAAGTATTTCGTCGACCGCGTGCATGCGCACGGCCTGGAGTTGATCCTCGACGTGGTCTACAACCACACGCCCGAGGGCAACGAAATGGGCCCCACGCTCAGCTTCAAGGGCATCGACAACGCCAGCTACTACCGCCTGATGCCCGGCGGCGAGGACGCGCCCGGCCCGCGCTACTACATCAACGACACCGGCACCGGCAACACGCTCAACCTGAGCCACCCGCGCGTGCTGCAGATGGTGACCGACAGCCTGCGCTACTGGGTCAGCGAGATGCACGTGGACGGCTTCCGCTTCGACTTGGCCACCATCCTCGGGCGCGAGGACCACGGCTTCGACGAGGGCGGCGGCTTCCTCGACAGCTGCCGGCAGGACCCGGTGCTGGCCAGCAGCAAGCTGATCGCCGAGCCCTGGGACTGCGGCCCCGGCGGCTACCAGGTGGGGGGCTTCCCGCCCGGCTGGGCCGAGTGGAACGACCATTTCCGCGACACCGTGCGTGCCTTCTGGAAAGGCGACGAGGGCACCGCCGCGGCGCTGGCCGGCTGCGTGACCGCGAGTGCCGACCGCTTCGACCGGCGCGGGCGCCGGCCCTGGGCCAGCGTCAACTTCATCACCGCGCACGACGGCTACTGCCTGGCCGACCTGGTGAGCTACAACGACAAGCACAACGAGGCCAACGGCGAGGACAACCGCGACGGCCACTCGGACAACCGCAGCTGGAACTGCGGCGTGGAAGGCCCGAGCGACGACTCCGAGATCCTCGCCCTGCGCGCCCGCCAGCAGCGCAACCTGCTGGCCACGCTGCTGCTGTCGCAGGGCACGCCCATGCTGCTGGGCGGCGACGAGTTCGGCCGCACCCAGCAGGGCAACAACAACGCCTACTGCCAGGACAACGAGATCTCCTGGTTCGACTGGGCCGGCATCGACGACCGCGGCCGCGCGCTGATCGACTTCGTCAGGCAACTCACGCACCTGCGCGAGACGCTGCCGGTGCTGCGGCGCAACCGCTTCCTCACCGGCGCCTTCGACGAGGAGCTGCAGGTCAAGGACGTGACCTGGCTGGCCTGCGACGGCGCCGAGATGGACCAGGCCCACTGGGACGACCCGCGCACCCGCTGCTTCGGCATGCTGCTCGAAGGCCACGCCCGCGCCACCGCCATCGCCCGGCGCGGGCTGGACCGCAGCGTGCTGCTGGTCTTCAACGCCTGGGAGGACGCGCTCGACTTCCAGCTGCCCGGGCACGGCGAGGGCACGCAGTGGAAGCTGGCCGTGGACACCGCGCAGCACCCGATCGAGGAGCCCGATGCCGTGTTCGAGGCCGGGCAGGCCTACACCGTGACTGCGCGCTCGATGCTCGTCCTGGTCGCCGCATGAGATGAAACACCCCCAGTCTCCGCGGACGTCGTTCCGCTTCGCCAACCCCCTCCAGGGGGCACGCTCTGCGGCCCGGCCGAGCCGGTTCCGCGAGCGTTCGCGCATGGCCTGCTCCGCGGCCTTCGGAAGGGAGCGAGTCGTGGTTGCATGCGATGCGGGCGGTACGCGGCGCCATGGATAGCTGAGAGTAAGGAGGCTTGGCCCCACGGGCTGCCGGCCATGTCCGACAGGCGTTCCGGGCCAGCTTGCGTATAACCCACCAGGGAAGGTGTCGCACCGCAGCTCCAGCGTCACGCGAAACAAGAAGGAAGAAGCCCTGCCGCCATGCCGCAATCCCTCCTTTCTCCCGACGACGTGTACCTCCTGCGCGAGGGCACGCACAGCCACCTGCACGAGAAGCTGGGCGCGCATCCGGCGTCGGCGCCGGAGGCGGGCGTGCACTTCGCCGTCTGGGCGCCCAACGCCGCGCGCGTGTGGGTGGTGGGCGACTGGAACCACTGGAGCGATGCCGACGCGCTGGCGCCGCGCGAGGACGGCAGCGGCATCTGGGAGGGCACGGCCGCCCATGCGCGCATCGGGCAGGCCTACAAGTACCGCATCCTCGCGCCCGGCGGCGAGGTGCTGGAGAAGGCCGACCCCTTCGCCTTCCAGGCCGAGCTGCCGCCGGCCACCGCCTCGCGCATCTGGGCCGGATCGCACGACTGGGGCGACGGCGAATGGATGGCCGTGCGGGCCCAGCACAACGCGCTGGACGCGCCCATCGCCATCTACGAGGTGCATGCCGGCTCCTGGCGGCGCGGCGAAGGCGGGCGCTTCCTGAACTGGCGCGAGCTGGCGCCGCTGCTGGCCGACCACGTGAAGGACATGGGCTTCACCCACGTCGAGCTGATGCCGGTGACCGAGCACCCCTTCTACGGGTCGTGGGGCTACCAGACGACCGGCTACTTCGCGCCCACCGCGCGCTATGGCACGCCGGAGGACTTCATGGCCTTCGTCGACCACCTGCACCAGCGCGGCATCGGCGTCCTGCTCGACTGGGTGCCCAGCCACTTCCCGACCGACGCGCACGGCCTGGCGCGCTTCGACGGCACCCACCTGTACGAGCATGCCGACCCGCGCCAGGGCTTCCACCCGGAGTGGAACTCGGCCATCTTCAACTACGGCCGCGACGAGGTGCGCAGCTTCCTGCTCTCGTCGGCGATGTACTGGCTCGAGCGCTTCCACATCGACGGGCTGCGCGTCGATGCGGTGGCCTCGATGCTGTACCTGGACTACGCGCGCGGGCCGAGCGAGTGGATCCCCAACAAGGACGGCGGCCGCGAGAACCTGGGGGCGGTGCACTTCCTGCGCGAGCTGAACCGCGCCGTCTACCGCGAGCACCCCGACGCCTTCACCGTGGCCGAGGAGTCCACCGCCTGGCCGCGGGTCTCGCGTCCCGTCGAGATGGGCGGCCTGGGCTTCGGCATGAAGTGGAACATGGGCTGGATGCACGACACGCTCGACTACCTGGCCGAGCAGCCGGTGCACCGCAAGTGGCACCACCACCGCATGACCTTCTCGCTGGTGTACGCCTTCAGCGAGAACTTCGTGCTGCCGCTCTCGCACGACGAGGTGGTGCACGGCAAGGGCTCGCTGGTGGGAAAGATGCCCGGCGACGACTGGCAGCAGTTCGCCAGCCTGCGCGCCATGCTGGGCTACATGTGGGCGCACCCGGGCAAGAAGCTGCTCTTCATGGGCGGCGAGTTCGGCCAGCGCCGCGAATGGACGCACGACGGCGAGCTGGAGTGGTGGGTCACCGGGCTGTTCGGCCACGGCGGCGTGCAGCGCTGGGTGCGCGACCTGAACCACCGCCTGCAGGGCGAGCCGGCGCTGCACCGCGTCGACTTCTCCGAAGCCGGCTTCGAGTGGGTGCAGGCCGACGACGCCGACCTGAGCGTCTACGCCTTCCTGCGCAAGGCCGAGGGCGCGCCGCCGGTGCTGGTGGTGTCCAACTTCACCCCCGTGCCGCGCGAGGGCTACCGCGTCGGCGTGCCGCGCGCCGGCACCTGGGAGGAGATCGCCAACAGCGACGCGGCGCAGTTCGACGGCGCCGGCTGGGGCAACTTCGGCGCCGTGGAGACGACGCCCGTGCCCGCGCACGGCCGGCCGCAGTCGCTGGTGCTGACGCTGCCCCCCCTGTCCACCCTCTACCTGAAAGGACCGTCCTGATGGCCCAGAGCGCCAAGCTGCTGACCCTCTCGCCCATCGGCGTGGCCGACGGCCGCCAGCGCGCGGTGATCGACGCCGTGCTGCCCAGCGTGGACAACGGGCGCTTCGCCGCCAAGTGCGTGGCCGGCGAGCCCTTCCACGTCGAGGCGCACTGCTTCTGCGAGGGCCACGACGTGCTGCGCGTGATGCTGCAGTGGCAGCGCGAGGGCGATGCCGTGTTCACCGAGGTGCCGATGCGGCTGAAGTGGAACGACGAGTGGCACGCCCACTTCACGCCGCCCGCGCCGGGCCGCTACCGCTACACCGTGCAGGCCTGGGTGGACGCCTTCGAGTCCTGGCACCACGAGCTGGAGCGCCGCGTGGATGCCGCCGACATCCGCATCGCCGCGCGCGTGGGGGCGGCCGAGATCGCCGCGGCCGCGCAGCGCGCCGCGGCGGCCGATGCGCAGTCCCTCTCGGCGTGGGCGAAGGCGCTGGAGGCGGGCGCCGCGGACCCGTCGGTGGACGCCTCCGTGCTCAAGGCGATGGCCCTGGACGAGGCGATGTCCGCGGTCATGCGCCGCTGGCCCGACCGCGGCCACGCCACCGCCCTGGCGCCGGGCTTCCCGCTGGTGGCCGACCGCGAGCGCGCCCGCTACAGCACCTGGTACGAGCTGTTCCCGCGCTCGGCCTCGCCCGAGCCCGGCCGCCACGGCACCTTCGCCGACGTGCAGAAGCTGCTGCCCGGCATCGCGCAGATGGGCTTCGACGTGCTGTACTTCCCGCCCATCCACCCCATCGGCCGGCAGCAGCGCAAGGGCAAGAACAACGCGCTCACGGCCGAGGCCGACGACGTCGGCAGCCCCTGGGCCATCGGCGCCATCGAGGGCGGCCACAAGGACATCCTGCCCGCGCTGGGCACGCACGAGGACTTCCGCCGGCTGGTGCAGGCCGCGCGCAGCCACGGCATGGAGATCGCGCTGGACATCGCCTTCCAGTGCGCGCCCGACCACCCGTGGGTGGAGCAGCACCCGCTGTGGTTCAAGTGGCGGCCCGACGGCACCGTGCAGTACGCCGAGAACCCGCCCAAGAAGTACCAGGACATCTACCCCTTCAACTTCGAGAGCGAGGACTGGGAGGCGATGTGGACGGAGCTCAAGGGCGTGTTCGACCACTGGATCGCGCAGGGCGTGGCGGTGTTCCGCGTCGACAACCCGCACACCAAGGCCTTCCCCTTCTGGGAGTGGGCGATCACGGAAATCAAGCGCACGCACCCGGAGGTGATCTTCCTGGCCGAGGCCTTCACGCGGCCCAAGGTGATGCACCGGCTGGCCAAGCTCGGCTACTCGCAGTCGTACACCTACTTCACCTGGCGCAACGCCAAGGAAGACCTGGTCGAGTACTTCACGGAACTCTCCACCCCGCCGGGCGTGGACTACTTCCGCCCCAACGTCTGGCCCAACACGCCCGACATCCTGCACGAGCAGCTGCAGGGCGGCAGCGATGCGATGTTCAGGCTGCGACTGGTGCTGGCGGCCACGCTGAGCGCGAGCTACGGCATCTACGGCCCGGCCTACGAGCTGAAGGAGCACCTGCCGCGCAGCCCCGGCAGCGAGGAGTACCTGGATTCCGAGAAGTACCAGCTGCGCCACTGGGACCGCGGGCGGCCCGACAGCCTGGCCGCCTTCATCGCGCACGTCAACGGCATCCGCCGCGAGCACGCCGCGCTGCAGCGCAACGACACGCTGCACTTCCTGCCGATCGACAACGACCAGCTCATCGCGTACATGAAGAAGAGCAGCGACGGGCGCGACGTCGTCGTCACCGTGGTCAACCTCGATCCGTGGAACGCCCAGGTCGGCTGGCTGCAGCTCGACCCGGCGCTCATCGACGTGCCCCACGACCAGTGGTTCCAGATGCACGACCTGCTGGGCGGCGCGCGCTTCATGTGGCGCGGCGGGCACCATTACATCCGGCTCGACCCGGGCGAGGCGCCGGCGCACGTCATGCACGTGCGGCGGCGCACCCGGACGGAGCGGGACTTCGACTACTACCAGTGAGGGGCGTGCTCTTGTCTTCGACTGCCGCCGTGCTCCGTGGTCCGGCCCGGGCCCCCGGCCACGGCGCGCGCCCCGCGGAAGAAGCCATCAGGGAAAGGACCGGCCGATGAACGCACCCGTGCCGCAGCTGGCGCTGGAGACCGCCGAGGTCGACACCTCGCAGGACCCGCAGTGGTTCCGCGACGCCGTCATCTACCAGCTCAACGTCAAGGCCTTCAACGACACCGACGGCGACGGCATCGGCGACTTCAAGGGCGTGACGGCCAAGCTGGACTACGTCAAGGAGCTGGGCGTCAACACCATCTGGCTGATGCCCTTCTACCCCTCGCCGCTGCGCGACGACGGCTACGACATCGCTGCGTACAAGGGCGTCAACCCGCAGTACGGCACGCTGGAGGACTTCAAGGAGATGCTCGACGCCGCGCACGAGCGCGGCCTGCGCGTGATCACCGAGCTGGTCATCAACCACACCTCCAGCGACCACCCCTGGTTCCAGCGTGCGCGCAACGCGCCCAAGGGCTCGCCCGAGCGCGACTTCTACGTCTGGAGCGACACCGACCAGATCTACCAGGGCACGCGCATCATCTTCACCGACACCGAGACCTCGAACTGGGCCTGGGACCCGGTGGCCAAGCAGTACTACTGGCACCGCTTCTTCAGCCACCAGCCCGACCTGAACTTCGACAACCCGGCGGTGCTGGAGGCGGTGTTCGACATCATGCGCTTCTGGCTCGACATGGGCGTGGACGGCTTCCGCCTCGACGCCGTGCCCTACCTGATCGAGCGCGACGGCACCAGCAACGAGAACCTGCCCGAGACGCACGCCGTCATCAAGAAGCTGCGCGCCGCCATCGACGCCAACTACCGCAACCGCTTCCTGCTGGCCGAGGCCAACATGTGGCCGGAGGACGTGCGCGAGTACTTCGGCGACGGCGACGAGTGCCACATGTGCTACCACTTCCCGCTGATGCCGCGCATGTACATGGCCATCGCGCAGGAAGACCGCGACCCGATCGTCGAGATCCTGCAGCAGACGCCCGACATCCCCGACGGCTGCCAGTGGGCCATCTTCCTGCGCAACCACGACGAGCTGACGCTGGAGATGGTGACGCACCGCGAGCGCGACTACATGTACAGCACCTACGCGGCCGACCTGCGCGCGCGCATCAACCTGGGCATCCGCCGGCGCCTGGCACCGCTGATGGACAACGACAAGGACAAGATCAAGCTCATGAACGGCATGCTGCTGTCCATGCCCGGCTCGCCCATCATCTACTACGGCGACGAGATCGGCATGGGCGACAACGTGTTCGTGGGCGACCGCAACGGCGTGCGCACCCCCATGCAGTGGAGCCCCGACCGCAACGCCGGCTTCTCGCGCGCCGACCCGCAGCGGCTGTACCTGCAGCCGATCATGGACCCGATCTACGGCTACGAGGCCGTCAACGTCGAGTCGCAGGCGCGCGACAACAGCTCGCTGCTGCACTGGACGCGCCGCATGCTCGCCGTGCGCAAGACCAGCAGCGCCTTCGGCCGCGGCCGCAAGACCTTCCTGCGGCCCGGCAACCGCACCATCCTGGCCTACCTGAGCGAGTACGAGGGCGACGTCATCCTCAGCGTCTTCAACCTCTCGCGCGCCGCGCAGCCGGTCGAACTGGACCTCTCGCCCTGGAAGGGCCGCGTGCCGGTGGAGATGCTGGGCCGCTCCGTCTTCCCGCCCATCGGCGAGCTGCCCTACCTGCTCACGCTGCCGTCCTTCGGCTTCTTCTGGTTCCGCCTGTCGACCGACGCGCCGCTGCCCACCTGGCACCAGGAGGGCCGGCCGCTGCGCGACCTGCAGACCCTGGTGCTGTTCGACGGCTGGGACAGCTTGTTCCGCGACAAGGTCATGCCCTGGCGCATCGGCATGGCCGACCGGCTGCGCGAGCAGTTCGAGGTGCAGGTGCTGCCCGAGCACCTGCAGCTGCAGCGCTGGTACGCCGGCAAGTCCGAGTCCATCCAGCGCGTGGCGCTGGCCGAGCAGGCGGTATGGACGCACGGCGACCGCCAGTGGGTGCTGCCGCTGCTGGACGTGCAGGGCGCGTCCGTGCGGGCCGGCTACTTCATGCCGCTGACCATCCTGTGGGAGGACATCGACGACGAGCTGCTGCAGCCCTTCGCGCCGGCCGTCGTGGCGCGCGTGCGGCAGCAGGCGCAGGTCGGCGTGATGGGCGACGCCCTGTTCGACCCCGACTTCTGCCGCGCCGTGGCCATGGCCATGGCGCAGGGCCAGGTGCTGCCGGCCACGCAGGGCGAGATCCGCTTCACCGGCTCCAGCGACCTGGCCCTGGTCGACCCGGCCGACATCCAGGCGCTGGACGTCGGCCGCCCGAGCGCGGCCAGCAGCAACACGGCCGTGACGCTGGGCGACCAGCTCTTCCTCAAGTGCTACCGGCAGGTGCAGGTCGGCATCAACCCCGAGCTGGAGGTCGGCCGCTTCCTCACCGAGACGGTGCGCTTCGCCAACTGCGTGCCGGTGGCCGGCGCCATCGAGTACCACGGCGCCGACGGCCAGGTGATGACGCTCGGCCTGCTGCAGGCCTTCGTGCCCAACCAGGGCGATGCCTGGGAATACACCCTGGCCTACCTGCAGCGCGTGCTGTCCGAGCGCCAGCACATGGCGGAGGACGCGCCCGCGCCCGACCACGGCGCCTTCCTCGCGCTGATGCGCCTGCTGGGCCAGCGCACCGCCGAGATGCACCTGGCCTTCGCGCAGGCGCCCATCGACGACGCGGCCTTCGCGCCCGAGCTGCTGTCGGCGCCGGACCGCGATGCACTGCGCAGCGTCTCGCTGCAGGCCTTCGAGACCACCTTCGCGCTGCTGCGCGAGCGCATCGAGTCGCTGTCCGACGGCGCGCGCGACGGCGCCGCGCACCTGCTGGAGCGCGCCGGCGCACTGCGCGAGCGCATCGAGGGCTTCGACGGCGAGGCGCCGCCGGGGCAGCTCAAGACGCGCCTGCACGGCGACTACCACCTGGGCCAGGTGCTGGTGTCGCGCAACGACTTCGTCATCATCGACTTCGAGGGCGAGCCGGCGCGTCCCTTCGAGGAACGCCGCGCCAAGGGCTCGCCGCTGCGCGACGTGGCGGGCATGCTGCGCTCCTTCAACTACGCGCGCTGGTCGGCGCTGCGCCACGTGGCGCAGAACACCGAGGACCTGCTGCGCCTGGACGCGACCGCCGCCCAGTGGGAGTCGCAGGTGCGCGCCGCCTTCATGAGCGGCTACGTCGAGACGCTGGCGCGCGCCGGCCTCGAGAACTTCGACGAATCGATGCTGGCGCTGCTGGAGATCGACAAGGCGCTGTACGAACTGCGCTACGAGCTGAACAACCGCGTCGACTGGGTGCAGGTGCCGCTGCAGGGGCTGCTGGCCCTGGCCGCCGCGCCGGCGCAGCCGTCCAACCCGTCGACGGTGCCCACCGGCGATGATCCGCAGCAAGGAGGACCCTTCGCATGAACGAGTTCGGATTCCAACTGGAACCGCTGCGCGCCATCCTCTACCAGGTCGGGGCCTTCATCCCGCGCCTGCTGGTGGCGGCGGTGGTGGTGCTGGCCGGCTGGCTGGTGGCCAAGGTGGCGCGCTTCGCCGTCACCCGGGCGCTGCGCGCCGTCAACTTCCCGGTGCTCACCGAGCGCGCCGGGCTCGACGGCTTCCTGCGCCAGGGCGGCATGCAGACCGACACCACCGGCGTGGTCGGCGCCCTGGTCTACTGGGTCGTCATCCTGGCCGCGCTCATCATCGCCTTCAACGGCCTGGGCCTCATCTACATCACCGACCTGCTGGGCAAGGTGGTGTGGTTCGTGCCGAACATCTTCGTGGCGCTGCTGGTGCTGGCCTTCGGCGCCTACTTCGCGCGCTTCGTCGGCGACGCCGTCCACACCTACTGCCGCAACGTCGGCATGCACGACGCGCGCTTCTTCTCGCGCGTGGCGCAGTACGCCATCCTGATCTTCGTGGTGCTGATCGCGCTGGACCAGGTCAAGGTCGGCGGCGACATCGTGCGGCAGAGCTTCATCGTCATCCTGGCCGGCTTCGTCTTCGCGCTGGCGCTGGCCTTCGGGCTGGCCGGCAAGGACTGGGCGGCGCGCCGCATCGAGGAATGGCTGCCGCGCGACGGCCCGCCGGTCGACCCCGTGGCCCCGCGCGCGGCGCAGCCGGCGCCGGAGGGCGGCGCCGAGCCGCCGGGGGCGGCGGCCACGCCGATGGTGGTCGAGCCGTACACGCCGGTGCCCGATGCGCTGCGCGAGGACGAGCCGCCCCGGCCGCCACCGCGCCGCCCGGCCGGCGAGCCGCTGATCCCGCGCCGGCCGGTCGATCCGCCGCCCCCCATCTGAATGGGCTCACCCCCGTTTCTCCCGGACTTCGTTCCGGTCGGATCCCCCCTCGAGGGGGCGCACCCAGTGGCCCGGCAACGCCGGTTCCACGGGTGCCCTGGCATGGCCTGCTCCGCGGCCTTCGGTCGTCTCGTTGACCGGGCGCAAGGGTCGGGGGCGCACACTACGGCACGCCGCTTGCAACCGATCCTTGCCGTGACCCTCCGCGCAGACATCCGCTCCCGCCGCCACCCCGCAGGAGGCGCCGCCCATGCATGAGGCCCTGTTGCGCGCCTGCGCGCGCGCCGGCCTGGCCCGCGACTACCACGACGTCTTCGGCCACCGCGTCGAGGTGCCGCCGGCGCAGCTGGCCGCGCTGCTGCACCAGTTCGGCTGGGGCGCCCACGCGCCGGACGACGCCGGCGCCTGGCACCGCGAGATCGAGCAGCGCGAGGACGCCGCCTGGCGCCGCGCGCTGCAGCCGGTGCAGGTGGTGGCGGCCGGCAGCCACCGCTTCGCGCTGCGCGTGCGCACGCCGCACGATGCGCCGGCGCGCGGCTGGACGCTGCACGGCGAGGACGGCCGCGTGCTCGGCAGCGGCCGCCTCGCGCCGGGCGAAGGCGCCGAGCACGGCCGCCGGCACGTCGACGGCGTGGAGCGCATCGAGCGCCTGCACGAACTGGCCGCCGAACTGCCGCCGGGCTACCACCGGCTGGTGCTGGAAGGCGAGGCCGAGGCCCAACTGCTCATCGCCGCGCCCGGCCAGTGCCACCTGCCGCCCGAGGGCGAGCGCAGCTGGGGCATCGCGGTGCAGCTCTATGCGCTGCGCTCCGGGCGCCAGTGGGGCATGGGCGATTTCACCGACCTGGCGGAGCTGGTGCCGGTGGCGGCCCGGCTCGGCGCCCAGGCCATCGGGCTGAACCCGCTGCACGCGCTGTTCCTGGACGACCCGGGCCGCTGCAGCCCCTACAGCCCGTCCTCGCGCCAGCACCTGAACGCGCTGTACATCGACGTCGAGGCGGTGCCCGAATTCGCCGCCTGCGAGGCGGCGCGACGCCACGTGGCCGCGCCGGCCTTCCAGCAGCGGCTGGCCTCGCTGCGCGCTGCCGAGCTGGTCGACCACGCCGGCGTGGCGGCCGCCAAGCTGGAGGTGCTGGCGCTGCTGCACCGCCATTTCGCCGGCACCGCGCACGGCCCGCGCGCCGAGGCCTTCGCCGCCTTCCGCGCCGCGCGCGGCGAGGCGCTGCAGCGCCAGGCGCTGTTCGATGCGCTGCACGCGCACTTCCGGCGGCTGGACGCGGCTGCCTGGGGCTGGCCGGCCTGGCCGGCCGGCTACCACGATCCGGCCTCGCCCGAGGTGGCGGCGTTCGCGCAGGCGCATGCGCCGCAGGTCGAGTTCCATGCCTGGCTGCAATGGGTGGCCGACGAGCAGCTGCAGGCCGTGGCCGTGCGCTGCCGCGAGGCCGGCCTGCGCATCGGCCTGTACCAGGACCTGGCCGTCTCGGTGGACCGCCACGGCGCCGACGCCTGGAGTGCGCGCGCCGTGCTCGCCGCGCAGGCCAGCGTGGGCGCGCCGCCGGACGCCCTGGGCCCGCTCGGCCAGGACTGGGGCTTGCCGCCGCTGGTGCCCGAGCGCCTGCGCGAGAGCGGCTACCGCCTCTTCATCGACAGCCTGCGCGCCTGCATGCGCGGCGCCGGCGCGCTGCGCATCGACCACGTGATGGGGCTCACGCGCATCTTCTGCATGGCGCCCGGCGCCACGCCGGCCGAGGGCGCCTACGTGTACTACCCGGCCGAGGAACTGCTGTCCATCGTCGCGCTGGAGAGCCGGCGCCACGGCTGCGTGGTGATCGGCGAGGACTTGGGCACCGTGGCCGACGCCACCCGCGCGCTGCTGGCGCGCTTCGCGCTGCTGTCGTACCGGCTGCTGTACTTCGAGCGCCACGGCGCCGGCTTCAAGCGGCCCGGCGAGTACCCGCAGAACGCGCTGGTCGCCATCGGCACGCACGACCTCGCCACCCTGCAGGGCTGGTGGGCCGGCGCCGACCTCCTCACCCGCGTGCGCCTGGGGCTGCTGCCCGGCCCGCAAGCCGGCTGGCAGCAGCTGCACGAGCGCGCCGCCGAGCGGGTGCAGCTGATGGGCGCGCTCGACGCCGAGGGCCTGCAGGGCCTGGAGGGCGCGGCCCGCGCGCTGGGCGAGGGCACGCTCGGCGTGCCGGCGGCGGCGGCCATCCACGCCTACCTGGCGCGCTCGCCGGCCCGCCTGATGATGGTGCAGGCCGAGGACCTGCTGGCCCAGCAGGCGCAGGCCAACGTGCCCGGCACGGTGGACGAGCACCCCAACTGGCGCCGCCGCCTGGCGCTGCCGGCGCCGCAGTGGCCGGCCGAGCCGCGGGTGCAGGCCATCGCCGCCGCGGTGCGCGCCGAGCGGGGCTGAGGGGCCGGATCGGCCCTCAGTGGTAGTCGTCTTCCCGCTGGTGGCGGATCGCCGACACCGCGACCTCCCGGTCGCCGACGATGTGGAAGAGCGCCACATACCCGGTCGCCCCGAACGGGATCACGAGTTCTCGCTCAAGCCGGTCGTCCCATGCGATCCGGCAGGTGAAGGGATTTCGTTCCAGGACACGGAATTCCAGCCGGATGGCCTCCAGGGCCCGCCCCGGCAAGTCCGGATCGCCATGCTCGAGCGCGGCATCGAGGAGGAAGTCCTCGAGCCGCTGCAAATCCGCGAGGGCTTCCCGCGTCAGGCTGACGGCGTAGGTCACGAGCGCTGCGCACGGGTGCTGCTGCCAGGCCGACGAAGCGCAGCCATCCGGGCGTCCAGCCGCTCCTGCATGGCCTTCAGCGCGTCTGCCGCGTCGTAATACTCCCCGGTCTTGCGGGCACGTGCCAGGGAGGCGCGGCCCCGCGTGACGAACTCCTGTTGGGCGCTTCTGCGCCGTGCAGCTTCCACGGCAGCCTGCTCGACGAACTGCGACAACGTTTCTCCTTCGTGCAGCACGCTTTCGATCTGCTGGCGCACGGACGGCGTCACTCGCACGGGGGGCAGCTGGGCGCTCTTCATCGGTCGAAGTGTAGTGCAATTGCTATGCAGCAAGGCCGTTCAAAGGCCCACGCCTGCACGGTTGCGCAGGTCAGGCGAAGATGCGCGCCATGTCCTCCGCGCCCGCCCTCGCCCTGTCCATCCTCGACCTCTCGCCGATCTGCGACACCGGCGACGAAGGCCAGTCCTTCCGCAACTCGCTCTCGCTGGCGCAGCACGGCGAGCGGCTGGGCTTCCGCCGCTACTGGCTGGCCGAGCACCATGGCATGCCCGGCATCGCCAGCGCCGCCACCTCCACCCTGCTGGCCTACATCGGCGCCGGCACCGCCAGCATCCGCATCGGCGCCGGCGGCGTGATGCTGCCCAACCACTCGCCGCTGGTCATCGCCGAGCAGTACGGCACGCTGGCGGCGCTCTACCCGGGCCGCATCGACCTCGGCCTGGGCCGCGCGCCGGGCTCCGACGGCGCCACCGCGCGCGCCCTGCGGCGCGACCTGCACGAGAGCGCGGAGCGCTTCCCGCAGGACGTGGTGGAGCTGATGGACTTCATGAGCCGCGAGCCGCGCCAGCGCGTGCTGGCCGTGCCCGGCCGCGGCACCGAGGTGCCGGTGTGGATCCTCGGCAGCAGCCTGTTCGGCGCGCAGCTGGCGGCGCACCTGGGGCTGCCCTTCGCCTTCGCCTCGCACTTCGCGCCGCAGATGCTGTTGCAGGCCCTGCAGATCTACCGCGACACCTTCCGGCCCTCGGGCCAGCTCGCGAAGCCGCATGCGATGGCCGGCTTCAACGTCTTCGCCGCCGACGACGAGGCCACCGCCCACCTGCTGGCCAGCTCGTGGCAGCAGTCCTTCGTCAACCTGCGCAGCGGCCGGCCGGGGCGCCTGCCGCCGCCGGTGGCCGGCTACCGCGAGCGCATCGGCCCGGCCGAGAACGCGCTGCTCGACTCGGTGCTCTCCTGCGCCGCCATCGGCACGCTGGACACCGTGCGCCAGGGGCTGCAGGCCTTCGTCGACCGCACCGGCGTGGACGAGGTCATCGTCGCCAGCGGCATCTACGAGCACGCGGCGCGGCTGCGCAGCTACGAGATCACCGCCGAGGCGGGGCGCGGCCTGCGCACCGGCCCGGCAGCCGCCTGAGCGCGGTCCGCCTCAGAACCTCATCTTCACGGCCGCCACCGGGCCGTGGAACTTCAGCCGCAGGCGCTGCAGGCCTGCGTCGCCGCGCTTGAGGTCCACGTCCGTCACCGCGTAGGCGAGCGAGACGCCCACGTTGCGCAGCGGGAACCACTCCACGCCGGCCGAGGCGTTGTAGATGCTGCCGCGCACGCCGCTGCCGCCGCCCTTGTGGATGCCCGAGCCGTCGAAGAACAGCCGCAGGTCGGGCGTGAAGGCGTGCCGCACGCCCACCTCCAGCATCGGCGCCACCGCGTCGTCGCTGTCGTGGCGGCTGTAGTAGCCGTTGTAGCCGACGAAGCCCAGCCCCTCCAGGCCGGCGGCGCCGGAGGCGAAGGCATGCGTCTCCAGCGAGACGCGGTAGTAGCCGATGCCCGCGCCCACGCCGACCACCGTGTTGCCCGAGCCGAACCAGTAGCGGTAGCCCAGCCGCGCCACGTCCAGGTCGAAGTCCAGGCTCAGCCCGGTCGCCACGCTGGCGCCGAAGGGGCCGGCACTGTAGGCGCCGGCCCAGGCATCCGCATAGCCCTGGCTGTAGCGGTAGGCCTCGAAGGAGATGCCGTGGTTGTCCCCGATCAGGAACTCGCCGCTGATGCGCGGCATGGTCTTGCGCTCGCCCTCGGCGCCGTCCACCCCGAGCGAGCCCCAGCGGTTGCCGACGGCGGCGCTGATCTCGGGCCTGGCGCTGAAGGCGCCGACCGACAGGCTGAAGCGGTCCAGCGCGGGCGACATCTGGGCCTGGGCGGGGGCGCATGCCAGCGCGGCGGCGGCAAGGGGCAATGCGAGCGGCCAGCGCGGCGCGGTGCGCGGGGAAGGGTGAAGGGGCATGGGGGCCGGTCCTCTGGAACACGGGTGGGGCGGCCCGGTTCTGCCGCAGGCTTGCGGCACGGCCGGTGTTCGTGGCGCCCCGAAGGCTCCCTGAACCCCCCACCCTAGCGCGCCGGCGCGCAGCCGGCACCGGCGGCGGGCGGACGCGGCTGTAGGACGGCGCCGGCGTGCGCCTACTGCCCCAGCAGCGCGTCCTTGAGCAGCGGGTCGGCCGGCGAGGGGCCGAGCCAGATGCGCAGCACCATCGCGAAGAACTCCGCGTCGCCCACCGGCGCACCCTGCGGCTGGCCCGCGATGATGAACTGCGTGCCCCGGCCCGGCAGGTAGTGCATGGCGAAGCGCTCGCCGGCCGGCAGCTTGCTCACGCTCGAGAAGATCTCGATCAGCCGCGTCATCGAGCCCAGGTGGCGCTGCGTCTGCTCCGCGCTGGCGTTGGCGCGCATGCCCTGCACGAAGGCGCGGCCGATGTCGGTCGTGTCCAGCTCGCGCAGCGAGGTGAAGTCCAGCCGCTTCGGGCCGGGCAGCGCCAGCACCTCCTCGGGCGTGCCCGCCTTGCGCACGGTGTACATCGCCATGTCGTACACCTTGAACAGCGCGCGGTGGCGCGTGCCGGCGCCGTTGAGCACCAGGGCCCTGCCGTCGAGCTCGGCACTGGCCGGATAGGTGCTGGTGGTGCTGCCCGCGGCCGCCACGGTGCCGGCGGTGGCCAGTGCGACGAAGAGGGCGGCGGTGGCCGCGGTGCGCGCGGCGCGGTGAGGCAGGCCCATGGTGTCTTGCTCCCTTGCTCGGCGCGTCCCGTGCGCCGCGGGTGCGGATTCTGTGGCCGCGCCGGCGTCGCCGCGTCAAAAGTGAATCACAAAGTTCACATTCCGTGAAATGTGTCAAAGGCACGGCGCCGTCCGGCGCGGGCCGGCCCCCTCAACACGCCGGCCGCCACCGGCGCAGCGCGGCGCGCAGCACCGCCTCGCTGTAGTGGCTGGCCACGGTCGCCACGAAGCGGCTGAAGTCGGTGTGCGCCGCATCGTCGGCGCGGTCGGACACGGTGCGCACCGCGGCGAAGGGCACGCCGTAGTCGTGGCACACCTGCGCCACCGCCGCGCCTTCCATCTCCACCGCCAGCGCATCGGGCAGGTCGCGGCGCAGCGCGTCGCTCTCGGCCGCGGTGGCGACGAAGCGGTCGCCGCTGGCGATGAGGCCGCGGTGCAGGCGCGGCGCGCCGAGCCCGAAGTCCCGCACCGCCTGCGCGCCCACCAGCGCGGCCGGGTCGTGCAACACCTCGCCGGCGGCCTGCGCCAGCGCCTCGGCCCAGGCCGCATCGGCCGGGAAGCGCGAGCGCCCGGCCAGCGGCACCTCGTAGCGCGGGAACAGCGGCGAGGCGTCCAGGTCGTGCTGCAGCAGCTCGGTGGCGACCACCACGTCGCCCACCTTCACCCCCGGTGCCAGCCCGCCCGCCACGCCGGTGAACAGCACCGCGCGCACGCCGAAGCGCTCCAGCAGCACCGTCGCCGTGGTCGCCGCCGCCACCTTGCCGACGCGCGACAGCACCGCCACCACCGGATGGCCCTCGAGGTGGCCCAGCCAGAACTCGCGCCCGGCGGCGCGCACCGGCTGCTCGTCCGGCATGGCGGCGAGCAGCGCGGCCAGTTCCTCGTGCAGGGCGCCGACGAGGGCGATGGGGGCGGATGCGGCGTGGCGGGCGGTCATGCGGGCATTGTGCGGGCCGGCGGTGGCCGGCCCCGCGCCGCCCCGGCCGACGGCTAACATGCCAAAACACAGCTTGCGGCATGTTTTTCCGGCAACGAAGCTCGCGCCATCCGCATTCCTTCGTCCCGGCACCGCATGAGTTCCTCCGCTCCCCCTTCCACCGCACGCGCCGCGGGCCCGCTGGCCGGCGTGCGCATCCTCGACATGGCCACCGTCATCGCCGCGCCCTTCTCGGCCACGCTGTGCGCCGACCTGGGCGCCGAGGTGGTGAAGCTGGAGCTGCCCGACGGCAGCGACTCGCTGCGCAGCCTGGCGCCGGTGAAGGAGCAGCACGCGCTGCACTGGAAGGTCACCAACCGCGGCAAGCGCGGCATCTCGCTGGACGTGCGCAAGCCGCGCGGGCGCGAGCTGTTCCTGCAGTTGCTGCCGCAGTTCGACGTGCTGGTCGAGAACTTCCGCACCGGCACGCTGGACCGCTGGGGCCTGGACCTGGCCACGCTGCACGCGGCCAACCCGCGGCTGACGGTGCTGCGCCTGACCGGCTTCGGCCAGACCGGCCCCTATGCGCAGCGCCCCGGCTTCGCGCGCATCTTCGAGGCGATGAGCGGCTTCGCCCACCTCACCGGCGAGCCCGGCGGCAGCCCGCAGCACATGAACTACCCGCTGGGCGACGTGGTGGCCGGCCTGTTCGGCGCCTTCTCGATCGCCGCCGCGATGGCCGAGCAGCGCGCGCAACCCGTCCTGCGCGGCCGCGAGATCGACCTCTCGGCCACCGAGGCGATGATCCGCCTGCTGGAGCCGCTGGCGGTGGAGTTCGAGCAACTGGGCCGCGTGCGCCACCGCGCCGGCTCGCGCGCCACCTACACCGCGCCGTCGAACATGTACCGCACGGCCGACGGCGTGTGGGTCACCGTGGTCGGCTCCTCGGAGACGATCTTCCGCCGCATCTGCGAGGCGATGGGCCGGCCCGAGCTGCCGGCCGACCCGCGCTTCGCCAGCAACCCGGCACGCGTGCGGCACGTCGACGAACTCGACGGCCTGATCGCCGACTGGTGCGCCACGCAGGCCTTCGACGCGCTGGCCGCCGCGCTGGACCGGCACCAGGTGCCCTTCAGCAAGGTCTACGGCATCGACGACGTGCTGGCCGATCCGCACTTCCAGGCGCGCGAGGCCATCATCCGCCTGCCCGACGAGGAACTGGGCAGCGTGCCGGCGCCCTGCGTCGTGCCGCGCTTCTCGGGCTTCCCCAGCGTGGCGCCGCACGCCGGCCCGGCCGTCGGCGCGCACAACCGCGCGGTGTATGCCGAATTGGGCCTCACCGACGAGGACCTGCGCACGCTGCGGGCCGAGGGCGTCATCTGAAGAAAGGCCTCAGGCCAGCCCCATCGCCACCTCCACGCTGCGCACCAGCGTGATCAGCCGCGCACCGAGCTGCGCCCGCAGCGGCTCCACTGGCCGCCCGTGCAGCGCCACCGTGCAGTTGAACACCACGGTCTCGGCGTTGACCGGCCGGGCCATGGGCACCGCCAGCGCCAGCCGGCCGGGCTGCACGATGCCGGGACTGCTGGTGTAGCCGCGCTGCGCGAAGTCGCGCACCGCCTGCCGCACCTCGGCGATGTGCCGGGCATGCAGCTGCGGGTACAACACCTTGACCTGGTTGAGCGCCTTGTCGCGCTCGGGCGGCGCGGCGCGAGCCAGCCAGGCGCGCCCGTTGGCGCTGGCCATGATCGGGAAGGCGGCGCCGATGTCGATGAGCGGCGCCGAGTCCGCCTCCGACCGGCAGGTCTCCAAATAGACCATGCTGGTGCGGTCGCGGATGGCGACGCCCACCATGCCGCGCACCTCGTCGGCCAGCGCCTGGATCCAGGGCCGCACCACCTGGCGCAGGTTCATGCTGGCCAGCAGCGGGTAGCCCATCGACAGCACCGGCGCGCCCAGCCGGTACTTGCCCTGCGCCTTGTCGTGGCGCAGGTAGCCCAGCTGCGCCAGCGTGTAGGTCAGGCGCGAGACGGTGGCCTTGTCCAGGCCGGTGCGCTGGGCGAAGTCCTTGTTGCCCAGCAGGCTGTGCTGCGGCGTGAAGCACAGCAGCAGCTCCAGCCCGCGCGCCAGGGTGTTGGCGAACTGGCGGTCCTGCACGGTGTCGGTCTTGGAGTTCACGGGCCATGCTCCGCGAGGTAGGCCCGCTCGATGTCCCGCACCATGCGCACCAGGCGCGGGCCGATCTCGCGCTCCAGCGTGCGCGCGCCGAGCAGCACCGAGGGCACGCCGCAGTTGAACACCAGCGTCTCGCCGTCGATCGGCACGCGCATCGGCACGCCGGCCGCGTGCACGTCCTGCTGCCACTGGCCCCGGCCCAGGCAGAAGCCGCGCCGGCCGAAGGCCTCCACCTCGGCCAGCACCGTGGCGCGGTGCGCGCGCCAGGCGCCGGCGTGCCCGGCGCGGATGCGGCGCAGCGCCTCCTCGCGCTCGCCGGCGTCCACCCCGGCCAGCCAGGCGCGGCCGATGGCGGTGGCCCAGATCGGCATGCTGCCGCCGATGTCGGGCCGGAAGGCGATCGCCTCGTGGCCGCGGCAGGTCTCGACGTAGACCATGTTGGTGCGGTCGCGCAGCCCCAGCGACACCGAGCCGCGCGCCGCGTCGGCCAGCACCCGCATGAAGGGGCGCGCCACCTGGCGGATCGCGATGAGGCTGCCCAGCAGCGGGTAGCCGGCCGCCAGCGTGGCCGAGCCGAGGCGGTAGCGCCGCTCCTGCGCGTCGTACTTGAGGAAGCCCATCTCGCCGAGCGTGTAGGTCAGGCGCGAGATCGAGGCCTTCGACAGGCCGGTGCGCTCGGCCAGCTCGCGGTTGCCCAGCGCCGGCTCGCCCACCTTGAAGGCGGCCAGCAGCTTCAGCCCGTTGGCCAGGCTGGTGGAGAACATCTGGTGCGGGCGCGCCGCGGCGGGGGAGGGCACGAATTTAATATACCAAAACAACTGTTCCTGCCCGGGTGCGGCCTTCCTAGACTGCCTGCACAGGCCCTGCATCCCCGCGGCGGCCGCACGATGCAGGAGACAGACCCGTGATACGCGATCCCCAGGGCTTCGAGGCCTACCTCGCCAGCCTGCGCCGCTTCTGCCGCGAGCGCCTGATGCCGCGCGAGGCGGAGGTGGCGCAACGCGACGAGGTGCCCGACGATCTGGTGCAGGAGATGGCCGCGCAGGGCCTGTTCGGCTACTCGATCCCCGAGGTCTACGGCGGCGCCGGCATGAGCACCGAGGAACTGGTGATGGCCGCGATGGAGCTGTCGCAATGCGCGGTCGCCTTCCGCGCCCGCGTCGGCACCAACACCGGCATCGGCAGCGAGGCGCTGGTGGCCGACGGCAACGAGGACCAGAAGCGGCGCTACTTGCCCGACCTGGCCAGCGGGCGCATCACCGGCTGCTTCGCCCTGACCGAGCCCGAGGCCGGCTCCGACGCCGCCGCGCTGAAGACCACCGCCGTGCGCGAGGGCGAGGGCTACGTCCTCGACGGCACCAAGTGCTTCATCACCAACGCGCCGATCGCCGGCCTGTTCACCGTGATGGCGCGCACCGACCCCTCGCAGCCCGGCGCGGCGGGCGTGACCGCCTTCCTGGTCGAGCGCGGCACGCCCGGCCTGACGACCGGCGCGCCCTACCGCAAGATGGGCCAGGCCGGCTCGCCCGTGTCCGAGGTGCACTTCGACCGCTGCTACGTGCCGGCCACCCAGCGCATCGGCGCCGAGGGCCAGGGCTTCAAGGTCGCGATGCGGGTGCTCAACAAGCAGCGCATCCACCTGGCGGCGCTGTGCATCGGCCCGGCCATCCGGATGCTAGACGAGGCCGTCGCGCACACCGCGCAGCGCCGCCAGTTCGGCCAGCCGGTGGGCGCCTTCCAGCTGGTGCAGGCCCTGGTGGCCGACTGCCAGACCGAGATCCACGCCGCCCGCGCGCTGGTGCTGGAGACGGCGCGCAAGCGCGACGACGGGCTGGACGTGACGATGGAGGCCTCCATCTGCAAGTACTTCGCCTCCGAGATGTGCGGCCGCGTGGCCGACCGCTGCGTGCAGATGCTGGGCGGCTACGGCTTCATCGCCGACAACCCCGTCGAGCGCTTCTACCGCGACGTGCGCCTGTTCCGCCTGTACGAGGGCACCAGCCAGATCCACCAGCTCAACATCGCGCGGCGCACCTACGGCCTGGCGGGCCACGACCTGCGCGCCTGATCCCCCCGCCAAGGAGACATCCCATGCACCGCAGGACTTTCATCGCCGCGGCCGGCGCCGCATGCGCCGCCGCCTCCGGCCTGGCCTTCGCCCAGGACGCCTACCCCAGCCGGCCCATCCGCCTGATCGTCGGCTACGCGCCGGGCGGCTCGGCCGACATGGCGGCGCGGCTGCTGGCCGAGCGGCTCGGCGCCGAACTGAAGCAGCCCGTCATCGTCGAGAACCGCGCCGGCGCTGGCGGCAACATCGGCGGCGAGGCGGTGGCGCGGGCCGCGGCCGACGGCTACACGCTGCTGATGGCCGCGGCGGCGCAGATCGTCGTCAACCCGTCGCTGTACCCGAAGATGTCGTTCAGCCCGGTCAAGGACCTGGCGCCGATCTCGCTGGTGCAGAACGAGCACAACCTGATGGTGGTGCATCCCTCGGTGCCGGCGAAGAACCTGAAGGAGTTCATCGCCTACGCCAAGGCCAACCCCGACAAGGTGAGCTTCGCCTCGCCCGGCAACGGCACGCCGGCGCACCTGGCGGGCGAGCTGATGAACCAGATGGCGGGCCTGAAGATGCTGCACGTGCCCTACAAGGGCACCGGCCCGGCCATGGCCGACCTGCTGGCCGGCAACGTGACGCTGGCCATCGACAACATGCCGCCCTACCTGCCGCAGGTGAAGGCGGGCAAGCTGCGCGCGCTGGCCGTCGCCAGCCTGGAGCGGGCCAAGGCCGCGCCCGACATCCCGACCATCGCCGAGTCGGGCCTGCCCGGCTACTCGGTGTCGGCCTGGAAGGGCCTGATGGCGCCGGCCGGCACGCCGCGCCCCGTCATCGCCCGGCTGCACGAGGCGGTGGTCAAGGCGCTGGCCTCGCCCGAGCTGCAGAAACGCATGATCGAGACCGGCGCCGAGCCCGTGGGCAACACGCCCGAGCAGTTCGGCGCCTTCATCCAGGAAGAGAGCCGCAAGTGGAGCGCCCTGGTGAAGTCCACCGGCACGGTGCTGGAGTGACGGCCGCAGCCAACCCTTTCGCGCTGGACGAGCGCCTGGCGTCGCTGCGCGAACGCGTGCGCGCCTTCGTCGAGCGCGAGGCCATCCCGCGCGAGCGCCCGGCGCTGGCGCACGACGTGCAGGCGCTGGACGCCGCGATGGCCGAGCTGCGCCCGCTGGCGCGCGCGGCCGGCCTCTACGCGCCGCAGCTCCCGGCCGGACTCGGCGGCCTGGGGCTGAGCTGGCGCGAGCGCGCGGTGGTGCTGGAAGAGGCCGGCCGCAGCTTCCTCGGCCCCGGCGCGATGAACTGCGCGCCACCCGACCAGCCCAACATGATCAACCTGGTCGCGCACGGCACGCCGGTGCAGAAGGCGCGCTACCTCGACCCGCTGGTCCGCGGCGAGATCCGTTCCTGCTTCGCCATGACCGAGCCGGCGCCCGGCGCCGGCTCCGACCCGGCCATGCTGCAGACGCGCGCGCGGCGCCGGCCGGGCGGCGGCTGGGTGATCGACGGCCACAAGTGGTTCATCAGCGGCGCGGTGGGCGCCGCCTTCGCCATCGTGCTGGCGCAGACCGAGGAGGGTGCGACCACCTTCATCGTCGATGCCGGCAACCCCGGCTACCGGCTGGTGCGCAACATCCCCAGCCTGGGCGCCTTCCAGATCGGCGGCCACGGCGAGATCCGCCTGGCGCACTGCGAGGTCGGCGACGACGCCGTGCTCGGCGAGGTCGGCCAGGGCCTGGCCTACGCGCAGCAGCGGCTGGAGCCGGCGCGGCTGTCGCACTGCATGCGCTTCATCGGCCGCGCCTCGCGCGCCATGGAGATCGCACAGGACTACGCCAACGCGCGCAGCTCCTTCGGCCGGCGCCTGGCCGAGCAGCAGCAGGTGCAGGCCATGGTGGCCGACTCGCACATCGACCTGCACGCCTGCCGCCTGATGACCTGGCACGCGGCGGCGCTGATGGACGCCGGCGCCTCGGTCAAGCACGAATCGGCCATGACCAAGGTCTTCGTCTCCGAGGCAGTGTTCCGCGTGGTCGACCGCGCCGCGCAGATGATGGGCGCGCTGGGCATGTCCGAGGACACGCCGGTCGGCCTGATCTTCAACGAGCTGCGGCCCTTCCGCATCTACGACGGCGCCACCGAACTGCACCGCGCCACGCTGGCGCGCCGCATCCTCAAGGACGGGCTGCGGCCCTGAGGCCCTTCCGCTTTTTTCTTTCGCAAGGGACGGACATGACCCCGCAACGCTTCAAGGCCCTGCGCCTGCTGGCCGGCGACCCGGCCCCCGTGCGCCAGCTGTGCGAGCTGACGCCCGACGAGCTGAGCCCCGGCGAGGTGCTGATCGAGGTGGCCTACTCCAGCATCAACTACAAGGACGCGCTGGCCTCGCGCGGCCTGAATGGCATCGTCCGCGCCTGGCCGCGCATCGGCGGCATCGACCTGAGCGGCACCGTGCTCGAGTCGTCCGACCCGCGCTTCGCGCCCGGCGACGAGGTGGTGGTGCACGGCTTCGGCATCGGCGTGGACCACGACGGCGGCCATGCGCAGATGGCGCGCGTATCGGCCGACTGGGCGATGCGCATTCCCGAGGGCCTGGGCCTCTTCGACGCGGCGGTGATCGGCGCCGCCGGCTACACCGCGGGCTACTCGCTGCACCTGATGGAACTCAACGGCCTGGCGCCCGCGCAGGGGCCGGTACTGGTGACCGGCGCCACCGGCGGCGTGGCCAGCATCGCCATCGACATGCTGGCGCGGCGCGGCTTTCGCGTCACCGCGATGAGCGGCAAGGCGGACGCGGCGGACTACCTGCGTTCGCTCGGCGCTGCCGAGGTCATCGGCCGCCTCGCCGCGCAGGCGCAACCCAGGCCGCTGGAAAAAGGCCAGTGGGCCGGTGCGGTCGATTCGGTGGGCGGCGAGACGCTGGCCTGGCTCACGCGCACCATGCTGCCCGGCGGCGTGATCGCGGCCTTCGGCAACGCCGGCGGCGCCGCGCTGAACACCACCGTGCTGCCCTTCATCCTGCGCGGCGTGAGCCTGCTGGGCATCAACGCCAATTCGCCGATGCCGCTGCGCGAGGCGGTGTGGCGCAAGATCGCCGGCGACTACCGGCCGGCGCACCTGCACGCGATCGCCAACGTGATCGGGTTGGAAGAGCTGCCGGCCTGGCTGGACCGGACGCTCGAAGGCCAGGCGCGCGGGCGCACGGTGATCGACATGCGGCGGTGATCCGCGGCCGGCGGCGCCTCAGGCGGCCGCCTGGCGGCGCGCCTCTTCTTCCTCCACCAGCTCCTTCTTCGACAGCTTGCCCACCGGCGTCTTCGGCAGCGACTCGCGGATCTCCAGGGACTGCACCATCTCGTGCTTGCCCAGGCGGTCCTTGAGGAAGGCCTTGAGTTCGTCGATGCCGAAGGGCGCGGCGCCGGGCTTGAGGGTGACGAAGGCCTTGGGCGACTGGCCGCGGTACTCGTCCGGCACGCCGATCACGCAGACCTCGGCGACGGCGGGGTGCTCGTAGATGGCTTCTTCCAGCACGCGCGGGTAGACGTTGTAGCCGCCGCACAGCAGCATGTCCTTGGTGCGGTCGACGATGTAGACGTACCCGTCGGCGTCCATGCGCGCGATGTCGCCGCTCCTGAAGTAGCCGTCTTCCGTCATGGCCTCGGCGGTGGCCTGCGGGTTGTTCCAGTAGCCCTTCATCACGTTGGGGCCCTGGATGCACAGCTCGCCGGGCTGGCCCGGCGGCGCCTCCTGGCCCGAGCCGTCCAGCGCCAGCATCTTGATGCGCGCCTGCGGCAGCGGCATGCCGCACGAGCCGGCGCGGCGGTTAGCCTCGCGCGCGGGGGTGAAGGTGCCGCCGGGGCCGGTCTCGGTCATGCCCCAGCCTTCGTTGAGGTGGCAGCCGGTCAGCTCGAAGAAGCGCTGCTCCACCTCCACCGGCAGCGGCGCGCCGCCGGAGCCGCAGAACTTCAGCGAGCGCAGGTTCGCCTCGCGCGCCCTGGGGTGCGAGAGGATGCCCATGAACATCGTCGGCACGCCGGAGAAGACGCTGATGCGGCCCTTGTCCAGCTCCTGCACCACCGCGTCGGCGTCGAAGCGGGTGTACAGCACCAGCGCCCCGCCGAGGCGGATGCCCAGCATCATCACCGAGCTGAGCGCGAAGATGTGGAACAGCGGCAGCACGATCAGGATGCGCTCGACGCCCTCGTCGAGCACGCGGGTGGGCGTGCCGCCGGTGGTCTCCAGGTACTGCGCGCACACGGCCGAGAGGTTGGCGTGCGTGAGCATCGCGCCCTTGGGCAGGCCGGTGGTGCCGCCGGTGTACTGCAGCACGACGATCTCCTCGCGCACGTCGGCCACGCGGTGCGGCTCGTAGCGGCCGTCGTTGTCCAGCAGGGTGGCGAAGCGCATCTGGCGCTCGTCTTCCGTCACCGGCGCGGTCTGCTTGCCGGCCTCCAGCCCGGCGCGCACCTGCGCGGGCGCGCCGCTGAACTCGGCCAGGTCGCCTACCACCAGCGTCTTCAGCCGCGTGCTGCTCAGCATGCGCGCCATCTGCGGGTAGAGCGTGGCCAGGTCCAGCGTCACCAGCACGTCGGTGCGGCTGTCCTCGATCTTGTGCGCCAGCACGCGCTCGGCATCCAGCGGCGAGTAGTTGACGACCGTGCCGCCGGCCTTGAGCACGCCGAAGAAGGCGATCGGGTAGTGCGGCGTGTTGGGCAGGAACAGGCCCACGTGCACGCCGGGCTTCACGCCCAGCCGGCGGAAGCCGGCCGCGGCGCGGTCGACCAGCTGGCCGAACTCGCGGTAGCTGATCACGCGGCCCATGAACTCGAGGGCCGGCCGGTCGGCCCAGCGCTGCACCGAGCGGTCGAGGATCTGCGTGACGGGCTGCAGCGCCAGGTCGGCGTCCCAGCGCATGCCGGCGGGGTAGTGGGCGACCCAGGGCGTGGCGGAATCGGATTGCGGTGCGGCGGCGGCCATGGATGTCTCCGGAAGGGATGGAACGGGAAGGGCGTGGCGCGGCGCCTGCTTCCGCGGCGACGGGACGCGCTGCGGGGATTCTGGTGCGGCCGGCGCGCCGGCCGCATCGGGAACGGCCCTCGCCCTTGACGCGCCGGCGACAGCGCGCGCGGCGGCCGCGGCGTGGATCAGCCTTCGCCGTGCAGCAGCCGCCACAGCCGCGAAGGCGTCAGCGGCATCTGCAGCCGGGGCGCCAGCGCGGCGCGGCCGTTGCGCGCCAGCGCGTCCGCCACCGCGTTGACCACCGCCGGCGTGGCGCCGATGGTGCCCAGCTCGCCCACGCCCTTCACGCCCAGCGGGTTGTTCCTGCAGGGCGTGGATTCGTCCATCTCGGTGCGGAAGTCGGGCATCTCGCCGGCGACGGGCAGAGCGTAGTCCATCAGGCTGCCGGTCACCGGCTGGCCGGTCTCGCGGTCGTACACCACCTGCTCCAGCAGCGCCTGGCCGATGCCCTGCACCGCGCCGCCGTCGAGCTGCCCGCGCACGATCAGCGGGTTGACCACGCGGCCGACGTCGTTGACCGAGGCGTAGGCGGCCACCGCCACGTCGCCGGACAGCGGGTCCAGCTCCACCTCGCAGACGTGGCAGCCGTTGGGCCAGGTGGGGCCGTTCACGCTGCTGGTGGAGTCCACGAAGATGCGCCGGTCGCCCTGCCTGCCCGCCAGGTCGAAGAGGTCGATGCCCAGGTCGGTGCCCTTCACCGTGAAGCGGCCCTGCGCGTAGTCGATGTCGGCCGCGGCGGCCTCCAGTTCCTGCGCGGCGAGTTCCTTGCCCTTCTCGATGGTGCGCTCGGCGCCGATGCGCATGGCCGAGCCGCCGGTGAAGAGCGAGCGCGAGCCGGCGCTGCCGAAGCCGTCGCCGCGGTCGGTGTCGCCCAGCACCACGCGCACCCGGCCGATCGGCACGCCGAAGGCATCGACCACCAGTTGCGCCAGCGAGGTGGCGATGCCCTGGCCCATCGCGTTGACGGCGGAGTAGACCTCGATCATGCCGTCGGCCTTCACCTCGACGGTGACGCGCTCCTCGAACACGTTGCCGCCGGTCCATTCGAGAAAGGTCGCGATGCCCAGCCCGCGCCACAGGCCGCGCGCGGCGGATTCGGCGGCGCGCGCCTCGAAGCCGGCCCAGTCGGCGAAGCGCAGGCCCTGGTCCATCACCTTCTCGAAGGCACCGGTGTCGTAGACCTGGCCCATCGGGTTGGTGTAGGGCATCTGCCCGGGCTGGATGAAGTTGCGCCGGCGCAGCTCGGTGCGGTCGATGCCGGTCTGCCGCGCCGCCTCGTCCATCAGCCGCTCCATGGTGTGGATGGCCTCGGGCCGGCCGGCGCCGCGGTAGGCGCCGGTGGGGGCGGTGTTCGTCATCACCGCGGTGAAATGGAAGTCGATGACGGGGATGTCGTACACGCTGGTCTGCACCCACGGGCCGATCAGCAGCTGGATCGCCACTCCGGTGCCGGTGGCGTAGGCGCCGACGTTGGCATGCGTGCGCACGCGCAGCGCGAGGATGCGGCCGTCCGCCGCCAGCGCCAGCTCGGCCTGCGCCTCGATGTCGCGGCCGTGCGTGGTGGCGAGGAATTCCTCGCTGCGGTCGGCGATCCACTTCACCGGCTGCCGCAGCGCGCGCGCCGCGAAGGCGGCGGCCGCGTCCTCCGGGTACAGGCCGGTCTTCATGCCGAAGCCGCCGCCGACGTCGTTGACCACCACGCGCACCTGCTCGCGCGGGATGCCCAGCACCGCGTCGCACAGCGTGTTGCGCACGCCCGAGGGCATCTGCGTGCTCATGCGCAGCGTCAGGCGGCCGTCCTGCGGGTCGATGTCGGCCAGCACCGCGCGCGGCTCCAGCGTCACGGCGGCCACGCGCTGGTTGGTGATGGCCAGCTTCACGACGTGCGCGGCCTGCGCGAAGGCGGCCGCGGCGGCCTGCGCGTCGCCATGGCGCTGCTCGGCGGAGATGTTGTCCGGCGCCTCCTCGCACAGCGCCGCGGCGCCTGGCGCCAGCGCGTCGGCGAGGGCCACCGCCATCGGCAGCTCCTCGTACTCGACCATCACCGCCTCGGCGGCGTCGCGCGCCCGCTGCAGCGTGTCGGCCACCACGGCGACCACCGGTTCGCCGACGAAGCGCACGCGCTCGTGGGCCAGCACGCGGCGCGGTGCGCTCGCGGCGGGGGTGCCGTCGGGGCGCTTGAAGCCGGCCACGCCGGGCAGCGGCTGCACGCCGGCCGCCACCAGGTCGGCGCCGGTGTAGACGGCCAGCACGCCGGGCATGCCGCGCGCCGCCTCGGCGTCGATCGAGACGATGCGAGCGTGCGGATAGGGCGAGCGCTGGAAGACCAGCTGGGCCTGGCCAGCCGGCCGCAGGTCGTCGGTGTAGCGGCCGCGGCCGGCCAGCAGGGCATCGTCTTCCAGGCGGCGCACGGCCTGGCCGCTGCCGAAGCGGCCGGCATCCTCGGCCAGAGGGGAGCTTGCAGTGTTCACGGGGGTTCGTGGGGTGGGGACGGCCCACTGTGCCACGGATCGCGCGCGCCGTCCCGCGCAGGGCCGGTCCGCCTCGGCACGCGGTGCGGCGCCCGCGCGCGGGGCCAGCTTCAGCGCGGCGCCGCGCCTTCGGCCGGCGGCGGCGGCGCCTCGGTGACGAAGCCGATGCGGCTCAGCCCCGCCTGGTTGGCGATGCCCATCAGCTCCACCACCTTGCCGTAGGGCACGCTGCGGTCGGCGCGCAGCTGCACCTCGGTGTCGCGGCTGCGCCCGGCGGCGGCCTGCAGCTTCGCCGCCAGTTCGTCGTCGCCGGCGATGCGCTGCTCGTCCAGGAAGACCTCGCCCGCCGCGTTCACCACCAGGCTCACGAAGCGCGGCGTGTCGCTGGGCTGGCCGGCGTCGGTGCGCGGCAGGTCCAGCTTGATGCTGCTGGCCATCAGCGGCGCAGTGATGATGAAGATCACCAGCAGCACCAGCATCACGTCCACCAGCGGCGTGACGTTGATGTCCGACAGCGGCCGCTGGCCGCCGCTGCCCAGCGCCCGGCCGCCGCTGGCGGCGGCGCTTCCGAGGGCGCTGCGGCCGAAGGCCATGACGGTCAGGCGGTGGTGGCCGCGGGCATCGGCCGCGCGGGCGGCGGCGGCGCCGGCTCGGCGGGTGCGAACACGGCCAGCAGGTCGTGCGCAAAGCCTTCCAGCTCCGCCTCGATGCGGCCGATGACGCGGCCGAAGACGTTGTAGGCCAGCACGGCCGGGATCGCCACCGCCAGGCCGAAGGCCGTCATCACCAGCGCCTCGCCCACCGGGCCCGCCACCTTGTCGATGGTGAAGCCGCCAGTCTGCGTGGCGATGGTCGCCAGCGCGCGGTGGATGCCCCACACGGTGCCCAGCAGGCCGACGAAGGGCGCGGTGGCGCCGACGGTGGCCAGCAGGATCTGCCCGGCCGACAGGCGCCGCAGCGCGCCGTGCAGGGCATCGCGCAGCGCGCGGGTCAGGCGCTGGGGCAGCGCGCCCTGGGCGGCCAGCGTGTCCTGGCCGGCGCGCGCATCGGCGGCCACCTGGCCCAGCGCCGCGACCGAGGGGCCGACCAGCCCGGCGCGGTCGAAGGCTGTCACGCGCTGGCGTGCGTCGTCCAGCGTGCGCGCCTGCCAGAAGGCGGCCGTGCTGCGCGCCACGTCGCGCGTGCCGCCGCGCAGCAGCCAGGCCTTCCACAGGATCACCACCCAGCTCGCGATCGACATGGCCAGCAGCAGCGCCGCCACGCCGCGGCTGAGCGCATCGCCCTGGGTCAGCAGTTCCAACGCGGACATGCGGCGATCCGGCCCGGTGCGCTCAGCGCAGGTCCAGCACGTCGAACATGTCGAACAGGCCGGCCGGCTTGTCCGCCAGGAAGCGCACCGCCCGCAGGCTGCCCTGCGCATAGCCGGCGCGGCTGCTGGACTTGTGCGAGATCTCGATGCGCTCGCCGATGCCGGCGAACAGCACCGTGTGGTCGCCCACGATGTCGCCGCCGCGGATGGCGGCGAAGCCGATGGTGGACGGGTCGCGCTCGCCGGTGATGCCCTCGCGGCCGTAGACGGCGCAGTCCTTCAGGTCGCGGCCCAGCGCGTCGGCGATCACCTCGCCCATCTTCAGCGCGGTGCCCGAGGGCGCGTCCACCTTGTGGCGGTGGTGCGCCTCGACGATCTCGATGTCGTAGCCGGTGGAAAGCGCCCTGGCTGCCATCTCGAGCAGCTTGAAGGTGACGTTGACGCCCACGCTCATGTTGGGCGCCATCACGATGGCGGCGGACTTCGCGCCCTCGGCGATCCGCGCCTTCTGCGCATCGGAGAAGCCGGTGGTGCCGATCACCATCTGCACGCCCAGCTCGCCGCAGGCGGCCAGGTGCGCCAGCGTGCCCTCGGGGCGGGTGAAGTCGATCAGCACGTCGGCGTTCTTCAGGCCGGCGTGCAGGTCGTCGGTGATGGCGACGCCGGTGGCCTTGCCGAGGAAGGCGCCGGCATCGGTGCCGAGCGCCGGGCTGCCGGGCACGTCCAGCGCGCCGGCCAGCTGCAGGTCGCCGGTGGCCAGCAGGGCTTCGACCAGCATGCGGCCCATGCGGCCGGAGGCGCCGGCCACGGCCACGCGGCGCGGCGACGAAGAGGGAGCGGAAGCGTTCAAGCGGAAATCCTCGGAAGGCATGCGCTCGAAGGACGATGGCCGAAATGCCCGGCCGACGCGTGCGGCGCCCGGGCCGGGCGGGCCTCAGCGCGATTCGAGCGGCGGGTAGGACGACGGCAGCGGTGCCGTGGCGTTGTTGGACGGCGTATTGCCGGTGGCCTTGGCGTCGGCCGGCGCGTCGTATTTCTTCAGCTGGTCTTCGCTGGCCTCGAGCTGCGGCACCTTGCCCGGCTTCTTGCGGGTGTCGATGGTGGCGACGAACTCTTCCTCGGCCGGCATCTCGTCGCCTTCGTAGCGGGCCAGCGCGTCGCCGTCGAAGAACACCGTCAGGCGGCGCTGCTGCGCTTCCACGCCCTGGCGCCGGATGGTGAAGACGTAGTCCCAGCGGTTGGCGTGGAAGATGTCCGTCAGCAGCGGCGTGCCGAGGATTTCACGCACCTGCTGGCGCGTCATGCCGTTGCGCAGGGCCTGCACCTGCTCCTTGGTCACGACGTTGCCCTGGACGACCTCGATCTTGTAGGGCGTGATGGCGTACAGGGCGCCGCGCATGCGCTCGCTGGTGCTGCTGCAGCCGGCCATGACGGCCCCGGCGAGCAGGGCGGCAGCCAGCAACGCGAACCGGCCGAGCGGGCGTCTTGGGGTACCAAGCATGGGGAAAAAGGGTGGCGATATGATCGCGCGATTGTAGCGGCAGCCCCTTGGCGGGCCGGCCGCAGGCCTTCCGCCGGGAACGACCATGGGCAACATCGACAACCTCAAGAGCACCGGCCTCAAGGCCACCCTTCCCCGCCTGAAGATCCTGGAGATCTTCCAGGCCGGCGCGCAGCGCCACATGACCGCCGAAGACGTGTACCGCGTGCTGCTCAACGAGCACTCCGACATCGGCCTGGCCACGGTGTACCGCGTGCTGACGCAGTTCGAGCAGGCCGGCATCCTCTCGCGCAGCCATTTCGAGAGCGGCAAGGCGGTCTACGAGCTCAACGAGGGCACGCACCACGACCACCTGGTGTGTACCTCCTGCGGCAAGGTCGAGGAGTTCTACGACGCCGAGATCGAGCGCCGCCAGCAGATGATCGCCAAGGACAAGGGCTGGGCCCTGCAGGACCACGCGATGTCGCTGTACGGCCTGTGCGCCGACTGCGCCTCGCGCCGCTGAGCGTCCTCAGTCGCCGCCGGCCATCGCCCGGTGGTGCCGGGCCACGAAGTCGGCGTACGTGTCGATGCCGCGCAGCTGCAGGATGGAGTTGCGCACCGCCGCCTCCACCAGCACGGCGATGTTGCGGCCGGCCACCACCTGGATCACCACCTTGCGGATGGGCACGCCCAGCACGTCCTGCGTGAGCGGCTCCGCGGGCATGCGCTCGTAGTCGCGCTCGAAGGAGTCGCGCCGCACCAGGTGCACGATCAGCTTCAGGCGCATCTTCCGGCGCACCGCGGTCTCGCCGAAGATGGCCTTGATGTCCAGCAGGCCGATGCCGCGCACCTCCAGCAGGTTCTGCAGCAGGTCGGGGCAGCGGCCCTCGATGGTGGCCTGGTTGATGCGGAACAGGTCGACCGCGTCGTCGGCCACCAGGCCGTTGCCGCGCGAGATCAGCTCCAGCCCCAGCTCGCTCTTGCCCAGGCCCGACTCGCCCGTGATCATCACGCCCATGCCCAGGATGTCCATGAACACGCCGTGCATCGAGGTACGCTCGGCGAAGTGCTTGGACAGGTAGGCGCGCAGCACGTCGATCACGAAGGCCGAGCCCTCGCGCGTGGCGAACAGCGGCAGCTGGGCCCGCTCGCAGATCGACAGCAGCTCGTCCGGCGCCGCCTGGCCGTCGGCCAGCACCAGCATCGGCGGCTCCAGCGTCACGATGCGGGCGATGCGGCGCACGCAGTCCTCCTGCGTGCCGCGCGTGAGGTAGGCGATCTCGCGCGCGCCCATGATCTGCACGCGGTAGGGGTGGATGTAGTTGAGGTAGCCGACCAGGTCTGCCGCGGACTGGGCCTGGCTGATGACCTCGGGGTCGAACTGGCGTTCCGACGCGCCCAGCCCCGCCAGCCACTCCCAGCGCAGGGAGCCGCGGAACTCCTCGAACATCGCGTCCGCGCTGATGACGGTGGGCTTCAAGCTGATTCGGTGCGCGAGGCGGGTTCAGGCACCCGCGGCGTCTTGTGTTGCCGACGGCCCGTCATGCGCTGCGGAACGGGCGGCCGCGGAGCAGGCCATGCGGGAACGTCCGCGGAACTGGCGCTGCCAGGCCGCAGGATGTACCCCCGTGAGGGGGTTGGCGAAGCGGAACGAAGTCCGCGAAGACTGGGGGCGGGCCACGTCAGGCGGCCAGCTGCGCCGAGCGCCAGCCGGCGATCAGCGCATGCAGCTCGGCCGCGTCGCCGCTGGCCTTGATGCGCTCGCGCAGGGCGGCGTCGCTGAGCATCTCGGCGATCTCGGAGAGGATTTCCAGGTGCTTCTGCGTGGCCGCCTCGGGCACCAGCAGGAAGATCAGCAGCACCACCGGCTGCTCGTCCGGCGCGTCGAAGCCGATCGGGTGCGCCAGCTGGAACACCGCCGCCATCGGCGCCTTCAGGCCCTTGATGCGGCCGTGGGGGATGGCCACGCCGTGGCCGAGGCCGGTGGAGCCGAGCCGCTCGCGGGCGAACAAGCTGTCGGTGATGAGGGCGCGCCCGAGACCGTGCAGGTTCTCGAACAGCAGACCCGCTTCCTCGAAAGCGCGTTTCTTGCTGGTGGCGTCGACGCTCACGAGCACTTGAGCGGGCGGCAGGATGGACGCGAGACGGTTCATGGTGGGTCGGGGCGCGATTATGCACCCGCAGCCCAGACGACACAAAGCCGCCCGGAGGCGGCTTGGCAAGAGGATTTGCCCGGGGGTCTCCCCTCGGGCGGGGACGTCGCCTTACTGGATGAGGCGCTTGCTGCCTTCGTGGTGATGGTCCTGCAGGCGGTCCTTGTGGCGCACCACCTGGCGGTCGAGCTTGTCGACCAGCTCGTCCACGGCGGCGTACAGATCAGCGTGGCTGCTCTCGGCGAACAGGTCGTTGCCCTTGACGTGGATGTTGCATTCTGCGCGTTGCCGCCTTTCCTTCTCCTTCTGCTTTTCCACCGTCAGGATCACCTTGACATCGACCACCTGGTCGAAGTGACGTGTGATCCGGTCGAGCTTGGTGGTGACGTAGCTGCGAAGCGCGGGGGTGACGTCGAGGTGATGGCCGCTGATCGTCAAGTTCATGAATGACCTCCTGGAATTGACGGTTGGGAAATCGGCCGCGCCGGAGGGCGTGGCCGGCGGGAAATGAAGCGCAGTCGTTGTTGTCGTTGTCTTCGGAAGGGAAGGTCGATTCACTATGCCCGCGGTGTCATGGAAATGCAATCCCGGTTGTCAAAGCTCGAATCCGGTGGGCATCGCGGACTCCTGAATTCATAGCGCGTGCCGCAGCGGCCGTGAGCCGCAAGGCAGGAAAGCGCTAGGAGCGCCAGGCCGCGCGCAGGCGGCTGCGCAGGTCGATGACCGCAGGCGGCGGGGGGACAAAGACGGGCTGCGGCGGGGGCGGCGGCCAGGTCAGGCGCTCGTAGCGGCCGAGGTCGGCGTCGGGGATGAAGCGGGTGCGCGCGGCGTACATATGGCGGTCGCCGCGCGGCGTCTGCTGCGTGACGTGGAAGCGCTGCGGCATCACAAGGTGCAGGTGGTCGCGTGCGCGGGTCATGGCGACGTAGAGCAGTCGGCGTTCCTCCTCCAGCTCGTGCGCGCCCTGCACCACGTCGGCGGGCAGGCAGCCGTCGACCGCGTTGAGCAGGTAGACGGCATTCCACTCCTGGCCCTTGGCGGAATGGATGGTGGAGAGGATGAGGAAATCCTCGTCGAGCAGCGGCGGGCCGGGCTGGTCGCTGGTGGCCTCGGGCGGGTCGAGCGTGAGCTCGGTGACGAAGCGCTCGCGCGAGGCATGGCCGGCGGCCAGCTGCGCGAGCTGCTCGATGTCGCCGCGGCGCACGGTGGCGTCGTCGAACAGGCGCTCCAGGTGCGGCAGGTACCAGTCCTGCGCGATGTCGAGTTCGGCCGGCCAGCCGGCGGCGCCGCTGCGCAGGGCGGCCCACGCGGCGGCGAAGCGCTGCCATTCGTCGCGCGCGGCGGCCGGCGGCGCGAAGGCGTGCAATGCCGCATCCGGATCGGCCGTGCGCTCCATCGCGTCCATCAGCTTCGCGGCGGTGGCCGGGCCGATGCCGGGGATGAGCTGCACCACGCGAAAGCCCGCCAGCCGCGCACGCGGGTTCTGCGCGAAGCGCAGCAGCGCCAGCAGGTCCTTGACGTGCGAGGCTTCCAGGAATTTCAGGCCGCCGTACTTGACGAAGGGGATGTTGCGCCGCGCCAGTTCCAGTTCGAGCGCGGCGCTGTGGCTGCTGGTGCGGAACAGCACGGCCTGCTGCTTGAGCTTCAGCCCGTTCTCCCGATAGGCGAGCGCGCGGTCGGCGACCCAGTTCGCCTGCTGCGCCTCGTCCGCCACCAGCACGAGTTGCGGCGCGCCCAGCGAGGCGCGCTCGGTCCACAGCCGCTTGGCGTGGCCTTCCCCGGCGTGGGCCATCACCGCGTTGGCGGCGTCGAGGATGGGTGGCGTCGAGCGGTAGTTGCGCGCCAGCGTGACCACGCGCGCGGCCTGCGCGAACTGGCCGGGGAAGTCCAGGATGTTGCGCACCGTGGCGCCGCGGAACGAATAGATCGACTGCGCGTCGTCGCCCACCGCGGTCACGCCGCGGCCGTCGGGCTTGAGCCGCACGAGGATCTGCGCCTGCAGGCGGTTGGTGTCCTGGTATTCGTCGACCAGCACGTGGTCGAAGCGCGCGCCGACGTGCGCCGCCAGCGCCGGCTCGCCCATCATCTCGGCCCAGGCCAGCAGCAGGTCGTCGTAGTCGAGCACGTTCTGCCGGGCCTTGGCCTCGACGTAGGCGCCGAAGAGGCGCTGCAGCTCCTCTTGCCATTCGGCGCACCAGGGAAAGTGCTCGGCCAGCACCTCGGCCAGCGGCGCGCGGGTGTTGACGGTGCGCGAGTAGACCGAGAGGCAGGTGCTCTTGAGCGGAAAGCGCTTCTGCCCCTCGCGCGCCGCCAGGCCCAGGCCGCTGCGCACCCAGCCCATCAGGTCTTCGGCATCGCCGCGGTCGTGGATGGTGAAGTCGGGATCGAGCCCGATCTGCGGCGCGTACTCGCGCAGCAGGCGGGCACCGATGCCATGGAAGGTGCCGGCCCAGGGCAGCTGCGGCAGCGCGTCGCCGCGCAGGCCCAGCACGCGCGCGGCCACCCGGCCGGCGCGGCGCGACATCTCCTGCGCGGCGCGGCGCGAAAAGGTGATGAGCAGGATGCGCTGCGGGTCGGCCCCGCGCGCGATCAGGTGGGCGACGCGGTGCGCCAGGGTGCTGGTCTTGCCCGACCCGGCGCCGGCGATGACCAGCAGCGGGGCCTCGGCCGCGGGCCCGGCGGCCATGCCGTGTTCCACCGCGGCGCGCTGGTCGTCATTGAGCCCGGCCAGCGCCTCGGCCAGCCGCGCCTCGGTGGCGGCAGGGGCGGCGGGCAGCAGGTCGGGAGCCAGGGCGGACATGCGCCAAATGTACTGGACATCCATCCAGATGCGTGGCCGGGCCGCCATGCTGCGGTGCCATAATCGCGCCCCGTTGCCACACAGGAGAACCGCCTTGGAAAGCGATCCGTCTCGGCAGCGTTCGGCGTCCGAATAGCCTCCCCCGGCGCACGCATGGTGCGCGCAAGCGGACCGGCAAGGGCGTGCGAGCGCGCCCCAACCGCCCCCTTCTTCGCCCACACCGTCCGCACACCTCCCGGGAGCACCACGCCATGCTCAACATCTTCACGCTCGCCAACGGCCGGCTCGTCCAGGAAGAGATCGAGTCGCTGGAGGAGCTGTCGCGCTTCCAGCCGATCTGGGTGGACCTGGAATCGCCCTCGCCCGAGGAGAAGCGCTGGGTCAAGCAGTACTACGGCCTGTCGATCCCCGAGGACGTGACCGACGAGGACATCGAGGAGTCGGCCCGCTTCTACGAGGAAGACAACGGCGACCTGCACGTGCGCAGCGACTTCCTGATCGCCGACGCCGACGAGCCGCGCAGCGTGCGCGTGGCCTTCATCCTCAACCAGCACAACGCCGAGCTCAAGAGCCGGGGCGTGCTGTTCTCGATCCACGACGAGGACGTGCCGGTGTTCCGCCTGCTGCGCATGCGCGCGCGCCGGGCGCCGGGGCTGATCGAGGACGCCAAGGAGGTGCTGCTCAAGCTCTTCGACGCCGACGCCGAATACTCCGCCGACACGCTGGAAGGCATCTACGACGAGCTGGAGCAAGCCGGCCAGCGGGTGCTCAAGGGCAACGTGAGCGACGAGATCGCCGGCGAGGTGCTGGGCCTGATCGCGCGGCAGGAAGACCTGAACGGCCGCATCCGCCGCAACGTGATGGACACGCGCCGCGCGGTGAGCTTCATGATGCGCAGCAAGATGCTCAACGCCGAGCAGTTCGAGGAGGCGCGCCAGATCCTGCGCGACATCGAGTCGCTGGACAGCCACACGGCCTTCCTGTTCGACAAGATCAACTTCCTGATGGACGCCACGGTCGGCTTCATCAACATCAACCAGAACAAGATCATCAAGATCTTCTCGGTGGCCAG
>Ga0222420_100110_pt1 | contig 158559 bp, 149 predicted proteins | sample 3A2ome_FD_182470 | JGI IMG/M metagenome (GOLD analysis project Ga0222420, IMG submission 182470) | Enriched microbial communities from leaf-cutter ant dump, University of Wisconsin, Madison, United States - 3A200A (version 2) | ecosystem: Environmental > Terrestrial > Nest > Insects nest > Nest... | reverse complement strand
GACGGCGGTAAAGTTCCTAGCATCAGGCCGCAACCTGTTACGTCCGTCCGGCCGGCCCATCTGCTACCGTGGATATGGCCCTAACGCGCCGCGGCCCCGGCCCGGCGCCCACGACGGAGATCGCGCATGCCACGTCCTTCCGAGTCCGCGCCCCTGATCGGTGTGATCCCTCCCTACATGCTGGACCGCCTGGCGCAGCACAACGACGCCCGGGTCAGCATGCCGGCGGTCAAGACGCTGATCATCGACCAGCAGCAGCGCGGCTTGCGCGAAATGGCGGTCCAGCCGCCCCGCGCCAAGCCCTCCCCCTCCAGAAAGAACGCCACCCCCGCCGGCAAGCCCCGGCGGGCCGTGCACGACGCCGCCAACACGACCACGCTGCCGGGCAAGCTGGTGCGCGCCGAAGGCCGCCCCGCCAGCGGCGACGCCGCGGTGGACGAGGCCTACGAACACCTGGGCGCGACCTACAAGCTGTTCTGGGACATCTACCAGCGCCATTCCATCGACGGCCATGGTCTGCCGCTGGTCGGCACCGTGCACTACGGCGAGGACTACGACAACGCCTTCTGGAACGGCACGCAGATGGTGTTCGGCGACGGCGACGGCGAAGTGTTCAACCGCTTCACGGTGGCGCCCGACATCATCGGCCACGAACTTACGCACGGCGTCATCGACGCCGAGGCCGCCCTGCTCTACCAGGGACAGTCCGGCGCGCTGAACGAATCGCTGTGCGACGTCTTCGGCTCGCTGGTCAAGCAGTACGCGCTGGGCCAGGATGCCCGCCAGGCCGACTGGCTGGTGGGCGTCGGGCTGTTCACCGCCAAGGTGCGCGCCCGCGCGCTGCGCTCCATGGCGGAACCGGGCAGCGCCTACGACGACCCCGTGCTGGGCAAGGACCCGCAGCCCGCCCACATGGACGACTACGTGGATACGCCCAGCGACAACGGCGGCGTGCACATCAATTCCGGCATTCCCAACCGCGCTTTCTACCTGGCCGCCACGTCCCTGGACGGCCCCGCCTGGGCGCTTGCCGGCCGTGTCTGGTACGACGCGCTGTGCGACGAGCGGCTGCGGCACGACGCCGATTTCCAGCAGTTCGCGGCGCTGACGCTCCAGGCCGCGCAACGCCACGACGCCGCCGTGCGCGACGCGGTCGCGAAGGCGTGGCAGACCGTGGGAGTCCAGCCATGATCGACCTGCCTTCCCTGGACCTCGCCCTGCTGGTGCGCCTGACCCGCGAGGGCGGCCTGGCCTATCTGCCGGCGCTGGCGCAGCCGCGCAGCATCGATCTGGCCGCTTGCCCGCCCGACGTGCGCCAGGAAGTCTGCGAGGCGCTGCAGCGCGCCGCGCCCGTCGCCGTCCCGCGCAGCGCGGGCGCCGGCGGCGACCAGCGCTACTTCCACGTGGAGGTGGTGTACGGCGGCGCCGAGGCGCCGCAGGTCAGCTTCGACGTGCCGGAAACCGACGCGCCCGACACGCTGGTGCGGCTGTGGAAGGAGCCGCCGCGGCAGGAGTGAAGGCTCGCCGCGCCGTTCTCAGCGCGGCGCCCGGGCCGCCTGCGCGGGCGCATGGACGCGGTATTGCCCGATCTGGATGGCCCGGCCCGCATACAGGCCGGCCACCGCCATCGCCACGCACAGCGCCGCGCATGCGTCCAGGGCCGCGTCCCAGCCGCCCAGCGCGTCGTGCAGCGCGCCCATCAGCGCCGGCCCGGTGGCGGCGAACAGATAGCCCACGCATTGCGCCATGCCCGACAGCGCCGCCGCCTGCTGCGCATGGCTGGCGCGCAGCCCCACGAACGCGAGACCGAGGATGATGCCCCCGCCCGTTCCCAGGCCCAGCAGCACGATCCACAAAGTGGCCCAGCCGGGCGCGGCGATCAGGCCCAGCATTGCGACGAACGAGGCCGCGGCCGAGCAGAACGCGGCGGCGCGCTGGTCCTTCATGCGCCGAACCACCGGCGCCAGGAACAGGGCCGGTCCGGCGGACATGAGTTGCAGCAATCCATGCAGCGTGCCGGCGCGCTCGGCCGTATAGCCGGCTTCGCGCAGGATGGCGGGCAGCCAGCTCACGCCGACGTAGAACACGAAGGAATTGATGCCCAGGTACAGCGTCACCTGCCAGGCCAGGGGCGAATGCCACAAACGGCCGCCATGCGGCGCATGCGCCGTGGAAGCGGCGGGCGCCGTATGGTTAGCCAGTTGCGGCAGCCACAACAGGACGCCGACGACGGGGATGAGCAGCAGGCAGCCCGTCGAGAAACGCCAGGTCGCGTCGGACAGTCCGGCCAGCGGAATGGCGACGGCCGAGGCCAGACCGGCCGCGAGGCTCATGGTCAGCACGTAGGCCGAAGTCAGGCCCGCCACGCGCTGCGGGAAATCCCGCTTCAGCAGGCTGGGCAGCAGCACATTGCCGATCGCGATACCCGAGCCGATGACCGCCGTGCCCAGGTACAGGCTCCAGGCCGATCCCAGGGTGCGCACCACGATGCCGCCCGCGATCAGCAGCAGGGCCGCGAACAGGGTGCGCTCCAGGCCATGGCGGCGCGCCAGGCCCGCCGCGAACAGCGACACCACCGCGAAGGCCAGCAGCGGCAGGGTGATCAGCATGCCGGCCGCGGTGGAATTCAGCGCGAGCTGCTCGCGGATCATCCCGATCAGCGGCGGCACGCCCGTGACGGGCGCGCGCAGGGCGGTGGCGATGCAGAGAATCCCCGCGATCAGCAGCAAGGGGTTGCCGGCGGGGCGTTTGGGCGTAGCGGAAAGAGATGTCATGCGTGCAGGGCCCCTGCGGGCTCCTTGGATGTGGCCAGAGCCTCTAGCTTAAGCAAGAGCGCCTTTACCGAATTTCGAGACAATGACAAACTATCCCTAAATTCTGCCAATCCCTTCTTTATGCATTCCCCGGACGAAGCCGCCCCCTTCTTCGACCTCGACATCGACTCGCAATGGACCTATGCGCTGCGCGTGCATGCCGCCGAGAACGACCAGGAATCTCCCCTGCACCGGCACCGCATGGGCCAGTTGGTGCTGGCGCTGCACGGCGGCGTGACCTGCTCGGTGCCCCAGGGGCTGTGGATGGTGCCGCCCCGATGCGGCGTCTGGATTCCCGGCGGCGTGCCGCACAGCAACCGCGTCACGGTGAATGGGCGCGTGTGCTTTCTGTTCGTGCCGCCCGACGTCCCCGGCCTGCCGGCGCAGTGCTGCACGCTGGCCATCACGCCGCTGGTGCGCGAACTGGTCGTCCACCTGGCGGACCTGTCGCCGGCGGAAGCGGCCGGCGCGGCCAGCCGGAAGCTGGCGGAGGTGCTGGTGGAGCAACTGGCCCGCATGCCGACCGAACATCTGCATCTGCCGATCCCCGAGCACCCGCGGCTGCGCGAGATCGCCGATGCGCTGCGCGCCGATCCGGCCGACCGCAGCACCGTGGCGCAATGGGGCAAGCGCGTGGCCATGAGCGAACGGACGCTGGCGCGGCTGGTGCACCAGGAGCTCGGCATGAGCTTCGGCCGCTGGCGCCAGCAGATGCACGTCATCCAGGCGCTGCAGCGCCTGTCGGCCGGCGTCTCGGTGCAACGCACGGCCGAAGATCTGGGCTACGAATCGGTCAGCGCCTTCATCACCATGTTCCGCAAAACGCTGGGCAAGACGCCCGCCCGCTATTTCGCGGAAAAGACGGACACGGCGCCGTGATTGCCGGCTTCCGCAAGATGCAGGTGTACACAAGTACGTGTCTGACACCCGTACGAGACGCACGCCATTGCATCCCGCCGCCTCCCGGGTGTCTGACACCCCACGACCCAGTGTCAGACACCCGGCAAGGCCGTCTTCACCCGGACCGGCATTTCACAAGGGTGTCAGACACTTGCGAGACTCGCCAAGTACGTGTCTGACACCCGTACGAGACGCACTCCACTACATCCCGCCGCCTCCCGGGTGTCTGACACCCACGACCCAGTGTCAGACACCCGGCAAGGCCGTCTTCACCCGGACCGGCATTTCACAAGGGTGTCAGACACTTGCGAGACTCGCCAAGTACGTGTCTGACACCCGTACGAGACGCACTCCACTACATCCCGCCGCCTCCCGGGTGTCTGACACCCACGACCCAGTGTCAGACACCCGGCAAGGCCGTCTTCACCCGGACCGGCATTTCACAAGGGTGTCAGACACTTGCGAGACTCGCCAAGTACGTGTCTGACACCCGTACGAGACGCACGCCATTGCATCCCGCCGCCTCCCGGGTGTCTGACACCCACAACCCAGTGTCAGACACCCGGCAAGGCCGTCTTCACCCGAACCGGCATTTCGTACGGGTGTCGGACACCCGGCAAGGCCGTCTTCACCCGGACCGGCATTTCATACGGGTGTCAGACACTTGCCGCGCCCACACAACCTCACCCCTCCCGCGCCCCCGCGACGATGAACAACCTTGGAAACGGCAACAGCACCGTGCCGTCGGCCAGCGCCGGATAGGCCGCTTCGATCAAGGATTGGTAGCGGGCCAGGAAACCCGCCTGCCCCTCGGCATCCAGCCGGTCCAGGTACGGCCGCAGGGCCGTGCCCTTGAACCATTCCACCACGGCGGCCGCGCCCGCCAGCGGATGATGGTAGGTCGTGCGCCACACGTCCAGCCGGCCGCAATGCGGCTTGAGCAGTTCGTAGTACCAGGCCGCGCTGTGCCGCGGCGGATGCGTGAAGCCGCCGATGCTGGCGGCCCAGGGCGACTCGCCGGCGACCTGGCGCGCCAGGCGGTGGGCGGGCTCTTCCAGGTTGTCGGGCGTCTGCACCGCCAGACTGCCGCCCGGAGCCAGCTTTCCGACCAGGCGCGGATACAGGGTGTCGTGGTCCGGCACCCATTGCAGCGAGGCGTTCGCCAGGATCACGTCATAGGATTCCGGCGGATTCCAGGCGGCGATGTCAGCCAGCTCGAACCGCAGCCCCGGCAGGCGCTTCCTGGCCGCCTGGATCATGTCCTCGGAATTGTCCAGGCCGACGAGCTCGGCGTCCGGATAGCGCGTGGCCAGCACCTCGGTGGAATTGCCCGGGCCGCAGCCCAGGTCCACCGCCCGTTTCACTTCCTGGTTCGGCAATGCCGCCACCAGGTCCCGCACCGGACGGGTGCGCTCGTTCTCGAAGGCGGAATACTGCTTGGCGGACCAACTGGTCATGGCGCTTCCTTGCGTATGGGATCGACAGCACTCTACGCCCGCCCCGCCCATACGACAAATTCGATTCCGCAGCACCCGCCATACCCTGGAAATATGGCGGGCCCGCTTCCTCAGCGCCCCTGCTCGGCCGCCAGTTCGGGCTTGGAACGCTCCGAGCGCGTTTTCCACAGCGAGAACGCCACGCCGCCGGCGATCAGGCCGAACGTCACCCCCAGGGAAACGGCGGCGGGCACCTTGCCGATAAAGCCCACCAGGAATATCTTGGTCCCGATGAAGACCAGCACCAGCGCCAGCGCGTACTTCAGGTAGTGGAAGCGGTGGATCATCGCCGCCAGCGCGAAGTACAGCGCGCGCAGGCCCAGGATGGCGAAGATATTGCTGGTGTAGACGATGAACGGGTCGGTGGTTATTGCGAAAATCGCCGGCACGGAGTCCACTGCGAACAGCAGGTCCACGAACTCGATCAGCACCAGCGCCAGCAGCAGCGGCGTGGCCCAGCGCACCGTCTTGGAGGTGGCGGGATCTTCCTCGCGCACCCAGAACGCATTGCCGCGCAGGCCGTCCGTGACCCGCATGCGGCGCTTCAGGAACTTGAGGATGGGGTTGGACGCGATATCGGGAGTCTGGTCCGCGATCATCCACATCTTGATGCCGGTAAATACCAGGAAGGCCCCGAACACATACAGCAGCCAGCCGAAATTGCTGACCAGCGCGGCGCCCAGGCCGATCATGATGGCGCGCAGCACGATCACGCCCAGAATGCCCCAGAACAGCACGCGGTGCTGGTACTGGCGCGGAATGGCGAAGAAGCTGAAGATGAGCGCAATGACGAAGACGTTGTCCATCGACAGCGACTTCTCGATCATGAAGCCGGTGTAGTACGCCATGCCGCTGGCCGGGCCCATCTGCCACCAGACCCAGGCGCCGAAGAGCAGCGCGGCGGTGATGTAGCCGGCGGAAAGCACCAGGCTCTCGCGCACGCCGATTTCTCGGTCCTCTTTGTGCAGGACGCCCAGGTCGAAGGCCAGGAGCGCCACGACGATGCCCAGGAAGAGCAGCCAGCTCCAGGTGGGAGTGCCGAGGAAATCGGCAGCCAGAAAGGTCAGTAAGGTTTCCATGATGTCCCGCTCGTTTTCGAAGGCCCTCATGATCCGGATCGGGCGCCCATGTAAAAATCAGCCTGAAATTGAGTTAAGGTTCGAAAAAACCGAAGTGAGCCGCGCCATGCTGAACTACCGACACCTCTATTACTTCTGGATGGTCGCCAAGGAAGGCGGCTTCGCGCGGGCGGCGGAAAGACTGGACATGGCCATCCAGACCATCAGCGCCCAGGTCCGCGAACTGGAAAAAAACCTGGGCCACCAATTGCTCAAGCCGGCCGGCCGCGGCGTGGCCCTGACCGACGCCGGCGAGGCCGCCTTCGCGCGGGCCGAAGAGATCTTCCAGATCGGCCACGTGCTGCCGCAGGAAGTCCGCGCGGCGGCCACCAAGCCCGTCATACGGCTGGCGGTGGGCCTGTCCGACGGCATTTCCAAACTGGCCGCCCAGGCCCTGCTCGGCCCGGTGCTGCACACGCCGGACCTGCGCCTGACCTGCCACGAAGGCGAGGTCGAGGAATTGCTGGGCGAGCTTGCCCAGCATCACCTGGACCTGGTGCTGGCGGGCCAGGGCGCGCCGGCCAATCCCAACCTGCGGCTCACCAGCGACCGCCTGGTCTCCTCCCCGGTGGACTGGTACGGGCCGGCCAAGCTGGTGCGCAAGTCCGACGCGCGCGATTTCCCGCGCTGCCTGGAACGCCTGCCCGTGCTGCTGCCCACCGGCCATTCCGTGCTGCGCCAGACGCTGGACCGCTGGCTGAACGAGCAAGGCGTGTACCCCAACGTCGTCGGCGAATTCGAAGACAGCGCGCTCATGTCGGTATTCGCGGCCCGGGGCCTGGGCGTGTTTCCGCTCAGCCGGCTGGGCGGCGGCGACATCGGCCTGCTGCAGGGCCTGCGCCCGCTGGCCCGCTGCGACGAGGTGCACGAGGAAATCCACGCGATCCGCAACCGCCGCGGGCAGCATCATCCCCTGGTGCGGCAGGTGCTGGAGCACGCCCAGACTTCGGTTTTTTCTTAATGTTTGTCACATCCACTCTGGTTTTTCGGAAATAGAATCCGCCTTATCGTGGCCTTCCCTTGAATTCGGAGTACCACTTCAATGAAAAAAATCATCTGGATCGCCTTCGCCGTGCTCGCCGCGCTCTGGACCGGGCTGGTGGCGCTGACGCTGCAATTGACCGACTGGGTCCTGGCTTCGGTCGCCTCGGCGCAGGTGCCGGGCGCCGCGCTCGACACGTCGCAGTGGGTGGCGCCGGCCTGGGCGGCGGCCTGGGTCGATCCCGCCTGGCTGCAGGCCCTGCAGTCGGGCCTGGTCTGGGCCGCCCAGGGCCTGAACCAGGTGCTGCCGATGGCCGGCAGCCTGGGCACCCTGATCGCGGTGCTGGCCTGGATCTTCTGGGGCTTCATCATGGCCGGCCTGCTGGTGCTGGCGCTGATTCTCCACTGGCTGGCCGGCAAGCGCGAGCAGGCGGCCCCCGGCCGCCAAGTGGTGTAATAGGACAGGCAACGCCGCCGCCCGGCGCGCTGCCCTTCCAAGGAGCCCGCCGTGTCCGCTGTCCGCCCCCATGCCCTGCCCCTGTTCCTGGCAGCCTTCTTCGCCGCCTCCATGGCGCGGGCCCAGGCCTCGCCTGATGCCTACGGCGTCGAAGTCTGCACGGTGGCGGGCACCTCGGGGGAATACAGCGTGCGCGTGCGCAACACCGGCAGCGAGCCCCTGGCCCGCGCCGACATCGCCGGCGTGCGCCTGGACGCCGGCGGCCAGGCCGCGGGCGATCTCAGCGTCACGCTCACCGACATCCCCGCGGGCAAGTACAAGACCGCCGTGCTCGGCCGCCACGGGGATTCCGTCGCGCTGGTCAGCATCGCGACCTACGTGTCGGTCCAGGGCGTGGAAAGCCGGCGGGAAGACCTGTATGCCGGCAAGGTGGCGCACGTCTCGCCCGGCTCGTCGGTGCCCTACACGCTGGCACCGCTGGCCGTGCGCGGCTGGACCGTGGCCTATGGCTCGAAGGCGGGGCCCAGGCTGGAAGCCGGCAGCGCGGTATTGCTGGTCTATCCCGCCCGCCCGGGCAAGAAGCGCGACGCCACCCGGCCCGAAGCCGGCCGCGCGCCGGCCGACGTGGTGCCGCTGGCGCCCTGCGGCGCGCCCGCCGGCGGCAAGCGGCCCTGACACACGATCAGGCGCCGTGAAGCAGGTCGCGCTCGTTCAGCAGGGCGTAGACGATTTCGGGGCGGCTGTCGAAACTGCGGCGGATGGCCGCGGGAATCGCGGCGCGGGTCTTGCGGCACAACCCGGGCTGGTCGTCCAACTGGATCGAAATCCCGCGCGACGTGCGCACCTCGTTGTCGCTGGGCGTAATGCGGACCACGATGCCCAACTGCGCATGCATGCGCCCCTGCATGGCCCTCAGGTCCTCGAGGCTGGCAAGATTCTCCAGCCGGGCGACCAGGCGCTTTTCCTCTTCCTTGGTCAGCCGCAGGACGCGGATGTCCGCGACCGGATCGGCCAGCAGCCGGTCGCGGTCGCACACACAGGCGCCCGGCGGGCATTCTTGGCGGATGGGAAACGGAAAGTTCATGGCGCAGGCGTGTTCCGGTCGGTCTTGCCTATCCCGGAATTCTATAATCCCCGGCGCCTTCCGGCGCAAAGGACATCCACGTGAAAGGAATATTGATCGGGGCCGTGCTGGCCGCGCTTGGCCACCATGCCTGCGCGCGCGACTACCCGTACGCCATCGCCCCGGGCCTGCCCGCGGTGGTGAGCGTTGGCGATATGCCGGAACAGCGCCTTGGCGCGCGCGTCGGCGACGGCGCGGAACAAGCGCTCGCGGACCTCGGCGACGACGAAGCGGTCGACCAGTTCCAGGCCGTGGACGTAGACCGCGACGGCTACCGGGATTTCGTCATCGGCCAGAGCGGCGGCGGCACCCAGGTCCACGCGCGCATTTTCCTGTACCGCCCGCAAGAGCGCGCATTCCGCGAACTGCCGCACCCCGACAGCGCTTCCAGCCCCTGCCGCGGCTACGTCAACCCCGTGTTCGACGAAACGCGCCCGGCATTCGCCGTGGCATGCCGCTACGGCGCGGCCGAATACGGCTTCGAGGAATACACCGTGTGCCCCGATGGCACGGCGCTGGTCGCCTCCTGGTCCAGGCGGAGCGGCGAGTCGGTGCAGCGGCTGCCGCGCCCCGGCCCGAAGGCCGGCGCGTGCCGCTAAAGTGCTTCCGCCCGCTATAGTTGGCGCTTCCCCATTCAACCGCCTGCCCAAGGACAATTCCGCCGTGCTGATTTTCCACAACCCCGTCCACGAGAAACATGCCGGCCGGCAGGAAATGTTCCGCGGCAGGCTGGTGCCCTGCCACGAAACCCCGGCGCGCCTGGAGTACGTGCTGGACGCGCTGCGCGCGCGCGGCATCGGCGAACTGCGGGCCCCGTCGGCGGCGGACATGGCCCTGGTCAAGCGCGTGCACACCCCGCGCTATGTGGATTTTCTTGCCGGCGCCTGGCAGGAATGGATCGCGCTGGATCCGGCCAATGCCGAGCTGGACGTGCTGCCCTCGATCTGGCCGGTGCGCGGCTTCCGCCACGATGTCGAACCCAGCAATTTCGCGGCGCGGGTCGGCCTGTTCTCGTTCGATAGCGGTTGTCCGCTAACCGCCGGCACCTGGGAAGCGGCGCTCGCCGGCGCCGCCTGCGCCATCGACGCCGCGCGGGCGGTCTCCGCCGCGGGCGGTCCGCGGACCGCCATGGCGCTGACGCGCCCGCCCGGCCATCACGCGGGCCCCGATTTCTTCGGCGGCTACTGCTTCCTGAACAACGCCGCACTGGCCGCCCAGGCGCTGCGCGAGGCCGGCGCAGCGCGCGTCGCCATCCTGGACGTCGACTACCACCACGGCAACGGCACGCAAACCATTTTCTACGAACGCGGCGACGTGCTGACCGTGTCCGTGCACGGTGATCCCACCACCGAGTATCCGTTCTATCTGGGCTATGCGGACGAACAGGGCCAGGGCGATGGCGCGGGGCACAACCTGAACCTGCCGCTGCCCGCCGGCACCGGCGTCGCCGGCTGGACGCAGGCGCTGGAGCAAGGCCTGGCCGCCGTCCGCGCCTTCAAGGCCGACGCGCTCGTGGTGGCCCTGGGCGTGGACACCTACGAAGGCGATCCCATCTCCAAGTTCAAGCTCAAGAGCGCCGACTACCTGCAGGTGGGCCGCCTGCTGGCGGGCCTGGGCCTGCCGGCCGTATTCACCATGGAGGGCGGCTACGCCGTGGCGGACGTGGGCGTCAACGTGGCCAACGTGCTGGAAGGCTACGCCGGCTGAGCGCCGGCCCGCATGCGCTCCCACAGCGCTTCCACCGAGGCGCGCGTGTCGGTCCTGTCCTTGAACGCCAGGATCGACACCTCGATGTCCCACCCGCGGTTGGGCACGGGCGCGAGGTCCGCGGACGCCAGGCGCTGCAGCGCGCTGTCCGCCAGCCAGGCCACGCCCAGCTCCTGCGCGGCCATGTCGCCCAGCACGTCCGACATCTCGGCCTCGAACACGCGCACGCCGTGCAGCGGCTCGGCCGCCGCTTCTATCGCCGCGTCGATGAGGCGGGCGAAATACACATTGGCCGAATACATCAGCAACGGCACGGGCCTGGCCGCCGTGCCGGGCAGGTCCAGCCCCGTGCGCTCGATCAGCGCCCGCGCGGCGTACGGCCGTATCAGCTCCGTGCCCAGCCTCAGGCTGTCGTAGCGGGCGGGATCCAGCGGCAGGGGCTGCGCGACCTGGTGGAAGCAGATCAGGAAGTCCGCCGCGCCCGAGGTGAAGGCCGATACGGTGTCGTGCACGTTGCCCGTCTGCAGGCTGCAGCTCAGCAGCCTGCCTTCGGCCCAGGCGCGCCACCACTTCGGCAGATGGGTGGTCGCCAGCGCATAGGACGTCGCCAGCCGCAACTGGTTCTGTGCGGGCACGCCCGCGATGCCGGCGCGCGCCTCGGCAAGCTGGTTCACCAGTTCTATCGCGGCGCCGCGGAACCGTTCGCCGGCCTCAGTGAGCTGCGTGGGGAAGGCGGAGCGGTCGATCAGGCGCGCGCCCACCCAGTTCTCCAGGCTCTGGATGCGCCGGCTGAACGCGGCCTGGGAAAGATTGCGCGCTTCCGCGGCGCGCGTGAAATTGCGCACCTCCGAAAGCGTGATGAAGTCCTGCAGCCATCGGGTATCCATGGGCTTCCTTGCGTGTTGCGTATCGCGCATCGGCCATGCGCGCGACGCATCGCCACGCATGCTTACTTCGCATTGGACGGCCTGGGCGCCCTGCCGGACACTGCCTCCGTCGGTTCCGCATTGGAGCCCACACGCCACGGAGTGTAAACATGGAAAAAACCCTGCGCGACGCCGCCCGCGAATATCTCGTGCGCTACGGCGGCGACACCTTCCCCAACCTGTTCACGTCCGCCAAGGGCGCCATCGTGCGCGACGACACGGGGCGCGAGATCCTCGACTTCACCTCGGGCCAGATGTGCGCCACCATCGGCCACAACCACCCCGCCATCGTCGCCGCCGTGCACCGCGCGGGCGAAACCGCCTTCCATTTCTTCAGCGGCATGATTCCGGAAACGGTGGCCCAGTTGGCCGCCACGGTGGCGCGCGACTGGATGCCCGCGGGGCTGACGAAGTCCATCTTCGTCAACACCGGTTCGGAGAGCAACGAGATCGCCCTGCGCATGGCCAAGATGCACAAGAGCGGATTCGAGATCCTGGCCATCGGCGGGTCCTGGCACGGCGTGACCAGCGGCGCCGGCTCGGTTTCCTATGCCAGCGACCGCAAGGGCTATGGCGTCCCGCCCGCCGGCGTGTTCGTCATGCCCGAGCCCAACGCCTACCGCCCCTACATCGCGGGGATGGACGCGGAGCAATCCGCCCTGGCCTGCCTGGAAATCGGCCTGAAGATGTTCGACATGGCCTCGGCCGGCAGGCCGGCCGCCATCATCGTCGAACCCGTCATCAGCGCGGGCGGCGTGCTGGTGCCGCCCAAGTCCTACATGCAGGCGCTGCGGCAGGCGGCCGACGCGCGCGGCATGCTGCTGATCTTCGACGAAGCGCAGACCGCTTTCGGCCGCATCGGCTACCGCAGCGGGGCGGAGTACTTCGGCGTCACGCCGGACATCATGAGCGTGTCCAAGACGCTGGGCGGCGGCCTGCCGCTGGCCGCCGCCATCACCACGCCCGCGATCGAGCAGGACGTGCACGAAAAGGGCTTCACCTTCTACACCAGCCACGTGTCGGACCCGCTGCCGGCCACGGTCGGCCTGGCCGTGCTGGAAACCATAGAGCGCGAACGCCTGATCGAGCGCGCCCGCACGCAGGGCGACTACCTGCGCCGCGGCCTGCTGGAACTGCAGCAGCGCCATGACGCCATCGGCGACGTGCGCGGCCTGGGCCTGCTGCTGGGCGTGGAACTGGTGCAGGACCGCGGCACGCGCCAGCCCTTCCATGAACTCGGCGCCCTGACCACGCAGCGCTGCTTCGAGCTGGGCCTGTCGATGAATATCCGCCGCCGGCCGGAACGCGGCTCCGTCTGGCGCATCGCGCCCCCGCTGACGGTGAGCAACGAGGAAATCGACCGCGCCATTTCGATCCTGGACCAGGCCCTGACCGAAAGCCTGCGGAAAGTATCGAAGCCGGCGGCCCGCGCCGCCTGACGCTTTTCTTCCCACCCATCCGGCGCCGGGTCCGCCCCGGCAGGAGAACGACATGCCACCACGCAAACTCGCCATCTGCGCCCTGGCGCTGGCCGCCGTATCCAGCCAGGCCCACGCCGGCCCCACGCTGGACGCGGTCAAGAAACGGGGATACCTGCAATGCGGCGTATCGACAGGCATCCAGGGATTTTCCGCGCCCGACGGCAAGGGCGTGTGGCGCGGGCTGGACGTGGACATGTGCCGCGCGATCGCGGCGGCCGTGTTCAACGATGCGACGAAATTCCGCCTGACTCCGCTGACGACCCAGGCGCGTTTCACTGCGTTGCAGTCCGGCGAGGTCGACGTGCTGACGCGCAACGTCACGCCCACGATGGCGCGCGACACCACGCTGGGCCTGCTGAGCGTGGCGGTCAACTACTACGACAGCCAGGGCGTGATGGTGTCGCGCAAGCTGGGGATCAAGGCGCTGAAGGAGCTGGACGGCGCCACGATCTGCGTGCAGCCGGGCACGGTGACCGAACTGGACCTGGCCGACTGGTTCCGCTCGCGGTCGCTGCACTTCAAGCCCGTCGTCATCGAGAAGTACGACGAAATCGTGCGGGCCTTCGCCGCGGGGCGCTGCGACGCCTTCACCTCCGACAAGTCGCAGCTTGCCGCCACGCGCATGACGCTGGAAGACGCCGACAGCTACGAGATCCTGCAGGAAAATATCTCCAAGAGCCCGCTCGGGCCCATGGTGCGCCAGGGCGACGACAACTGGATCAACGTCGTGCGGTGGTCGTTCTACGCCATGCTCGAGGCCGAGGAGTTCGGCATCTCGTCATCGAACGTGGACACGCAACTGAAGGCCAACAATCCGAACGTGCAGCGCATCCTGGGCGTCACTCCGGGCATGGGCCGCAACCTGGGCGTGGACGACCGCTGGGCCTACAACATCGTCAAGCAGGTGGGCAATTACGGCGAAAGCTATGAGCGCAACCTGGGCATGGGCAGCCCGATGAAACTGCCGCGCGCCTTGAACGCGCAATGGCGCGACGGCGGCCTGATGTACGGCTGGCCCGTGCGCTAGCCGCGCCCGCCGCGAAGAAGCCCAGGCGGGCCGCACAGCCGGAAGGCGCGCGGCCCGCGCTGTTTCAGTCGCGCGTTTCCAGGACCTTGTTGATGCGCAGCGCGATCAGCGTGCAGGCCGCGCCGGACAACAGGTAGACGCTGACGGCGACCAGGCCGAAGCGCGCGGACAGGCCCAGGGCCACCAGCGGCGCGAAGGCCGCGCCGATCAGCCACGCCATGTCGGAAGTCAGCGCCGCGCCGGTGTAGCGGAAGCGCCGCGTGAAATTGGCGGTGACGGTGCCCGACGCCTGGCCGTAGGACAGCCCCAGCAGCACGAACCCCACCAGGATGAACGCGTCCTGCGCCTTCGGTCCGCCGCCCAGCAGCCACGGCGTGAACAGCGCGAACACGCCGATCAGCACCGCCAGCAGGCCCAGCGTGGTGCGCCGGCCGATGCGGTCGGCCAGCCAGCCGGAGGCGATGGTGCCCAGGATGCCCAGCGCCGCGCCCACGATCTGCACGATCAGCACATCGGGAATCTGCTGCGTGGCGCTGACCGCGATCCACGATAGCGGGAACACCGTGACCAGGTGGAACAAGGCATAGCTGGCCAGCGCCGCGAACGCGCCGATGAACAGGTTGTAGCCCTGCTCGCGCACCATCTGGGCCGTACTGATGGGCTCGAGCTCGCCCTCTTCCAGCAATTGGGTGTATTCCTCGGTGACGACCAGCCGCAGCCGCGCGAACAGCGCCACCACGTTGATGGCGAAAGCCACGAAGAACGGATAGCGCCACCCCCATTCGAGGAAGTCGGCCTGGGTCAACGTCACGTGCAGGAACAGGAACAGCGCGCTGGCCACCATGAAGCCCACCGGCGCGCCCAACTGGCCCAGCATGGCATACCAGCCGCGGCGATTGGGCGGCGCGTTCAGCGCCAGCAGCGACGGCAGGCCGTCCCAGGATCCGCCCAGCGCCAGCCCCTGCAGGCAGCGGAACACCGCCAGCAGGACGATGGCGTATGCGCCTATGGTGTCGTAGCTGGGCAGGAACGCCATGCCCACCGTGGCCGTGCCCAGCAGGAACAAGGCGATGGTCAGTTTCGTTGCGCGCCCCCAACGCCGCTGCGCAGCCATCGACAGCGCGGTGCCGATGGGCCGCATGATGAAGGCGAAGGAGAAGATGACGAAGGACCAGAGCGTGCCTTCGAGCGGCGCTTCGAAAGGAAAGAACACCTGCGGGAACACCAGCACGCACGCGATGCCGAAGACGAAGAAATCGAAGTATTCAGAGGCCCGTCCCACCACCACGCCCACCGCGATTTCGCCCGGCGCCACCTTGGCGTGGCTGCCTCCGCCCGCGGTCGCGGGCGGGTGCGGAAATGAAGGAGCCTGGCCCGGGTATTGCGTGGTGGTCGCCATGTGATTGCTCGCTGAAGGAAGTTCGAAATACGCCTTGTCTACGATCCTGCAACACACCTGCTTGCGAGGCGTCCGCCTTGCGCAGAGCCGCTCCATTACTGGGATGCAGCCCCGGCCCGCAAGCCTTGCCCCGCATATTTTTGTTCTTTTTACCCTAGATTTTTCGCGGCTTCCAGCGTAGTGTTGCGTTTACTTCCCACGGTTACGTTTCGGGGTATGGTCATGCCGTCCTTCCCAAGGCTCCGCGGATTGGTCCTGGTTACCGCTCTGCCATTGCTCACCGGATGCAATGCGGTCCTGCTCTCGCCCTCGGGCGATGTGGCCGTGCAGCAGCGAAACCTGATCCTCATCTCGACCGGCTTGATGCTGCTCATCATCGTCCCGGTCATCATCCTCACCTTGCTTTTCGCATGGCGCTACCGCGCCAGCAACAAGGCCGCCCGCTACGACCCGGAATGGAACCACTCCACCGTGCTGGAGCTCCTGATCTGGGCCGCGCCGCTCCTGATCATCATCGCGCTGGGCGCATTGACCTGGGTCAGCACGCACCAGCTCGATCCCTACCGCCCGCTGGCGCGCCTGTCCGAAGGACGCGAAGTCCCGCCCGACACCAAGCCATTGGTGGTCGAGGTCGTGGCGCTGGACTGGAAATGGCTGTTCGTCTATCCGGAACAGGGCATCGCGACGGTGAACGAAATGGCCGCCCCCGTCGACCGCCCGATCCAGTTCAAGATCACCTCGTCGACGGTCATGAACTCCTTCTTCATCCCCGCGCTGGCGGGCCAGATCTACGCCATGCCCGGCATGCAGACCACCCTGCATGCCGTCATCAACCATCCCGGCGAATACGAAGGCCTGTCCGCCAACTACAGCGGTTCGGGCTTCTCCGGCATGCGCTTCAAGTTCCATGGCCTGGACCACGACGGCTTCGAGAAATGGGTGGCCGGCGCGCGCGCGTCCAGCGCCGCGCTCAGCCGCGAAACCTATCTGAAGCTGGAGCAGCCCAGCGAACGCAATCCCGTCCAGCGCTACGCCTCCGTCGCGCCCGGGCTGTTCGAGGCGATCGTGAACCGCTGCGTGGAGCCCAACCGGATGTGCATGCGCGACGCGATGGCCATCGACGCGCAGGGCGGCATGGGCATTCCCGGCGCGCTCAACATCACGACCCTGGACCCGGAAACGCGGGAGCGCCTGGGGCTGGCCGGCACGCCCGCGCGCAAGTACGTGGGCGCGATGTGCACGGCCACGCAGGGGCTGGTGCTGTAGCGGCTCGCGCCGGCTGCGGTCCGGCGCGGACTTCATGAAATCCTGGTCTTTATGGTGGAAGCGAGATGCCTGATCAACCAGACCTCACCAAGCTGATCTTCGGTCGACTGACCTGGGATGCCATTCCTTTCCATGAGCCCATCCTGCTCGCCACCTTCATCGCGGTGGCTGTCGGCGGCCTCGCGCTGCTGGGCGCCATCACCTACTACCGCAAGTGGGGCTACCTGTGGCACGAATGGTTCACCAGCATCGACCACAAGAAGATCGGCATCATGTACATCATCCTGGGCATCGTGATGCTGCTGCGCGGCTTCGCCGACGCCATCATGATGCGCCTGCAGCAGGCGGTGGCGTTCGGCGATTCGATGGGCTACCTGCCGCCCCACCACTATGACCAGATCTTCACCGCGCACGGCGTGATCATGATCTTCTTCGTGGCCATGCCGCTGGTCACGGGGCTGATGAACTACATCGTTCCCCTGCAGATCGGCGCGCGCGACGTGGCCTTTCCGTTCCTGAACAATTTCAGCTTCTGGATGACCACGGGCGGCGTGATACTGGTGATGATGTCGCTGTTCGTGGGCGAGTTCGCGCGCACCGGATGGCTGGCGTATCCCCCCTTGTCCGGCATCGCGCACAGTCCGGACGTGGGCGTGGACTATTACATATGGGCCTTGCAGATAGCGGGGGTGGGAACGCTGCTGTCCGGGGTGAACCTGCTGGTCACCATCGTCAAGATGCGCGCCCCCGGCATGACCATGATGCGCATGCCCATCTTCACCTGGACCGCGCTGTGCACCAACGTGCTGATCGTGGCGGCCTTCCCCGTGCTGACGGCGGTGCTGGCCCTGCTGTCCATGGACCGCTACGTGGGCACCAACTTCTTCACGGCGGACTTCGGCGGCAACGCCATGATGTACGTGAACCTGATCTGGATCTGGGGCCACCCCGAGGTCTACATCCTGATCCTGCCCGCCTTCGGCATCTTCTCCGAGGTGGTCTCCACCTTCTGCCGCAAGCGCCTGTTCGGCTACGCCTCCATGGTGTACGCCACCGTCGTGATCACGGTGCTGTCCTACCTGGTCTGGCTGCACCACTTCTTCACCATGGGGTCAGGGGCCAGCGTGAACTCGTTCTTCGGGATCACCACCATGATCATTTCGATCCCGACGGGCGCCAAGATCTTCAACTGGCTGTTCACCATGTACCGCGGCCGCATCCGCTTCGAAGTCCCGATGCTGTGGACCGTGGGCTTCATGGTGACCTTCGTGATCGGCGGCATGACCGGCGTGCTGCTGGCCGTGCCGCCCGCCGACTTCGCGCTGCACAACAGCCTGTTCCTGATCGCGCACTTCCACAACGTGATCATCGGCGGCGTGCTCTTCGGCCTGATGGCCGGCATCACGTACTGGTTCCCCAAGGCCTTCGGCTACAAGCTCGATCCCTTCTGGGGCAAGTGCTCGTTCTGGTTCTGGCTGGTGGGCTTCTACGTCGCCTTCATGCCGCTGTACGTGCTGGGGCTGATGGGCGTGACCCGCCGCGTCAACCACTTCGAGGACATGTCCCTGCAGATCTGGTTCCAGGTGGCCGCCTTCGGCGCGCTGCTGATCGCCTGCGGCATCGCCAGCTTCCTGATCCAGCTCGTGGTGAGCTACCGCCGCCGCGAATCGCTGCGCGACGACACCGGCGATCCCTGGGACGGCCGCACGCTGGAATGGTCCACGTCCTCGCCGCCGCCCAACTACAACTTCGCCTTCACGCCGCGCGTGCACGACCTGGACGCCTGGTGGCAGATGAAGCAGCACGGCTACGAGCGGCCGCAACAGGGCTTCATCCCCATCCACATGCCCAAGAACACCTGGGCGGGCATCGTGCTGGCGGCCATCAGCGTGGTGATGGGCTTTGCGCTGATCTGGCACATGTGGCCGCTGACCGTGCTGTCGTTCGCGGCGCTGGTCCTGGTATCCATCGTCCATACCTTCAACTACAAGCGCGACTTCTACGTGCCGGCCGACGAGGTCGTGCGCACCGAAGATGCGCGCACGCAATTGTTGGCGAAAAACAATGTCTGATACCCTGGCCCCCTCCCTGCCCGGCAGCGCGACGCCGCCCTCCGAACCCGTGTTCCACGTCGCGGGCGAGCACCATCCCAAGAACGGCACGCTGCTGGGCTTCTGGGTCTACCTGATGAGCGACTGCCTCATCTTCGCCTGCCTGTTCGCCACCTACGGCGTGCTGGGCCGCAACTATGCGGCGGGCCCCTCCGGCGCCGACCTGTTCGACCTGCCGCTGGTGGCGGTGAACACGTCGCTGCTGCTGCTGTCCTCGATCACCTACGGCTTCGCCATGCTGGAGATGCGGCGCAACCGCATCGGCGGCACGCAGCTCTGGCTGGCCGTGACCGGCATCCTGGGCCTGGGCTTCCTGGCGCTGGAACTCTACGAATTCGCCCACCTGATCCACCTGGGCGCGGGCCCGCAGCGCAGCGCCTTCCTGTCGTCCTTCTTCACGCTGGTCGGCACGCACGGGCTGCACGTCACCTTCGGCATCGTCTGGCTGGTGACGATGATGATCCAGGTGCAGATGCACGGCCTGATCCCCGAAAACCGCCGCCGCCTGATGTGCCTGTCCATGTTCTGGCACTTCCTGGACCTGATCTGGGTGGGCGTGTTCACCTTTGTCTATCTCATGGGAGTCCTGCCATGACCGCGCATACGGATCACCTGGCCCATCCGGGCGGCCACGACGGGCACCACGATGACGACGACGGCGCCGCCCACGGCACTTTCAGGAGCTACGTGACCGGCTTCGTGCTGGCGGCCGTCCTGACCGCCATTCCATTCTGGCTGGTCATGGACCGGGTCTTCGAAAATTCGCGCACCACCGCGCTGGTGATCCTGGCGTTCGCCGTGGTGCAGATCGTGGTCCATATCGTCTACTTCCTGCACATGGACACCAAGTCCGAAAGCGGCTGGAACATGTTGGCGTTAATATTCACGCTGGTGCTGGTCGTCATCACGCTCAGCGGATCCATCTGGATCATGTATCACTTGAACTCCAATATGATGCCCATGTCCACCCACGACATGCGCAAAATGCCCTGATGCCCGCAGTAATAGAATCTTCATCCGGCGACACTCCCCGTAATCCGCGCAGCGCAACCACCCTGGTCATCCTGGGGGTGGTTGCGGTCGCCATGTTCGCGGGCCTGTGCGCCCTGGGCACCTGGCAGGTGCACCGCCTGGCCTGGAAGCGCGCCCTGATCGCGCAGGTGGAACAACGGGCCCACGCGCCTGCCGTGCCGGCCCCGGGCCGCGCCGAATGGCCCGCGCTGACCTCCGACAATGCCGAGTACCGCCGCGTTTCCGCCGCCGGCGTCTACCAGTACGACCGCCAGACGCTGGTGCAGGCTGCGACCGAGCTGGGCAGCGGCTACTGGGTCATGACGCCCTTGCAACTGGCCGATGGCGGCACGGTGCTGGTCAACCGCGGCTTCGTGCTGCCGGAATGGCGCAAGAGCCAGGCGGCGGCCGCGCCGCAGCCGTCCGCGCAGGCCGGCGTCACGGGCCTGCTGCGCATGGGCGAGCCGGGCAGCGGCTTCCTGCGCAACAACGACCCGGCGGCCAACCTCTGGTATTCGCGCGACCTGCCCGCGATCGCCGCCGCGCGCGGCCTGTCGGACGTGGCGCCCTACTTCATCGACGCCGACGCCGCCGGCGGTGCAAGCGATGCGCGCAAGGCCCCGGTCGGCGGCCTGACGGTGCTGGCTTTCCCCAACAATCACCTGGTGTACGCCATCACCTGGTATGCGCTGGCGGCCATGGTGCTGATCGGCGCGTTCATCTTCGTGCGCGAGGAAAAACGCGCGCGCCGCAAGGGCTGAACCGGCCGGCTGCAGCCGGTACCCTACAATACGGGCCGGGAACACCAGGCTGGCGCGATGCGCTACGTGGTGTTCCCTTTGTTTTTTCAACCCTTAAACAGGAGTCCCTCCGGATGAAAAAGACGCTGCTCGCAGCCGCAATGTTCACTACTTTTGCAGGCGTCGCTCAGGCAGAATCGTCGGTAACTCTCTATGGTGTCATCGACACCGGCATCGGCTACAACAAAATCAAAGGCGATGGATACGACGGTAGCAAGCTCGGCATGATCAACGGCATCCAGGCCGGTTCGCGTTGGGGCCTGCGCGGCTCCGAAGACCTGGGCGACGGCCTGCGCGCCGTGTTCAAGCTGGAAAGCGGCTTCGATTCCGGCAACGGGCAGCGCGGGCAGTCCGGCCGCCTGTTCGGGCGCCAGGCCACCATCGGCCTGGCCAACGACGCCTGGGGCACGCTGGAATTCGGACGCCAGGCCACCATCGGCTCGAACTACCTCGCCGACATCGACCCCTTCTACACCAGCTACACGCAGTCCAACCTGGGCCTGGGCTTCAGCGCCGCCAACACCATGCGCTGGGACAATATGGTCATGTACCGCACGCCCTCGGTGAACGGCTTCGAGATGGGCGTGGGCTACTCCTTCAACGCGGACGACACCAATGCGGACCAGAGCGGCTTCGGCACCGCCGACAACACCCGCGGCATCACCGCCGGCCTGCGCTATGTGCAGGGCCCGCTGAACGTCGCGCTGACGTACGACCAGCTCAACGGCTCGAACCGCGCCGCCATCGACCACGACGCCACCCCGCGCCAATATGCCCTGGGCGTGTCGTACGACCTGGAAGTCGTCAAGCTGGCGGCCGCCTACGGCCGCACGACCGACGGCTGGTTCGTCGGCCAGGACCTGCCCGCCGGCACCCCGTTCAGCGATGAATTCGGCACCAACCGCTTCGTTGACGGCTTCAAGGCCAACGCCTACATGCTGGGCGCCACCATGCCCGTCGGCGGCGCCGGCAGCCTGTTCGCGTCGTGGCAGCACGTCTCGCCGAACAACGACAAGCTCACCGGCGGCGACGCCAATATGAACGTCTGGAGCGTGGGCTATACCTACGACATCTCCAAGCGCACCAATCTGTACGCCTATGGCTCCTACGGCAAGGACTACGCCTTCATCGACGGCCTGAAGAGCACGGCCGCGGGCGTGGGCGTGCGCCACACGTTCTAAGCAGCCTCTCCGCAGGACCGGGCGCCGGCATCAGGATCGTGCCGGCGCTTTTTTTCGTCCCGGAGGTTCGCCGTAGACGCGCCGGTACATGGCGATGAACGCGCTGTCGCTGGCGTAGCCCACCGCATGCGCCACCGCCGTGACGGAGGCGCCTTCGGCGAGCCGGGCGCGCGCGGCCAGCAGCCGGCACTGCGTGCGCCAGCGGCTGAACGGCAGGCCGGTTTCGGCCAGGAACAGGCGCGCCAGCGTGCGGCCGCTGGCGCCCACGCGGCCGGCCCAGTCGTCGAGCGACAGCGGGCAGGCCGGGTTGGCCAGCAGTTCCCGCGCAATCGGCTCCAGCCGCCGGTCGCGCGGCATGGGCAGGTGCAGGGGCGCCGCCGGCGCCGCGGCCAGCTCGTCCAGCAGCGTGGCCACGATGCGCGCCTGGCCGGCGTCCAGCGCCGCGTCCGCCGGCCACTCCGTCACGCGCAGCACCAGCTCGCGCAGCAGGGGATTCACATCCAGGATCATCGGCTCGCGCGGCAATCCCGGGTAGGCGGCCACGTCGAAATACAGGCTGCGGTAGGCGAAGCGGCCGTGCATGGCGGTGCGGTGCGGGCAGCCGGCGGGCAACCATGCAGCCTGCAGCGGCGCCAACTGGCCGACGCGGTCGGGCAGGTACAGCGTGACGCCGCCTTCGGCCTGGTAGAGCAACTGCGCGCGGCGATGCGCATGCCAGTCGGAGGCGTGCGCCCGGGTGTCGATGGCCAGTCCCACCACCGGGCAGGCGGCGGTGTCCGGATCGGCCACGGCGTCTGGTGCATAGTGCGGCATGTCTGATACGCGATGTTTTATGGCTGGGTATCGCGATTCTGCTTCGTACCGGCTGGATACGCTAGTGCCCTTTTGCTCCAAGCCATGACGTCCCCCTTCCTTCCGCCCCGCGACGGCCTGCCGCCGCGCGGCCTGATCATCGCGCTGCTGGCGCTGCCGCAGATCGCCGAAACCATCCTCGCCCCGGCCCTGCCGGACCTTGCCCGCCACTGGCGGCTGGACGCGGCCGCCGCCCAGCCGGTGATGGGGGTTTTCTTCCTGGGCTTCGCCGTCGGCGTGCTGCTGTGGGGCCACCTGGCGGACGCCTGGGGCCGGCGGCCCGCCCTGCTGGGCGGCCTGACGGTCGGCCTGGCGGGAACGACCGGCGCCCTGCTCGCGCCCGATATCGGGCTGCTGCTGCTGGGACGCTTCGTCCAGGCGCTGGGACTGGCCACCTGCTCGGTCACGACCCAGACACTGTTGCGCGACAGGCTCAGCGGCGAACCGCTGACCCGCTACTTCGTGACGCTGGGCGCCGTGCTGGCGTGGTCGCCGGCCGTCGGGCCGCTGGCCGGACAACTGGTCTCGGACCGGCAAGGCTACCAGGGCGTGATGGCGGCGATCGCGCTGGCCGTCTCGCTGGCGCTGCTGGCCGGCATCGCGCTGCTGCGGGAAACCCGGGGCGAGGCCGCCAGGACCGTGGCGCTGCCCGCGCTGGCCCGGCAGATGCTGGGCGACGCCGGATTGCGCCGCGCGGCCGTGCTGGTCGCCGGCCTGAACCTGCTGGCGTTCTCGTTCTATTCGGCCGGCCCCTTCATGACGGGCCCGCTGCCCGGCCTGGGCTTCGGCTGGATCGGGCTGGCGGTCGCGCTGGCCGGCACCCTGGGCGCGCTGTTCAACCGCCGCCTGCCCAACAGCGCCGGGCCGGCGCAGCGCGTGACTTACGGGCTGCGCTGCGTCCTGGCCGGCGTGGCGGCCCAGGCGGCCGCCATCGTGTTCCACCCCGAGCCCGGTCCGCTATGGGCCCTGGCCGCGCTGCCGCTGTTCGCGGGCTACGGGCTGGCCATCCCCAACCTGCTCGGCCCGGCGCTGAAGCACTACGGCCACTGCCTGGGCCGCGCCGGCGCCCTGTTCGGCACGGCCTACTACAGCCAGCTGGGACTGGGGCTCGCGGCCACGTCCTGGCTGCCCTTCGATGCGCCGCAGCCGCTGTCGCTGGCATGGCTGGCGGTTGTCGCCGTGCTGCTGGCGGCGCATCGCCGGCGGCGCGGCGAACAAGACTGACCGAATTCGCCGCGGTGCAATCTGCAGGAAACACACGTCGGTCATGATCGGCTACCTTTTGAAACGTAGACCAGAAACGGCCCATGACTCCGACTCTCCTGCCTTCGCGACTCTCCTTCCCCGGCGCCCGTCCGCAAACCCTGCGGCGCGTGCTGGCCGCCGCCCTCCTGCCCCTGGCCCTGGCGGCCTGCAACGGCGGCGGGGACGACGACGATGAACGCGACGACGATCCGCCCGCGGTCGTCGTCCCGCCCCCCGCCGAGGAAACGCCGCCCGCCGAAGAGACGCCGCCGCGCAACACCGCCTATCTGGAAACCAAGGCGGGCGACGTCGTCCAGGTCCGCATCGAGGAACTGCGCCCCACCCAGGCCGCCATCGGCTATGACCAGATCTACTACAAGCTGGGCCGCTGGCAGGGCGACTTCGACCGTCCCACCTGGGCGGCCGACCCCGTGCTGCAACTGGACTACCTGAACCGCACCGTGGGCAAGAAGTTCGACGACTACTGCGAGGATATGGGCGGAACCGAACGCGCCCAGGAATTCCAGAGCATCGCCGAGGCGCGCGCCGCCCGCCTGGACCAGCCCGATTCCTTCGCCTGCAAGGACGCTCCCGGCACGCACGCCGAAAATCTCAAGACCGTGGTGGTGGGCTGGGACGGCAACCTCTACCTGACCGACGGCCACCATACCTTCTCGTCGCTGCGCGAAATCTTCGACGGCGGCCCCAAGCTGCCGGTCTGGGTCAAAGTGGACGCCAACTACAGCGGCCTGTCCAGCGCGGCCGCGTTCTGGCAGCGCATGGTGGACGAACGGCGCACCTGGCTGCGCGACGGCCAGAACCAGCCCATCACCGTGGACCAATTGCCCGCCCGGCTGGGCCTGGCCAGCGACCAGGAGGCGGGCGGCATGCAGGAAGACCGCTACCGCTCGCTGGTGTACTTCACCCGCGACATCGCCTACAGCAACGGCAGCCTGCCGGAATTCGCGGAATTCCTGTGGGGCGACTGGCTGCGCCGCGAGGCCGCCGCCGGCCAGTTGCCCGCGCTGGACCAGTACCTGACGGCGGCGCCCGCCGCCACGGCGCAGATCCTCGCCCCCAGCACGCTGGGCAAGGACCTGTCGCCCGCCGGCTCGGACGACAGCTATGCCGCCGCGGTGCGCGACGCTTCCTTGAAAATGGGCGCGCTGGCCGATGGGGACATCGTCTATGACGACCGCGACGCCGCCAGCCTGGGCCGCATCGCGCTGGTGCCCGACGCGGCCGGCGGTTCGCCCACCAAGAAGGCCCGCGACACCCTGGAGGAACTGCCGCGCCACGACGTCAAGGCCGACAACACCCCGCGCGGCGCCGGCAAGCTCTGGTTCGCGGTGAACTACCGTCGCTGCGGCAAGCCCGCGGCAGGCACCTGCTGGGGCTGGTAAGCGGCCGGACTAGGGGCCGATCCGGCTGTTTTTCGCCGGATCGGATCCTGCGGATTCCCGCAAGATTCGAATATCTTGCGCCCTTTTTTCCGCAAACTCCCCGGATCCTTCCATGAGCATCGCCCCCACTCCCGGCCAGAACGCCGCCGCCGCGCCCGACGCGGACGCCTTCCTGCAATTCCTGGTCAACCTGGTGAACAACGGCAGCCAGATCGAAAGCATCGGCGTCACGCTGCAGATGGGCGGCATGCTCGTGTCGGGCTCCATCGTGTCCGGCGCGGAATACTTCGACAGCTTCGCCGCCAGCTTCACGGATTCGCTGAATACGCTGGACGACGCCACCCGCAGCACAGTGCACGCGTCCCTGGCAGAGCTGGGCGACGTGTTCCGCGTGCCGCAACCGGCCGATCCGCTGCCGAACTACATCCATCTCGCCGACGCCTTGTTCTTCACCGCGGACGGCACGCCGATAGCCGGCCAGCCCACGCTCTGGCGCGGCCGCACCGGCGCGGTCGACGGTTTCATCCTGGGCCGCCTGCAGGCCGAAGCCGAGGACTGAGGCCGCCGGCCTCAGCGCGCCGCGGCGGCCGGGTTGCGCCGCAGGAAGCGCTGCTCGGTCACCACGCTGCCCCATTGCCGGCCTTCGGACTCGCCGGTCAGGCCGAAACCCGCGGATTCATAGAGGTGGCGGGCCGCGTCCAGCCCCTTGAAGGTCCAGAGATAGGTCTCGTCGTAGTGCGCGTCCGCGAAGGCCAGGGCCCGTTCCAGCAGCGCGCGGCCCACGCCCATGCCGCGCAGCGACTCGTCGACGATGAACCAGCGCAGATGCGCCTGGCGGACGGCCAGGTCGCCGTCGATCACGATGGAGGCCAGGGCCCTGCCGCCGTCCATGAATAGCCAGATGTTCTTGCCCTCCGCCGGCAGGCCTTCGGCGAAGGCCGACAGTTCGGTCGCCACCTTGCGTTCGAAGTACACGCCGAAGCCGGAGGCCTGCGCGTAATAGCGCGCATGCAGGCCGGCCACGTCGCCGATGCAGCCCGGCGCATAGCCTTCCCGGATCTGCTGTTCGATGCCGCCGGACGCCGCCTGGGCCGTGTTGGGATTCTCTTTCGACAAGGCGTCCGCGTAGAGCGAGAGAAAGCGGATCAGCGATTCCTGGTCGGCCGGCGCCAGTTGCCGCAGCGCGCGCGACACCTGGTCGGTGGCGAACTGGTCGATGCGCGCGCGCAGTTCGCGTCCCGCGTCGCTCAGGTAAAGGCGCGACGCGCGCGCGTCGCCGCTGTCGGTTTCGCGGGTCAGCAGCCCGGCCGACTCCAGCTTGGCCACCTGGCGGCTGGTATTGGATTTGTCCAGCCTCAGGATCGCCGCCAGGTCGCGCGCCTGGATGCCCGGCTGCAGGCCGATCTCGATAATGGCGTGGACCGCGGACGGCGCCAGGTCGCTGCCAGCCAGCGACGTGCGCATGAAGCCCAGCTCGCGCACCAGCTTGCGGGAGAATTCCCGCAAGTCCTGGATGGTCTGGTCCCGGGACTGGGAAGGAAGGTCGATCAGGTCCATGGCGCGCCTCAAAAGTTGCGATTCGCAACCAATATACTTGCGACACGCAACCAATTCAAGCCCTGGTTTCCCCGGCGCTGCGCCCGTGCCAGGACGGCCGCTTGAAGCCGGCGCGGGCCTGTTCTATTTCCTCGCGGCAGGCGCATCCGCTCATATGGTCGTTGACCATGCCCACCGCCTGCATGAAGGCGTACATCGTGGTCGGCCCCACGAAGGTCCAGCCCCGCTTCTTCAGGGCGCGGGACAGGGCCGCCGATGCCGCCGAGGTCGGGTTGTTGTTCCAGTAGTCCAGGTCCACCGCCCGCGGCCGGTCCTGCGGCGGCGGCTCGTGCTGCCACAGCCAGCCCGCCAGCGAACCCGTTTCCTCCGCCAGGGCCCGCGCGCGCTTCGCGTTGTTGATGGCGGACAGGATCTTGCTGCGGTTGCGCACGATGCCGGCGTCGCCCATCAGCCGCTCCACGTCCCGTTCCGTATAGCGCGCCACGCGCTCGAAATCGAAATCGTCGAACGCGGCGCGGAACGCTTCGCGCTTGCGCAGGATGGTGATCCACGCCATGCCGGCCTGGAAGCCCTCCAGGCAGATTTTCTCGTACAGCCTGCGGTCGTCCGCCACCGGACGCCCCCATTCGCGGTCATGGTAATCGGGCATGGACGGCTGCCAGAAGCAGCGCGCCACGCCCTCGCCATCCGTGACCAGGCCGGAATTTCCGTCGTCCATGTCTTTGCGTTCCCCGGCTAGGGCTTGCCCGCCGGCACCGGGCAGGTCAGGTCGCCCTCTTCGCACTTCAGGTACGCCCGCAATTCCTTGGTGCGCGCCTGGGTCAGCTTGTCCAGGCACGTGCTCAGCGCCATCGGATAGGCGCTGCCGCCCGAGGTGCCGCCCGCGGCGAACGCGCATTCCGCATCGCGGAAGAAGAGCCAGGCCCGCTGCGCGGCATGGAACTGGGTCGTGGCGGTCTGGTCGTCCTTCAGCCGCGCATTCACTTCCTTGTAGGCGGCGTTCAGATCGGCGTCGGACTTGCGGTAGGCCTGGTCGGCGCACATGCTCAGGTCCGTCTGCGTCGCCGCCTTGCCGCAGTCGATCGGCCGCGGCTGCGGTTGCGGCTGCGCCTGCGCGCCGGCAGCCAGCGCAAGAACGGCTGCCGCCATGATCGCGATACGCATGGGTTTTCCTCCTGTCTGTCTACGCGGTCCGGGCGGTCCGCGCCTGCATCATCCCGGTCGATCGGGAAAGTGTCTCATGGAAAGGCCGGGTCACGCCGAGGCGGCCCCGGCCGTGGTCGCCTAAGATTGAGGGCATGAAGATCCAACTGCTCTCCGACCTGCACCTCGAAACCGATCCCGCCTTCCTGGCCCGGCCCGCGCCCGGCGCAGAACTACTGGTGCTGGCGGGGGACATCGGCTCGTACCGCCGGGGTTCCCGGCTCGAGGCGTCGGACTTCGGCCTGGGCAGCTACGCGCCGCGCAATGGCTGGCCCACCCCGGTGGTGTACGTCCCCGGCAACCACGAATACGACAACCTGGATTTCGACGAGACCCACGAGCGCCTGCGCGAGCTGTGCCGCAAGCTGGACATCCACTGGCTGGAACGCGAAACGCTGGTCGTCGGCGGCTTGCGGCTGGTGGGCACCACGCTCTGGACCGATTTCGACGCGCTGGCCGCCGAGGGCGACACCTTGGGCGAGGTGCTGAAAAAGCGCGCCAAGGCCTTCCGCGCGGCCGACTTCTACCTGGAAAAGGCGGAAATGCGCCGCCATGGCGCGCCCTTCATGGCCGAGCAGATGCGCGAGCAGGGACTGGCCTGCCAGCAATGGCTGGAAGCCGCCCTGCACGAGCCCTTCGACGGCCCCACGGTGGCGATCACCCATTTCGCGCCCACGCTGGCCAGCGCGGATCCGCGCTACGGCGTGACGCCCGGCACCGCGGGGTTCTGCAATGCGCTCGACCGACTGTTGCCCCTGGCCGACTACTGGCTGCACGGCCATCTGCACTGCCCGCAGGACTACGTGAAGAACGGCTGCCGGGTCCTGGCCAACCCGCTGGGCTACGCCAAGAAGGGGGAGCAGCAGGACTTCGCACCCGACCGGGTGTGGGACCTGGCCGCGCCTAGAACTTGAGGCTGGCGCTCAGGCTGTAGGTGCGCGGGTCGCCCGCCTTCACGTAGTCCGAAGACTGGTACAGCCAATAGCGCTTGTCCGCCAGGTTATTGATGCCGGCGCGGAAGGTGGTCTCGTAACCGTGGATCCGCGTGTCGTAGGTGGCGCCGATGTTGACGATGGCGTAATCGTCCACCTGCACCTGGTTGGACGCGCCCAGCATGGTGCTGCCGGTGTATTTCACGTCGGCCCGCAGCTTCAGGCCGGGCAGTTGCGGCACCGCATAGGCGACCTGGGCCGCGGCGACGAACTTGGGCGCGCCCGCGACGCGATTGCCCGTGAAATCGGATCCCTTCTTGTATTCGGTGTCCAGGAACATCAGGCTTCCGCCCACGTTCCAGTTGCTGGCGATGCGGGTGGAAGCCCCAAGCTCCAGGCCCTGGTAGATCGACTTCCCGTCCTGCACCAGCTCGTTCGCCGCGTTGGCGTATTCCGCCTTCTTCTCGATCCGGAACAGCGCGGCGGTCGCCGCCCAGTCGTCCTGGCCGGTCTTGATGCCCAGCTCGTACTGCTTGCTCTTGAGCGGATCCAGCAATTCGCCGACGTTGGCGTAAGTGTTGCCCACCGAAGAACCCGGCTCCAGCGATTCGATGTAGCTGGCATACACCATGGTCTGCGGCGTGATGTTGTACATCAGCGCCAGCGTGGGCGTGAGCACGCCGTTCTTGTCGTAGCGCGACGAACGCGCGCCGGCGGCGTCGAAACCGACCTGCTCGTAGTCGGTGTAGCGCAGGCCGCCCAGCACGGACCAGCCTCCGGTCAGGTCTATGGTGTCGCTGGCGAACAGCGCCTTCTGCGTGATCTCGGCGGCGCGGTACAGATCCAGGCTGCCCTCGCTGTAGTACGTATTGGTGTTCTGCGAACGCAGGTTGCCCGTGCCCTGGAGCTGGTACACGCCGTTGACGCTGTAGTCGTTCTTCTGCTTCTGCCACGACGCGCCCGCCACCACCTGGTGCTTCAGGGGGCCGGTGGCGAACCTGCCTTCCACCATGCCCTGCCACTGGTTGTAGGCGTAGGCCTCGCCGTAGTCGGAACGGTAGTCGTCGTAGTCGCCGGCCTGGTTCTGCAGGAACAGCACCGATTCGTTGCGGCGGGTGCGCGTGGAGCTGTAGCTGTAGTCGGTGCGCAGCGTCCAGCCGTCCGACAGCCGGTACTTCAGGCCGGTGGAATAAAAGCGGAACTGGTTGTCCGCATACGGGCCTTCGCCCACCATCCTGCCGTTGTCGTTGCGCACCGGCGACGGCAGCTCCGAGCCCTCCATCATGCCCGCGTAGATGGTCGGCTCCTGGCGGATCGCCTTGCGGTCCTGGTAGATGGACTGGAAGTCCCAGGTCAGCCTGTCGGTCAGCCGCGCATCCAGCGCCAGCGACACCGAGTCCTGGTAGAGCGAGCCGCCGTTATAGGTATTGCCTTCATCGTGCGTCGCGTTGAGCCGGTAGCCGAAGCGGCCGCCCTCGCCCACGCGGCCGCCCAGATCCACGTGCTCGCGCAGCAATCCCTTGGACACATAGCCGAGTTCGATGCTGCGCACCGGTTCGTCGGTCGGCTTCTTGGTCACGTAGTTGACCAGGCCGCCCGGCGAGCCGAAGCCGTACATGAACCCCGACGCGCCCTTGAGCAGGTCGATCTGTTCGAAATGATCGTAAGGCAGGGTCGTGACGTAGCTCAGGAACGGCTTGCCGTCGATGCGATAGGAGTTCTGCCAGTCCAGCGGCAGGCCGCGCACGCTGAGATAGCTGGCCCAGGCGCCATACGAAGCGCTGTTGTCGGTCACCGAGGCGTCCAGCGCAAACACGTCGCCCAGCTTGTTGACCTGCCGCTCTTCGATGTCGGCGGCCGTCACGACCGTAGTGGAGAACGGCGTCTCGAGCTGGCTGCGGTTGCCCAGCGCGCCCGTGTTCACCGGGGCGGACAGATGTTCCAGCGTGTCGTCCACCGCCGCCGCATTCACGGTGACGGCGGGAAGCTGAGCCACGCCCTGCGATTCCGCGGTTGCCGGGGCGGCCTGGGCCCGCGCGCCGGCGGAATGGGCCACGCCCAATGTCAGGACAAGTGCGCAAGGCGCGACTGCGAACCGTGCCTGCTTGCGCGCACGGCACTTCCTGGTGGAAGCGGAACGGACCACGTTGAATTCTCCAGAGCGGGAGGGAGGTTTTTGAATGGAACTGATTCGCAATTATATTATCAACTGTGAACATCCCCGCTCCGCGTGCGTGGCCCCGCTACGTCACTGCGCCGGCTTGTTCTCCAATTGCGCGCGCAGCCGTTCTTCCTGCTCGCGCAGCTCTGGGGTAAAGGCCTCGCCGAAGTCGTCGGCCTCGAAGATCTGGCGAATCTCGATATCGGAATCGCCCGGCATCGGATTGGGGCATCGCTTGACCCAGGAGATCGCCTCCTCCAGGGACGCGCACTGCCAGATCCAGAAACCGGCGATCAGCTCCTTGGTCTCGGCGAAGGGCCCGTCCATCACCTGCCGCCCGCTGCCCGAAAACCGCACCCGCGCGCCCTTCGAGCTGGGGTGCAGCCCCTCGCCCGCCAGCATCACGCCCGCTTTCACCAGTTCCTCGTTGAACCGGCCCATATCGGCCAACAACCGCTCCGTGGGCATCACCCCCGCTTCGCTGTCCGCCGTCGCTTTCACTAGCACCATGAATCGCATATCCGTCTCCTTGGGTGGTTGTCGGAACATTCTCGCTCCTGCAGAACGACGAACGCCACGACGCCAAATCGACAACGCCAGTGAAAAAAAGTGTGACCGCGGCGGGTGCCAGTGTCTGACACCCGTATGAGAGGGAGAGGGCCAGGTGTCTGACACCCGTACGAGATGGAGGGGGCCAGGTGTCTGACACCCGTACGAGATGGCCCCTCGGCTAACGCCGGCCTTCCCGGGTGTCTGACACCAGCGACAGCGCACAACCCTTTGGTGTCAGACACCCGGGAGCATCGGCGCAGGCCATAGAGCGTCTCGTACGGGTGTCAGACACCTGGCGAGACACCTGGCATCGTCCATCTCGGACGGGAGGTCAGACACTGCCCCCCTCAAGGCGCCGGATTCGGCAGGCGGGCATGGATCTTCTCCACGCCCTCCAGCACTTCCGCGGACAGCGTGACGTCCACGCTGTCGATGTTCTCCTTCAACTGTTCGAGCGTCGTCGCGCCGATCAGGTTGCTGGTCACGAACGGGCGCTGGTTGACCCAGGCCAGGGCCAGGTGGGTGGGCGAAATGCCGTGGGCGCGCGCCAACTCGACGTATTCGCGCGTGGCGGCTTCGGCCTGCTCGTTGCTGTAGCGGGTGAAGCGCGTGTACAGCGTCAGGCGGGCGCCGGCCGGACGGGCGCCGTCCAGGTACTTGCCGCAAAGCATGCCCATCGCCAGCGGCGAATAGGCCAGCAGGCCCACGTCTTCGTGATGGGTGAATTCCGACAGGCCGATCTCGAAGACCCGGTTCAGCAGGCTGTACGCGTTCTGGATCGACGCGATGCGCGGCAGGCCCTTATTCTCCGCGTGCCGCAGGAACTGCCCCACGCCCCAGGGCGTTTCGTTGGACACGCCGACGTGGCGCACTTTGCCGGCGCGCACGAAGTCCTGCAGCACCTCCAGCGTCTCTTCGATCGGCACGGTGTACTCGTCCTTGACCCAGGGATAGGACAGCTTGCCGAAGGTGGCGGTGCTGCGGTCGGGCCAATGAAGCTGGTACAGGTCCAGGTAGTCCGTCTGCAGGCGCTTCAGGCTGGCATCCAGGGCCGCGGTCAGGTTCTTGCGGTCCAGGTGGGTCTTGCCGTCGCGGATGTGGCCGGGGCGCTTGGCGTCGCGCACGGGACCCGCAACCTTGCTGGCCAGCACGATGTCCTGGCGGCGCTTGCTGCGCGCCAGCCAGGTGCCGATATAAGTTTCGGTCAGGCCTTGCGTTTCGGGTTTGGGAGGCACCGGGTACATCTCGGCCACGTCAACCAGATTGATGCCCCGTTCCAGCGCGTAATCCAGTTGCTGGTGCGCCTGGGCTTCGGTGTTCTGCTCGCCCCAGGTCATGGTGCCCAGGCCGATCAGGCTGACGTCCAGGTCGGTGCGGCCGAGTTTGCGGTATTTCAAGTTCTGCTCCGTGCGGGATCTTAGAGAGGAATCGACACCTTACTCCAAGATGTTGGCTTTTCGCTGACAGCGGAAAAAGCGCGTGAGGCCCCCCGCGCGCCGGCAATTCAAGGGCAGGGCCTCCAGCGCCGCAACCAACGCGTTCATCAACTGGTGCGCGCGCACCGCGGCTTCCGGACTGGGGACGCACGGGTGGTCCTCTTCGGGCAGGTCCTGCAAGGCGATATGCGGATTGCGCGCGCTGCGGCGCAAAGCATCGATGCGGCGATGCGCCGCGGTTCGGAAAAGAAAGTGGCGCGCATGTTCGATCGTCGTGACGTCGCTGCGCGTCAGCAGTTGCTCGATGGCATCGTGCGCCGCGTCTTCCGCGTCGCTGCGGTTGCCGAAGCGATGCGCAAACGCCTGCATGAACTCGCGGTAAAGCGCTAGCCAGCCGCCAAGCGGGGAGTGGGTCGGAGACATGTCATGCACGGCCGGAGGGCAAAGCGGAATTATTGCAAACAGTTATCATTTCTTCAAACAGGCGGAGGGCGGGCCACGCGCGGGTTAGCCTCTCTTGTCCGCGCCGTTCGGCGGGCTGCAGACCGCCCTGCTGGGCCTGCTGGCGCTGCTGCTGGGCTTTATCTACGGAACCGGCCTGCAAAAGCGCAGGCGGATCATTTCGACGGGATTGTTCGCCACGCTGATCTCCCTGGTGCTGACCTTCATCCTGGACATCGACCAGCCGGCCAGCGGCGTAATCCAGGTCAGCCAGGAAAGCATGCTGCGGATGAAGGCGACGCTGGAGCAGGAGCGGTAGAGTCCGCTCCTGCATCCGGCCGCGTCAGTACTGGTAGCGCATGGTCAGCATGGCGCTGCGGCCGGCGGCCCACGCGCCCTGGCTGTAGAACCCGATCTGGCTGTAGTACTTGCGGTCGAACAGGTTGTTCACATTGAGCTGCGCGCTCAGGTTGCGGTTGAAGCGGTAGCGCGCCATCAGGTTGGTGATGGCGTAGCTGCCCTGCCCGACGCGCTCGTCGCCGTTGGGACCGCTGGCGATGGTGTACACATGGCTCTGCCAGTTCACGCCGCCGCCCACGGTCAGGCGGTTCCAGTCGCCCGGCAACTGGTAGGTCGTGAACAGGCGCACCAGGCTGCGCGGCTGGTCGGTCTGGATGGCGTTGCCGTCGCCGTCCCGGGCGGTCCAGTGCGACCAACCGGCGGCGAGATTCCAGCCCGGCATCACTTCGCCCGAGACTTCCAGGTCGAAGCCGCGGCTGCGGGTGCCCTGCGCGGCGGTATAGGCCTGGTTGACGGAGCCCGGCACCATATAGCCCGGATCGACCTGGGCCACGTTGTCCTGCTCTATCTGGAACACGGCGGCGCTGGCGTTCAGCTTGCCGTCCAGGAATTCGCCCTTGATGCCGGCCTCGTACGACTTGCCTTCCAGCGGGTCGAGCCAGTTGCCGTTGCGGTCCTGGTAGCTTTGCGGGTTGAAGATCCCGGTATAGCTGACATAGGCCGTGTAGTTCTCGTTGAGGTCGTAGAGCAGGCCGGCATACGGAATGAACTCGCTCTTGTCGAAGGCCGTGTGGTCGCCCCCGCCGAAGCCGACGGAATCGGTCTTCCAGGTGCTGTAGCGGCCGCCCACGATGAGCTTCAGCGGATCCGCGAGGTTCAGGCGCAGCGCGCCGTACCAGCCGGTCTGCTTGGTGGTGTAGCGGCTGGCGGTCGTGGAGGAATCGCTCCAGTCCGGTTCGGGATACGAGCCGTCCCAATCCAGGAAGTTGCCCACCGGCGCCACGGACAGGGCCGCGCGGTAGTCGAAGTCGGCGTACTGGCGGTTGAAGCTCGCGCCCACCACGGCCTCGTGGCGACGGCCGAACAGCGTGAACGGGCCCGAGGCCTTCACGTCCACGCTGTTCTGCTTGCGGTCGCCCAGATACCACGCGGGCGAGGCGCCCATGCCCAGGCCGGTTTCGCGGTCGGGCCAGTCGTACAGGTACAGCAGCTTCGCGTCCATCTCGTTCTTGGAGTGCGAGCCCACGGCCTGCACCGTCCAGCCGTTGTCGAAGCGGTGTTCCAGGCTTGCGAACGCGCCCTGGGTGGTGCTGCCCCACGAGGACCAGTCGGCGCCCGTGTTCAGCGACCGGACCCAGTCGGTGCGGCTGCCATCCGTGTACCACAGCGGGAAGCCGCCCCAGTTGCTGCGCTTGGGATCGTTGTCCTGGTAGTTGAAGCCCACGCTCAGCGTGGTGTTCGAGGTGAGGTCGGCGTCCACCACGCCGTAGAAGATTTTCTTCTTGCTCTGGTAGCCGTCCAGGTAGGAATGGTTGTCCTGGTAGGCCGACACGATCCGGCCGCGCACATTGCCGCTGGCGCTCAACGGCGTGGACAGGTCCAGCGTCCCGCGGTAGGTGTCCCAGGTGCCCGCGCTGACGCTCATGTCGGCGGTGAATTCGCGGCTGGTGGCGTGCTTGCGCACCAGGTTGACGGAAGCCGAGGGATTGCCGGTGCCGGACATCAGGCCGGTGGCGCCGCGCACCACTTCGACCCGGTCGTAGATGATCGGGTCCAGCGACGACTCGCCCGCGGCGTAGCCCACTTCGAAGTTCGTGGGCACCCCGTCATACATGTAGTTGCTGATGCCGAAGCCGCGCGCGTTGAAGGAATAGCGCTCGCTGTCGTAGTTCTGCACCGAGATGCCGGGGGTGCTGGACATCACGTCGACGAGCGACAGCATGTTCTCGTCTTCCATGCGCTGGCGCGTGACCACCGTGACCGACTGCGGCGTTTCGCGCAGCGTCAGCGGCATGCCGGTGCTGGCGGCGGTGGCGCGCGGCGTATAGGAACCGGTTCCTTCGGTCGTGGTGCTGTCGGTGTCCCCCATCACCCGCACCGTGGGCAGGGTGGCGACGCTGCTGTCCTGCGCGGCGGCGACGCCGCAGGCCAGCGCCATCAGCACCAGGCAGGGAGTGCGCCGAAGCGCGAAAAGTTGGCGACGACTGGCCTTCGGATGCTCTTGCATATGTTGCTTTCCCCTTGACGAAGTTTCAAATCGACGGGGAGTTTAATGCAAATGATTCTCATGCGTTTTAATATTTTTGTCAGCTTTTGAGCTGAAATATGTCCCTATTTGCGGAAAAACGACAGCGGGTCCCGTGGGCTCTTCAGGCCCCGGGAGCAAGGAACCCGGCGTATGGAGCCGGTCGCGGCGCAACGGCCGTTCGCGGTCAGTCGATCAGGCCGTGCCGGATGACGTACTGCACCAGCTCGGCGTTGCTGCCGGCCTTCAGCTTTTGCAGGATGCGCTGACGATAGGTGCTGATGGTCTTGACGCTGACGATGAGCTGGGAAGCGATGTCGGTGAGCCTCATGCCCTGCACGATCAACATCATGATCTGGTATTCGCGCGGCGAGAGCTTGTCATGCAGCACCTCGCCGCGCGCGATCGCGGACGCGGCCTTGCCGGAGAGCTCGGCCGGAAAGTACCGCCCGCCGGCCGCGGCCTGGCGGATGGACAGGACCAGCACCTTGGAGTCCATGTCCTTGGCCACGTAGCCGCTGGCCCCCACTTCGAAGGCGCGCAAGGCGTACTGCTCGGCCGGATACATGCTGAGCACGATGATGGGCAGCCGCGGCCATTCCGCGCGTATGGACGGCAGCACGTCCAGGCCGCTGCGCCCCCTCAGGTTGACGTCCAGCAAGACGACGTCGTAGCTGTGGGCGCGCAGCAGGCTCAGGGCCTCGGAGGCGTCGGCGGTTTCGCCCGTGACGCTGATATCGTCCTCTTCCGCAAGCAGCCTTTTGAGGCCGTCGCGGAAAATGGTGTGGTCATCGACGATCAGGACACGGATCATGGGTGCTGGCTGCGGCGCTACTGTCCGCCGCGCGGAACGTTGAGGGAAGCGAGGATGCGGTTTTCTTTCTCGATGGATTCGCGCGCGAACTGCCGGTACGCCGTCCCATCCATGTACTGCTGTTCCATATCATAGTTCGCAAGCGCGTCCTGGAACGGCTTTTGCGCCATCGCCTGCTTGAAGCCGTCGTGCAGGCGGCGGATGGCCTCGGGCGGCGTGCCCTTGGGCGCGGCCAGGCCCCATGGCGAGGTCTGCACCATATCGATGCCCACTTCGCGCAGCGTCGGGACGTCGGGAAAACGCGGCACGCGCTTTTCGGTCCAGACCACCAGCAGCCGCATTTTTCCGGACGTCACGTAGGGCACCCAGGAAGACGCGTCGGCCACCGACATGATGTGCCCGCCCATGAGCGCCGGCAGCGCTTCGGCCACGCCCTTGTAGGGCACGTTGGTGAGCTGCAGCCCCAGGGTGCCGGATATCTGTTCCATGGTCAGGTGCTGGGTGGTCAGGCTGCCCACCGTGCCGTAGGTCATGCTGCCCGGATTCTTGCGGGCGTAGGCGACGTAGTCTTCGAAGGTCTTGATGGGTGAATCGGCCGCGACGACCAGGCCCCAGGTGAAGCCGGTGAGGCGGATGATGTAGTCCAGGTCGGTGGCGGGATCCCACTTGATGTTGGAGATATACGGCAGGCGGAAAACGCTGTGCGCGATCAGGCCCACCGTGTAGCCGTCGGGCGCGGCGTTCTGCAACTGGTAGGCGGGCATGACGCCGCCCGCGCCCAGCTTGTTCTCGACGATGATGGCCTGCCCGAACACGGACGAGGCGCTCTCGGCCAGGGCCCGCACGACGATGTCCGTCACGCCGCCGGCCGAGAATCCGACCAGCACGCGGATGGGTTTTTCGGGAAAGGCGCCGGCCGCGCGCGCGCCGAACGGCAGGCCCAGCGCGGCCACCGACGCGGCGCCGCCAATTTTCATGAAAGAACGTCTATGCACAGTCTGTCTCCAAGTGCCCTGCTCCACGCCCCGCGGATTGACATGCAACGTTGGGGTCCTTTAGTGTGTGGACAGTGTAAATAGAGGCCTGCTTATTAATCTGTCGGAATTAACCGATTGTCCTGTCATCGTTTTCTTACGCCGCACGCCTCCCCATGCAAGAATTCCGCTGGCCCCTGAGCCAGGAAGACGCCAACTACCGCCTGCTGTTCGAAGGTTTGATCGAACAGTCCGTGGCCGGCATTTATCTTCTGCAGCACGAACACCTGGTCTACGTGAACGAGGCCTTCGCCCGGCTCTGCGGCGTACCCCGGGAAAAGCTCATCGGCCGCACGCTGGCCAGGGTCGCGCCGCCGCAACAGCGCGACTCGCTGATGCAGCAGTACCAGCGGCGCCTGGCCGGAAGCGACAAGGACTCCACCTTCACAGTGCACCTGCAGTTGCCCGACGGGCAGCAGCGCGCCATCGAGATCCACGGCCGGCTGATCGATTTCCGCGGCCAGCCTGCCGTGATCGGCGTCGGCATCGACGCCACGCTGCGCCTGCAGCGGCAAGAGGAATTGCAGCAGTCGAAGGCGGCGCTGGCGGAACTGGTCAGCCACATCGAATCCGTGCGCGAAGCCGAGCGCCAGCGCATCGCCATGGAACTGCACGACGCGGTGGGCGGCATGTTGTCCGCATTGAAGTTCGACATTTCCCGGCTGGCGCGCAACATCGGCAAGACGCTGGACGGCGAGGCCCATCGCGGCCCGCGCGTCCATCTCGAAAGCCAGGTGGCCGAGTGCCTGGGGCTGGTACAGGACACCATCGCCACGGTCAGGCAGATTTCCGAAGACCTGCATCCCAGCGCCCTGCCGCACCTGGGCCTGCCGGCGGCGATTGCCAATCATCTGCGGCAATTCGAAGCGCGCTATGGCGTGGCCTGCCACCATGAGCCCGAGGCCGGCGACCTGGGGCTGGAGATGGACGCCATGGGGCACCTCTACCGCATCTTCCAGGAAAGCCTGACCAACGTGGCCAAGCACGCGCAGGCCACCGAGGTCTGGGTGCGGCTGGGGCGCGACGGCGATGAGATCGTGCTGTCGGTGCGCGACAACGGGCTAGGCATGGCGGACGACGGCCGGCGTCCCGGCGCCTACGGATTGCTGGGCATGCGCGAGCGCGCCCGCCGCATGGGCGGCGCGCTGTCGATGGAGCCCGCCCAGGGCGGCGGCACCCTGCTCACGGTCAGGATCCCGGCGCCGGGCCCGCAGGCCCCGGACGGGCCTTCCGCGGGCGCAAACGGGTCCTAGCGCCCCTGGAACCGCGCCTCGCGCCGCTCGACGAAGGACTGGATGCCTTCCTTGAAGTCCTCGGACGCGAAGACCTTTTCCCGGATCTGCGGAATGCAGGCGATCGCGGCCTGCTCGCCGGCCTCCAGGTAGGTCAGCGCGGCCTCCTTGGTCGCGCGGATGCCCAGCGGCGCGTTGCGGCAGATCCGCCGCGCCAGGTCCAGCGCCCGCTCGACGTGCTGGCCATAGGGCACGACCTCCTGCACGAATCCCAGCTCCAGCGCGCGCTGCGCGCCGAATTCCTCGCACAGGAAAAGGTGGTACATCGCGTTGCCCCAGCCCGTGCGGGACAGGTAGCGGAAATGCGCCCCGCCCAGCGGCGCGATGCCGCGGCGCGATTCCAGTTGGCCGAAGCGCGCGGTGTCCGCGGCCACCACGATGTCGCAAGCCAGCATGATCTCGATGCCGATGGTGTAGGTGATGCCCTGCACGACGGCGATGACTGGCTTGGTCGTGCGCCGCTTCAGGCCGAAGGGGTCCACCCAGGCGTCCGGCCGGGGCCGGGCGGTGGCCGTCGGGCCGAAGAACTTCGGCATGTCCAGGCCGGCCGTGGTGTGCTCTCCCTCGGCGCACAGCACCGCCACCCAAAGGCTGTCGTCCTCTTCGAACCGGGTCAGGTGCTGCGCGAGCTGTTCCATCATTTCGGGCGAAAACGCGTTTTTCTTCGCGACGTTGTCGACCTTGATCAGGCAGATGTTGCCATCCCGCTCCATCCGCACTTCACCGGCTTTCTTCGCTTCTTCCATATCTGTCTCCTTGCCTCGCGGCGTTCAGGCCAAACCCTTGGCCCGCTTGATGGTCGAATCCAGCCCGCGCTTCAGGTGCTCCTGGAACTCCTCGGTCACGTGGGAAAGCTGGTGCAGGTCGAAGTGGGCGTGGATCGCCGCGCGGAATCCCTGCGCGTCCCAGGTGCGGTTCAGCGAGCGCTTGGTAAAACGGAGCCCATAGGGCGGCGCGGCGGCGATGGTGTTGGCCAGGTCCAGCGTGGCCTGCTCCAGCTCGGCCAAGGGCACCACGCGGTTGACCATGCCGATCTGCAGGGCCTCGGCCGCCGGCAGGCGGGCGCCGGTAAAGATCAGTTCCTTGGCCTTGCGCATGCCCATCACCCAGGGGTGGATCAGCACTTCCAGGCTGGCCGTGCCCATCGAGTGGGCGACGGGATCGGAGAAGAAGGCGTTGTCCGCGCAGACGATCAGGTCGCACATATTGGCGACCATGTACCCGCCGGCGATGCAGGCACCCTGCACCTGGGCGATGGTCGGTTTCCGCAGATCGTGCAGGCGCAGGCAATATTCGAGGAAGTGCTCTTCTTCATAGTTCCAGCGCTGTTCCACGGTCGGATTGGGACGCTCCACGCGCGCCGCCTTCAGGTCGTGGCCTGAAGAGAAGTGATCCCCCACGGCGCCGACGATGACCACGCGCACCTCGTCGTCGGCCTCGGCCTCGCGCAAGGCGCCATCCAGTTCGCGCAGCAGGCTGCGGCTCTGGGCGTTGCGCACCTCCGGGCGGTTCAGGTAAATGCGGCAGACCGGGCCGAGGCGCTCGACGCGGATGAGTTCATAAGACATGACGATCTCCTACACAGAGGCCGGGTCGGCCGTTACGATCAGATAGGCGGTAGTGAAGCTGGCGAGCGCATCGCGCACCTGCTGCGGATCGGGGCCCGCGCCGTCCAGGCGGATGCGCACCGCCTGGCCAGGCTCCAGCGCCAGTTCATAGCCGGACTCGAAGCCCGCGGCGCGCAGAGCCTTGTCGAAGCCGCGCAAAGTGGCGTCCTCGCGCAGCCGGTTCTTGAGGATCTTGCCGACCGGCGACTTGGGCAAGCCGGCCATGATGTAGCAGTCCTTGGGCACCGCCGCCCGCTCGGAGATTTCCGGCCGGACCTCATCCAGCAACTGAGCCGCATCGATGCGCGCGCCCTCGACCAATTGCACATAGGCCACCGGGACTTCGCCCGCGTAGCCGTCTGGCCGCGCCACCACCGCCGCCTCCAGCACCTGGGGATGGCGATAGAACGCTTCCTCGACCGCCTTGGGGTCGATGTTGTGGCCGCTGCGGATGATGAGGTCCTTGGTGCGCCCGGTGATCCAGATATAGCCGTCCGCGTCTATCCGCGCGAGGTCGCCGGTATCCAGCCAGCCCGGCTCCAGGAATCCCTCCTGCCCGCCCGCCGCATAGCTGCCGAACACGGTCGGACCCGACAGCGCCAGCACGCCCGCCTCGCCCGGCGCGCAATCGCGCAGGCCTTCCCGGCGGTCCAGCGCCACCACGCGGGCGCGATGGTAGGGAAACAGCAGGCCGACCGAACCGGTCTTCACTTCCCCGCCCTTCGGGTTCATCATGCAGACCGAGGTGGTCTCGGTCAGGCCGTAGCCTTCGCGCACCGCCAGGCCCGTCATCGCCAGGAACCGGCGCGCCACGTTTTCGGACAGCGGCGCCGAGCCGGACAACACGCCCTTCACGCACGAGATGTCGTGCTCGCCGACAGGCATCTGCACCAGTTGGTTCAGGATCGTCGGCACGATGGTCAGGTAGTTCACCTGGCAGGCTTGCACCACTTTCCAGATCTGCGGCAGCATCTGCGGGTGCTTCCAGCCCACCGAGGTTGCCAGCACCAGCGTGCCGCCCCGCGCCAGCGTGGCCAGCGATCCTGCGAACGCGCCCACCACGTGGTAGAGCGGCGTCGCCGACAACCGGCTTTCGCCTTCGACGATGCCGGCCACCGCCGCGCTCAGCCAGGCGCTGACCACTTCGTTCCAGTGGCTGTGCCGCACCAGCTTGGGCGCCCCCGTGGTGCCGCCGGTCGGGAACAGCGACGCCAGGTCATCCGGGCGGAAGTCGCGCTCGAAATCCAGCGCATCGCCCCGATAGCCGTCGATGACGGCCTCGTACTCCAGGAACCGCCGCCCGGCCGGCGCGGCGCCCGAGCGGTCGCCGCCCAGCCGCACGATGGTTTCCAGTTGCGGGCAGAGCTCGGCGACGCGCAGGACCTTGTCCCAGATATCGATCCCCGAATCCCCGCCGTAGGCCATGAGCATGCGGGACCCGGCCGCGCGCACGATGGCGGCGATGGCCTCGGCCTCCAGCATCCAGTTGATGGGGTTGACGACGGCCGCCGCCTGACCGCCCCACAGGGCGTACTGCGCCTGCGGCGTGTTGGGCAGCAGCAGGCTGACCACATCGTCCGCGCCCAGGCCCTCGCCACGCACCAGATTCGCCGTCTGGTGGATGCGTTCCAGCAGACGGCCGAAGCTGACGTCCTCGGGCCGATCGCAGGCGGCCGGTTCGCGGACATAGCGAATGGCGGTGGCCGCGGGCGCCTGGCGGCAACTGCGCGCCAGGAACGCATAAGTGCTGTCCGGCAGCCCGCGGTCCCGCAGCGGCGTCGATTCGAACTCCCGGATGCGCTGCGCGGTCGACAGGTCGGCACGGACCCAATATTGAGGAGTCTCCATATCTTCTTCTTGTAGAGCGCGCGCCGGCCTCAGGCGGCGAGCGCGCGCGGATTGGTGAAGCGCTCCGCGGGCACGAACAGCCGCCGCAGGCGCATTTCGGTCTCGGGAAACAGGTGTTCGAAATAAAAGCGCGCCGTAGCCAGCTTTTCGGCGCGCAGCGGATCGGCCGCGGGCAGCCGGGTCAGGGCGGCCTGGGCGGCCCGGCTCCAGAAGTAGCCGTACACCAGGTGCCCCACGATGCGCAGGAAATCGCTGGCCGACGCGCCGATCTGCGCGGGGTCGCCGGCTGCCAGGCTCGCCAGGCGCGGCACGGCGTCTTCGATGCAGCCGGCCAGTTCGCGCAGCGGCCGCCCGAATTCTGCGCCGCCGTCGACGGCCTCGACCGCATCGGCCTGCGCGCGCGCCAGCGCCAACAGTTGCCCCAGCCTGCCGCCCTGGTCCGCCAGCACCTTGCGGGCCAGCAGATCGTGCGCCTGGACGCCGTTGGTGCCTTCGTAGATCGGCAGGATGCGCACGTCGCGCAGCGTCTGCTCGATGCCGGATTCGACGATGTAGCCGCTGCCGCCGTGGACCTGCATCGCCAGGTTCACCGATTCAACCGCGTTGTCCGACACGAAGGCCTTGGCCACCGGCGTCAGCAGGCTCAGCAGGCCGCCCGCGCGCTCGCGATCGGCCGCGAGTTCGGCATGCTGCTCGGCGTCGATCTGCAAGGCCAGCCAGTACAGGAACATGCGCGCGCCCTGGGCCCACGCCTGCTGCGTGAGCAGCATGCGCCGCACGTCCGGTTGCAGGAGGATGGGATCGGCACGCGTAACCGCCTTTTCCTGCCCCGGCGCACGCGATTGCAGGCGCTCGGCGGCATAGGCCAGCGACTTCTGCAGGGCCGTCTCGTTCAGGCCCAGCGCCTGCGCGCCCGTGCCCAGCCGCGCGGAATTCATCATCACGAACATCGCGGCCAGGCCCTTGTCGGCCTCGCCCACCAGGTAGCCCTTGGCCTCCTCGAAGCGCAGGACGCAAGTGGCGTTGGCATGCAATCCCAGCTTGTGCTCGATGGCGTCGCAGTAAACCCCGTTGCGCTCGCCCGGCCGGCCGGCCGCGTCGGGCAGGAACTTGGGCACCAGGAAGAGCGAGATGCCGCGGGTGCCGGCCGGCGCGTCGGGCAGGCGCGCCAGCACCATGTGCACGATGTTCGACGCCAGGTCGTGCTCGCCCGAGGAAATGAAGATCTTGCCGCCGGTGATCCGGTAGGCGCCCTCGCCGTCGGGAACCGCCCTGGTGCGCAGCAGGCCCAGGTCGGTGCCGGCCTGCGCTTCCGTCAGGCACATCGTTCCCGTCCACTCGCCGCTGGCCAGCTTGGGACCGTACACGGCCTGCAGTTCGGCGGTGGCGTTGGCGCGTATGCAGCGGTAGGCGCCTTCGGACAGGCGCGGATAGAGCGCGAAGGAAATATTGGATCCGCCCAGCATCTCGCCCACGATGGCCGAAGCCACGGTGGGCAGGCCCTGGCCGCCGTGCTCCTCGCTGGCGCACAGGCCCGGCCAGCCGCCTTCGGTATAGGCGCGATAGGCCTGGCCGAAGCCGGCGGGCGTGCGCACCTCGTGCCCTTCCAGCCGGCAGCCTTCGCGGTCGCCGCTGGCGTTCAGCGGCGCCAGCACGCCATGGCACAGGCGGTCCGCGCCTTCCAGGATCTGGTCCAGGGTCTCGCGGTCGATGGCGGCCCCGCCGGCGCGCCGGCCCAGTTCTCCTTCGACATCGAGGACCTCGTAAAGCGCAAACTGCATATCGCGCTGAGGCGCCGTGTAAAGCCCGTCTTTCATATCGTCCTGCCGCTCCTGACTAGATGTGCGCCAGTGTGCAACGGACGTCCGGCCGGCGTATGTCAGCGTTGGCCGATATGCCTGTCAGCGAATTCTGATAGGCGCGTGCGCCGAAGGGCCGTACATGCCCCTAGACGGCCCCCGCCGCGACGGCGGCCTCGCCCGCGGCCGGAGTCCGCTCCGCGAGCGCTTCCAGCAGGTCGGCCGAGGGCACGAAGAACAGGCTGCCCGTGATAGCGCGGCTGTAGTCCAGCAGGCGGTCGTAGTTGCCGGCGGGCCGTCCGACGAACATGTTCTCCAGCATCTGCTCGATGGGCGCCGGCGAACGCGCGTAGCCGATGAAGTAGGTGCCGAACTCTCCCGAGCCCGGCCGGCCGAAGGGCATGTTGTCGCGCAGGATCTTCACTTCCTGGCCGTCTTCCTCCAGCGTGGTCAGGGCGCTATGCGACGAGGACGGCTTGATGTCGTCGTCGAGCTCCACGTTGGACAGCTTGTGCCGGCCGATGATGCCTTCCTGGCTCTCCACGGTCAGTGCATTCCAGGCGGCCATGTCGTGCAGGTACTTCTGCACCAGCACGTAGCTGCCGCCGGCGAACTCGGCGTCTTCGTCGCCGATCACCGTGAAGTCGAGCGCCTCGCGCCCTTCCGGGTTTTCGGTTCCGTCGACGAAGCCGATGATGGCGCGGCGGTCGAAATAGCGGAAGCCGTGGACTTCGTCGACGACCGTCACGGCGTCGCCCAGGCCGTTGCGCAGCAGCGTCGCAAGCTCGAAACAGAGGTCCATGGAATCGGCGCGGATATGCAGCAGGAGGTCTCCCGGCGTCGCGACGGCGACGCGTTCGCCCGATCCGAATTCACGGAACGGATGCAGCCCGGCGGGGCGCGGCGAACCGAAGAGCGTGTCCCAGGCACTGGAGCCGAAAGCACAGACACAGGAAAGATTTTCCTCGGGTGCGCGGGTGCGCACCGTGCGCACCAGGTTTGCGACGTCCTCGCACCAGCCCCGCACGGTCTCGGCGGCGGCGGCGCCGGGGTTCAAGGTGGCGACGAGGAAGATCGCGTGGCGGGTGGTCGGATTGTGGACGGCTTGGGAAAGAGGCGTAGTAGCGGACATCGGATCTGGAACCTTGGAACGGGCGCGGGGCGCGGAAAGAAAAAAGGGCCAGTCCGATTCTAAGCGCGGATCGCCGCGGCGTGAACGCCAGCCCCGCATAGCCGGGCATGCCCGGCGGCACGGTGTTTCAGCGCACCGCCTTCAGCCACTGGCCCACCACGTCCAGCACGATGCCGCTCTGCTCGCGATGCGGGACGTGGCCGCAATTCTCCAGCAGCACGGGACGTCCGCCCGTCAGTTCCGCGATGCGTTCGGGATGCCGCGACGAACCGTATTCGTCCACCTCGCCGTGCAGGGCCAGCACGGGGCAGCGCACCAGGCGCAACCGTTCATCGAGGTTCCAGTCGGCGAAGCCGGGCGAGAGCCAGGTGTCGACCCAGGCGCCCAGCACCCAGGCGGCCTTCTCGCCGTGGTACTTCTTCAGGCGGTCCAGTTGACCGGGTTCGGCGAAGCTCTGCTTCGCGGCCCGGATGCCTTGCAGCGTGCGGTCCTCGGCGAAGGTCTGGGCCGATTCGGTGATCAGCGCCTGGCAGTCCGCCTCGTACTCCCCTGCGCAGCAGATCGCCATTCCGCCGCCCACGCTGTGGCCGAAGGCGACAAAGGGACCGATATCCAGCGCTTCCCGCAGCAGGCGGAACCCGTCGCGGGCCTCGGCTTCGACGAAGCCGGTTTCGAAGGCGGCGGCGTTCGGGTCGGAGCGGCCGAAGCCCAGGCGGTCGTAGGCGATGACGCTGCGTCCCGTTTCCCGCGCCAGGAGTTCCGGGAAGTCGCGCCACAGTTCCACGCAGCCCAGCGAGTCATGCAGCAGCACGATGGGCGCGCCCGCCGCCGCCCCGCCCGCGGGGTCCCAGCGCCGCGCGAACAGGCGGCCCTGGCTGGTGGGTACGTAGACATCCTGGCTGGTGAGGGAAAGCATGGAGAATCCTGGGAAATGAGGCACCCGGATTATAGGAAATGCCCCAGGCCGGACAGGACGCCGGCCGCGATGATGAGGAGGACGAGCGCGGAAATCGCCGTATAGGCGTAATCGCGTTCGCGCAGGAAGAGGGCCAGCATCAGCGCCACCCGGGCGACCGGCAGCAGGATGAAGAGCGCCACCCCCGCCTGCACGAAGCGGTAGCCGGCCTGCTCCAGGCCCGGCAAGCCTCCTTGCGGCAGCAGGAAGTCCATGGCCATGCCGATGGCGATGCAGGCCGAGGCGGCCCAGGTGCCGTACCGGAGCAGCGCCGCGATGCCGCGGTCGCGCCGCGCCTGCCCGTCCGTTGCGGCCTTCATGCCGGGCCTCCCGGAAACGATACGCCCAGGGCGCTCAGGAACATCTGCACGGCCAGCAGCGCCAGGACGATCACGAAGAAAATGCGCAGCTTGTCCGCGGGCAGCCCCAGCAGCAGGCGGGCGCCGAGCAGCGCGCCGGCGACCGAGCCCAGCGCGACCGGACCGGCGATGCCGATGTCGATATCGCCCCGCACGAAGTACGCGCCCGCGCTGGCCGCGGCGGTCACGCCTATCATGAAGTTCGAAGTGGCCGAGGACACTTTGATGGGCAGCCGCAAGGCGGCGTCCATCGCCGGGATCTTGAGCACGCCCGAGCCGATGCCGAGCAGCGCCGAGATCAGGCCGGCGCCGTACATCAGCGACAGGCCCAGCGGCACGCGGCCGACCTGGTAGTGCACCTCGCGGCCCAGGGCGCGGTCGGGAAAGCTCGAATGCAGGCGCAACGCGGTGGCCCAGCTTGCCGCGTCCGGCCTGCCGTCGTCGGGCGCCTCGCGGCGGCGCGCCAGCATCTGCTGCGCGGACAGGGCCAGGATGGCAGCGAACAGGCCGTAGAGGAATTCGGTGGAAACGATGCCGATGAGAAATACGCCGGTCAGCGCGCCCAGCGTGGTGGCCGTCTCGAGCACGATGGCCAGCCGGACGTTGGTCAGCCGCCCCTTGAGGAACGGCCCCGCGCTGCCGCAGGAGCAAGCGATCACCGAGACAATGCTGGCGCCTATCGCCACATGGATGTCCACGCCGAACAGCAGCGTCAGGATAGGCACGATGAAGATGCCGCTGGCCATCCCCAGCACGCCGCCCAGCGCGCTGGCCCCGAAGGCCGCGGCGAACAGCCACAGGATCTGGGACGCGTCCATCATGCCCGGCGCGGGAGCCGCGACAGGCGGGTGGAAAACCGGATCAGGTCGCCGCGGTAGTAGAGTTTTTCATAATCGACGGGCCGCTGCCCCTCGGTATAGGACGTGCGCTCGATCAGGAATATGGGGCTTCCGGTTTCGACGCCCAGCGCCTGCGCCACGCGCTGGTCCGCCGTGACGGCCTCGAGCTGGTACTGCGCTTCGACCAGGGGGAGGTCGTAGCGCAGTTCAAGCAGGTCGAAAATCGGCTCCGCCTCCAGGTCGTTGCTGGCGACCTTTTCGCCGATGTCCAGCGGCAGGTAGGTTTCGTCGAACGACATGGGCACGCCGTCGGCCAGGCGCACGCGCTCGATGCGGTACACCTGCGTTCCCTGCGCGACGCCCAGTTGGCGCGCCACGGTTTCGGCGGCCGGCACCGGCCGCTTGTCCAGCAGCCGCGCGGTGGGATGGCGGCCCAGCGCCACCATGTCTTCGACGAAGCCGCTCAGCCCGGTCAGCGCCTGGGTCAGCTTGGGTTCCGCGACGAACGTGCCCTTGCCCCGCCGGATCTCGACCAGGCCGCGGGCCACCAGGTGTTCCACCGCCTTGCGCACCGTCGTGCGGCTGACGCCGAAGCGCTCCACCAGGCGGTCTTCGGGCGGAAGCTGGCTGCCGGGCGGCAGGCCGCCGCCCGCGATCTCGGCGGCCAGCGCGGTCTCGACCCGGGCATACAGAGGGGCGTATTCAGGTTCGTTCAGCATGGCTGGATCATAACATCATAACATCATGACATCATGATGTCGTGATGTCGGTAAGTCCGCGAAACCGGGGACGCCTCCTGCTAATCTAGGCGCCTGTTTCCGGCGATCCGCAAGCAGGAGACGAACCCATGACGCTCTATGAAAAACTGGCCGACGAAATCGAGGCCCTGATCCGCAAGAATGTGTACCAGGAGGGCGACAAGCTCCAATCGGTGCGGCAGGCCAGCCAGCAGCGCGGCATCAGCATCACGACCGTCATCCGCGCCTACCTGCTGCTCGAAAGCCGCGGCCTGGTCGCCAGCAAGCCGCAGTCGGGCTATTTCGTCAGGGCGCGGACCGGCGGCGGCGCGCCGCGGGCCGGCGAGCTCGGCCTGTCCCGGCCGGCCGCCATGTCTTCGCAGGTCGATGTCAGCCGCCTGGTGCTGTCCACGCTGCGCTCGATCTGCTCCGACGACGCCGTGCCGCTGGGCTCGCCCTATCCCGACCCCGGTCTCTTCCCCTTCCGCAAGCTCAACCGCTACGCCTACGCCGCGGGCCGGGACGAGACGCTGCTGGGCCTGAAAGACGCCCTGCCTCCCGGACACCCGAAGCTGCTGCGCCAGATCGCCCGCCGCTACCTGGAAAAAGGCATGCAGGTGGATCCGGACGAGATCATCATCACGGTCGGCGCTACCGAGGCCATGAACATCTGCCTGCAGGCCGTCGCCAGGCCGGGGGACGTGATCGCGGTCGAATCGCCTACGTTCTACGCCATGCTGCATGCCATCGAGCGCATGGGCATGAAGGCGATCGAGGTGCCCACCCATCCCGAATACGGCATCGACGTCGGCGCGCTGGCGGCCATCATGGCCTCGCAGCCTATTGCCGCCTGCATGGTCATGCCGAACTTCCAGAACCCGCTCGGGTTCCTGATGCCCGACGAGCGCAAGCGGGCGCTGGCCGAGCTCGCCGCGAAACACGACATTCCCATCATCGAGAACGGCGTCTACAACGAACTGCACTTCGGCAATGCGCATCCGAGCACCCTGAAGTCCTTTGACCGCAAGGGGCTGGTCCTGCACTGCTCATCGTTCTCGAAAAGCCTGACCTCCGCCTACCGCATCGGCTGGGCGCTGCCCGGCCGCTACCGCGCCCAAGTCGAAAAGCTGAAGTTCCTGAATACCCTGACCACGCCCTCGCTGCCGCAACTGGCCATCGCGGAATTCCTGGAGCGCGACGGCTACGACTATCACCTGCGGCGCATCCGCAAGGCATACGCGCAGCAGGCCAGGCTGATGAAAACCATGGTCGAGCGCTTCTTCCCGGCAGGCACCCGAACCTCGACCCCGGCGGGCGGCTATCTGCTGTGGGTGGAGCTGCCGCCCCGCGTCGATGCGATGCGGCTTTATAGGCTGGCGCTCGAACGCGGCATCACCATCGGCCCGGGGCAGATGTTCTCGGTGTCGGACAGCTATGGCAACTTCATCCGGCTCAACTACAGCACGCCGTGGTCGGCGGACATCGAACGCGCGGTGATCGATGTGGGCAAGATCGCCGCGGCCTGCGCCCGGCGGCCCCAGGGATCTAGGTAAGCTGGTAGGGATAGCGCGGCGCCACCTCGTCCGGGAGTTCCCGGCCGCACAGTTCCAGCACCGACCGCTCGATGCCGCGCGTCATGGAATCCAGCGCCAGCGCATTGGGCGCGAGCCCGAAGGGTTCGGCGACCTCATTGGCGATCGCCTCGAGCGCGATCAGCGTATAGGAAATGAATACGCACAGCAGCGGCGTGAAGATATCCGCCGAATCGACCAGGCCGAACGGCAGCATGATGCAGTACGTGTAGATAGTGCGGTGCAGGAGCACGCCGTAGGCGAACGGAATGGGCGTGGACGCGATGCGCTCGCAGCCCCCCACCACCTTGCCCAGCTCATTGAGCTGCGCGTCCAGCATCCACAGCGTCGTATCCGAGATCTGGCCGCGTTCGCGCATCCCGGCAAAGCCGTTGCGGATATCGTCGAGCAGCGCCACCGGACGGTAGCACTTTTCCTGCATGGCCTGCGCCGGCCCCGCCCCCAGCAGCCGCCGGAAATCCGGCCCGGGATCGCTGCCGCGCAACTGGTGCTTCAGGGCGTAGATACAGGCGATGAGCGCCTGGACGAAGCGCGTGCGGTCCGCGCCGCTGGGCAGGTAGCGCAAGGTCTGCGACATCAGCGTGCGCGCGGCGATCAGCAAGTTGCCCCACAGGTGCCGCGCTTCGTTGAAGCGCTCGTAGCTGGCGTTATTGCGGAACGCCAGGAAGATCGCCAGCGTCAACCCGAACAGCGTCAGCAGCGTGGTGTTCAGCGGGATCTTCTCGCCCAGTATCCGGCCGTGCGTCACCACCGCCAGGCTGCTGACGGCGGCCATGAAGAGCAGTTGCGGGATGATGGACTGCAGCACCGACCCCTTCCAGATGAACAGCAGCCGGAACCAGCTTTTCCCGGGCCTGACTATCATGCCGCCACCCGCTCCGGCTGGTCCTCGCGGGACCGCAGGACCCGCACCGGAATGGACTTGTACGACGGCGTGCCGCTGTCTTCATCGATATAGTCCAGGGGCGCCAGCACGTTGGCTTCCGGATAGTAGGCGGCCGCGGAGCCGCGCGCGATGTCGTATTCGATGACGGTGATGCCCGGCAGGCGCAGCGTCCGGTCCGCCGAGATCGTTTCGATGTCGACCAGGTCGCCGTGCTCCAGGCCGCGGGCGGCAAGATCCTCCGCGTTCATGAACAGGATGTCGCGCCGGCCGAACACGCCGCGGTAGCGGTCGTCGAGCGCATAGATGGTGGTGTTGTACTGGTCGTGGCTGCGGATGGTGATCAGGCGCAGGACGTCGTCGTCCCAGGCCTCGTAGCTCTCCCGCAGGCCGTGGAAGACCGAGAAGACGGCCTTGCCCGAAGGCGTCTCCCACTTGCGCTCCGTGGGAGGCAGCGGCAGGCGGAAGCCGCCCGGGATCCTGATGCGGGCGTTGTAGCGGTCGAATCCCGGCACCGTGCGTTCGATCAGGTCGCGGATCCTGTCGTAGTCGGCCGCCAGTTCCAGCCAGTCCACCTTGCTTTCCGGCAGCGTCGCGCTGGCCATGCCCGCCACGATGGCGGGCTCGGAGCGCAGGTGCGCGGAGGCCGGCTTGAGCTTGCCCGCCGACGCGTGCACCATGGACATCGAATCCTCGACCGTGATGGACTGCACGCCGCTCTCCTGCATGTCCAGCTCCGTCCTGCCCAGGCAGGGAAGCAGGAACGTTTCCTTGGCCACCAGCAGGTGCGAGCGGTTGAGCTTGGTGCCCACGTGCACGCTCAGGTCCAGCATGCCCATGGCGGGAAAGCTGAGCTCCGGGTCGGGCAGCGCGACCGCGAAATTCCCGCCCAGGCAGATCAGCGCCTTCGCGGTGCCGTCTATCATCGCCTGCATCGCCTTGACGGCATCGTGTCCATGCGCATGCGGCGGCCGGAAGCCGAAGACTTCCTCGATGCGCGACAGGAACGCCGTGGACGGCTTCTCGGTGATGCCCACCGTGCGGTTGCCCTGCACATTGGAATGGCCGCGCAAGGGGCAGATGCCCGCGCCGGGCTTGCCGAAGTTCCCCCGCATGAGCAGCAGGTCCGCGATCAGGCGGACGTTGGCCGTGCCCGTGTTGTGCTGCGTGATGCCCATGCCGTAGGTGACGATGGTGGCGTTCGACCTGGCATAGGCCTGCGCGACGCCTTCCAGGTCGGCCCGCGTCAACCCGCTTTCCTTTTCGATGTCCGGCCAGGCCGTCGCCCGCAGGTCCGCCGCCAGGGCGTCGAACCCCTCGGTATGCGCCTCGATGAAGCCGCGGTCGAGCACGCCGCCGCGCCCGGCCTCCATTTCCAGCAGCGCCTTCATGATGCCCTTGAGCGCAGCCGCGTCGCCGCCCGCCTTGACCTGGAGATAGGACGATGCGATCGGGGTGGAGCCGTAGGTCGCCATTTCCACCAGGCTCTGCGGATCGGCAAAACGCTCCAGCGCGCGTTCGCGCAGCGGATTGAACACGATGATGGGAACCTTGCGCCGCGCCGCCTCGTGCAGCGTGCCCATCATCCGGGGGTGGTTGGTCCCGGGATTGTGGCCGATGGAAATGATGAGCTCGGTCGCCTCGAAATCCGCCAGCGACACGGTGCCCTTGCCGATCCCGATGGAGCGCGGCAGGCCCACGCTGGTGGGTTCGTGGCACATGTTCGAACAGTCCGGAAAATTGTTCGTGCCGTATTCCCGGGCGTACAACTGGAACAGGTAGGCGGCCTCGTTCGATGCGCGGCCCGAGGTATAGAACTCGACCTGGTCCGGCGAGGGCAGTCCGCGCAACACCTCGCCGATGCGTTCGAAGGCGTCATCCCACGAGACCGCGCGGAACGTATCGGTGGCGCGGTCGTAGGCCATGGGATGGGTCAGCCGCCCCATGCCCTCCAGCTCGAAATCGGAAAGGCGCAACAGCGACGATACGGTGTTCTTTTCGAAGAACTCCGGCGTGACGCGCTTGGTCGTCGCCTCCCAGGTGACGGCCTTGGCGCCGTTTTCGCAGAACTGGAAAGTGGACCGGTGCTCCTTGTCCGGCCAGGCGCAGCCGGGGCAGTCGAAGCCGGTGGGCTGGTTGGTCCGCATCAGGGTGATGGGCGCCTCGATGCGGTCCATCTGCTGCCGCACCGCCTGCGCGGTCGCCTTGAGCGCGCCCCAGCCGCCCGCGGGGCCGTTGTACGGCCTGATGCCCGGTACGTCGCGTCGCTTGCTCATGTAGAACTCCTTGATCGATCCCCAGGAAGGGAAACGCGCCGGCTCGAGGGCCGGCGCGGGTCAGGAGTCCAATATAGAGAAGCCACCGCCGCGCGAAGAGTACAGTTCGGGCGGCGACGAAAGAGTACAGTTTGCCGGACCTACTCCGCGTAGCCGGGGTTGCGACGATCCAGCCGGCGCAGCAGCCCCGGCCAGGCCAGGGCAGCCTTGTGCGCGCGGTCGGCCGGCGATTCCACGCCGGCGCGCTCCAGCACCTCGGGCGGAATGAAGGTCAGTTCCCCGCCCGCCTGGGCCCGCACCTGCACCATGCAGGCGGCCTCCAGCCGGTGCATGGCCTGGAACGCCTCGGCCATGCTCCGGCCCACGGTCAGCAGGCCGTGGTTGCGCAGGATGAGGTAGTTGTTCGCGCCCAGGTCGCGGACCAGGCGCGGCTGTTCCTCGGGATTGAGCGCCAGGCCCTCGTAGTCGTGATAGCCGAGCGAACGCAACGCGATGAAAGCGAACTGCGACAGCGGCAGCAGCCCCTGCTTCTGCGCCGACACCGCCACGCCGTTGATCGAGTGCGTATGCAGCACGCACATGGCGTCCTTGCGGGCCGCGTGGATACAGCTATGGATGGTGAATCCCGCGGGATTGATGTCGTACTCGGACTCCATGACCTTGCGGCCGTCCAGGTCGATCTTGACCAGGCTGGAGGCCGTGATCTCGTCGAACATCATGCCGTAGGGGTTGATCAGGAAGTGCTCCGTCCCGGGCACCTTGGCCGTGATGTGCGTGAAGATCAGGTCGTCCCAGCCGAACAGCGCCACCAATCGGTACAGTGCGGCCAGATCCCTGCGCACCTGCCATTCCGTCTCGCCGACGCGTTCGCGCACGCTGCCCGCCTTGCCTACCGTGTCCATGCCGTCTCCTTGTATGTGGAATCCGCCCGCGGCGGCTGCGCCGGGGCCTCGGCAAGCACTTTATTCGATTTATTGCGGTTCGATCTTCGCGTCGATCGCGCGCTGTGTCCAGACCTGGCGCTGCGATTGTGCGAAGGCCTGGTGTTCGGCGACGGTATTGGGCGACACCTGCATGCCCAGCGATTCGAAGCGCTGGAGGACGTCGGGCTCGCGCAGGATGGCGGCGACTTCCTGGTTCAGCTTCTGCACCACGGCGTCGGGCGTCTTGGCCGGCGCGGCCACGCCCACCCAGACGACCAGGTCGAAATTCTTGTAGCCCAGCTCGGCCAGCGTCGGCACCTTCGGGAACTCCTTGGCGCGCTCGTGGCCGGTGTAGGCCAGCCCGCGCAGCTTTCCGGCCTGCATGAAGGAGGTCACGACGGACAGGTCCGCGAACAGGTAGTCGACATGGCCGCCCAGCAGGTCGGTCACGGCGGGCGGCTGGCTCTTGTACGGCACGCCGTTGGCGGCCGCGCCCGCCACGGTGTTGAACGTGGCGCCGGCGATCTGGCTGGTGGGCGAGCCGTAGGCATAATTCAGCGGCTTGGCCTGCGTGGCCTGGACCAGTTCCTGCAGCGACTGGTACGGCGCGTCGTCGCGCACCACCAGCATCATCGGGATGGTGGCGATGCGGATGACGTGGATAAAGTCGCCGGTGGGATCGAACGGCAGCTTGCGGAACAGGGCCGGAGTCGCGGAGTGCGTCGAGCTGCTGGTGAGGATCAGCGTGTAGCCGTCGGGCTGGGCTCGCGCGGTGAACGACGAGCCGATGGTACCCGACGCGCCGGGCTTGTTCTCGATCACGACGGGAACGTTCAGGCGCGGGCCGAGCTTCTCGGCGATGATGCGCGCGCTGGTGTCGGTCGCGCTGCCGGGCGAGAACGGCACGACGATGGTGATGGGCTTGTCGGGATAGGCCGTCTGGGCCTGCGCGGCGGCGCCGGACAATGCGCCCGCGAGCGCGGTCAAAACGGTGAGGCTGCCGGCGGCCAGCAGGCGGCGGCGCGCGCCGAACGGTTGGGTCATGCTTGTCTCCTGTCAGGGGCCGCGGGTCGGCCTCTTCGTTCAAGCCATATGATGCTTGCAGCCCGCTTATCCCAACAAGGGACTAATTTTCATAGTCTTATTCCAGACTGGGATTAATCACCTTCCGCCTGCCGCAGGCGCAGGTAGTCCTCGGTGTCCTGCAGAAAGGCCGACGCCGCCAGCGACAGGCGCGCGTTGCGGCGCTGGATCAGCCAGAGCTCGTGCCCGTGCCGGCGGGCGCCGTCGATGGCCAGGATGCGCAGGCCGAGCTGCCGCGCCAGCTCGCAGGCATAGCCGGGCACCACGGTAATGCCCAGCCCCGCGCCCACGAGCTTCAGCGCCGAGGTCAGCATGCCCGCCTCGATGCGGTAGCGGAACTCCAGGTTCAGCTCGGCCGCGACGCGGTCCAGGCTGCGGCGCACGCTGTACACATTGCGCAGCATGATGTGGTCGTGGGCCGCCACGTCCGCCCACGACACCGAGCGCTTGCGGGTCAGCGCGTGCCGCGGCGCGCACACGGCGTACATGGTGTCGCGGTAGATGACGCGCGTGGCCAGTTCGTCCGACGGGGTTTCGACCGAGACGATGCCGAAGTCGGCGCGGCCGTTGCGCACGTGCTCGAAGGTGTCGTCGGTCGACAGCTCGAACAGGTCCAGCTTCACGCTGGGATGCGCGCGGTGGTAGTCCGCCACCACGTCGCCCAGCAGGCCGACCATCATGAGCGGCGAAGTGGCCACGCCCACGGTGCCGCGCTCCAGGGTGCGCAGGCCCGACATGCTGCGCTCGGCAGCGCGCACGGTGCCGAGGATCTCCTGCGCGTAGGCGTAGAAATCGGCGGCCCCGTCGCACGGCGTGACGCTGCGCGTGGAGCGCTCGAACAGCGGCTGGCCGACCTCGGCCTCGAGTTCGGCGCAGAGCTTGCTGACGGCCGATTGGGTCACGAAGGCCGCGCGCGCGGCCGCCGTGAAACTGCGCAGTTCGTACAGCGCGCAGAAAACGCGCAATTGCTTGAGAGTGATGTTCATGGTCGAAGTCGCCGCCTGGCGCTCCCCGGCCATGCCGGCCTCAGCGCCCAAGCGGGAGCATATCGCGATCGGCGTCCTGGCGCGGCGCGGGCCGGCCTATCGCTCCCGGCGTGCGCGAGAAACGCACCGGGATGCCGGCGGCCATCAAAGGCCCCTCGGTGGGGTGTTCCATCCGCTGGAAGAAGCCGGTCGCCTTCAGGTGGGGATCCTCGAACAGCGCTTCCGGCGTGTTCACCGGCGAATGCGGGATGTCCGCGTCCGCCAGCAGCGCCAGCCAATCCTGCGTGCCGCGCAGCGCGACGATGTCCGCCAGGTCCTGGTAGAGCTCGTCGAAATGCCGCGCGCGCGCCGCCGCGTCGACGTAGCGGGCGTCCGCCGCCAGGTCGGGGCGTTCGGCCAGCGCGAAGAAGCGCCGCCATTGCGCATCCGTATACGGCAGCAGGGCCAGGTAGCCGTCGCGCGTGCGGTACGGGCGCCGCTGCGGCGACAGCACCCGGCTGTAGCCCATGGGCCCCAGCGGCGGAACGAAGCTGTGGCCGCTCATGTGCTCGACCAGCGTGAACGAGACCAGCGTTTCGAACATGGGGACCTCGATGGCCTGGCCCTGCCCCGAGCGCTCGCGCTCGTACAGCGCCATGGGAATCGCATAGGCCAGCGTCAGGCCCGCCACCTTGTCCGCGAGAATGGTGTTCACATAGGCGGGCGCTCCGCTGTTGCGGCCCTGCAGGTCGGCCAGTCCGCTCATCGCCTGGATGATGTCGTCGAACGCCGGGCGCGCCGCGTAAGGGCCGTCCTGGCCGAAGCCCACCGCCGAGCAGTGGATGAGGCGGGCGTTGCGCGCGCACAGCGTGGCCGCGTCCAGGCCCAGCCTGGCCAGCGCCGCGGGACGCACGTTGGAAACGAAGACGTCCGCGCCGTCGATCAGCGCCAGCAGGCTTTCGCGGTCGGCCGGCGTCTTGGCGTCCAGCGTCACGCTGTACTTGTTGCGGTTGAGATTGAGGTAGGCGGGCCCCATGCCCGCATGCGCCGCGGGCGCCGAGGTGCGGAACACGTCGCCTTCGGGCGCTTCCACCTTGATGACCTCGGCCCCCATGTCGGCCAGGATCTGCGTGGCGTAGGGCCCCATGGCCACCGCGGTCATGTCGATGACGCGCACGCCCGCGAGCGGGCCGGCCATTATTTGGCCTCCTGGTGCTTTTTGCGGTTGACGAAGGGCGCCATGTAGCGGCGCGGCTCGTCGGTGGTGAAGGCCTCGCCGAAGGCGGCCACGCTGCGGTCCAGCCCGGCCTCCACCGAGGACTCGCTCCAGTAGCGCAGCAGGGCCTTCTGCGAGCGCACCGCCAGCGGGCCGCTTTCGGCGATGGGAGCCACCGTGCGTTCGACCAGCGCATCGAGCCCGCCGGCCTCGCAGACGAATTCCAGGAAACCCCATTGCGAAGCCTGCGCGGCATCCACGGTTTCACCGGTCAGCAACAGCCAGTTGGCGGGGCCCGGCCCGATGATGGCCGGCAGCAGCACGGCATGGATCACCGACGGAATGCCCACGCGCACTTCGGGCATGCCGAAGACCGCGTCCGACGATCCCAGGCGGACGTCGCAGGCGGCGGCCAGTTCCATGCCGGCGCCCAGGCAGAAGCCCGGAATGCGGGCGACGGTCGGAACCGGGATCGCGGCCACCGCGTCGCAGAGGTCGCGCAGCCGCGTGATGAATTCGCGCGCGCCCTGCGGGTCCAACTCGGCCATTTCATAGATATTGGCGCCGCCCACGAAAGCCCTGTCGCCGGCGCCGCGGATCACGACCGCGCGGGCGTCGTCCTGGGCGGCGATCCAGCGGGCGGCCTCGGTCAGGCTGAGGGTGACCGGCGAAGCCAGGATGTTCAGGCTCTTGGCGTCATGGATCTGCAGCGTGTACACGCCCCGTTCGTCGCGGGTCACGAGGGCGTGGGCAAAGGTAGGAATAGGGGCGGTCATGGAAGCTCCAGCTAGGGTGATGCCACCGATGCTACGGGCCCGGTTTGATCACAACAAACGAGTAATTTTCATAGAATAAGTCCATAAAGGAATAAATAATGGAAATGGCCGAAGCTTGGGTACGATAGCCGCCTGTTGCGGGAGTCGTACCATGGGCGCCATCAATTCGTCTGGATCTTCGCGCTGCTGATGATCTCCGTCCAACGCGCCGTCTCTTCCTTGGACAGCTTCGCCAGGTCGGCGCTGCCGCCGGGAAACGGCACCGCGCCCTGGTCGGCCAGTTGCGCGGTCATCGATTCGTCCCGGGCGATTCCGACGACCGTGTCCTGCAGCTTGCGGACCACGTCCGCGGGCGTGCCGGCGGGCGCCATGACCCCGTACCAGGACTCGACCACGGCGTCCTTGACGCCCGCTTCCGCCAGCGTCGGGACGTCGGGGATGGCGGAGCTGCGCTGCTCGCTGGCCACCGCCAGCACGCGGACCTGGCCCGTCCTGGCGTAGGCCAGCACATTGGGCAGGTTGGCGAACAGCACCTGGACCTGTCCCGACAGCAGATCGGCCGTCGCCGGCCCCGCGCCCCGGTAGGGCACGTGCTCGAACCGGGCGCCCGAGCGGAACATGAACAGCTCGCCGGTCAGGTGGTTGACGGAGCCGATGCCCGCCGACGCCATGTTCAGCTTGCCGGGATTTTCCTTGGCGTAGGCCACCAGTTCCGCGACGGTCTTGGCGGGCGTGTTGGCGGAAACGGCCAGCACGTTCGGCACGGTGGAAAACAGCGCGACCGGCGCGAAGTCCTTGATCGCGTCGTAGGGCGGATTCTTGGTCAGCAAGGGCTGGATGGACTGCTGTCCCATGGTCGCCAGCAGCAGCGTGTAGCCGTCCGCGGGCGCCTTGGCCACGAAGTTGGCGCCGATGCTGCCTCCGCCGCCAGGCTTGTTCTCGACGATGACGGGCTGGCCCAGCGCCTCGGACATGTGGTTGGCAAGCAGCCGCCCCATCAGGTTCACGGTTCCTCCAGGCGCGAACGGCACGACCAGCGTGACGGGCTTGGTGGGGTAGGTCTGGGCTTGGGCGCTCAGGCAGATCCCTGCTGCGGCCGCGAGCCCGGCGAATAGTTTCAGCATCATCGAATTCCCCTTGTCGGTTTTGGTCAGGCGCCCTGGAAGGCGGGCGTCCCGGTTTCGGATGAAATCAGCGCGCCGATGCGCTGTTGCAGCAATGCCTGGGCCTCGCGGGCGCGTGACGCGGCGGCCTCGATCACCGAGCGCTTCCCTTGCAGCGCGGTCCGCTGTTCGCCGATGCGCGCGCGCACCAGCGAGGGCGCCGGTCCGCCCAGCGAGCGGCGCGCGGCGACGTTGCGCGCCGGATCCAGGCAGGCCTCGATCTGCTGCGGCGCAAGCCGGATCTCCCGTCCCAGTTCCTGGAGCGCCGCCTCGCCTATCATGGCCGGAGTGATCTCCCGGGCCGGCTTTCCGGCATCGAGCGCAGTCCGGACGACCGCGCCGATGATGTGGTGCGCGTCCCGGAACGAGACGCCGGCCTCGCGGACCAGCAGGTCCGCAAGGTCCGTGACGGTCGAGAAATCCTCGGCCGCGCGCGACGCCATGCGCGCCGGGGCGGGCTCGACCTTTTCCACCAGCAGCTTCATCAGTTCCAGCGACTTCAGCGCCTCTTCGCATGCCTCCCAGCAGGTCCGCGTGCTTTCGCGGCTGCTGTCGCCCGAATGCGTGAAATGCGTGGACTTCACCGTGGCCAGGGCCGCGGACGCCAGGCCGATCAAATGGCCGGTCTTGCCGCGCAGGTACTCCAGCACCGCCGGGTTCTTCTTCTGCGGCATGATGCTGGAGGTGCTGGCAATGCTGTCCGGAAAGGACAGGTAGCCGAACTCCGGCGTGGACCAGATATAGAAGTCCTGCACCATGCGGCTGCAGGTGATCATCATGATGGACAGCGCGGCGCTGAGTTCCAGCGCGAAGTCCCGCGACGCGACGCCGTCCAGCGCGTTCGCCGTCGGCCGGCTGAAACCCAGCATCGCGCTGGTCGCGGCGCGGTCGATGGGAAACGAGGTGCCCGCCAGCGCGCAAGCGCCCAGGGGGGAGGCGTCCGCCGTGCCCAGCGCGTGCAGGATCCGGTCGATGTCCCGGGACCACGCGTCCGCCAGCGCCGACAGGTAATAGCCATAGGTAATGGGCTGCGCAGCCTGCATGTGCGTATAGCCGGGCATCACGCAGTCCGCGTACCTGTCCGCCTGCGCCAGCGCCGCTTCCGCCACGCCGATCAGGGCCCCGCCGATCCGCAACCCGAAATCGCGGGCGCGGAGCCGGTCGATGGTGGCGCCCATATCGTTGCGGCTGCGCGCGGTGTGCAGGCGGCCGCCCAGTTCCTGCCCCACCAGCTTGATGAGATGCGCCTCGTAATTGAAATAGGCCTCCTCGCGCGCGGGATCGAGCTCCACGGCATCGGGGCCGTCCGCCTGCATCCTCAGCAGGGCGGCGGCAAGGCGGGCCGACGCGTCGCGGTCGAGAATGCCCTGCTCGTGCAGCATGGACAGATGCGCCAGGTTGATCTGGTTCAGCATCTCGAAATTGGCGTGGAACTCCCGGTTCAGGCGCGGAAGAAATAGGTACTGGATCACCTCGGGAGCAAGGGCTTGCTTCAGGCGGCTGCTGACTTTGGATTCCATGGCGGTCTGCGGTAACGGGGAAAGCCACAGTCTCCGCCCGCGCCAATTCATACGTCAAATAAGATATTTACGGCTATTCATACAAAAATGATATGCTTTACCGCACACTCCCATCAGGACCCTGCATGAACTTCAAGCAAGTCGAGGCGTTCCGCGCCGTGATGATGACGCGGTCCATGACCACGGCGGCCGGGCTGCTCCATACCTCGCAGCCGAACGTCAGCCGCTGGATCGCGCTGCTGGAGAAAACGCTGGGTTTCGTGCTGTTCCAGCGCGTGGGCACCCGGCTGCTGCCCACGCCCGAGGCCGAGGCCTTCTATGCCGACGTGGAACGGGCCTTCATCGGCCTGGAGTCGCTGAACGACAGCGCCAGCTCGATCCGCCGCCGAGGAACCGGCATGCTCAGGATCGGAGCCGTGGGCTCCATCACGCAATGCGTGCTGCCGGACGCCATCCGCCTGTTCCGGCAACAGGTCTCGGACATCCCCGTGGTGGTCCACACCGGCGGCTCCGACGTGGTGGCCAAGTGGATGGCCACCGGCTTCTGCGACATCGGCTTCTGCTCGATCCAGACCGACGTGCCCGGCCTGCGCTACCAGCGGATCAACACCGCCTACGGCACCGGGATCGTGCCGGCCTCGCACCGGCTGGCCGCCAAGAAGGCGCTCAAGCCCGCCGATTTCAATGACGAGAACTTCATCTCGCTGCCGGCCGGCAGCTTCAACCGGGCGGCGATCGACCGCCACTTCCCGGACGACGGCCGTATCGTCTCGATCGAAACGCCCTACGCCACGACCATCTGCACCATGGTCGGCAAAGGGCTGGGCGTGTCCATCGTCAACCCCGTGGTGTCGCGGGCGCTGCGCCTGTCCGATGTGCACGAGGTCCCGTTCTCGGGCAAGATCGATTTCCACAGTTACGCCGTCACCTCGGACCACTTTCCGGTCGGCGCCCTGGCCACGCGCATGGCGCAATGCGTGCAGGAAATCTTTGCCGCCCTGGACACGGCTCCGCCTGCGAAGCGCCGCGCATGAACCCCGATCCCCACGCCTGCCGCAAGCCCGATAGCTTGACGGCCTATTACTGGAGCGGCGACGCCATCCGCAGCCGCAGCGTGAGCGGCACGGTGCCGGCCGGCATCCTGGACCTGCCCGAGCCGCCCGCGCGCGTGCTCGCGGACTGGGAACGCGAGATCGGGTCGCGGCTGTGCCTGGAGCCGGGCGACGTCGAACCGATGCCCCTGGCCCGCACGCAGGCGCGCTGGCCGGCCTACGGCCTCTGCCTGCAGGCGATGCGCGAGTGGACGCGCGCGCTGGGACTGGACGACGCGGTGCTGGCCGACGCCGACATCGCGCTCATGGCCTGCCGCGGCGCCCGCTACCATCATGACGCCGCGCAATACGGCGGCGCCGCCTTCTGCAATCTATTCCTGAGCGCGGACAAAGGGCTGGACGTGCACTTCCCCGGCACCGGCCGGCGCATCCCGCTGACGCGCGGCACCGCCATGATCTTCGACACCGGCCAGCCCCATGGCGTCGTGCTTCGCGGCCGCGACGGTTTCCGCGAAGCCGACTTCGCCGCCGGCCAGGACCTCTCCCAGCTTTTCCTGAGCTGGGAGCTGCCCATCGAAGCGGCCAGCGTCGCGCGGACGCTAGACATCGCTTTCGACGTGGACGCCGCGACCGCGCGCAGGCTCGATGAAGAACAGCTCCGCGTGAACGGATCGCGGCTGGCCCTGGACCCGGAATCGGGACGGTGGCGGCGCGCCTAGAACATGCCGTTCTGGTTGGCGGCCGTTTCGGGGATGGTCTGGTTGACGTCCCAATGCTCGACGATCTTCCCGTCCTGCACCCGGAAGATGTCGACCCCGGCCCGGCCGCGGTCGTCGGCATTGCGCTGATGATGGACGTGCAGATAGACCAGGTCGCCGTCGGTTGCGCTGCGGACGATGGTGGCCTTGGACGCGGGGTTCTCGGCGAAGGTCTTCTTGAAGAAAGAGACGAAGGGAGACTTGCCGTCGGCCACGAAGGGATTGTGCTGGACGTAGTCCTCCGCCACGACTTCGGCAGCCTGGTCCACTTCATGCCGGTTGAAGAATCGGTCGTAGAAATCGATCACCAGGCTGCGGTTCCGCTCTTCCTGGGCGATGTTGCGCGCCGGCGGGTCGGCGGCCCAGGCCTGGACCGCGGCCGTGGCAAGCACAATGGAAAACGCGATCTGTCGCGTGGCTGATCGGATGATGGTCATGGGCGCGAGCCTCCTGGTCTGGATATATCGGGGGATCCACGATGGCCCCCGCAGACAGACCGCCCGTCCGGCAATACGATCCATCTTTTTTTCCAATTCCGGGTATATGGAAAATCCGATGGATGCGCCCGGCCCGCGGCTCACGCCCCCGGCAGGGCCGCTCCCATGGCGGCGAACAGGCCGCCGCAGACCTTGTTGAAGCGCCTGCCGGCGCGTTCCAGCCAGGGGCGCACGCGATGCGCCAGGCGCGCCAGCACGTACTCCACCACGAATTCGACGGCCACGAACGTGGCGGCCATGATCGCGAATTGCATGGACAGGCTGCGCGCCGGGTCGATGAACTGCGGCAGGAAGGCGCCGTAGAACAACAGTGCCTTGGGATTGGAAATGGCCGACAGCAGGCCCTGGCCGAACATGCGCATGCCGCGCGCTCGCGGCATGTCCGGCGCCGGCTGCAATTGCACGCCGGGAGAACGCCAAAGCTGGATGCCGAGCCAGACCAGATAAGCGCCGCCCGCCCATTTCAGCACCGTCAACGCCGGGCCCCAGGCCTTGAGCAAGGCGCTGATGCCCAGCATCGACAAGGCGATCAACGCGACGAAACCGACAGCGCCGCCGGCGATGGTGCACAGCGCCTTGCGATGCCCATGCAATGCGCCGTGGGTGAGCGCGAGCAGCGTGTTGGGCCCTGGAGTCACCGACAGGCCGACGACCGCGACCAGATAGATCAGCCAGCTATGGAGCGCCATGGCGAAATGCCGAAGAAGTGGGAAAGCGGCCAGTCTAGCGCCCGGCGCCGAGCGGGGGCAAATCGGCCGGATACAAGAAATGCGCAACAGAACGTTAACGCCGTCGAAAAGCCATTGCCGGGCCGCGGCAGACCTTCTATAACTTCATCACATCAAGGCAACTTGCTTTGCCTGATTGCCGTCTTGCAGCAATCCAACCAGAAGCGCGGCGCAACGCCCGCCACGCGCCGGCAGCCTCCCATGCCGCCGCCGCCCCGCCCCCTGTTCGGGGCATTCTCGATCGGCAACCTCGGCCGCCGGATCTAGCTGCCATCCTTATCCGCTGCTCCGGCCCGCCGAAACTCGTAAGGATTGACCATGAGACCCGCAATCCAGCAGAGCATCCGCGCGTTCGGCCCAGCCGGCTATGACATGGCCCAGCGCAATGCTTTCGTCGCCGTCATGGCGCAAAAACTGATCCGGCGTCCAGCCGCCGACGACACCTCGGCGGGCGAGGCCGAGATCGATAAAACGCGCGCCGCCGGCCCGGACCAGGCCGCAGCGCAAACGCCCCCCGCCGGCACCGAGGCCATCCTCGAACAAGGCAGCCATCGCTGAAACCATGGGCCCGACGGCCGCCCGCTGCTATGCTGCAGGCAACGCAACCATCGGACGGCCCGCCCATGTTTTCGCACATCTCCGTCGGCATTACGGACTTCGACCGCGCGCTGCGCTTCTACCGCCGCCTGTTCGCAATTCTGCAGATAGAAGAACGGTTCTGCGAACCCGACATACCGTGGGCAGGCTGGCACTCGGCGGGCGGAACCCGCCCGCTCTTCGTGATCGGCCGGCCCTACGACGGCCAGCCTCATGAGGTAGGCAACGGCCAGATGACGGCGTTCATGGCGGCAACCCGCAAGCAAGTGCGCGAGGCCCATCGCAGCGCGCTCGACGCCGGCGGAAGCTGCGAAGGCGAACCCGGGCTGCGACCGCATTACCACCCGCACTATTACGGCACGTACTTCCGCGATCCCGACGGCAACAAACTTTGCGTGGTGTGCCACCAGCCGGAATGACGGCTGGCGGTCTTTCATCGGCGCACCGCTAGTCTCGCAGGCGGGAACAGAGGCATGTCGACATTCGAGCATGAGAACAACTTGGGCGTGCTCTGACCTACAATGCGTGGGCGCACGAATTTCCGATGCCCACTGCCCGCCAAGATGCCCCTGCTGCCGCAAACCCCCAATCTTCTGAAAACCCTGCCCCTGCAAATTGCAGACCTGGTCGCCGAACAGATAGCCGACGGCCAGTGGGAACCGGGCGACCGATTGCGCGAAACGGAGCTCGCCTCGACCTACGGCGTCAGCCGGGCCACCGTGCGCGAGGCCTTGCGCCTGCTGGAGATCCGCGGCCTGGCCACCATACGCCCCCAGCGCGGCGCCTGCGTCACGCAATTGTCCGCCAAGGAAATCCTGGATCTGTACGCGGTGCGTGCCGCCATGGTGTCCACCGCCTCACGGCTGGCGGCCGAGCGCTGCACCCCCGCGCAGGCCGGCATCCTGAAAGAACGCCTGCGGCTGCTGGCCGACAATATCGGCGATCCGGCCGAGTACACGCGGCACAGCCGCGAACTGGTCGAATACATCGCCAGCCTGGCCGACAACGCCATCCTCGCCAGTTATGCGAACGATATCGCCAAGCAGATCGGCCGCTACGTCCGCATCAGCCTGGCCACCCTCGAACGCCGCGAACGGTCTCTGCGCACCTGGGAAGAAACGATCCAGGCCATCACCGCGCACGAACCGGAACGCGCCGCCGCCTGCCATTACCGGCTGGCGGTGCAGAATCGCGACGCCGTCCTGGAAGAGCTTTCCCGCACAGCCCAGGCCTGATCCCTATTGCGCCGGGACGATTCCTCCATTAAAGTAAAAATGTCGACATTTAGAATGACGAACACAAAAGGGGACAACCATGCTCTCATTCCACCGCGGCCTGAAAGCGGCCATCGCCGCCGCGCTTTTCCTCGCAAGCTCATCGCAAGCCCTGGCCGCGCCGGCCCCGGTCAAGTTCGATGCGCCCTTGCGCATCATCGTGCCGTTCAGCCCCGGCGCGCTCATCGACATCATTGCCCGCATCTATGCAGAAAAGCTGGGCCCGCTGCTGGGCCAGCCCGTCGTCGTCGAGAACAAGCCTGGCGCGGGCGGACTGGTCGGCGCCCAGCGCACGCTCGGCGAGCCGGCCGACAAGAACACAATGCTGTTCGTGTCCTCGTCGTACGTGGTCATCCCTGCCGTCAACGACAAGATGCCGTACGACACGCTCAAGGATTTCTCCGGCATCGCGGCGATCGCATCCTCGCCCACGCTGGTCGTGCTCAACCGCAAGAGTCCCTACGACCGGCTGCAGGATTTCGTCGACGCGGCGCGGCGCGCCGATGCGCGCTTCACCTACGGCTCCGCCGGCGTGAACTCGGCCACCGATCTGGTCGGCCGCTACTTCAACCAGGAGGCGGGCGTCCATCTGGAGCACATCCCCTACAAGGGCGTGCAGGAAGGCGTGGCCGAAGTGGCGGCCGGGCGTGTCGATGTGTCCTTTCCCCCGATTGCGCTGGCCCTCCCGTTCATCCAGTCCGGGCAATTGAAGGCGCTTGCCGTCACCAGCCCCAAGCGCTCCACGCTCCTGCCCGATACGCCGACCGTCGCGGAAATCGGCCTGGGCGACTTCGACTACAGCATCTGGTACGGCGTGGTGATGAATGCCAAGACCGCTCCGGCCGTGAAACAGGCGCTGGCCGATGCCATCGCCCAGGTCAGCCGCGACCCGGCCGTCCAGGAACAACTGACGCGCCAGGGCCTGGTCCCCGACAACCGGCAACTCCAGGCCTTCGACGAGTACATCGCGCGCGAGATGGACAAGTTCAACAAGATCCTGAAAGCCAACCAATAACCGCAACGAATCGAAGGAGAAACAAATGAAGAACATGACGGGCGGCCAGGCGGTTGTCGCGGCGCTCGGCGCCCAAGGCACGGACCACGTCTTCGGCCTGATCGGATCCGCCGGCATGGAAATATTCGATGCCCTGTACGACGCGCGGGACATCCGCTTCATCGGCGTGCGCGATGAACGCACGGGCGTGCATATGGCAGACGGCTATGCCCGTGCCTCGGGCCAGGCCGGCGTGTTCCTCGCCGGACAGAACGGGCCCGGCGCGACCAACCTGGTGACCGGGCTGGCGCAGGCGCACGCCGCATACTCGCCGGTGGTGGCGCTGGGGGGCTCGCTTTCCTCCGCCCACATCTACCGCGACGCCTTCCAGGAAGTGGACCAGCAAGCGCTATTCAAGCCGATCACCAAGAAGACCTATACGCTGACGCAGACGGCGCGCATTCCGGAGATGGTGGGGGAAGCGTTCAGGACCGCGCTGTCGCCGCGGCGCGGGCCGGTCATGCTCAATCTGCCCCGCGACCTGCTGGCGGATTCGCTCGACGCCTCCGCCTACGGCGCGTTCGAGCGCGCCCAGGTCTTCGACGCCGTGACGGCGCCGCGGGCGCTGCTGGAACAGGCGGCCCATATGCTGGCGCAGGCGGAAAGGCCGCTGATCGTGGCCGGCGGCGGCGTCAAGAACGGCCGCAGCCAGCGCGCGGTGCTGGAACTGGCCGAACGCCTGAACGCGCCTATCGCCATGTCTCCCGGCCATGGCGACGCAATCCCGTGCCAGCATCCGCTGTATGCCGGCCAGGTCGGGCCGCGCGGCAATCCGGTGGCGTCAAACCTGGCCAAGCAGGCCGACGTCATTCTCGCGCTCGGCACCCGTCTTGGTTTCAACACCACGTTCTATCAGCGCGACAGCCTCAACCCCGCCGCCAAGCTCATCCAGGTGGAAATCGAACCCACCGCGCTGGGGCGCTTCTTCCCGGTGGATGCCGGCATCCTGGGGGATGCGGACACCGTCGCCCGCGATCTCGTCGAGGCGCTGCAGGACCTGCCCTCCAATCCTCTCGCCCGTGCATGGGTCGATTCGTTCGCCGAACAGCGCCGCGCGCTGCTGCAGCAACGCGACGAAGCCGCGGGCAGCGGCGCCGATCCACTGCAGCCGGCCTACCTGTTCAAGATCCTGCGGGACGTGGCGCCCGACGACGCCATCTACACCATGGACGCGGGCACGCTGTGCCTGCAGGCCACCGACCAGATGCGGTACGCGCAAACACCCGCCCTGTTCACGCCGCTGGACTTCGGCCTGGTCGGCTTCTCATATGCCTGCGGACTGGGCGCCAAGCTGGCGCAACCTCAACGCACCGTCATCAGCCTCATGGGCGACGGCGGCTTCGGCATGGCCTGCAGCGAAATCGGCACCGCGGTCGCCAATGGCATCAATACCGTATGCCTGGTCCTGAACAATGGCTGCTGGGGCGCCGAAAAGGCGTATCAGCGGGACTTCTTCGAGCAGCGCTACCTGGGTGCCGACGTGCCCAATCCACCGTACGACAAGCTTGCGGAACTTTGGGGCGCGCAGGGCTTCCGCGTGGACCGCGCCGCCGACCTGGCGCGGACCGTCGATGCCGCCCTACGCTGCGGCCGCCCCGCGGTCGTCGATATCCAGGTCGATCCCAATGCCCTCTACAGCTTCCGTAGGGACTCCTTCAAGAACCGCGCAAAGTGACCATGACAGTAGAACAGTTCGACTACATCGTGGTCGGAGCGGGATCGGCGGGCTGCGTGGTGGCCAATCGCCTGAGCGCTTCGGGCAGGCACCGCGTGCTGCTGCTGGAAGGCGGCGGCGAAGACCGCAATATGTGGATCCACATTCCCCTGGGCGTGGGCAAGCTGCTGACCAACGAAAAAGTGGTCTGGCCCTTCAAGACCGAACCGCAGGCCAATCTGGCCGGCCAACAGATCTACTGGCCACGCGGCAAAGTGCTGGGCGGATCCAGTTCGGTCAACGGCATGGCCTACGTATGGGGCGATCCGGCCGAATACGACAGTTGGGAAAGCGGATCCGGCATCAAGAGCTGGGACTTCCAGACCCTGCTGCCGTACTTCGCCAGGATCGAAAGCAATCCCTATTCCCGTCATCCGTCGCGCGGCAGATCCGGCCCGATCCGCATCACCGACCGGGCTGTCCGCGACCCCGACAGAATATCCGACGCCTACATCGCCGCCTGCCGCCAGGCCGGCATCGCGCCGACCGAGGACTACAACGCGGGCAGCTACGAAGGCGTGCGCTATCTCGAGCAAAGCGCGCACGCCGGGCGGCGCTGCAGCGCCGCCGTCGGATACTTGCGGCCGGCGCGGCAGCGGGCCAACCTGGTCGTGCGCACGCATGCCTTCGTGCGTCGCCTGCGCTTCGACGGAACCCGGTGCACAGGCCTCGAATACGACTGGAACGGCGCCACGCGGACGGCTTCCGCCCACGGCGAAACCATTCTGTGCGCCGGTGCCGTGCAGTCGCCGCAACTGCTGGAGCTGTCCGGCGTGGGCGACGCGGCCCGGCTGCGGTCGCTGGGCATCGCCGTGGTGCGCGACCTGCCCGACGTGGGCGAGCACATGAGCGACCACCTGCAAGTGCGGTGCACCTATCGCTCGTCCGTCGCGGAAACCATCAACGACATCATGCGCAGCCCCTTCCACAAGGCGAAGGCGGCGCTGCGGTATCTCGTCGGGCGCAAGGGGTTGCTGGCGGGCACCTCGTCGACCGCCCACGCGATCACGCGCACGTCCGCCGGCCTGGCGCGGCCCGACGTCATGATCCGCATCTACCACATCAGCGGCAAGGACCGGTATTCGCGCGACGGCGTGGGCGGCATCGACAGGTTTCCCGGATTCTCCATCGGCGGCTTCATGCTCTATCCCCGATCGCGCGGCAGTATCCATGCCGTTTCGGCCGACCCTAGGATCGCGCCCGCCATCAATCCGAACTACTTGCAGGACGCCCATGACCGGACGACGGCCGTCGCCATGCTGCGCCTGATCCGCGAGGTCGCCGCCCAGGCGGCCCTGCGGCCCGTCATCGTGCAGGAAGAACGGCCGGGCGCCGCCGCGGCCACCGACGCGGACCTGCTCGCCTACGCCAGGCAGACGGGCCAGACGGCATGGCATACCGTGGGCACCTGCCGCATGGGACGGCCCGGCGAATCCGTGGTGGACGCAAGGCTCAGGGTGCATGGCCTCCAGGGGCTGCGCGTGGCCGACATTTCCGTCATGCCGACAATCGCCTCTTCCAACACCAACGCGCCCGCCATGATGATAGGCGAGCGCGCGGCGGAATTCATTCTTGCCGACGCCGCGGGCTGACCCCTGCCAGGAGCCTCCACCATGTCCGACCAGACACGCCGCACACTCCCCACTCCCTTGTGCGAAGCGCATATCGCCAAGGGCGACTGGAACCCGCTGTGGGACCAGCTAAGGGAACTCGACCCGGAATTCATGGAGGCCTACCTGGCCTTTCGCAGCGTGCCGCAACGCAACGGCCCCCTGCCGCAAAAGTACAAGGAGTTGATACTGGTGGCCATTAACGCGGCCACCACCCACCTGTACGGTCCGGGCGTGCGGCGCCATATGCGCAACGCGCTCAAGGCGGGCGCCACCCGCGAAGAGCTGCTCGAAGCGATCCAGCTCACGACCGTGATGGGTATCCATTCCTGCAACCTCGCGATTCCCATTCTCATGGAAGAAACGGGCGGACAAGCTTCCGCCTGAATGCAGGGATGCGCAGGCATCCCTGCGCAGAGCGCGGCCGCAAAGCCGCCCCATGCGTTCCGATCCGCCCTTACCCCCGCAGCGCAGCCGCCAACGCGCGCACCTCACCCAGCGCGCCCGCGACGCCTCGCTCCGCCAGCGCCTCCGCCAGCCGGGAGCCCACGGCGACCAGGTCGGCGTGCCGGCCGACGAGCCGCGCCTCTTCCGGCGAGCGCACGCCGAAGCCCGCGGCCACGGGCAGCCGGGTATGGGCGCGCACCCGCTCCAGGTCCTGGGCGATGCGGCGCTCGTCGGGAAGCGCCGCGCCCGTCGTGCCGGCCAGCATGACGTGATAGACGAATCCGCCCGCGCCCCGCAGCGCCTGCGCCAGCCGCGCGTCCCCGGAAGTCGGCGCGGACATGCGGATGAGGTGGAGGCCATGCGCCCGCGCCTGCGCGCCGATCTCGCCGGCGTGCTCGATAGGCAGGTCGATGAGGATCATGCCGTCCGCTCCCGCCGCGGCGGCGTCCGCGAGAAAGGCCGCGACGCCGTACCGCAGGATGGGGTTCAGGTATCCCATCAGCACCACGGGCGTCTTCGCGTCCGTCTCCCGGAAGCCGCGCACCAGGGCCAGCGTGCGTTTCAAGGTCTGGCCGCCGGCCAGCGCACGCGCATTGGCCCGCTGCAGGACGGGGCCGTCCGCAACCGGGTCGCTGAACGGCATGCCCAGCTCGATCACGTCGGCGCCCGCCGCCGGCAGGCCGCGCAGCAGTTCCAGGCTGGTGGCGGGATCGGGATCGCCCGCGGCGAAGTAGGCGACCAGGCCGCTGCGTCCGGACAGTCGCAGCGCGTGCAGGGTGGGGTCCAGACGCGTCATGCTTGCACCTCGTCGAATTGCGCGACCGTGTCCAGGTCCTTGTCGCCGCGCCCGCTCAGGCAGACGACCAGCGTTTCGCCGCGCGCCATCCGCGGCGCGAGTTTGCGCGCGCAGGCAAGCGCGTGCGCGCTTTCCAGCGCCGGCAGGATGCCTTCCCTGCGCGTCAGCCAATGGAATGCGGACACGGCTTCGGCATCCGTCACGGACACGTAGTCCACGCGGCCGCGGTCATGCAGCAAGGCGTGTTCGGGGCCCACGCCCGGATAATCGAGTCCGGCCGACACCGAATGCGCGTTCAAGATCTGCCCATCCGCGTCCTGCAGGTAATAGCTGCGGCAGCCGTGCAGCACGCCTGCGCGGCCGGCGCCGATGCTGGCCGCGTGGGCGCCGCTGGCCAGGCCCAGGCCTCCGGCTTCGACGCCGTACAGGCGCACGTCCGCCAGTTCCAGGAAGGGGTAGAAGAACCCCATCGCGTTGGAGCCGCCGCCCACGCAGGCCACCATGGCGTCGGGCATGCGCCCCGTCTTGCTCGCGATCTGCTGCCGCGTCTCTTCGCCGATCACTTTCTGGAACTCGCGCACCAGCCACGGATAGGGATGCGGCCCGGCGCCGGTGCCCAGCAGGTAATACGTGTCGGCGGGATGGGCGATCCAGTCGCGCAAGGCCTCGTTCATGGCGTCCTTCAGCGTGGCGGTTCCGGTATGTACCGCCCTCACCTCCGCGCCGAGCATGTGCATGCGGCGCACGTTGACGGACTGGCGGGCCATGTCTTCCGCCCCCATGTAGACGACGCACGGAAGGCCGTGCAGGGCGCAGACCGTGGCGGTCGCCACGCCGTGCTGCCCGGCCCCGGTCTCGGCGACGATGCGCCGCTTGCCCATGCGCCGGGCAAGCAGGATCTGCCCCAGGCAGTTGTTGATCTTGTGCGCGCCGGTGTGGTTCAGGTCTTCGCGCTTGAGGTACACCTGCGCGCCTCCCAGTTCTTCGGTGATGCCGCGCGCCAGGAACAGCGGGCTGGGGCGGCCGACATAGTCGGCCAGCATGGCGCGAAACTCCTGCCAGAAGCCGTCGTCCGACAATAGCGCCTTGAAGCTGCGCTCGAGTTCGTCCAGGGCGGGGATGAGCGTTTCGGGCATGTAGCGGCCGCCGTAGGGGCCGAATTGGCCCAGGCTGTCGGGGATGGCGGGATGGATGGCGGGTGGCATGGACTGTGGATTCCGTGGCAGATGAATGGGGGTTTTTCCTTATGCTATCTTCATGAAAAACTTATTTGAATCAATGATTTGTTTATCAATGATGTAAGTACAGCTAACATCATCGGATGAGACGACTGCCCTCCCTCAATGCGCTGCGGTTCTTCGATAGCGCCGCCCGCCAATCCAGCTTCACGCTGGCGGCCCAGGAGCTGTGCGTCACCCACAGCGCGGTCAGCCAGCAGGTCCGGCAACTGGAGGAATGGCTGGGCTGTCCGCTGTTCGAGCGCCGTGCGGGCGGCGTCCACCTGACCGCCGCGGGCCTGGGCCTGCAACGCGCCGCGCAGGAAGCGTTCGACCTGCTCGAACGCCGTTGCGACGAACTCAAGCGCAGCACGCAGCCGGCGGAGCTGGCCGTGGGCGCGCCGGCCAGCTTTCTGTCCAACTGGCTCATCCCGCGGCTCGAACGTTTCGAAGCCCTGCACCCGGACATCCGGATAAGGCTGCAGACGGCGGCCGACGCCGCCTTGCTGAACACGCAGCGCGTGGACGCCCTGATCCTGGCCGGCCGCGACTGGCCGCGCGAATGGGCCGTCACGCCGCTCTTCGCCGAAACCATAGGCCCCGTCTGCTCGCCTGCCTGGGCCGGGCGCATCCGCAGTCCTGCCGACGTGCTGGACGCGCCGCTGCTGCACACCAGCTCCCGGCCCGATGCCTGGAAAGATTGGGCGGCGCGCCAAGGCATGGAACTGGCCCCGCGGCAGCCCGGCCGCGAATTCGACCACCTGGGCCACATGCTCGAAGCCGCCGCGGCCGGCCTGGGCATCGCCATCGCGCCCGCCGTGCTGGTCGAATCCGAGCTGCATCGGGGCTGGCTGGCCGCCACGCTGGGCTTCATCGAAAGCGGCGCGGCCTTCAGCCTGTGCACGCGCAAGCATGCGGCCCGCGCCGACGACGTGCTGGAACGGCTGCGCGGCTGGCTGCTGGCGAACGCCGGCGCCGGCTAGGGCCAGCGGGGGCGGTATCCGGCCCCATATCTCGCCCACAGGCGAGCGCCCGTCGCCGCTATACTTTTCGGACTCGTTAACCTCCTCTCTTTTCGCGCCGCGCCTTTTCTGCCGCGCTTTGTTATGTCCGTCCTGATGGCCTTGCTGCGCCCCTTTGGCCCGGCGCTGTTTCTTGCCCTAGCCGCCCTGCTCTCCCACCCGGCATCCGCATCCCCTCCCACGCTGGCGCAATGCCACGGCATCAAGGACCTGGCTTTCGTCGCCCACCTGGATGACGACCTGCTGTTCATGAACCCGGACATCGCCTCCAACATCGAGGCGGGCGGCTGCGTGCGCGTGGTCTATCTGACGGCCAGCGACGCCGGCGAAGGCGAAGGCTATATGCTGGGCCGCGAGCGCGGCGTGCGCGCCGCCTACGCCTACATGGCGCACGAGCCCGACGTGTGGAAAGAAGATGCGGGAACCGCCGGCGGACACCACTTCGCGCGCTTCACCCTGCAGGGCAACCCGCGGGTCCAGCTCTGGCACATGCGCCTGAAGGATCCCTGGCTGGGCAAGGGCTGGGGCAGCCTGACGCCGCTGAGCCGCACCGAATCCGAGCCCGGGCAGAGCGTCGAGACGCTGGGCCCCTACGCCGAGGTCTACACGCGCGAACAACTTATCGACACCCTGGCCGACGTCATCCGCCAGTACGCCCCGACCACCGTGCGCCACCTGGACGACACGATCGCCGTGCCCTACACGCAACTGTGCTGGCGCTGCGCCGGCCACGGCCATCCGGACCACATCGCCAGCGCGCGGCTCGTGCGCGCGGCCATGGTGCGCGTCCCCGGCAACTATGCCGAGACGGGCTATATCGACTACCCGAGCCAGGAGCGCGCCACCAACCTGACCGACAAGGAAATCGCCAGCAAATCGGTGATCTTCCAGCACTACGCCTGGAACGACTACCACTATTGCGCAGGCCCGACGGGATGCAAGGAACCGGCCGGCCCCGCCGCCGCCTGGGTGCAGCGCGCGTATTACGTGTCTCGCCAGGACATGGCGCCGCAGTTGTACCCCGACGGGCGCGGCGGCCTCGTCGTATTCGCCGCGGGCGAGACCAACGCCGCCGTCAATCGCTGGGACTCCGGCCAACGCCGCTGGCAAAGCCTGGGCGGGCGCACCAGCGGCCCGCTGGTCTCGTTCACCCACGCCGACGGCACCGCCGGCCTGATGGCGCGCGACCCGCTGGGCGGCGTGTGGGCCAACAAGCAGCGCCATGACGGCACCTGGCAAGGCTGGCAGGCGCTGGGCGGCGTGCGCGTGACGCAGATCCCGGCCGTCGCGCCGCGCGGCGAAGCCGCCGCCGTAGCCCTAGGCTACGACGGCCGGCTCCACTGGATCGCGCCGTCCGGCATCGACGGCGGCTGGAGCACCTGGCAGGACCTGCCCATGCTGGAAGGCGCCACCGGCGGCCCCGCCGCGGCGCGCGGCGCCGACGGGCGCTACGTCGTGTTCGCGGTCACGGCCGAAGGCGAACTCTTCTACACGCGCCAGTTGCTGGCCGCCAAGGGCCATCGCCCCGAATGGCAAGGCTGGCGCCGCGTGCCCGCGCCCACTGCCGCCGGCGGCCTGGCGGCGATCCGCAACCACGAAAACCGCGTCGAACTCTATTTCCGCCAGCGCGGCAACAACCACCTGACCCGGCTGCTGGAAACCGGCGACACCACCGACCTGAACATGGACTGGAGCGCGCCGGCGGACCTGGGCGTGCCCTATATCGGCCGCCCGGCCCTCAATGCCGATGCCGACGGCAACGCCGTGCTCGCGATCCTGGAACGCGCGGGCGGCAGGCTGTGGCTGGTCGAGCATGGCAAGCCCGTGCAACTGGACGCCCAGGCCGCTTCGCCGCCCGCCATCAACATCATCGACGGCACCCTGTACGTCGTCGCGCGCACCACCGGCGGCCAGCAGCGCTACCAGGTGCTGTCGCGCCGCGGCGGCGCCTGGGCGGCAAGCCTGACCCTGGACGGCGTGCCGTCCAGCGGCGGCAGCGCGTTCGCGGCCGTGGCGGCGCGTCCTTCGGACCTGCCCAACCTGGGCGCCAACAGCGCCACCAAGGCCGTCGTGGTGCGCCCCGCGGCCGGCGAACCCGGCACGCTGACCGTGGAACGCGTGCCGAACCAGGCTTCGCGCGCGGCCATGCCGACCGCCGTGCAGTGAGCCGGAAAGCCGGGGCCGCATTCCTCTCCCGCCCTGTACAGCAACCATCACGTGTGGCTGCTGACGTGGCTGCGCCCGATCGATGCCGAGCGCCCGGGTGACGAAGAAGCTGAGTTGATCAGCGCTGGTCCGCGGTGCCGCCCGAGCCCGAGGAAGCGCCGGAGCCAGGCAGTCCCCCTTGCCCGGTGGAGCCGGTGGTCGCGCCGCCCTGGCCCTGGGCGCCGCGCGTGTCGCTGCCTCCTTGAGTTCCCCGGTCGCGGGCATGGGAGTCCCGTTCCCCGGATCGTGCGGCGGGAATTTTTTTCCGCTCTGCGCCGGATTTGCCATCGTGGGGCGGCTTGCCCGCAGCGCCGCTGTCCGCGGACGAGGGGGAATGCGCCGCCTCGGGCCAGCCAGACGATGGGGCGTCAGGAGGGGCGGCCAGCGAAATCGCTCCCCCGCCTAGCAAAAGAAGGGTCATAGCGCGTAAAGTAAAGTGCATGGCAGACATGGGAGCTCCTTCGCCGAGGGTGAACCGCCCCCCATGCAAGTGCCGTGCCGGACCGCCAGCTCGCTGTAGCCGGACGCCCATCAAGGAGAACGCATGAACGGTAAGCCGCCCGTCGTTCCACCCGCCGGCGATCCCGCCGGGGACATTCCAGCCCAGCCGGGACGCCGCGGCGTCCTCAAGGCCCTTACGCTGGGCGTACCCGGGGCGCTGGCCCTGCACACGGCCCCGGCGCCCGCGCAGACCCCGCAAGCCGGCCCCGCAACGGACGCCCCGTCCCAGACCCCGCTACGGTTTTTCAATGCGCAGGAAGCGGCGCTCATGGACGCCATCGCCGCGCGCCTCATTCCGGCGGACGAACTCGGCCCGGGCGCCAAGGAGGCCGGCGTCACCCGCTTTCTGGACGGCCAGCTCGCGGGCGCATGGGGCACGGGCGATCATCTGTACCGACAGGGGCCGTTCCAGCCGGGCACCCCGGAACAGGGCTACCAGCTCTCTTTCACGCCCGCCGAAATGTACCGGCGCGGCCTCGCCGCATTCGATGCCGCGGTGCGGCAGAAAGAAGGCAAGCCCTATGCCGAACTGGCCGCCGAGCGCCAGGATGCCTGGCTCACCGCCATGCAGAAGGGCGAACTCGACTTCGATCCGCTGCCGGCCGAGGTGTTCTTCCAGGCGTTGCTCGAAGGGACGATGGAAGGCTTTTTCAGCGACCCGCTGTATGGCGGCAACGTGGACATGATCGGCTGGAAGCTGGTCGGCTTTCCCGGCGCATACGCCAGCTTCTCCAACGACATCGAGCGGCACGGCGTGGCCTGGCGCGGCACGCCGGTATCCATCGCGCAGGCGCGCGGACATGGGCCCGCGGACATGGGCGACGATCCCCACAAGCACGGAGGCACGCATGGCTAAGACGATGCCCGCGGTGGACGTAGCCATCATCGGCGCAGGCTGGACCGGCACCGTCATCGGCAAAGAACTGGCGGCCGCCGGGCAGCGGGTGGTGGTGCTGGAACGCGGGGAACCGCGCTGGCCCACGCCGGACTTCCAGGGCCCCAACGTCCACGACGAACTCAAATACACCCGCCGGCACGAACTGCACCAGAACACGGCCACCGAAACGTTCACCTTCCGCAACCACGACGGGCAGACCGCGCTGCCGATGCGGCGCTGGCAATTCGCCTACCCGGGCACGCACCTGGGCGGAGCGGGCAACCACTGGTCGGGCGCGTACTACCGTTTCGATCCGACCGACTTCAACATGCGCAGCCACTATACGGAGCGCTACGGGGCCAGGATCTTCGACGAGGACCTGACCTGTCAGGACTGGCCGCTGAGCTACGACGAGCTGGAGCCGTACTTCGACCGCTTCGACTACCTGATCGGCGCGTCCGGCCAGGCGGGCAACATCAAGGGGCAGAAACAGGAGGGCGGCAATCCCTTCGAACCGTGGCGGTCGCGCCCCTACCCCAACCCGCCCATGAAGGTTCCCTACGCGCCCGCGCTGTTCGGCGAAGCCGCGCGCAGCCTGGGCTATCACCCCTACGTGCAGCCCTCCGCGCTCTGTACCCGGCCCTACGTCAACACCGAAGGCCTGCAGATGAGCGCCTGTGTGTACTGCGGCTTCTGTTCGAACTTCGGCTGCGAGCACTATGCCAAGGCCTCGCCCCAGGTCTGCGTCCTGCCCGTGGCGCTCAAGCTGAAGAACTTCGAACTGCGCACCGGCGCCCACGTGCTGCGGGTGGAACTGTCCGAGGACAAGAAGCGCGCGCGCGGCGTGACCTATGTCGACGCGGCCGGCAACGAAGTCTTCCAGCCGGCCGAGATCGTCGTGCTGTGCGCCTTCGGCATCAACAATGTGCGCCTGCTGCTGCTCTCCGGCATCGGCGAGCCCTACGATCCGCAGCGCGGCACCGGCGTGGTGGGACGCAACTACACCCACCAGACCACCTCTGGCGTGAACCTGTTCTTCGACGAGTCCTTCAACATCAACCCCTTCATGGGCGCCGGCGCGGTGGCGGTCACCATGGACGACTTCAGCGCCGACAATTTCGACCACGGCCCGCTGGGTTTCGTGGGCGGCGGCTACCTGCAGATCCAGGTGGTGAGCGGCGCGCCCATCGGCTACCACCCCGTGCCCAAGGGCACGGCCGCATGGGGCAGCGCCTGGAAGCAGGCGGTGAAGCGCTACTACAACCATTCCGCCTCGATCACCATCACCGGCTCGGCCCAACCCACCCGCGGCAGCTACCTGAGCCTGGACCCCACCTACAAGGACGCCTGGGGCCTGCCCCTGCTGCGCGTCACCTACGACCTGCCGGACAACGACATCCGCATGTCGGCCTTCCTGACCGAACGCGGCGACGAAATCGGGCGCGCCATGAAGGGCGTGCAGCGCACCGAACCCGGGCCGCGCAAGCGGCCTTTCACGGCGGCGGCATACCAGTCCACCCACCTGACCGGCGGCGCGGCCATGGGCGCCGATCCGCGCACCAGCGTGGTCAACCGCTACGGCCAGGTCTGGGACGTTCCCAACGTCTTCGTGACGGGCGCGGCGCTGTTTCCGCAGAACTCGGGCTACAACCCGACGGGCACGGTCGGCGCCACCGCCTACTGGATCGTGGAAAAAATCAAGTCCGATTATCTGAAGTCGCCGGGTCCCCTGGCGGCTTGAGCGACGCAGGCGGGGTGAGACCATGAGCATGCCTCCACGCAGCTACGTAACCTTGGGCCTGATCGTGGGCGCGCCCCTGATCACGCTGGCCGCGACGCTGTACCAGATGTTCGGCCAGGGCGGCGACGGCCCGATCGCGCCGTCCCGAGTGGAACAGCCGGCGCCGCCGCAGCAGCCGGCTGCCGCACCCACGCCCGCCCCGGCGCCCGCCGCCGGGCAGTTGCCCCCGGTGGCGGAGCCCAAGCCTTCCACGCCGGTGCCCGGACGCAGCGCCACCGACTTCGGCGCGTACCGTCCGCCGTGGGCGGCTGCCCTGGAGCACGCCGACGTCGATGCCGGCAAGCAGCTCGCCCAGGCCGGCAAGACAGGCGTGCAGGCCTGCGTCGCCTGTCACGGGCCGGCGGGCATCACGCCGCTGGGAGGCGCCTTTCCCAACCTGGCCGGCCTTACGCCCGACTACCTGGCGAAGCAACTCTGGGATTTCCGCGACGGCAGCCGCCAGCATCCGCTCATGAGCGGGCTCGCCAAGGCGCTGTCCGATGCAGAGATCGCGCATCTGGCGCGCTACTACGGCGGATTGCCGCCGGGCGCCCGGGCGGGCGCGGCGGACAACGCCGCGCAGCACGAGGCCGCGCTGCGCCTGGACACCCTGGGCGACGGCCCGCGCGCGCTGCCCGCCTGCGCCAACTGCCACGGACTGCAGGGGCGCGGCGAAGGCCCGCTGCTGCCGCGGCTGGCCGGCCAGCCCGCGACCTACTTCGTCGACCAGATGAACGCCTTCCGCTCGGGCCTGCGGCAGAACGACGACGTGGGCGCCATGCGGGCCTTCGCGCAGCGCCTGACGCCGGAGGAAATCGCGCAATTGTCGCGCTACTACGAAACGCGCAATCCCGGCGCCGACTAGGGCCCTTTCGATCTCGCCAGAAGCCGGCCGCCCGGTCGCCCTTTGACCGTCGGCTTCGCGCTCCGCCTGCGGCCGCCGGCATCAGGGCGCGGATCGTTGCGGCTCCGCGGCGCCCGCGAGGTCTGGCGCTTGCGGCCGGCGGGCTCTCCCTCTTCCGCCGACCTTCTGCGCTTGTCGCGCGCGATCCGCCTGGCATGCGCGGTCAAGGCCGACGCCAGCGCGATCAGCCTTTCCTCGTCCAGGGTTTCCGCATCGACCAGATCCTCGTCCGCGCCCTTCAGCGCGATGAGCAGATCGTCGATCTTCAGGTGCACCGCCCGGTCGTTCTTGTTCTGGCTCTGCTGGATCAGGAACACCATGAGGAAGGTGACGATGGTGGTGCCGGTGTTGATGAGCAATTGCCAGGTTTCGGAGTAGCCGGATATCGGGCCAGTCACGGCCCAGAGCAGCACGACGGCGACCGCCAGGCCGAAAGCGATGGACGACCCCGCCCATGCCGTGACCGCCGCGGCGAAATGGTCGAAGTAGGTCGCGATGGACCTGCGGGACGATCTCGGCGGCTCGTCGCGCCGAGCGCTGGAAGCGTCCATGTTTCCTCCCGGGCGTAACCGCACGGATGGGCTCCAGCAAGCGCCATGCCTGCCTGGGCCCGCCCCGGGCCATTGCATTTCCCGGTTCAGGTTAACGTAACCAACCGAGTCCGAGAATGAGGTCCATAAGGTCCGATAAAGGAGACATCATCATGTCTCGGAGACTATTGCATGCGCTGCCCGCCCTGGCCCTGGTCCTGTCCTCGGCCGCGTCGGCAGCCGCCGAGGCGCCGGCGGTCGTGCTGGGCGCCTCCGTCCAGTTGACCGGCCCCGTCGCCAACACCGGACGCTACTACCGCGACGCCTACCAGATCGCGGTCGACCGGATCAACGCCGCGGGCGGCGTGAAGATAGGCGGAACCGCCCACAAGCTGGCGCTCAAGATCTACGACAACCAGTCGGACGTGAACCTGAGCGTGCGCCAATACACGCAGCTCGTCACCCAGGACAAGGCCAACCTGCTGCTCGGCCCCTTCGCCAGCAACTTCGCGCTGGCCGATTCCGCCGTCTCGGAAAAGTACAAGGTGCCCATGGTCCAGGGCGGCGGCGCGTCGGACCAGATCTTCTCGCGCAAATTCAAGTACATCTTCGGCACCCTGGCGCCCGCCAGCAATTACTTCGGCAGCACGGTGGAAATGCTCAAGGCGCTCAAGCCCGCGCCGGCCAGCGTGGCGCTGCTGTACGCGGACGATTCGTTCGACGTGTCGGTCGCCCAGGGCACCCGCCCGCTCCTGGAATCGGCCGGGCTGCGCGTGGCGATGGACGAGCGCTACAGCACCAACGCCACGGACTTCAACTCGCTGCTCTCGCAGATCAAGAGCAAGCAAGTGGACGCCGTGCTGGTGGCCGGGCACGAGACCGAGATCCTGAATTTCGTGCGCCAGGCCAAGAGCCTCGCGGTCGCGCCCAAGATGTATTCCTTCACGGTGGGCGTGCCGTCTGAAGATTTCCGCAAGGCGCTGGGCGCCGATGCCGACTATGCCTTCGGCATGACCGCATGGCTGCCCTCCGCCACGCTGAAAGACCGCTGGTTCGGCGATGCGGAACAGTTCGCCCAGGCCTACAAGGCGAAGTACGGCTATGACCCCGACTACCACGCGGCCTCGGGCGTGGCCGACGTCGAAGCCCTGGTCCGGGCCATGGAAAGCGCCGGCAGCCTGGATCCGCAGAAGGTGCGAGACGCCCTGGCCCAGAGCCGCTTCGACAGCCTGTACGGCCCCATCGCGTTCAATGCCCAGGGCCAGATCGATCTGCCCCAGGTGGTGATCCAGGTGCAGGGCGACAAGCTGGCGGAAATCTACGGAGCCAAGGGCTTCATCACGCAGCCCAAGTATCCGATGCCGGCCTGGAACGCGCGGTAGGCCCGCGGCGGCTCCAGGACACGCGATGGACCTGCTTGCGCAAATCCTCGTCAACGGCATCCTGCTGGGCGGGCTGTACGCCGTCATGGCGCAGGGCCTGGCGCTGGTGTGGGGCGTGCTGAACATCGTCAACCTGGCGCACGGCGCGTTCATCATGCTGGGCGCCTATGCGTCCTGGTACCTGTACACAGACCTGGGCGTGGATCCCTTCCTGGGCCTGCCCGCGACCGCCGCCGCCCTGTTCGCGCTGGGCTACGTCCTGCAGCGCGGACTGCTGAACCTGGTGGTGCGCGCGCCCATGTTCAATACGCTGCTCATCACCTTCGGGCTGGAAGTCGTGCTGACCTACCTGGCCCAGTTGGCCTTCTCGGCGGACTTCCGCACGATCAACCCGCCCTATGCGGGCGACAGCTACGCCCTCGGCCCCGTGACGCTGCCCGTGGCGCGGCTGGCCGCCTTCGGCGTGGCGCTGGCGCTGACCCTGGCCATGTGGCTGTTCCTGCTGCACAGCCGCCTGGGCCGCGCCATCCGCGCCACCGCGCAGAACCTGGTGGCGGCGCGGCTCTACGGCGTGGAGCCCCGCCATCTCTATGCCGTCACGTTCGGGCTGGGCCTGGCGCTGGCGGGCGCGGCCGGCGGACTGTACGGCACGGTTTCGCAGGTCAATCCCTACATCGGCGCGACGCTCACCGCCAAGTGCTTCGCCATTTCCATCATCGGCGGGCTGGATAATCCGCTGGGCGTCATGGTGGGCGGCCTGTTCCTGGGCATCGTCGAATCGCTCACCACACTGTACGTGGGGCCGACCTTCGCCGACGTCGCCAGCTTCGGCATTCTGGTGCTGGTGCTGTTCCTGCGGCCCAGCGGCCTGCTGGGACGGGCGGCATGAAGCCGGGGCGCGCGATCCTGGCGCTGGCGGCGGCGGCCGTGCTGGCCGGCGTGCCCTGGTACGGTTCCGACGTGCTGGTGCAGTTCGGCATCAACACCTTATTGCTGGCCGTGCTGGCGCAGGGCTGGAACATCATCGGCGGCTACGCCGGCTATGCCTCCTTCGGCAATTCCGTTTTCTATGGGCTGGGCAGCTACGGCGTGGCGATCGCCATGGTGCAGTGGGAACTGCCTTTCGCGGCGGGCCTGGCATTGGGGGCGGCGCTGGCCGTGGCCTTCGCCCTGCTGCTGGGCATGCCGGTGCTGCGGCTGCGCGGCCATTATTTCGCCATCGCCACCCTCGCCCTGGCGCAGGTCATGACGGCCATCGTTTCCAACGTCGAACTGGCCGGCCAGAACATCGGCCTGGTGCTGCCTCCGCTCAACAACGACCCGCTGTTCTACGAACTGTCGCTGGGGCTGCTGGTGCTGGCGACGCTGACCGTCGCGTGGCTGACGCGCAGCAAATTCGGCTTCGGCCTGATCGCGATCCGGGAAAACGAAGAAGGCGCGGCCGTCATGGGCGTGAACACCACCCTCTACAAGGTGGCGGCGTTTGCGCTGTCGGGCGTGTTCAGCGCGCTGGCGGGCGGCATCCATGCCTACTGGATCACCTTCCTGGACCCGGAAAGCGCCTTCGACATCAGCCTGAACGTCAAGATGATCATCATGGCCGTATTCGGCGGCGCGGGCACCCTGCTCGGCCCCGTCGTGGGCGCTTTCTCCCTGTCGGCCATCTCCGAATTGCTGTCCAGCGAAATCACCAGCGCCGCGGGCCTGTTCTTCGGCGCCGTCATCGTCGCCGCGGTGGTGCTGATGCCGCGTGGGCTGGCCGATCTGCTGCGCCGCTACCGGAAATCGGGATGGCGCTACTTCATCGAAAACATCCGGGCCCACAGGCTATGAGCGCCATCCTGGAAATCCGCAACGTCACGCGGCGCTTCGCCGGGCTGGTGGCCGTGAACCAGGTCAGCTTCACGCTGGCCGAGGGCGAGATCCTGGGCCTGATCGGCCCCAACGGCGCCGGCAAGACCACCCTGGTCAGCCTGATCAGCGGCACGCTCGCGCCCACGCAGGGCGAGATCCTCTACCAGGGCAAGCCGATAGGCGATCTGCCCGCCTACCGCCGGGCCCGCCTGGGCATAGGCCGCACTTTCCAGATCATGCGCCCGTTCCCGGGCCTGTCCGTGCTGGACAACGTCGCGGTCGGCGCGCTGTTCGGCCGCGGCGGCGGCCAGCCCGACCTGTCCAAGGCGCGGGAGCAGGCGCGCGCCTGCCTGGACTTCGTCGGCCTGGGCCGCGCGGCGGGCCAGCGCGCCGAAGAACTGGGCGGCCCCGGCCGCAAGCGGCTGGAACTGGCCAAGGCGCTCGCCATGCAGCCGCAGGTGCTGCTGTGCGACGAGGTCATGGCGGGGCTGAATCTGGTCGAGATCGACGAAGTCATCGACGTGATCCGCAAGGTGCGCGCCTCCGGCATCAGCGTGCTCGTCATCGAACACGTCATCAAGGCCATCAAAAGCCTGTCGGACCGGCTGCTGGTCCTGCACCACGGCGAAAAGATCGCCGACGGCGCTCCCGACGAGGTGCTGGCCAACGCGGAAGTGGTCCAGGCCTATCTGGGAAGGCGGCGGGCATGAACGAAACCGCCGCTCCCTTGCTGAAGGTCGAAGGGCTGGGCGCCGGCTACGGAGAGCTGCCGGTGCTGCGCGACGTAGCGCTCGAAGTGCGGCGCGCCGAGATCGTGGCGCTGGTCGGCAGCAACGGCGCGGGCAAGACCACGCTGCTGCGCGCGCTCTCGCGCGTCCTGCCCAGCACCGGCAGCATCGTGATGAACGGCCGGCAGCTCTCCCAGGCCACTCCCGACCAGGCCTTCGCCTGCGGCATGGTGCAAGTGCCCGAGGGCCGGCAGCTCTTCGACCGCATGACGGTGCAGGACAATCTGCTGATGGGCGCCTATCGGCGCAGCGCCCGCGCGGATATCGCGCGCGATCTGGAAAAGATCTATGGCGTCTTTCCCCGCCTCTCGGAAAGGCGCAGGCAGCTCGCCGGCAGCATGTCCGGCGGCGAACAGCAGATGTGCGCGATGGCGCGCGCGCTGATGGCCGCGCCCGTGCTCATGATGATCGACGAAATGAGCCTGGGCCTGGCGCCGGTCGTGGTCGAGCAACTGATGGGCGTGCTGGCGGACATCCGGCGCGAAGGCGTCACGGTCCTGCTCGTCGAGCAGGACATCCACCTCGCGCTCTCGGGCGCAGACCGCGGCTACGTCATGGAGACCGGCCGCATCGTGCACAGCGGGCCGGCGGCAGCGCTATTGAACGATCCGAAGGTGCGGCAGGCGTATCTGGGGTGAAATCGGCATTGGACGGCCGTCGAGCCGATCGAGCGCTTTCTCGGCCGCTCGCCGCCGCCAGGCGCTGAAGACCCGGCGGCGCCCGCTATGCCGCCAGCGCGGCTTGCATCCAGCCGCCGAAAGCCTGCATGGCGGCGTTCGGGCGGCGGCTGGCGATGCGGGTCAGCCAGTACTTCCCGGTCTCCACCTCGAGCGCGAACGGGCGCAGCAGCCGCCCCGCCCGGAACTCGCGTTCAAAAAGGCGCGCCGGCAGCAAGGCGACCCCGGCGCCCTGCGCCGCCGCGTCGGCCAGCACCAGCGACGAATCGAACATCGACCCCTGCACCAAGGGCGGCTCCAGGCCGGCCGCCGCGAACCAGGCGGGCCACTCGTCCGGCCGATAAGAGCGCAGCAAGGGTTCGCGCAGCACGTCCCGAGGCGTGCGCAGCCGCGGCGCCACGGCGGGCGCGCAAACCGGCGACAAGGGCGCGGACAGCAAGGGCTGGGCGTCGATGCCATGCCAGTTGCCGTCGCCGAAGCGTATCGCCAGGTCCAGGCCTTCGGCCGCCAGGTCGACACGGTTATTGTTCGAGAACACGCGCAGGTCCACATGCGGGTTCAAGGCCTGGAAATCGCGCATGCGCGGCAGCAGCCACCCCACCGCAAAGGTTCCCACGACGCCCACCGACAGGACCTGCCGCCGCACCTTGCCGCGATAGGCCAGCAAGGTCGTCGCGATCCGGTCGAACGACTCGGACAGCACCGGCACCAGCGCCAGGCCCTCGTCCGTCAGCACCAGGCCGCGCGGCACCCGCCGGAACAGCTCCACGCCCAGCCGGGCCTCCAGGTTCTTGACGTGCTGGCTGACGGCCGCCTGGGTCAGGTTGAGCTCCTGCGCCGCGCGCGTGAAACTCAGGTGCCGCGCCGACACTTGAAAGGCCCGCAAGGCGTTCAGGGGCAGGTCCATGGCGATACATAAGTTTTTCTATGGGATAGCCACAATTATTCCCGTTTGTTCCAGGCCCCGTCCAGCGCCTAGCATGCAAGCGTTTTTCAAAGGAGATAGCCTTGACTACGAGACGAACCTTCACGGCGGCCGCCGTCCTGGCCGGCTGGATCCCTGCGCTGGCATGGAGCAAGACCGATAAGAAATACCGATGGACGCCCGACCGCCTGGCCGCGCTGAACCGGGCCCTGGCCAGGCTGGAAGCGTCCAGCCAAGGCCGGCTGGGCGTCGCCCTGCTGGACACGGCCAGCGGGCAGGCGGTCGGGTATCGGGGCGACGAACGCTTCCTGATGCTCAGTTCGTTCAAGACGCTGGCGGCCGCCTACATCCTGGCCCGCGCGGACCGCGGCGAAGACCGGCTGGACCGGCGCATGCCGATCGCCGAGGCGGACATCCAGGAACACGCCCCCGTCACGCGCCTGCACATCGGCCCGCAAGGCATGACGCTGGCCGAACTCTGCGAGGCCACCATCACCACCAGCGACAACACGGCCGCCAACCTCATGCACCGCAGCTACGGCGGCCCCCAGGCCCTGACCCGGTTCATCCGCAGCCTGGGCGACGACGTCACGCGGCACGATCGCTACGAGCCCGAACTGAACCGCCCCAATCCGGGCGAGCCGCTGGACACCACCACCCCGCATGCCATGAGCCGCACGCTCGACACCCTGTTGTTCGGCCAGGTCCTCAAGCCCGAGTCGCGGCAACGGCTGCAATCCTGGCTGCTGGCCAACACCACCGGCGGCAAGCGCCTGCGCGCGGGTTTTCCGGCGAGCTGGAAAGTCGGGGAAAAAACCGGCACCTACTCGAAAGTGGGCGCCAACGACGCGGGCTACGCGCAGGCGCCCGGCGGCGCCCCCATCATCGTGTCCGCCTACCTGGAAACCGCCGCCATTCCGATACCGGAGCGCGACCGGATCATCGCGGAGGTCGGCCGGGAGGTCGCGGCGCTGGGGTAGCGCAGCCCCGGCGGGGCCGGCGATCGCCGGAATCGGCTACCGTAATGGCGTAGGCAGCATCCGGACGGAGGCCCCCATGCTCTGGCGTTTCTCGGCGAACAATACCCATCTCTACCCGGGCGCGCACTTGCGCTGCCTGGATGCCGTCGGCGAAGACCGGCTGTCGGCGGGCGACGAACTGCTGGTCGAGTTCAGCGACGGCGTGCTCGTGATCGGGCAATTGCTGAATGTCGAGGCGGCCGCCGCCATTCTGCAGATGCCCCGCTACGAGACCCAGCGCGGCACCGAGGTGGCCGCCCGTACCTGGCGGCTGGCCCCCGACGGCGCGCCGGGACGGGCGCGGATCAAGAAGCTGCTGTATCGCTGACCCGGGCGCTTCATGGCCGCTCAGCCTTCGACGTTGCGCAGCTCGATAGGCAGGTGTTCGCGCATGATCTCGATGAAGCGGCGCAGCCGGGCCGGCTGGAAACGCGAAGGCGCGTAGACCAGGTACACAGGCAGCGGTTCCGCATGCCAGCGCGGCGCCACGTGCACCAGGCGCCCCTGGGCGATGTCCTCCGCCATTGCCCATGTCGACCCCAGACCCACTCCCAGGCCCAGCACGGCGGCTCGGCGCAAGGCATACAGCCCGTCGGTGGACAGGCGCGGCTCGATGCCGAAGCGGGCGGCCTCGCGCGTATCCAGGTTGGTAAGAACGACTTCGTTGCGGTAGAAGGTGCGCAGCGCCAGCCAGGGCAGGCCGGCCAGTTGCCGGGGATGCCGAGGCACCTCGCCGGAGGGCAGCAGGCCGGGCGCGGCCACCACGATGCGCGGCACCTCGCCCAGCTTCAGCGCAACCACCGAAGGATCCGTGACGGGCCCGACGCGCAGCGCGCAATCCACGTTCTCGGCGATGAAATCCGGCATGCGGTCGTGCAGCAGCCATTCGACGCTCATCTTGGGATATAGCCGCAGGTAGCGCGCCAGCGGTTCCATGAACTGGTGCTGGCCGAACGCATGGGGGGCCACCACCCGCAACGTGCCCGCGGGTTCTTCGACCGCGCCGCGCACCTCGCTCTCGAAAGAATCCCAGCCCGCGATGAGGCTTTTTGCGCGTTCATAGCAACGCTGCCCATCCTCGGTCAGGCGGATGGCGTGGGTGGAACGCTGCAACAGGCGCACGCCCAGCGTGCGCTCCAGCAATTGCAGCCGCCGGCTGACGGTGGGCTGGGTGCCGCCCAATTGCGCGGCGGCCGCCGACAGGCTGCCCGCCTCCACGATGCGCACGAAGGTCTCCAACAACAGCATGCGATCGGTGGCGGACGCGGGGAGAGCGGACTTGGTCATACGCTGATCGTATAACGGATTTACCTGCGGCGGGGCTACCCGGCGCCCGGGGCGAAGTCCACAATCTGCGCCACACCTTCTTTGGGACTTCCGCCATGCCTACCGCTCCTGCCTCTTCGAATCTCTCCGAAAACCCGCTGACACGCGGCCTGATCGTGCTGCTGGCCGTGGGCGCCGGCCTGGCCGTGGCCTCTCTTTATTACAGCCAGCCGATGCTGGGCGTGCTGGGCGCCGAATTCGGCGCCGCGCCCGCGGCGCTGGGCTGGATCCCCACGTTGACCCAGCTTGGCTATGCGTTCGGCATATTGCTGCTGGCCCCGCTGGGCGACCGCTACGACCGCAAGCGCATCATCCTGGCCAAATCCCTCGCGCTTGCCGCGGGCCTGCTGTTGGCCGGCTTCGCCCCCGGCATGGGCCTGATGCTGGCCGCCAGCTTCACGGTCGGCCTGGCCGCGACCATGGCGCAGGACATCGTGCCCGCGGCCGCCACGCTGGCGCCCGCCGAACGCCGCGGCGCGACCGTGGGCACAGTGATGACCGGCCTGCTGCTGGGCATCCTGCTCTCGCGCGTGATCGGCGGCTTCGTGGCCGAGAACCTCGGCTGGCGCGTCATGTTCTGGCTGGCGTCGCTGGCGATCCTGGTCCTGGCGCTGGCGCTATGGCGCCACCTGCCCGGCTTCGCGCCCACCAGCCGGCTGCCCTACCGCGCCCTGCTCGGATCGCTGGGCACGCTGTGGCGCCAGCACCCGGAACTGCGCCGCAGCGCCATCGCGCAGAGCCTGCTGTCCCTGGGATTCAGCGCCTTCTGGTCGACCCTGGCGGTCATGCTGCACGAGGCGCCGTTCCACCTGGGCGCCGACGCCGCCGGGGCCTTCGGGCTGGCCGGCGCGGCGGGCGCGCTGGCGGCGCCGCTGGTCGGCCGTCTTGCCGACCGCCGCGGCCCGGCGCGGCTCGGCCGCCTGGGCGCCGCCCTGACGGCCGTCTCCTTCGCCGCCATGGCGCTGCTGCCTTTGCTGCCGCCGCCCGCCGCCCTGTGGCTGATCGCCGCCAGCGCCGTCGGCTTCGACCTGGGCATCCAGATGTCGCTGATCGCCCACCAGAGCATTGTGTACGGCATCGATCCCGCGGCCCGCAGCCGCCTGAATGCCGTGCTCATGACAGGTGTTTTCGTCGGCATGGCGGCGGGCGGCGCGCTGGGCAGCATGGCGCTGGCCCGCTGGGGCTGGGCCGGCGTGACCACGCTCGCCAGCGCGGCGGCCGTCGGCGCCCTGGCGCTGCGGGCCTTGCCCAAGCGGCCCGCCCTCGCGATCCAATGATTATTGCTGCTGTCCCACGGCTGTGGCCGCGGAGCGCGTCCGCTCCGGCGCCCACACGCTGTCCGGCGCCCCCTGGCCCATCCGCCTGCCGGCCACCTTCGCCATCCAGGCGAATCCCGCGGCGCCGGCCAATGCCGTTGCGTCCACGGCCAGCGCCGCGGCCGAGGTGTGCGCCCACACGCCGGTTCCGGGGAACAGCGCGCCCACCAGCGAGGTGACGGGAATCGCCAGCGTCAGGACCGCGGCCAGCCACGGCAGATGCACGCCCGCCCTGGCGCCGCCGCGCAGGAACGCCCAGCCCAGGCACGCGAAAAAGGCCAGGTAGTAAAGCCCTTGCAGCCAGGCGTTCAGGTCCCCCACCCGCCCGTTCAGCCATTTGGACGCGACCATCATCAGCGAAATGCCGCAGACGCAGCCCAGGCAGACGCCGACGGTGGCCGAGGCCATCAGCCGCGTGTCCAGGCGCTGCGCCGGGATCTCTCCGGTCTTGCGGTCCGCGCGCTTGCGGCGCGTCTCGATCCACAGCAGGTTGCCGCTATAGAACAGCCATGCGCCTGCCAGGCCCAGCAGGAAATAGAGCCATTGCACCGCCACGCCGCCGAAGGAGGCCATGTGCAAGGCGAAGAAACTGCTGATCCAGAGATTGGGCGTGTCCTGCTTGCCGGGCAGATAGTCGCTGTTGAGAACCTTGCCGCTATACGGATCCATCGCCACGAAGCCTCCGCGCGCCCTGGGCGATACCGCGCTGGCGTCCTTGCCCCAGATGCGCACCACGGCGCGCGGGCCGGTGACCTGCTGGTACTGCAGCCCGACCGGCTCGAAACCCGGCGCCAGTTCCCGCGTGCGCGCCACGAGTTCGACCGGCGTCAGCATGGCGGCCGGGTCCCGGGTCGCGGCGGCCGCCTCGGCGCCGCCGGGCCGCTGGAAGACCGACTCCAGTTTGCCGCCATACATCAGCTTGTCCTGCAGGTCGTAAATACCGTCGTGGTAGGCGAACACGACCGAGCTCAGCGCCATGACGATATGGAACGGCAGCGAGACTATGCCCACGACGTTGTGCGCGTCCAGCCACATGCGCTTCAGGTTCTTGCCGGTGCGCAAGGCGAAGAAGTCCTTCACCAGCGACGGCAACAGCACGATGACGCCCGACACCAGCGCGACCGCGTACAGCCCTGCGACGACGCCCATGATCCAGCGGTTGGGATCGCTGTCCACCGGCAGGCCCACGACGCGGTGGAGCACGTCGATGAACGACGTCAGCCCGCTGGGCGTAGACGGCTCCATCTGCACCCCGCCGTCCGCATCCAGATAGGCGATATGGTGGCGCACCGACGATTCATCGTGATCGTCGGCCTTGGGATCCCGGACTTCCCAGCCCATCCGCGCCGGCACGTCTTCCGCGTCCTGCAGATAGATATTGAATCCCTTGGCGACCTCGGGCCGGGCCGCGATGGCTTTGGCGATCAGGTCCGGCGCCGCCTCCAGCGATACATGGGGAACGGGGGATTGCGGCGACGCCCAGCGCGCCAGCGGCGCCTTGAATACCGTCAAGGCGCCGGCATAAAAGGCGATGAAGAGCGCCATGCCGGCCAGGATGCCCGTCCAGGTATGGACCGATTTGTAGATGCGTATGTAGTCGGCTCTCATGGTGGCGTCCCCTCAAAGCGCGCCGGCAAGAAACAGGCCGCCGTAGAGCGCCAGGCATGCCCCGCCCAGCCATCCCCAGGCGCGCAGCCCGCTGCCGAAGAAATAGACGGCGCTCAGCACGCCCAGCCAGACCGGGGGCACGAGCCACATGGCGAGCTGCGAGCGCGTCGCCAAGGGCATCCCTTCGATCAGCGCCGCCAGCAGCGCGCTGGCCCCCAGCGCCAGCGCAAAGCCCAGGACCGCGCCGGCCAGGCTCTTGGAGATCCAGTCGCGCCGGATGGGAGCGGGCTTATCGGCTTTCATGCGTATCGCTCCTGCGCAGCCCGACCAGCGCGCCGAGGTACGGAATGAGGCAGAAGAACAGCATCAGGGCCGTACAGAACACGAACACGGCCGCCACGGCCGAGTAGGCCAGCAGGCAGGCCCAGCCGCCCAGCGCCAGCAGGACGCCTCCGGCGGCGCGGGCGGGCGCGGCCGGCCAGGGCGCGCTGCCCCAACGCTGGTTCGGAGAGGCGCGGTAGATACAGAAGCAGCCCAGGAACGGAAGGACAAGGCTGAATAGGTGCAGGAATGGCATGGTCACCCGACAGGAAGATAAGTCCGGACCGGGCCGGCCCCGCCCGGAATCGCAGGGATTCCACGCAGGGCCGGGCCCGCCGCGGCGGATCAGAAGCTCACGTTGACGGACGCGACGACGCTGCGCGCGGGCCCCAGCGTCGCGATCGGAGTCGTATCGCTGAAGATGCCGGCGTAGTAGTGCCGGTCGAACACGTTGTTGACGTTCAGGCGCAGCACCACGTCGCGGCCGCCGACCTTGGTGGCGTAGCGGGCGCCCAGGTCCAGTTGGCCCCAGCCCGGGATCTCCAGATTGTTGGCCGCATCCGCGTATTGCTTGGAGGTTGCCTGCACCCGGCCGCTCAGCGTCAGGCCCGGCACCCAGGGCGTATCCCATTCCAGGCCGACGTTGGCCTGCCAGCGAGGCGCGCCTACCGCCGTGTTGCCGTCGTACCGGCCGAAGGACGTCTTGGTCTGCGTGCCTTGCGTGTACGTCACGCCGCCCAGCACGCGGACTTCACGGGTCAATTCGCCGAAGGTGTTCCACTCCACGCCCCGGATGCGCTTCTCGCCGCCATCTTCATAGGTGGGGCTGGTGGCCGAGCCATCGGTGATCAGCGTGGGCTTGGTGATCTCGAACAGGGCCAGGGTATTGGTGAAGGTGCCGGCGTTCCATTTGACGCCCAGCTCCTTCTGTTCGGTCTTGTACGGTGCGAAGACTTCGCCGAAGTTGGTCGCCGTGGCGTCCGTGACGCTGTCTCCCTTGCTCAGGCCCTGCACGTAGTTCGCATACAGCGAGACGTCCGGCCCCCAAGGCTTGACGACCACGGCCACCGCGGGCGTCACGGCATCTTCGTCGTAGCGGGACGTCACGCTGCCCGTCTTGTCGAAGTTCTTGGTTTTGACGCGCTGATTGCGCAGGCCGCCCGTCAGCCGCAGCGCGTCGTCGAAGAAGGACATGGTGTCCACCAGCGCCAGGCTGGACAGCGTGCTCTCGCTCGTCTTGGGCGCGTCGGTCGGCACCGGCGGCATGATGGGCGTGATCGGGTCGTAGATATTGGACCTGAACATCGACGCCGGGCCGGTGGCCGAACCGTCTTCCGTGTCCAGGATGGACGCCTGCAGCACGAGTTCATGCCCGACGCTGCCCGTCTTGAAGCGCGTGCGCAGTCCGCCTTCGGCCGACGTGCTGTCGGAATAGGCCCGCTGGCCGACGATGGATCCCGTGAAGTTGCCGTCGGCGTCGATCTGCCGGGCGTGGGTGCCGTTGATGAGCCCGGTCTGGTGGCTGTCGCGCCTGCCCAGGCCCGCGAACGCCGACACGTTCTCGTTGAAGCGGTACTCGATACGCCCCACCACGGCGTTGCTTTGCACGCTGCCGTACCCGGTGCTGAACTGGTTGATGCGCGGGTCCGGCGCTTCCGGCACCGTGGACCCGCCGAACCAGAACATGGCCGGCGTGCCGCCCTTGAACGATTCCTGGCTGTGGTAGGCGTCCAGCGAGGCCGTCAGCGCGCTGCCGCGATAGTCCAGCCCGGCGGAAAGGAATTCGCGCTTCTTGGATTGGCCGTCCAGCGTGGTGGCGCCGTCGCTGAAGGAGCCATTGACGCGCGCGCCCCATTCGTTGCCGGTGCCGAAACGCCGGCCCGCGTCGATGGTCGTGCCCAGTTGCCCATCGGACTGCCAGTTCACGCCGAACGTGGCGTTGGGCGTGTCGCCCGCGCGCTTGGGCACCAGGTTCACCGTGCCGCCGACCGCGCCGCTGGGCGCCATGCCGCTGAACAAGGCGTTCGGGCCTTTCAGCACCTCGACCCGCTCGATGAATTCCACCGGGATGTGACCCATGGGCGCCAGCCCGTACATGCCGTTGATCGCCACGTCGTTCTGGTTGACGTCGAAACCGCGGATGCGGAAGTTCTCATACGCGTGTCCGCTGGACGTCGTGAAGCGGACCGACGCGTCGTTGGCCATCACGTCGGCCAGCGTCCGGGCCTGCTGGTTCTGGATGAGTTCGGAGGTATAGCTGGTGACGTTGAACGGCGTGTCCATCACGTCCTGGTTGCCCATCAGGCCCAGCCTGGCGCCCTGCGCCACCTGCCCTCCCGCGTAGGCCGGAGGCAACTCTCCGTCGGCGATGGAGCCGCCCGTGACCGTGACGGTCTGCAGTGTCGGTGTCGGCGCCGCGTCTTGCGCCCAGGCGCCGGACGCGGGCAGGACCAGGGACAACGCCAGCCCGGGCGCGAGCCGCCGGGCGCGAAGGTCCAGTGTAGATTTGCGTTTTTTAGCCAAGCCGTACCCCTCAGTACATGCAAATGAGAATGAGTTTTGTATGGATTATATGAATCTGTAAACAGAACTCAAAGGGTACGAATGCGGCCCTATTTCAGCTAAATGTCAGCATCTGTCGTCAATCCGGCCTTAATTGGAGAATTGGAGAATCTCCCTAATGGATGTCCGCGGCTGCGCGCAAGGCGGCCGCGATGTCTTCCACCGAGAAGCCGGACTTGCGCGCGGCGGCCAGTATCGGCGCTTCCCTGGCGGTCACCAGGTCTATGCAGCGCGGCATCTCGGGGGCAAGCTGTTCGGGGATGACCACCGCGCCGTGGCGGTCCGCATGGACGAGGTCTCCGGGCTGCACCTGCAGGCCCAGCACCTGCACCGGTTCCCCGAAATCGACCACGTGCACATGGGCGTGCGACGGACCGATGCTGCCGGCGACGATGGGAAAGTCCGGCGCAAGCATGTCCAGGTCGCGCACCGAACCGTTGGTCACCACGCCTTGGATGCCCAGCGCCTTGTGCACCGTCGAATTGACCTCCCCCCAGAAGGATCCGAGCCCCGGCGTGAGGTCCAAATCCTGTTGCACGACGACAACAGGTTCGTCGCCGCGGGGCGCGACATAGCGGTAATAGTCCAGCCGCAGCGCCGCGCCTTCCGCCTCGCCGAGCGGCGAAGGCGCCGCCGCGCGGATGCGCGACGTCCGCGCGTACCCCACCATGGCGGGCAAGGGCTTCGGCGCGGCTATCGGGGTCCCGTAGGTAAAACCGCTGGCCTGCCGCCGGCCCAGCGCCAACTCGAGCGCATTGCACACGGTCGGCGTATCGACGCTCGCCAGCTTCAGGAACCACTCTTTCGAAAGCTCGGTCTTCATCTCACATTCATCCAAGGTTGAAGTCTGCCGTCCGGTTATGGGACGGCGCCGGATCAATCGACGCGCCGCAGCCATGGACAAGCGCTTCAATAGCGCAATTGCGCGTCGCGGCCGGCGGACGCCGCCTGCGCCAGCGCGCGCGTGATGATGCTGGTGGACACGTTGGCAAAATAGCGCGCGCCGAACGCGCCGTACTTCGCTTCGTCCTCCGGCGTCAGCGCGATGATGCCGGAACACTTTCCCGCCGAGGCGATGGCCTTCAGGCCTTGTTCGATGGCCTGCTGCACGGGCGCGGCGTTCCAGTCGCTGCCGTGGCCCATGGCGTGCGCCAGATCGTTGGGGCCGATGAATACGGCGTCCACACCATCCACCGCCGCGATTTCCGCCGCCGCCGCGATGGCTTCGGGGGTCTCGATCATGGCGATGAAGCCGATGCCCTCATTGCTGCGTTGAGTATGCCCGGCGCCGCCGAACGCGCCATAGCCGGCCGCGCGCGTGCTGAAGGCGCTGCCGCGGCGGCCCAAGGGCGGATAGTGGATGAGGCTGGCCAGCCGGCGCGCCTGTTCGGCGCTTTCGACCATGGGCACCTGCACCGCGCTGGCGCCCATGTCCAGGATGCGCGGCACGTCGTGTTCGAAGCAGCGCACCACCGGCACGATGCCCGCTGCCCTCGCCGCGCGCAGCATGTGTTCGGTCATGCCGAGATCGGCGCTGCCATGCTCGTTGTCCAGGATGATGAAATCAAATCCGGCATACGCGCACATTTCGACGATCGCCGGGCTGGGCAGGCCGTTGAACAGGCCGCGCAGCGGCTTGCCGCTACGCAGCATGGCCGGCAGGCGGCAATCCAGGGGGTAAAAGGAATCGCTCATTCAAGTCTCCTGATACGGTCCGCAGGCGTCAATCGGCCTGGATGCCGGCGTCTTTGATCACTTTGCCCCATTTTTCGATCTCGCTGCGCTGGAATTGCGAGAACTCGGCCGAGCCGCGGCCATCCGGCGCCACGCCCAGCATGAGCAGTTTGGCGCGGATTTCCGGCGTGTTGACCACTGCCGCGATTTCGCGCGCCAGGCGGTCCACCACCGGCGCGGGCGTGCCCGCGGGCGCGAAGATGCCCTGCCAGGACTGCATTTCAAAACCCGGCAGCCCCAGTTCGGCCAAAGGCTGGGCCTGCGGCAGGTCGGCCAAGGGCGCCGCCGACGTCACGCCCAGCACTTTGACGCGCTTCGAATCGATCATCGGCCGCGCCGCCGCGACGGTCTCGAACACCATATCGATCTGCCCGCCGATCAGGTCCACCATGGACTGCGAACCGCCCTTGTAGACGATCTGGCGCAGGCGCGTGCCCGAGATGGACTGGAACAACTGGCCCGACAGGTGCTGGGACGTGCCCGCGCCGGCGGTGCCGTAGGTCAGGCCGTCAGGCTGCGCGCGCGCAGCGTCGATCACCTGCTGCGCCGAATTGAACGGGCTGTCGGCCCGCACCACCAGGGCATTGCTGACCATGCCGATCAGCGCGACCGGCGTGAAGTCCTTGACCGGGTCGTAGCCCAGCGACTTGATGAAGAACGGGTTGACGGCGTGCGTGGTGATGGTGCCGCCGACGAGGGTGTAGCCGTCCGGCTCGGCGCGGGCGGCCAACTGCGTTCCGATGATGCCGGACACGCCGGGCTTGTTCTCGACGATGACAGGCTGCCCCAGGCGCGCGCCCAATTGCTCCGCCATCAGGCGCGCCACGCCGTCGGACACCCCGCCGGGCGAGAATGGAACGATGTAGCGGATGTTCTTGGTCGGCCAGGCCGGCGCGCCCGCCTGCGCATGAGCCACCGTGGCGGTGAATCCGAGCGCCGCGATGGCGGTCAAAGAACGTACGAAAATACTGCGCATGCGTTTGTCTCCTGCGTGTGATGCCGTGCGCGTGGTCTACGCCAGCGTTGTCGTGTTGGTAAGAAAAGATCAGATCCCCGCCCTGACGGTCGCGCGTTCGACCAGCAGGCAGGGCACGACGATGTCGCGCGGCCGCAGTTCGGCCTGCATCTGTTCGCGCAGCAGGCTCACGGTGGCGTCCACCATGGGTTCGACCTGCTGGCGCACCGTCGTCAGGCGATAGGCGCCCCAGGCGGCCTGCGGCACGTCGTCGAAGCCCACCACGGCCACGTCCTCCGGCACGCGCAGGCCCAGTTCCTGGCGCAGCACGTCCAGCGCCGCGATCGCCATATGGTCGTTGCCGGCGAACAAGGCGTCCGGCGCATCGCCGTCGAACAGGCGCCGCGCCGCGGCCTGCGCCAGGTCGAAGTTGTAGTGCCCCGCCTCGCGGCGATGCACGTCGTGGCCCAGCTCCCGCAATGCATCGCGATAGCCGCGTTCGCGTTCGATGCTGGTGGAAGAATCCTCCAGCCCCGCCAGGTAGCCGAAACGCCGGTAGCCGCGCTCGACCAGCAATTGCGCGACCTGCCTGCCGCCTTCGTAGTTGTCCGAAGTGACCGAACTGCTGGCGTGGCGCGCCAGCCCGCCCAGGATGGACACCCGGTTGAACTGCACCACCGGCACGCCCACCTCCGCGCAACTGCGCGCCACGTTGGGCGACAGCATGGTGGACGCCATCACGATGCCGTCCACCTGGTATTGCAGGATTTCCGCCAGCACGCCATCGGCCGCTTCGTCCACCTCGGCGATGAACATCAGCACGTGGTAGCCCTCTTTCTGCAGCTTCTGCGAAAGCCGTTCGATGACCAGCGGGTAGAACTGGTTTTCCAGATAGCTCATCACCAGCGCCACGATGCGGCTGCGGCGCGTGATCAGGCTGCGCGCGAGCGCATTGGGCCGGTAGCCCAGTTTCTGCGCGGCGGCCAGCACTTTGCGCCGCGTTTCCTCCGACACGCTGGCGCCCGGGGTGAAGGTGCGGCTGACGGCGGACTGCGAAACCTCCGCCAGGTCCGCCACGTCCTGCGCTCGCGGCGTAGTCCTCATGCCGCGGTCCATCCCGCGTCCAGCATCAGCGCGCTGCCGGTCATCAGGCTGGAGGCGTCGCTGGCCAGGAATACGACGGCGCCCATGATCTCGTCGATCCGGCCGACCCGTCCCAGAGCGTTGCGCGCGCAAACCCATTCGCGAAAGCCGGCCTCTTCCAGCATGCCGGCGGTCATGGGGGTTTCGATGAACGTGGGACATAAGGTGTTCACCCGGATGCCCGCCCCGCCCAACTCCCAGGCCAGCGCGCGCGTCATGCCTTCCAACGCGTGCTTGCTGGCGCAATACAGGGCGCGCCGCGGGCTGCCCACATGCCCCATCTGCGACGACACGTTGACAATGGCCCCGCCCTTGCCGTTCTTCAGCATCCGGCGCGCCACGGCGCGGCTGACGTAGAAAGCCGCCTTCACGTTCAGGTCCAGCACGGCATCGATGTCCTCGTCCGACTGTTCCACCAGCGGCCTGGGGCGGTTCATCCCGGCGTTGTTCACCAGGATGTCGAAGCGCGCCTCGCTCTCGATGGCCCGATCGACCGCCGCGGAATCGGTAACGTCCAGCGCCAGCGGCGCGCAGCCGATGGCCTCGGCCCGCAGCGCATCGCATACTTGCATCAATTCCGGCTCGCGCCGCGCCGCCAGCGTAACGTGGGCGCCGGCGCGGCCCAGCGCCGTCGCCGCCGCGAGTCCGATGCCGCCGCTCGCGCCCGTCACCAGGGCACGGCGCCCGTCCAGCCGGAAGTCCGGTCCTTTGGGCAAGGCAATCATGCTTGCGCCTCTACCGGCTGGTACCAGGGCAGATCGGGCCGGCCGCCATAACGGCGCACGCGGATATTGGCTTGCTCGCCATGGCCGGCGAAATTCTCCATATGGCAAAGGCGCGAACAATACTCGCCCATCTCCGCGCTGGCCGCGTCCGTCAGCACGCGCTGGTAGGTGCAGGTCTTGAGGAACTTGCCCACCCACAAGCCGCCCGTGTACCGCGCATTCCGGTTCGTCGGCAGCGTGTGATTGGTGCCGATGACCTTGTCGCCGAAGCTCACGTTCGTGCGCGGTCCCAGGAAAAGCGCGCCGTAGTTGGTCATGTTGCGCAGGAAGAAATCCGGGTCGGCGGTCATGACCTGCACGTGTTCGAACGCCAGCTCGTCGGCCACCTTCAGCATTTCCTCCAGGCTGTCGCAGACGATGACCTCGCCGCAATCGGCCCAGGCCTGGGCCGCGATGGCCGCGGTCGGCAGGATGCCCAGTTGGCGCTCGACTTCGACCATCGTGTCGCGCGCGAGCTGTTCGCTATTGGTCAGCAGCACCGCGGGCGACGTGGGGCCGTGTTCGGCCTGGCCCAACAGGTCGACGGCGCACAGTTCGCCGTCCACGCTGTCGTCGGCGATCACCAGCGTTTCCGTCGGACCCGCGAACAGATCGATGCCGACGCGGCCGTACAACTGCCGCTTGGCTTCGGCCACGAACATATTGCCCGGCCCCACCAGCATATCCACGGGCGCCACGCTGGGCGTGCCGACCGCCATCGCCACCACCGCCTGCACGCCGCCCAGCACCAGGATCTCGTCGGCGCCGGCCATGTCCATGGCGGTCACGATGGCCGGATGCGGGTTGCCCTGATAAGGCGGCGCCGTCGACACGATGCGCTTCACGCCCGCCACCTTGGCGGTCAGCACGCTCATGTGCGCCGACGCCAGCAAGGGATACTTGCCCCCGGGGATATAACAGCCCACCGCGTTCATCGGCACATGCTTGTGGCCCAGCACCACGCCAGGGTAGGTTTCCACTTCCACGTCGCGCATGGAGTCGCGCTGGATCTGCGCGAAATTGCGCACCTGGCTCTGGGCGAACGCGATGTCCTCGATCTCCCGCGCCGACAACTGCTTGCGGGCAGCTTCGATCTGCGCCCGCGACAGGCGGAAGTCGGCCGGATCCCAATTGTCGAACTTGCGGCTGTAGTCCCGCACCGCTACGTCGCCGCGCGCTTCGATGTCTCGGATGATGCTTTCGACGGTGGCGCGCACCTTCGCGTCGTCTTCGGTCTTTACGGCGGCGGCACGGCCGCGCTTCAGATAGCGGATCATGGTTTTCTTGCCCTTGAGGCATAGGTCAATCGATGAAGAGGCCTCACTCTCGGATCCTTGCATACGTATGCAAATCAGGATAAACCCTGATCTCCACGCATGCGCGCAGCTTTCAAGGGTCGAAGATGGAATCAGAACAGTGGACCGTGCACGCATCCCGATGCGTAGGGTCCGACATTGGCAGAGTGCCTGTTTGCCGAAGATTTACGCCTTAGGTAATAATAATCGTTCCCATTAAACACCCGCCGGCACGGACGGCCACTGGCCTTGGACACTTCGGACTACGCTTTCCCGCCCAGCGTGGAAACCCTTTACTGCGATCATCATTCGTGGCTGCAGGCCTGGCTGCGGCGCCGGCTGGGCAACGCCGCGGATGCCGCGGATCTGGCGCAGGACGCGTTTCTGAGACTGCTGGCCACGCCCCGCAAGTTCGGCAGCCTGCCCGAGGCGCGGGTCTACCTGCGGACGATGGCCGGAGGCCTGTGCGTCGACCTGTGGCGCCGGCGGCGCATCGAACAGGCCTGGCTGGACACCCTGGCGGCGCAGCCCGAGGCCCGGGCTCCGTCGGCGGAACATCAGGCCATCGTGCTCGAGGCGCTGCAGGAAATAGACCGGCTGCTGCGCAGCCTGCCCGTCAAGGCCGCCCATGCCTTCGTCATGTCGGTCGGCAGCGGGATGAGCGAAAAGGAAGTCGCGGCCGAATTGGGCGTCACCACCCGCATGGTGCGCAAGTATGTCGCCCAGGCCATGCTGCACTGCCTGGAAACGCTTTGAGCGCTGCGGATACGCCCCCGAAGCGGCAACAGTCCGCGACCGTGCCCGGGCACGCGGTCCTGCAGCAGGCGGCCGAATGGTTCGCCCTGCTGCAATCGGGCGAGGCCACGCCGGCCGACCGCGCAGCCTGGCAGGCCTGGCACGATAGCGCCGAGGCGCATCGTATCGCCTGGACGCGGGTGGACCGCGTCGGCCAGCTATTCCAGCCCATCCAGAAAACTCCCGATCCGCGCGGCGCGGTCGGCGCCTATCGCTCGGCGACCATCGCCGTCGGCCGCCGCCGCCTGATCCTGGGACTGGCGGCGCTGGCTGGCGCGGGCCTGGCGGGCAGCGTGGCATGGCGCCCGTCCCTCCTGCCCGGCCTGTTCCTTGCATGGACCGCCGACCACCGGACCACGACGGGCGAAGTACGCGAAGTCCTGCTCGGCGACGGCACGCGCGTCTGGCTGGGAACCGCCAGCGCGTTCGACGAAGATTTCACGCCGGCGCTGCGCCGCCTGCAGCTCGTCGCCGGCGAGATCCTGATCAGCACGGCCGCCGATGCCGATCGTCCTTTCGTGGTCGACACGCCGCAAGGCCGGCTGCGTGCGCTGGGCACCCGCTTCACGGTAAGGCTGGAAGACGGCGACACCCGGATCGCGGTCTACGACGGCGCGGTCCAGGCGCATGCGGCCGACGGCACCAGCATGGTCATCCACGCGGGATGGCGCGCGCGCCTGACGCCGCAGGGACTTTCCCCCGCCGAACCCGTGAGTCCGGCCAGCGAAGCCTCGACGCGCGGCCTCTACATCGCGGAGAACGATCCCCTGGATGTCGTGCTGCGTGAACTGGGGCGTTATCGCACCGGCTACCTGAGCGTGTCGCCCGAGGTGGCGAACCTGCCGGTCTTCGGCAGCTATCCGATGACGGACCCGGACCGCGCGCTGGCCATGCTGGAGTCGGTGATGCCCATCCGCGTCAGCCGTCCGATGCCATGGTGGATCCGCGTCGGCCCCCGGTAGCACAGGGCGTCGCCAGGATAAATCCTACTTTTCTCAGAAAGCAGTTCCTATTTTGGGCGGCTCGTTCGATGAACGGGGTGAAAGATCACCCGATCACTGAGCAACCCGGCTTCTGAGGAACCCCCATGCCCGTCCCCCTGTCCACCCCCGCACGCATTCCACCGTCCCTGTCCCGCGGCACCGGCCGCCGGGAACGTGCGCAACGGCCCGCGCTCCAGGCGCGCGGCGCTTTCCGGCTTGCATGCGCTTGCGGCCTGCTCGCCGCCGCGGCCTGGGCGCCGGGCGCAGCCGCGCAGTCGGCGGACGCCAGCCAGCCCGCGTCGGCCAGCGGCCAGACCCGCCACTACGACATTCCCGCCGGCCCCTTGGGCACGGTCCTGGCGCGCTATGCCGCCGAGTCCGGCATCCTGCTCGCCAGCCCGCCCGGCCTGGTCGAAGGACGCCAGAGCCGCGGCGTGCACGGCACGCTCAGCCCGGAGGCCGCGCTCAGCGCCGCCCTGGCCGGCACGGGCCTGGACGCCGTCCGCGATCCGCGCGGGCAATACCGGCTGCACGCGTCGGCCAGCGGGATATCCACGCTGGCGCCGGTCACGGTGCAAGGCCGCGAACTCGCCACCACCGAAGGATCCGGCTCCTATGCCTCGAACGTGGTGACGATCGCCAAGGGCGACCAATCGCTGCGCGAGATCCCGCAGGCGGTTTCCGTGATCACTCGGCAGCGCATGGACGACCAGAACATCACCGACATCCGCGAGGCCTTGAGCAATGCGCCCGGCGTGTCCATGGTGGCCAACGAACCGGGCGGGCAGTTCTATTCGCGCGGCTTCTTCATCCAAAGCTACCAGTTCGACGGCGTGCCGCTGGAGCGCCAGCTCTATGCGCGCGGCTCGGCCTTCAATTCCGATACGTCCATCTACGACCGCGTGGAAATCATGCGCGGCCCGCAAGGGCTGTTCGAGGGCGCGGGCGATCCCTCGGGCTCGGTCAATATGGTGCGCAAGCGCGCAACGCGGGAATTCCAGATGACGCTGACGGCCAAGGCGGGGTCGTGGGATCAGTATGGCGCGCAGGCCGACCTGGGCGGCCCGCTGAACGAAAGCGGCAGCGTGCGCGGACGCGTGGTGGTGAACTACGACACCGCGAACTCGTTCCGCGACTACCTGGAGTCCAACGACCGCACGCTCTACGGCGCGCTGGATATCGACCTGGGCCCGTCCACCACCCTGGGCATCGGCTACAGCCGCGAGAAGCCCTACGGCGTCATCGACTGGTCGGGCCTGCCCAACTACGGCGACGGCTCCATGCCGCATTATTCGCGTTCCACCAATCTGAGCGCCCCCTGGAACAACGTCTCCAAGACCCAGGACACCTGGTACGCGGACCTGACCCACCGTTTCGACAACGGCTGGAAGTTCAAGGCCGCCCTGGTGCGCGTGGACGAGGACAACGACATCAAATACCTGCTGCGCACCGGCAGGCTGGGACCGCCCAATACTTACCGCGGCGACGCCTACGCCTTCGACATGGAGTCCAGGAACCTGGGCGGCGACGCCTACCTGGCGGGCGCCACCACGCTCTTCGGCCGCAAGCTCGACCTGACCGTGGGCGCGAACTTCTCGCACCAGCGCAGCACCGATATCTGGGGCTGGACCCGCAACGTCGAAAGCCTGAATGACAGCTACGACCAGCGCGTCACCGCGCCCGCCATGAGCAGCGACGAGATCATGGCCGCCAACCGGATGGACGACGGCTACCGCTCAGACAAGAAGGGGCTGTACGCCACGGCCCGCTACCAGGTGCTGGATCCGCTGTCCATCGTGCTGGGAGGGAGGTTCTCCTGGTACAAGCAGACCTACGTTTCCGACGGCGTCTGGGGCTATACGGAAACGACGGCCAAGGAGTCCGGCGAGTTCACGCCTTTCGTCGGCACGGTCCTTACGCTCAATGACCAATGGTCGGCCTACGCCAACTATGCCGACATCTTCCGCCCGCAAAGCCAGCGCGACGCGTCCGGCGCTTTCCTCAGCCCGGTCACGGGCAGGAACTACGAATTGGGATTGAAGGGCGAATTGCTGGACGGTCAGGTGGACGTGGGTTTCGCGCTGTTCCGCACCGAACAGAAAAAGGTCGCGTTCGAGGACGGAGGCGTCCCGGAAGACGTGGCCAACACGCAATGCGGCGGCACCTGCTACCGTCCGACGGCCCAGGTGCGCAGCCAGGGCTTCGAAGCCGAGGTCGGCGGCGAAGTGCTGCCCGGGCTGCAACTGGCCGCGTCCTACACCTATACGCAGACCAGGCACAAGGGCAAGGACGTGCCCGCGGTCGGCTACGACATTTCGGCCAATACGGGCGTTCCCCGCCACCTGGCGCGGCTTTGGGCCAACTACCGACTGCCGGGCGAGTGGAGCCGCTACTCGGTCGGCGCCGGCCTCACCACGCAGAGCGAGTCGTCGGGCTTCGCCTACTACGGCCGCGTCCAGGGAGGCTATACCGTGCTGGATGCCCGCATCGGCTACCGCTTCGACGACCGGCTGTCGGTGGCCTTGAACGTGGGCAACCTGACGGACAAGAAGTACTACTCCTCCATCAGCTATGACCACAACTACTACGGCGCGCCCCGGAACTACCTCTTGACGGTGCAGTACAAGATGTAGGGCCGGCCGAATGCAGCGGCAACCCCGCCCCTTACATAGGCTTCAGGTCGATTTCCCTGGCGACCTTGCCGAACGCCTCCAGGTCCGACTTCACTCGCGCGCCGGTTTCGGCGGGCGTGGAAACCCGGGGGATCATGGCAAGGTCCGTCAGGCGCTGCTTCAGTTCCGGCTTGGCGAATTCCCGCGCGAGCGCCTGCTGGATCTTGTCCACGACGGCGTCCGGCGTGCCCTTGGGCGCCGCCAGGCCGAACCATGCGACCGCCGAAAAGCCCGGCATGCCGGCTTCGGGCGCCGTCGGCACGTCCGGCAAGGCCGCCACGCGTTCGGGATTGGTGACGAATAGCGGGCGCACCTTGCCCGCCTTGATGAAGGGCGTCTGCACGCCGGTATTGTCCAGCACGGCGTCGATGTGGCCGCCCAGCAGATCGTTCATCGCCGGGCTGCTTCCCTTGTAGGGAACGATATTGATCTCCATGCCCGCGGCGCGGGCGAACATCAGTTGGGTCAGATGCTGCTGGGTGCCCAGACCGGCGTTGCCGAACGTGATCTTGTTGGGGTTCTTGCGGCCGTAGTCGATGAACTCCGCCAGGTTTTTCGCGGGAAACTCGTTGTTCGTCACCACGACGAACGGCAGGTCCACCAGCACGGTGATCTGCTTGAAATCTTCCAGCGGCTTGTACCGCAGCTTGTAGACGTAGGGGTTGACGGCCATGGTGCCGCTGGCGGTCAGCGCCAGCGTATAGCCGTCGGGCTCGGCCCGCGCGACGTACTCCGTTCCGAGGACGCCGCCGGCGCCCGGCTTGGCCTCGACGATGACGGGCTGGCCGAGTTCGGCTTGCAGGGATTGGGCCGCGAAACGCGCCAGCATGTCGGCGGAGCCGCCCGTGGCGTACGGCAGGATGATGGTGATCGGCTTGCTGGGATAGTTGTCCGCGGCTGCCGCCTGGGAGGCGGCCAAGGCCGCGACACAGGCGGCGGCCAGGAACTTCAGGTTCTTTATCATCGATGAATTCCCCAAGTTGCTTAAGAACTGCGCAAGAACCGGGGCAAGGTTAAGCCGTCCTGCGTTATATGACCAATCAACAATTAAAATAAAACATCATCATCATCGTTGATAACCTGCGGAGGCCCCGTGCTGGACGCCATCGACCTCAATCTGCTGCGCATTTTCGACGCCGTAATGACCGAGCGCAATGTCACGCGGGCCGCATTCGCGCTGCACATGACGCAGCCTGCGGTCAGCAACGCCATCAACCGCCTGCGCCTGACGCTTAAGGACCCGCTGTTCGTCAAGGTGCAGGGAGGCGTGCTGCCGACGCAGCGCGCCGAACTGCTCTGGCCGCCCATCCGCGACGCGCTGGCCCGGATCGCGGACACGCTGGAGCGCAACGAGTTCGACCCGGCCCGCTCCGAAGCGGTGTTCCGCCTGGCCATGTCCGACTATGTGGCCGACCAGGTCATCCGGCCGCTGTTCGTCGAACAGCAGGCGGTCGCCCCCAACGTCCGCATCCACCTGCACCCTTACTCGCTGGACAATACCGCCGCCCTGCTGGAAAAAGGCGAAGTCGACATGGCCGCGGGCGTGTACTCGAATTTCGGATCGTCGCTGCGCACCCTGCCCCTCGAGACCCTGACCTACGTCTGCGCGATGCGCAAAGGCCATCCGCTGTTGTCGCAACCGCGCTTCACGCTGGACGATTTCCTGCGCGCGCGCCACCTCGTGGTCAGCCTGCTCGGCACCGCCGCGCTGATCGACCACGAACTGGCCGCCCATGGCTACAAGCGCAACGCCGTGCTGACGATCAATCAGTTCGCGCTGGCGCCCAGGCTGCTTGCGGAAACCGACCTGATCTGCGTGGTGCCCGTCAACGCGGTGCGCAACAGCCCGCACAGCCACCAGTTGGAGGCCATCGAGGCTCCCTTCCCCTTCATCCCGCGCACCGTCAACCTGATCTGGCACGAGCGCTCGGACAATCTGCCGGCGCATCGCTGGCTGCGCGAGGAAATCCTCAATGTGTGCAAGGCGCAGGGAATGATGCTCGACCCCTCGCAAGGCGCCGAATCCCACGCTTATTGACCACATCGTTATTCATGAAATTGATGATATCAGATGCAAATCTTTGATTAGATCGAATGACGCACCCTCGATAAGATTCTGGTCACCCTAGCTTCGGCGCTTGTCCGCGCCGGCTTCATGGAGACCAGCGTGACCCACACCGCATCCCCCCCCGGCGTGCGCCGTTTCCGCGTCGGCTTCGACGTGGGCGGCACTTTCACCGACTTCACCCTGCTGGCCGAACACAGTGGCGAGCTGTCCTACTTCAAGGTGCCCTCGACGCCGCACGATCCGTCCGAGGCCATCCAGACCGGGCTTGCGCACCTGATGCGCGAACACGGCATTGCGGGCGGCGAACTGGCGCACGTGGGCCATGGCACGACGGTGGCCACCAATATGGTGATCGAGCGCCGCGGCTCCCGCTGCGCGCTGGTCACCACTCGCGGTTTCCGCGACGTGCTGGAGATCGGCCGCCAGACCCGGCCGCACCTGTACGACTACAACGTCATCAAGCCCGCGCCGCTGGCGCCGCGCGAATGGCGGTTCGAGATCGGCGAGCGCATGGCCGCCGACGGATCGGTATTGCAGGCGCTGGACGAAGACGAGGTGGTGGAGGTGGCGCGGCAACTGGCCGCCGCGCAGGTGGAGGCGGTGGCCATCTGCTTCATGCACAGCTATCGCAACGACGCCCACGAGCGCCGCACGCGCGAAATCCTGGCGGAATACCTGCCCGGCGTCTACCTCAGCGTGTCCAGCGAGATTCTTCCCGAATTCCGCGAATACGAACGCATGTCGACCACCGCCCTGAATGCCTATGTCGGCCCGCGCATGGCTTCGTACATGCGCAACCTGGTCGATTCGGTGCAGCGCATGGGCGTCCGGGTGCCGCCGACGACGGTGCATTCCAACGGCGGCCTGATGTCGGTGGAATCGGTGCTGACCGCGCCGGTCCGCACCTGCGTGTCGGGGCCTGCCGCCGGGGTGGTCGGAGCGGCCGAACTCGGGCGGGCGGCGGGTTTTCCCAATCTGATCACGTTCGACGTGGGCGGCACCAGCACCGACGTGTCGCTGGTGGCAGACCTGCAGCCGCTGTTCACTTCCAGCCGCCTGGTGGCGGATTACCCGGTCAAGACCCTGATGGTCGACGTGCACGTCATCGGCGCGGGCGGCGGCAGCATCGCGCGCATCGACGACGCGGGCGCCTTGAAAGTCGGCCCGCAGAGCGCCGGCGCGGTGCCCGGCCCGATCGCCTATAACCGCGGCGGCACGGTCGTCACCCTGACGGACGCGCACGTCGTGCTGGGACGCCTCAATCCCGTCGCGCTGCTGGAAGGCCGGATGTCCGTGCATGCCGGGCAGGCGCGCGCCGCGCTCGAAGAACAAGTGGCCCGCCCGCTGGGCATCAGCATCGAGGAAGCCGCTTACGGCATCCTGCGCATCGCCAATTCGAACATGGCGCGGGCCGTGCGCGCGGTCTCGACCGAGCGCGGCCATGACATCCGCAAATTTGCGCTGTGCGCCTTCGGCGGCGCGGGAGGCCTGCACGCGGCGGAGCTGGCGCGCGACTGCGGCATCGGCACGCTGCTGATTCCCCAGGAGCCCGGCACCATGTGCGCGCGCGGCATCCTGCTGTCGAATATCTCCATGGACTTCGTCCAGACGCTGATGGCCGGCGCCGGCCAGGCTGGCTGGCAGGCCGTCCAGCAGGCGCTGGACGCCTTGGACGGCAAGGCGCGCGCATGGCTGGCCGACGAAGGCGTGGCGGCGTCCGATCAGCGCCTTGCGGCCGTCATCGACGCCCGCTACCAGGGCCAGAACTTCGAGATTCCCGTGCCGCTGGAGGGCATGAGCCTGATGCCGCTGGCCGACTTCGTGGCGGCCTTCAGCGCCGCGCACATCCGCGAGTACGGCTACGACGCCGCCAGCCGCGCGATCGAGATCGTCAATTGCCGCGTCCGCGCCGTAGGCCTGGTGCCGCGCGCGCCGATCGCGCGCGTCCCGGGAGGAGCGGACCTGGAGGGCGCGGTCAAGGAGCGCCGCCCCGTCTACTTCGACGGCGCCGGCTGGGTGGACACGCCCATCTACCGGCGCGCCCAGCTTCCGGTGGCCGTGCCGGTGGACGGCCCTGCCGTCATCGAAGAAATGAGCTCCACCACCGTGATCCTGCCCGGCCAGCAAGCGCGCGCCGACGAGTACGGCAATCTCGTCGTCAATCTCAATCCCTGAGGCACACCGACATGACCCATGCACCGACTGCCGCCGAGGCCGACGTTTTCGACCCCATCGAAATGGAGGTCTTCAGCAACCGCCTGCTGTCCATCACCGAAGAAATGGGCAACACGCTGATCCGCTCCTCTTTCTCCAGCAACATCAAAGAACGCAAGGACTGCTCCGTGGCGCTGTTCGACGCCGCCGGCCGCCTGGTGGCGCAGGCGGCCCACGTGCCGGTGCACCTGGGCTCGCTGTCGGGCGGCATCGACGCCGTGCTGCGCCGCTACGGCGTGGCGGGCATCCGCCCGGGCGACGCGTTCCTGTGCAACGACGCCTATCTGGCCGGGGGCACCCACGCCCCCGACATTACCGTGGTGTCGCCCATTTTCTGCGACGGCGCGCTGCGCTTTTTCGCCGCCAACATCGGCCACCACACCGACGTGGGCGGCGCGGTGCCGGGATCCACCTCGCACCACCTCAAGACCGTATGGGAAGAAGGCATCCGCCTGCCCGCCATGCGCATCGTGCGCCAGGGCGAGCTGGACCTGGACCTGCTGGAAATGATCGCGCACAACACGCGCGAGCCGGACAACCGGATGCACGACATCCGCGCCCAGATCGCCACCAACGACAAGGGCGCGCGCCTGATGCTCGAACTGGTGGGCCAGTCCGGCCTGGATACGGTGCTGTCGGCCATCGACGGCATCCTGCGGTACACCGAGAGACGCCTGCGCAATCGCATCGCGCAGTTGCCGCCCGGCAGTGCATCGTTCATCGAACGCATGGACGACGACGGCATGGGCGGAGACCCGGTAGTGATCCAGGCCAACGTACAGGCGCGCGACGGACAGTTGCATGTGGACTTCACCGGCACCGCGAAGCAGGCCCGCGGCGCTTTCAACCTGCCGGCCAGCGCGCTCAACGCCAGTGTGTACTTCGCCGTCAAGGCCATGCTCGACCCCGAACTGATGCCCAACAACGGCCTGTTCCTGCCCATCACGATCACCGCGCCCGAAGGCACCATCACCAATCCGGTGTTTCCCGCGGCGGTGGGCGCGCGCGTGACCACGGCGCAGCGCGTGGCCGGCACCGTGATCGGGGCCTTGGGCCAATTGCTGCCGCCCGGCCGCGGCATGGCCTCGTCCAACGACGTCATGCCCTCCATGCTGTTCTCCGGCCCCATGCGCGATGGCAAAGGCACTTTCGTCTATCTGGAGACCCTGGGCGGCGGCGCGGGCGGGCGCGCACGCGGCGACGGCATGGACGGTATCCAGGTCAACGTCACCAATACGTCCAACCTGCCGGCCGAGGCCCTGGAGATCGAGTATCCGCTGCTTGTCGAAGAGTATGCGCTGGTCCACGACACCGGCGGCGCGGGGAAATACCGCGGCGGCATGGGCATCGCCCGCCAGATCCGTTCCCTGCACGACCAACTGAGCTGCACCATACGCTGCGACGCCGCGCTGTTCGGCGCGGCCGGGCTCGACGGCGGCCTGACCGGCGCGACCTCCCGCCTGATCCAGAATCCCGGGCGCGGCGACGAACTGCGCCTGCCCAACAAGATCTCCGGCCATCCCCTGCCCGCCGGCGCCTCGGTGCGCCTGGAGACGCCGGGCGGCGGCGGCCATGGCGCGCCGGCCGAGCGCAGCCTCGCCGACATCCGCCGCGATGTCGTGGGGGGCAAGGTCAGCCGGGCCGCCGCCGAACGCGACTACGGCGCCGAACGCGTGGCGCGCGCCCTTCAGCGGGAAAGCGCATGACCCGCGCCGCGCACCCCCCGCGCAGCGGCGGCGAGGCCCTCGTCGCGCAATTGCAGGCCTTTGGCGTGCGCCGCGTCTTCATGGTGCCTGGCGAGAGCTTCCTGCCCTGCATCGACGCCCTGTACGCGCGGCGCGAGACGATGGAATCCATCGTCTGCCGCCAGGAAGGCGGCGCGGCCTACATGGCCGAGGCGCACGGCAAACTGACCGGACAGCCCGGGATCTGCTTCGTCTCGCGCGGCCCCGGCGCCACCAACGCCGCCATCGGCGTGCACACGGCGCGCGAAGACTCCACCCCCATGATCCTGTTCATCGGCCAGGTAGGCGGCGACACCGCCGACCGCCAGTGCTTCCAGGAAGTGGACTATCGCGCCCTGTACGCGCCGCTGGCGAAATGGACGGCACAGATCGAGCGCGCCGACCGCATCCCGGAATACCTGGCCCGCGCCTGGGCCATCGCGACCGGCGGGCGGCCCGGCCCCGTGGTGCTGGCGTTGCCGGAAGACATGCTGTCGCAAGTCACCGGCGCGCCGCTGGCGGAGCTGCCCGCCACGCCGCAGGCCTGTCCGGCCCCGGCCGATATGCAGCGCCTGCGGCAAATGATCGAATCGGCGGAGAAACCCCTGCTGTTGCTGGGCGGCTCCGGCTGGCCGGACGCGGCGCGCTCGGCGGTGCGCGAGTTCGCCCTCCGCTTCGACCTGCCTGTCGCCACCGCCTGGAGACGGCTGGAACTGTTCGACAACGACCATCCGAATTTCGTGGGCCAGGTCAGCGCCAGCATGCCCCCGCACCAGAAACGCGCCGTCATGGACAGCGACCTCGTCATCGCGCTGGGCACGCGCCTGTGCGAGCCGACCACCATCAACTATGAATGGCTGGCCTCGCCCACGCCCCGCCAGACACTGGTGCACATCCATCCCGACGCCAACGAAATCGGCCGGCTCTGCACGCCGGCCCTGGGCATCGCGGCCAGCCTGGACGGCTTTGCCCAGGCTGTGGCCGGCCTCGAGCCCTCGCCGGGCTGGAAGCCGCGGCGGCGCGGTTCCGAAGCCGCGGGCCCGGCGCCCCTCTTGCCGCCCACGCCGGGTCCGCTGGACCTGAACGCATCCGCCCGCCATGTCGCGGCGACGCTGCCGGCGCGCGCCTGCGTCACCGTGGGCGCGGGCAACTATGCCCTGTACGCGCACCGGCACATCGCCTTCAAGGGGCTGGGCAGCCAGTTGGCGCCCGCGGTGGGCGCCATGGGCTACGGCCTGCCGGCGGCCATCGCCGCCAAGCTGCAGGACCGCAGCGCGCCGGTCATCTGCTTTGCCGGCGACGGCTGCTTCCAGATGACCATGCAGGAAGTCGCCACTGCCGTGCAATACCGGCTGGGCATCGTCATCCTGGTGTTCAACAACGGGCTGTACGGCACCATCCGCCTGCATCAGGAACGCGCCTTTCCGGGCCGCCCCCTGGCCACGACGCTCGTCAATCCCGACTTCGCGCTGCTCGCGCAGAGCTATGGCGCCTACGGCCGGCGCGTCTCCGCCACCGAGGAATTCGCGCCGGCCTACGACGCCGCCCTGGCGCATGCCCGCGACCGCCAGTTGCCCGCCATTCTCGACCTGCGCTACGACGCCGACATCATCCTGCCCGACCGCAGCCTGTCGCAAATGCAGGCCGAGAGGGCGCAGGCAACGGAGCCGCGGGCATGAAACCCCTGCTGCGCCGCGCCGCGCCGCTGGATGCGCCCGCCCTGCGCCTGACCTGGAACGGCCAGCCGATAGCCGCGCAGCCGGGCGACACCGTACTGACGGCGCTGCTGCTGTCGGGCGAGCGGCTGCGCACCACCCTCGGCACAGGCGCGCCCCGCGCCGGCTTCTGCCTCATGGGCGCCTGCCAGGACTGCTGGGTGCAATGCGCCGACGGCCGGCGCCTGCGGGCCTGCTCCACCCTGGCGGAAGAGGGCATGGCGCTGGTCGACAGCCTGCCTGGAGAATGCCCATGACTGCGTCCCCCAAAGCCGAGGCCGCTCCGCCGATGGTAGTGGTCGGCGCCGGACCCGCCGGCGTACGCGCCGCGCAAACCCTGCTTCGCCATGGCGTGCGGCCCGTCATCATCGACGAGGCGCCCCTGCCTGGCGGCCAGATCTACCGCCAGAGTCCCGCGCCCCGCGGCAGCGCGCGCCAGCGCTACGGCTTTGAACACAAGCGCGCCGCCGCCATCCATGCGGCCGGCGCCCGCTTGCGCGAGCAGGCCGACTACCGCGCCCGCACCGCCGTCTGGAATGCCGCCCCCGGCCGCCTCGACCTCGTGCGCGACGGCGAGCTCGACAGCCTGCCCTATGCCCGCCTTCTGATCGCCACCGGCGCCACCGACCGCGTCCTGCCGTTTCCCGGCTGGGTCCTGCCCGGGGTGTTCTCGTTGGGCGGCGCCCAGATCGCCCTCAAGGGCCAGCACTGCCTGCTGGGGCCGCGCATCGTGTTCGCGGGCACCGGCCCGCTGCTCTACCTCGTCGCCTACCAATATGCGCGCGCCGGCGGCCAGGTGCAGGCCGTGCTCGACAGCGCGCCGCTGTCCAGGCAGGCCGGCGCCCTGCCGGCATTGATGAACCAGCCCGGCATGCTGGCCAAGGGCCTGTACTACCTGGGCTGGCTGCGCGCGCGCGGCGTGCCCATGCACCACTCGGCAAGCCTGGCCGCGGCGCTGGGCGCGGCGCGGGTCGAAGGCGTCCGCGCGCGCATCGGCGGCGCCGAGCGCACCATCGCCTGCGATGCCCTGGCGGTCGGCCATGGACTGCGCTCGGAGACCCAACTGGCCGACCTGCTCGACTGCGCCTTCGGCTTCGACGCCGCCCAGCGCGCCTGGCTGCCGCAACGCGATGCCGATGGCCGCAGCTCCGTCGTCGGCGTCTACCTTGCGGGCGACGGCGCGGGCATCGGCGGCGCAATCCAAGCCGAATTGTCCGGCGAACGCGGCGCGCTCGCCATGCTGGCCGACAGCGGCATCGATATCGATCGCGCGCGCCTGCGCCGGCTCGAACGCCGACAGGCGGCGCTGTCGCGCTTCAGGCAAGGGCTGGACCGGGCCTTTCCGCTGCCGTCCGTGGATCGAGACTGCGACGACAGCCTGATCGTCTGCCGCTGCGAAGAAATCCGCGCCGGCGAACTGCGCGCCGCCGCCGCCCAGTACGCCATCGACGACCTCAACCGCCTCAAGGCCCTGACCCGCATCGGCATGGGCCTGTGCCAGGGCCGCATGTGCCAGGGCGGAGCGGCCGAACTGCTGGCAGACTGCCGGGGCATTCCCCTGTCGGCCATCGGCCGCCTGCGCAGCCAGGCGCCCATCAAACCCATGCCGCTCTCCACCCTCGGCGAGGCCCGGCCATGACGGTTCTGCATGCGGATGTCGCCATCATCGGCGCCGGACTGGCAGGAACCAGCGCCGCCCTGGCCCTGCGGCGCGCGGGCGTCTCCACGATCCTGATCGAGCGCGGCCTGTGCGGCGCGCGCGCCAGCGGCGTCAATTTCGGCGGCGTGCGCCGCCAGGGCCGCAACATGGAACAACTCTATCTGGCCCAGCGGGCCCAGGGAATCTGGGCCAGGCTGCCCGAACTGATCGGCACCGACGCCGAATACGTGCGCACCGGCCACCTGAAACTCGCCCGCTCTCAGGAAGACCTGGACAAACTCATTGCCTATCGCGACAAGGTCCGCGATTTCGAGCTCGGCCTCGAGATCCTGGATGCCGCCGATCTGCGCAGGCGGTTTCCGGCCCTGGCGCCCGGCATTGTCGGCGGTTCGCTCTGCCCCGGCGACGGCCAGGCCAATCCGCGCCTGCTCTCTCCCGCCTTCGCCCACGCGGCCCAGCGCGCGGGCGCGCGGTTGCTGGAGCATTGCGCCATCGCTCACGTCGACACCCAGGCCGGCGACTTCCTGCTGACGGCGGTCGATAACCGCCGCATACGCGCCGGCACGGTCATCAACGCCGCCGGCGCCTGGGGCGCGGTCGTGGCGGGTTGGTTCGGAGACGACCTGCCCTTGCAGATCAAGTATCCCACCATGCTCGTCACCGAACCCCTGACACCGCAGATCGACGTGTCCCTGGGCGTGGAAGGAGGCGGTTTCTATGCCCGGCAAGTCGCGCGCGGCAATATCGTCATGGGCGGCGGCTACGGCCACGCCCTGCCGGGCGACCGCAGCCGCCCGGGGCCTGCCGCCCTGGCCGAACTCGGCCGCGCGGCCCCCGCGGTTCTGCCCGCCCTGGCCAGCGCCAGCGTCATTCGCTGCTGGTCCGGCATCGAAGGCTATTTCCCCGACAAGAACCCGGTGATCGGCTTCAGCCCTCATACGCCCAGGCTGGTGCATGCATTCGGTTTCTCGGGGGGAGGTTTTCAGATCGCCCCGGCGGTGGGTGAAGTCCTGGCCGAAATGGTCCAGGGGGAAAACACCCTGATGATGGCGGAGCGCTTCTCGGCAAGCAGGTGGAGCGCCCGGCCGACGCAATAGCGGCAGGCCGTGGCTTGAAAGCCACCGGAGCCATCCGGCACGAGAGGGCCCCGGCAGGGGTCAGCCCAGGCTGGCTCCATGGCGCTCCATCCAGCTTGCAGCCGCGGCAAGGGCCGCGGCGACGTCCGTGTCGTCGTTGTAGAGATGGAACGAGAAACGCACGGTATTGCGCCGCAGCGCCGCCTGCACGTTGCAGGCCTTCAGGTGCGCCTGGAAGGCGGCCGCGGCTGCCGGTCCGCTGCGCGATTGCACGCACACGATATTGGCCCGGCGTCCGAAGCGAGGCTGGTGCACCGGCGCCCCCAAGGCCTCCAGGCCCGCGGCCAGGTTCCGGGCCAGCCGCGTGACGTGGTCGTCGATGGCCAAGGTGCCCACGCGGTTCAGCACGTCCAGGCTGTCCTTGACCAAGGTCGCGGCCAGAAAATTGTAGTTGCCCAGGTCGAAGCGCCGCGCGCCCTGTTGGAATACGATCGGCCCCTGGTCATAGTCGGCTTCGTGCGTAGCCGGGATATCCACCCCGAAGCGCGCCAGGCTCTGCGGCCGCAAGGTCTGCGCCAGCGACTGCCTGACATACAGAAAACCCATGCCATAGACCGAGCAAAGCCCCTTCTGCGTGCTCATGGCCATCGCATCCACCGGAGTCTTCTCCAGGTCGATATGGGAGATGCCGACGGCCTGCGCGCCGTCGACCACCAGATATACGCCATGCGCGCGGCAGAGTTCTCCCAGGCTGTCCAGGTCTATCCGGGAGCCCGGAAGGAACGACGTGCCCGAGACGGTCAGCACCCGGGCGCGGTGCTTGGCTTGCAGCGCCTGCCGCACGGCCTCGATCGGCAGCTCGCCGTTCTGCGAAGGAATCTCGCGCACCGCCACGCCACGGGACTCCAGGTTGCGCCAGGCATAGAGGTTGTTGGGGTGTTCGATGCCGGGACAGACCCACACCTCGTCGCCCGCCTGCCAGTCGAGCGCGTTGGCGATGATGTTCAGGCCTTCCGAAACGTTCTTGGTGATGGCGATCTCGTCGGGCCGGCTGTTGAGCAGGCGCGCGACGCCCTGGCGCGCCGCTTCCACCACGGCGAAATAGGCGGCCTTGTCGGCCTGGCCCAGCACGCGCTGTTGAAGGTGGTCATATGCGGCCTGCGGCGCGCTGGCCAGCATCAAGCCGCGACTGGCGACATCGATATAGGCCTGCGCGCCTGCGCCGGGGAACAGGCCGCGCGCGGCGGACAACGAAGCGGCGGTATCGCGGGTGCTATTGAGAAGGGTGTTCATTGCAATTGCATTCCGTTTTCTTTGACCACATTGGCCCAGGTCTCGAGGTCTTCGGCGATGAAATCCTGGAGTTGCCGGGACGTCATCGCGACCTGCGTGATTCCCAGCTCAGCCAAACGGCGCTTGACCTCCGGATGGGCCAGGGCCGCGGCCATCGCCCGTTGCCACTTCTCGCTTACCTCATCGGGCAAACCCGCCGGCGCCAGCACCGCAAACCAATACTTGACGTTCTCCAGGCCTTCGACGCCCTGCTCCCGGAAAGTGGCGACATCGGGCAGCGCCGGCAGGCGCTCGGCGCCCGTCATGCCGATGGCATTCATCCGGCCCGATTGCAGGTATTGCGCGGCCGAGGCCGGATTGGTGAAGATCAGGTCGATCTGCCCGCCCAGCACATCGGTGGCGGCCTGGGAGGCGCCCTTATAGGGAACCATCATCAGGTTGAGCCCGGAACGCCGTTGGAAAAAGGCGGAGATCAGATGGCTGGGACTGCCCGACCCCACGCCGATGGTGTAGCCCTTCCGGTTGCGCTCGGCGTCATCGCGCATGTCCTTGACGCTGCGCAAGCCGGAGGGCTGGTTCGACAGCAGCATGGCGGGCGCGATCCCGACCATGCCCAGGGCCGTGAAGCTCTTGACCGCGTCATAGGGCAGCCGGGGGTACAGCGACGGAGCCGTGGTCTGGGCATTGTCGGCCAGCAACACGGTATAGCCATCGGCCGGAGCCTTGGCGACCAGCGTCGTGCCCAGGGTGGCGCCCGCGCCCGGCCGGTTTTCCACGACCACCGATTGCTTCAGCTCCTGGGCCAATTGCTGGCCCAGCAAGCGCGCCACGACGTCCGAGCTGCCCCCGGGCGTATAGGGCACGACGATGGAAATGGGCCGGTCGGGAAAGCCTGCGGCATGCGCCGGCGAGGCAAGGCCTGCCAGCAGGCCGGCGCCCGCCAGCGCCCCGGCGAGAAAGCGATGGAGAACAATCATGATGGCTCCAGGAAAAGGAAGAAGGCGCTCAATATGCAGCGCCCGGCCGGCCGGAACAATGCACGGTCTTTCCCGTCAGGTATGAGCTTATTGCATACCTCGGTACACTTTCGTCCAGGATCCCCTAGGACAAGCCAGCTTCTCCGAGACGAGATATGACGAACTTGGATACATTGGCGCAGGCTTCGCTGATACGCCGCCTGCCCTCCATGAAGGCGCTGCTGTTTTTCAATGTGGTGGGCAGGCACCTGAATCTCGTGCGCGCCGGCGAGGAGCTGCATCTCACGCAGGGCGCGCTGAGCCGGCAGATCAAGATGCTGGAGCAGCACCTCGGCGTCGCGCTTTTTCGCCGCATGGCCCGGGGCCTGGCCTTTACGCAAGAGGGCGAAACGCTATATGCGTACTCACAACAGGCGTTCGGCACGCTCGATGCCGGCCTGCGCCGGCTTTCGCTGGTGGCGGGCCGGCAGACGCTGGTCGTGTCGGTAGCGCGCAGCTTCGCGCTACGCGTGCTGGCCGTCAGGTTGCCTCGCTTCGTACAGGCCCATCCCTGGGTAGACCTGCAGATCGACACGCACCGCTACTTCGCGGACCTGGATACCTCCGGGGCCGACGTGTCCATCCGGCTCACCGACAGCCATTTCGAAACGGCCTATCGCCATCGGCAGTTGACCGACGACGCAAGCTGGCTGGTCGCCAGCCCGGCGATGGCGCGGCGCATGGCCGCCGGCAAGACGAAGAGCCCGTCATTTCGACCGGTGCTGCTGAGCAATTCCGAGCGCGACGACTGGAACCGTTGGCTGGCGACCGGCAACCGCTCGATCCAGCCCGAGGAGGCCGCGCTGCAGTTCAATGACTCGGCCACGATGTTGCAGGCAGTGGAAGCCGGGCTGGGCTTCTGCGTCGCGCGCGCCGCGCTTGCCCGGGACGCGGTCGAAGCCGGCGCCCTGGTCAGGGTCTGGAAACAGGAAATGCGCGACGGCCTGTGCTACCGTGCGATCAGCGCCGCGCGCGGCAAGCCGGCGCTGGAGCCTTTCCTGCAATGGCTGGACACGGAATTCCCGCCGGTCGGGAAGCATTAAGCTCTGCTCGCCAGCCCGGACTCGCTATCCATCTTCGCATGCCGATGCAGCCCATCGCGGTCCAGTATGGTCAGCCCCCCATAGCGCGTCTGCAGCACGCCGGCGCGAGCCAGCCGCGTCAACGCGGCATTGCAGCGCTGGCGCGATACCCCGCAAAGGCTGGCGATTTCCTCCTGCGATATCTTGAGGCGCCCGTCGGTGCCCGAATGCGACTCCGCGGCCAACTGCGCCGCGACGGCGCGCGCCACCATGGTGTCGACGTCGAGCAGCACGTTGCCGGTATAGCTCGCCATCAGCCAATCCACCCGCTGCGCCAGATGCTCCATCAGGGCCTTGGTGAACTCGATATTGTGGTTCCACAGCCGTTCGCAGGTGTCGCGCGGCAGTATCACCACGCGGCTCGGCCGCAGGGCGACCACTTCGTACCCGAAGTGCGCGCGGCGGATCATGGTGGCTTCGCCGAACCAGCTTCCCGTGCTGAAACCCGCCAGCGACAGGGTCTTGCCGTCGGCGCCGCGCGACGACCATTTCACCAGCCCGTCCACCACGCCGTACCAGCCCGGCGAGCGCTCGCCCACGCGAAACAGGTATTCGCCCTTCCTGAGCGTAACCAGGCGCAGGCTGCCGCGGATCTCTTCGCGCTCGGCGTCCGGCAGGCCGTTGTACCAGGGCACGACGCCCAGCATCCGGTCGACCGCGCCTTGCGCCTGCCGCCGCCGCGCGCTCAATGGTTCGCCCCCAGTGTCCGCAGACGCTATGCGCATAGCTTCCTCATGCCGGCTGTGTGGCCTCGTCCAGGTAAACCCTAGGGTTCTTTGTCACCATGGTGACTGTCCGCGCGGCGGGCCCGGCCACAGAATAAGGGAGCCCGTCGGGCCAAAAAACATAAGAGGAGACAGGAATGTTGTCAATGTCGCGCGCGATGTCCGCCGCCGCAGCCTGCGGCGCCATCATGTCCGCGGGGCCTGGCGCCGCCCTTGCGCAGATCTCGGACGACGTCATACGGATCGGCTTCATCACCGACCTGTCGGGCGTGTACTCGGGCCCCGACGGCCCCGGCGGCGTGGAAGCCATCAAGATGGCCATCGAGGAGATGGGCGGCGCGATCGACGGCAAGAAAATCGAGCTGCTGACCGCGGACCACCAGAACAAGGCGGACATCGCCTCGGCCAAGGCCCGCGAATGGTTCGACCAGCGCGGCCTGGACATGCTGATCGGCGGCACGAACTCCAGCACCGCGCTGGCCATGTCCAAGGTCGCCTCGGACAAGAAAAAGCCCATTATCGTGGTCGGCGCCGGCGCGCCGGCGCTGACGAACGAGCAGTGCACGCCCTACACCTTGAACTACGCCTACGACACCGTCGCGCAGGCGCGCGGCACCGGTGGCGCGGTGGTCAAGACCGGCGGCAAGACCTGGTACTTCCTGACCGCCGACTATGCCTTCGGCACGGCGCTGCAGGCCGACACGACCAAGGTGGTCGAAGCCGCCGGGGGCAAGGTGCTGGGCTCGGTCAAGCATCCGCTATCCTCGAGCGACTTCTCCTCGTTCCTGCTGCAGGCGCAAAGCAGCAAGGCGGAGATCCTGGCCCTGGCGAACGCGGGCGCCGACGCCACCAACGCGATCAGGGCGGCCAATGAATTCGGCGTCACCCAGACCATGAAGCTGGCCGGGATGATCATGTTCATCAACGACATCCACGCCATGGGACTGCCGGCGGCGCAGGGCATGTACCTGACGGATAGCTGGTACTGGAACGGCTCGGACGAAGCCCGCGCCTGGAGCCGCGAGTTCTACAAGCGGCAGAAGGCCATGCCCTCGTCGCTGCAGGCCGCGGACTATTCGGCGGCGCTGCAGTACCTGCGCGCCGTCAAGGCCACGGGCACCGACGATGCCGACCGCGTGCTGGCCTACCTGCGCGAAAACAAGCTGAACGACGTCTATATCAAGGACGGCGTCGTGCGGCCCGACGGCCGCGTCGTGCACGACATGTACCTGCTGCAGGTCAAGACGCCGGAACAGTCCAGGGAACCCTGGGACTATTTCAACGTAGTGCAGACCATCGACGGCAACGAGGCTTTCACCAAGCAGGCGGAAAGCCGCTGCGCGCTGTGGAAGTAAGCCGCGCCCGCGCGCCGGAAACCGGAGAGAGAACCCCATGGCAAAACGCAAAGTGATCGTGACCATCGCCCCCACCGGGGGCATGGCGTTCAAGAGCCAGAACCCGCAGCTTCCCACCCAGCCCGCCGAAATCGCCGAGGACGTCTACCGCTGCTACAACGCCGGCGCCAGCGTGGCGGCCCTGCATGCGCGCCGGCCCGACGACCATGCCACCTGCGATGCGTCGGTCTACCGCCAGATGAACCGCCTCATCCGGGACCGCTGCGACATCGTGCTGAACAACTCCACCGGCGGCGGCGTGCACGGGGACATGGTGAAGGAGACCTCGCCCGGCACCTGGGAAATCCTGTGGGAGGAGCGGCTGAAAGGCATGGACGCGGGCGCCGAGATGTGCACGCTGGACGCCACCACGCTGAACCTGGCTTTCGGCGACCGCGAATACCTGATGAACACGCCGCTCAGCAAGGCGCGCGAACTGGCCGCCGGCATGAAGGCGCGCGGCATCAAGCCCGAATGGGAGGTGTTCAGTCCCACCCACATCATCCAGGATGCCACCACCCTCATCGGCGAAGGGCTGGACGACGGGCCGCCTTTCATCAACCTGGTCATGAACGTGCACCGGAACTTCCAGAACGCCATGCCGTTCTCGCCGCGCCACCTGCAGATGATGGTGGACCTGCTGCCGAAAGACAGCGTCTTCTGCGTCAGCGGCATCGGTCCGTCGCAACTGGAAGCGAACATCAGCGCGCTGCTGCTGGGCGGCCACGCCCGCGTCGGGCTGGAAGACAACCTGTACTACCGCCACGGCGAACTGGCCACCAACGTGCAACTGACCGAACGCATCGTGCGCATCATCCGCGAACTGGACATGGAGCCGGCCACGCCGGCGGAAGCCCGCGAAATCATGGGCCTGCCGCGGACCGACGGCCCGCGGCCCGAATTCGCCGTGTGACGCAGGCAAGGAACGACATGAGCGAATCACTGAAAGGCAAGCGCATCCTCGTCACCGCCGGCGCGAACGGCATCGGGCTGGCGATCGCGCGCAAATTCCTGGCATCCGGCGCCGAAGTGCACGCCTGCGACGTGGACGCGCAGGCCTGCCGCGCGGCCGCCGGCAGCCATCCGGACCTGGGCCTGAGCGTGACGGACGTGTCGTCCGAAGCGCAGGTGCTGGCGCTGTTCGAGGAACTGTCCCGGAAATGGGGCGGGCTCGACGCGCTGGTCAACAACGCCGGCGTATCCGGCCCCACCAGCCGGCTCGAAGACACCACGCTGGACGCCTGGCGCAATACGCTGGAGGTCAACCTCACCGGCACCTTCCTGTGCGCGCGCAGCGCGGTACCCCTGCTGCGGGCGGCCGGCGGCGGCTCCATCGTCAATATCTCGTCGGTAGCCGGCCGCCTGGGCTTCTCGTTGCGCACGCCCTACAGCGCCAGCAAGTTCGGGCTGGCCGGCCTGACGCAGACCTGGGCCATGGAACTGGGCCCGTCCAATATCCGCGTCAATTCCGTGCTGCCCGGCGTGGTGGCCGGCGACCGGGTCGAACGCATCATCGCCGCCCGCGCCGCCGCCGGCGGCGTCGGCAACGACGAAATGCGCGCGCAACTGCTGTCCGGCGTGTCGCTGCGCCGCATGACGCGCCCGGAGGACGTCGCCAACCAGGTCGCGTTCCTGTGCTCGGACGAAGGCGCCATGATCAGCGGCCAGAGCATTTCGGTTTGCGGCAACGTGGAGCACCTGGGCTAGGCGCCGGGGCGGCGGCCGTTCCGCCGGCCTGGACGCGAGGCCAGCGACCGGGCGCTCCCGCTATTGCTCGCGGATCAGCGTAGTGGAGAATTCGTACCGGCCGGCGGGATGGTGCGAGCAGGACACTTCCACGATCTGTCCGGCCTGGTCCTTGTACTGCCGGCGGATATAGAGCCCGGGCGAGTCCGGCGCCACCTCGAGTTCCCGCGCGACCGCCGCAGGCATGGCGCAGGCCGATATGGTCTGCTCCACCGACGCGATGCGCCGGCCGTAGTGTTCCTCGATCAGCTCCGACACCAGCCTGTCGGGGTTCTGGCGCGCCAGGTTGCGCACCCCCTTGTAGTGCGCGTCCACGTACAGCTCGGTCCAGACCATGGGAGGCTGCCCCTCGACGCCCCGCGTGGAAGAAAAGCGCAGCCACCGCGTGCCCGGGCCCACGCCCAGGCGCTCGGCCAGTTCCACGTCCACCACCACTTCCTGTATCTGCCTGATGGCGCGCGGCGTGCGCACCGCCAGTTGCACCAGGTCTTCCAGGGACCCCAGCGACTGGCTGAAGCCGGCCCTGGGCCGGGTGCCGATGACCACCGTTCCGCTGCCGCGGCGCCGGGCGATCAGGCCCAGGTCCTGAAGCTGCCGCAACGCAGCGCGCACGGTATGCCGGCTTGCATCGAATTCTTCGGCCAGGGTGTTTTCCGAAGGCAGCACCGTCCCGACGGGATAGGCGTCGGTGGCGATACGCCGCGCCAATTCTTCAGAGATCCGGGTGTATAGCGTGATGGACGGCATGGCTGAGGCGAGGTGGAAGACGGCCTCCATTCTATCTGCTGGCCGCCGGCGTTCCCGGCTTGCGGCCGAGAGCGGCGCAGCGGCGCCCACTCTGCAATCCGACCTTCCCCCCGCTTCCCTCATCGCTGGCTCGCGCTAGGGTAATCCCCAGCATTGACGCCTCTTCCAGGCGCTGCTTAAATGTACGTACAACTTTTTAAGAACGTACATTTAAGAGCAGCGCCCATGCCCATCTCCGTCCTCGAATCCCGCCTTTACAAAGATATGTTCGGCACCGCCGCGATGCGCGCCGTCTTCGACGATGCCGCCACGCTGCGGCGATACGTGGAGACGGAAGTGGCGCTGGCCCGGGTGCAGGGCGAACTCGGCATCATCCCCGCCGATGCCGCCCGCGCCATCGCCGCCCGGGCCGACGCCGCCGCCCTCGACATGGACGAACTGCGGGCGGAAACGGAAATCGTGGGCTACCCCATCCTGCCCCTGGTGCATCAGCTCGCCCGGCAGTGCGGCGCGGAAGGCGAATACCTCCACTGGGGCGCCACCACGCAGGACATCATGGACACGGCCACGGTGCTGCAGGTGCGCGACGCGCTGGCCCTGGTCGACGAAGACCTGGCCGCGCTGGACGGCATCCTCGACCAGTTGGCGCAGCGCTACCGGGACACCCCCATGGCCGGGCGCACTCACCTGCAGCACGCCCTGCCCATCACCTTCGGCTACAAGGCGGCCGTCTGGCTGCTCATGCTGCGGCGCCACCGCGAGCGCCTGGCGCAATTGCGCCCTCGCGTGCTGGTCGGCCAGTTCGGCGGCGCGGCGGGCACCTTGGCGTCCCTGGGCGGAGACGGCCTGGCGGCGCATGCGGCCTTGATGCGCGAGCTGAACCTGGGCGCCACGCCGGTCACCTGGCACGTGGCGCGCGACGGCCTGGCCGAGGCCGTGCAATTCCTGGCGCTGGTGGCGGGCACGCTGGGCAAGATCGCCCTGGACATCATGCTGATGATGACCAACGAGCTGGGCGAGGCGTTCGAGCCCTTTGTAAAGGGCCGCGGCGCCTCCAGCACCATGCCGCAGAAACGCAATCCGATTTCCTGCGAGCTGATGTGGAGCGCGTCCAAGACGGTACGCCAGCACGCGGGCCTGGCGCTGGACGCCATGCTGCAGGACTTCGAGCGCGCCACCGGCCCCTGGCACGTGGAATGGACGGCGGTACCGGAGGCCTTCGTCCTGACCGCGGGCGCGCTGCGCCAGGCGCGCTTCATGCTCGGCGGCCTGGAGGTGGATACCGAACGCATGGCGCGCAACCTGGACCTGTCCGGCGGCCTCATCGTGGCCGAAGCCGTGATGATGGGCCTGGCGCCGCACATCGGCCGCCAGACCGCGCACGACGTGGTCTACGACGCCTGCCGGGCGGCCGCCACCACGCGCCGGCGCCTTGCGCAAGTACTGCAGGAAGATCCGCGGGTGTCGCAGCGGCTCGATGCCGCGGCGATCGAGCGCCTGTGCGATCCCGCCAATTATCTGGGCGCGGCACCCGAGATGGTGGACCGCATGCGCGCCTGGCAAAGCACCGGGCCGGCCTGAAGACGGCCCTTCCCCACCACAAGTACAACGGAGACAACTCATGAAAAACTGGATGGCGGCGCTGGCCGTCGCGGCCGGGTTCGCCCTGCCGCTGGGCGCCCAGGCGCAGAACGACTACCCCAACCGGGCCATTACCTGGATCGTGCCGTTCGCGGCCGGCGGGCCCACCGATGCCATGGCGCGCAATATCGCCAACCGCGTGGCGCAGGAACTGAACCAGACCATATTGGTCGAGAACGTAGGCGGCGCCGGAGGCACGATAGGCGCGGCCAAGGCCGCCAAATCCGCCCCCGACGGCTATACCTTCCTGGTGGGCCACATCGGCTACATGGCCGCCGCGCCCTCGCTTTACGCCCGCCTGCCCTACGATCCGGTCAAGGATTTCCGCGCCGTTTTCCGCTTCCCCGATACGCCGCTGGTGCTGCTGGTGGGCGAGTCCTCGCCCTACCGGTCGGTCTCCGAGCTGATCGCCTATGGCAAGCAGCATCCGGGCAAACTCAATTTCAGCAATGCCGGCGTGGGCTCCACTTCGCACCTGGTCGCGGCCATGTTCGCCAGCCAGGCCGGCATGGAAATCACCCCGATTGCCTATAAGGGCGCGGGCCCCGCGCTGAACGACCTGATGGGCAATCAAGTGGACGCGATGTTCGACCAGACCAACACCGCGCTGCCGCAGACCCGCGGCGGCAAAGTGCGCGCGCTGGGCCTGACGTCGTCCACGCGCATGGCCCAGTTTCCGGACGTGGCCACCATCGGCGAACAGGCGATCGCAGGCTTCCAGGTATCCACCTGGTACGGGCTGTATGCGCCCAAGGGCACGCCGGACGGCGTCGTGCAGACCATGTACCAGGCATGGCAGAAAGCGCTGGCCGACGCGTCGTTTACCGGCAAGATGGTGGAACAGGGCATTCAGATGCTGCCTGCCGCGGACTATGCGCCCGCCGCCTTCCAGGCCCATACGGCCAGCGAAGTGCAGCGCTGGGCCGGGGTCGTCAAGCAAGCCGGCATCACCTTGCAATAGGCCCCGCCGCCATGCGCACCGTGCTCGCCAGCGATATCGAGACCAGCATCTGCGAGGCCCTGCAAGCCGTCAGCCACACGCATCCGCCGGATTTCGTGCAGGCGCTGAAAGCCGCGCACGCGGCCGAGACCCGGCCGGCGGCGCGGCACGCGCTGCTGCAGTTGCTGGTCAACAGCAAGCTGAGCGCGCAGGCGCGCAGGCCGGTATGCCAGGATACGGGCGTGGCGCATGTCTATGCCCGGCTGGGCATGGACGTGCGCATACGCCACGACGCGGCCGGCCCCACGCCCAGCCTGCAAGCCATTGCCGATCGCGCCGTGGCGCGCGCCTATACCTACCGCGGCAATCCGCTGCGCGCCTCCATGATCCGGGATCCGCTGGGCGCGCGCCGCAACACCGAGGACAACACGCCCGCCGTCGTGCACGTGGAATTGGTGGAAGGCGATACGCTCGAACTCACGGTCGTCGCCAAGGGCGGCGGCGGAGACGCCAAGGCGCGCTACGCCATGCTCACCCCCAGCGACTCGGTGGCCGACTGGGTGCTTGCGCAGCTACCCGGCATGGGCGCGGGCTGGTGTCCGCCGGGGGTGCTGGGCCTGGGCGTGGGCGGCACGCCCGAACAGGCCATGGCCCTGGCCAAGCAAGCGCTGTTCTGTCCCATCGACATGCCCGACCTGCTGCGGCGCGGCGCGGACACGCCCGCCGAGCGCCTGCGCGTCGAAGTCTATGAACGCGTCAACGCCCTGGGCATCGGCGCGCAGGGCCTGGGCGGCGACGCCACGGTGCTGGACGTCAAGGTGCTTACCGCCCCCTCCCATGCCGCCCTGCTTCCCGTCGCGCTGCTGCCGAACTGCGCCGCCACGCGATTTGTCCGCTTCACGATGCCCGACAGCGGCCCGGCGTCGTTTCCCGCGCCCGACCCGGCGCTCTGGAACGGCATTCCGGACGCCCTGCCCGCCAGCGCCGGCACGCGTGTCGATCTGGATACGCTGACGCCCGCCGAAGTAGCGCAATGGTCGGCCGGCGACACCCTGCTGCTGTCGGGCAAACTGCTGACGGGCCGCGACGCCGCCCACAAACGCATGATCGACCTGCTGGACCAGGGCCGGCCCCTGCCGGTATCGCTACGCGGCAGGGCCCTGTATTACGTGGGTCCGGTGGACCCTATCGAAGGCGAGGCGGTCGGCCCGGCCGGCCCGACCACCGCAACGCGCATGGACAAGTTCCTGCCCCGGCTGCTCGCCGAGACCGGCCTGCTCGCCACCATAGGCAAGGCCGAGCGCGGCCCGCAGGCGGTGCAGGCCATCAAACGGCATGGCGCCGCCTATCTCAGCGCGGTGGGCGGCGCGGCATACCTCGTCTCGAGGGCCGTCGCGTCCGCGCGCCTGGTGGCCTTCGCCGATCTGGGCATGGAAGCCATCTATGAATTCGAGTTGCGCGACATGCCGGTGACGGTGGCGGTGGACGCGCGCGGCCGCTCGGTGCACGAGGTGTTCCGGCTGCGGCAGGACATCGGCGGCCAGGGCATGCCGGCTTGCGGCGACGCGGAGCATCCCGGCTAGGCGCCGGGGCGGCGCGCTAGCCCGGCTTGCCTTGCCGTATCCCCATCATCGACCGCGACAGCTTGCTGGCCGCCGTAAGAATCGATTCCTTGTGCTCGAGCAGCACCGCCTCCGTCAGGCGCGACAGCGGCCCTGAAATGCAGATCGCGCCCAGCAGCGTCCAGTTGATGCCATAGACCGGCGCTGAAATGCTGGATACCTCCGCGTCGCGCTCGCCCAGCGACATCATGTAGCCGGCGCGCCGGATCGATTCATAAGGCTCGCCGGCCTCCCCGGAAAAAGCCAGCAGCACGCGGCCGGGACTGCCCAGTTCCAGCGGCAGCGCCGCGCCGACCCGCGCATGGTGGCGGATCGACTTCGGGCCTTCGACGCGGGCCACGCAGATGCGCTGCCGGCCTTCGCGCACATAGAACGTCGCGCTCTCGCCCGTCGCGGCGGAAAGCTCGCGCAGCACGGGCTGGACCACCTCCACCACGTTGAAAGTGGCCTGGTAACAGGCCCCCAGCCAGCCGGCGGCGCGCGCCAGGCGCCACGTGCCGTCCGGCCGCTGCGCCATGTAGTCGTCCATCGCAAGCGTGCGCGCCAGGCGCAACACCGTAGAGCGGTGGCACCCCGTGCGCCGGCTCAATTCCGCCAGCGACAAATGCGTGTCTTCCACGCCGAAGGCCTCGAGGATGCGCATGGCGCGCCGCACCGCCACCACGCCTTCTTCGGGCTGGCCGTCTTCGGGATCCGCGATCTGATCATCGTTCATTGTACGCAACATGTTCCGCTATACGAACTCGCATTGTATTGAGCGGAACACGCATCCACAATAGCCAAACCAAAAAAACCAATGATCGGAGACTAGCCATGAAGCTGATCGCGAGCCTGCTTGCGGGCCTTACCCTGGCATGCGCCAGCGGCCTGAGCCACGCCCAGGAATATCCCAACAAGCCCATTCGCCTGGTGGTGCCGTTCCCGCCCGGAGGCGGCACCGACGTGCTGGCCCGGGAGGCCGCGGTCAAGGTCGCCGCCAACACCGGCTGGAACATCGTCACCGAGAACCGCCCCGGATCGGGCGGCAACATCGGCGTGGACGCGGTGGCCAAGTCCGCCCCCGACGGCTATTCCCTGGTGCTGGGCCAGACCAGCAATCTCGCGATCAACCCCACGCTTTATTCCAGGCTGCCCTACGACCCCGAGAAGGACCTGAGCGCCATCGGCCTGATCGCCGACGCGCCGCTGGTGCTGGTGGTGCCGGCGAACTCGCCGCTGAAGTCCTTCGACGACATGATCGCCGCGGCCAAGGCCAAGCCGGGCCTGCTGAACTACGCCAGCTCCGGCAACGGCACGGTGGCGCACCTGGCGGCGGTGCAATTGCAGAACGCCGCCGGCATCCAGCTCACCCACATCCCCTACAAGGGCGCGGCCCAGGCTTCCAACGACCTGATCGGCGGCCAGATCGACATGTACCTGTCGTCCGTGCCCACCCTGATCGGCCATGTGCGCAACGGCAAGATGCGCGCCTTGGCGGTGACCTCGGCCCAGCGGGTGCCGGACATGCCCGACGTGCCCACCATCGCCGAACGCGGCTACCCCGGCTTCGAGGCCGTGACCTGGTTCGGCCTGGCCGCGCCGGCCGGCACTCCCAAGGAGATCGTCCAGCGCCTGAACGACGAATTCAATAAGGCGCTCAAGGCCCAGGACCTCAGCGTGAAGTACCAGGAACAGGGCGCCCGCGTCCTCACCAGCACTCCCGAGGAATTCGCCAGGCTCATCCACGACGACCGCGTCCGCTGGGGCAGGATCGTCAAGGATTCCGGCGCCCGCGTCGAGTAAGCCGCCATGCGCGCCCGCTATCCCTTTTCCGCCGGCGAATCGCCGCCCGTCCTAGCGGTGCCCGCGGGCGCCTGCGATTGCCACATCCACGCCTATGACGCGCGCTATCCGGCCGCGCCGGGCGCGCGGCTGCTGCCTCCGGACGCGTCCATGGAGCAGTACCGCAGCATCCAGAAGCGCCTGGGGACCGAGCGCGCCGTGCTGGTCACGCCGTCGACCTACGGCGCCGACAACCGCGCCATGCTGGACGCCCTGGCCGAACTGGGGCCGCGGGCGCGAGGCGTGGCCGTCATCGACGGCGCCGAAAGCGATGCGCAGCTCGAAGCGATGCACGCCGCGGGCGTGCGCGGCATCCGCCTGAACCTGTCGCTGGGCGTGACGGGGTCGGCGGAGCACATCGCGCCCCTGGCCGCGCGCGTCGCGCCGCTGGGCTGGCACCTGCAATTGCTGATGCCGCCGGAGCGGCTCGCGCAACAGGCGGACCTACTCTTGCGCCTGCCCACCGCTCTCGTATTCGACCACCTGGCCCGCATAACGCCGTCGCAGGCCGGCGCGCACCCGGCCCACGCGCTGGTGCTGCGGTTGCTGGACACCGGACGCGCCTGGGTCAAGTTGTCCGGCGGCTACATCGTGAGCGAGCAACGCCGGGCGGACGACCCCGCCCTCGATGCGCTGGCGCGCGGCTACATCGAAGCCAATCCGGAACGCGTGGTGTGGGGCAGCGATTGGCCGCATGCCTCGGCTTCCGCCGGCATGCAGGCCATGCCCGACGACGCCCGCCAGCTCGACCGGCTGGGCGATTGGGCCGGCAGCGAGGCCCGGCTGCGCCGGATCCTGGTGCACAACCCGGCGGCCCTTTATGGCTTTCCGGAATGACAAGACGACATAGCGGAGACGAATCCATGCCTTTCCCCCTGACACTCACGCGCCGGCGCCTTCTGGGCCTGGGCGCGGCCATGGCGGCCACCGCCGCGTTCGGCGCCCGCGCCGCGCAGGAATGGCCCGCCGGCAAGACCATTACCTGGGTCGTGCCCTATCCGGCCGGCGGCAGCACCGACGTGCTCGGCCGCGCCATCGCGCAACAGCTCGACGCCCTGCTCGCCACGCGCGTCATCGTCGACAACCGGCCGGGCGCGACCGGCACCATAGGCGCGGCCCGCGTGGCGCGCGCCGAAGCCGATGGCCTGACGCTGCTGGGCACCTCCATCGGGCCCCAGGCGATCGCGCCGCACGTGATGGGCAAACTGAGCTACGACCCGGTGGCCGACTTCGCCCCGGTCATCATGATAGGCACCATCCCCCACCTGCTCGTGGTCGGCGCAGCCCAGCCGTACAAGTCGCTCGCGGAACTGATCGCGGCCGCCAAGGCCGCGCCGCAGCGCCTGGCTTACGCCTCCGGCGGCACCGGCACCATCCTCCACATGCAGGGGGAACTGCTGCAGCAGAAGAGCGGCGCCAGCTTTCTGCACGTGCCCTACAAGGGCGATACGCCCGCGCTGCAGGACACCTTGGCCGGCCAGGTCCAGTTCGCGTTCATCCCGGTGGCCGCGGCGCTGCCCCACGTCCAGACCGGCGCATTGCGCGCGCTTGCCGCCACCGCTTCCCAGCGGCTGGCCGCGCTGCCCGAGGTCCCGACCATGGCCGAAGCCGGATTCGACGATTTCGTGGTGGAGCAGTGGCAGGCGGTATTCGCGCCTGCCGGCACGCCCGCCCCCGTGATCGCCCGGCTCAATGCCGATATTGCCCAGGCCCTGCAAAGCCCCGCGCTGGTTGCGCTGGCCCGGCAGTTGGGCATCACGCTGGCCGGCGGCACGCCGCAGGCACTGGACCGGACCCGCAAGGCCGACTTCGAGAAGTGGGGCAAGGTCATCCGCGACGCAGGCATCAAGGCGGCCTGACGGCCCGACGGACACGTATTTCTTCCCGCTACAGGAACCACTATGGCAACCCAGGACATTATCAAAGACTTCCCGCGCGTCGGCGCCGACATCGTGCGCCGCGCCTCCGGCCTGCAACCCGCGATCCTGGCCGACGTGGCCGGCCGCCGCGGCGCGCTCCACGGCCGCATCCGCCCGCTGCACGCGGACATGAAAGTGGCCGGCACGGCCTTCACGGTGGAAGTGCGCCCCGGCGACAACCTGATGATCCATGCCGCGATCTCGCTCGCCAAGCCGGGCGACGTACTGGTGATCGACGGCAAGGGCGACCTCAGCTCGGCCTTGATGGGCACCATCATGATGAACGCCTGCCGCAAGCTGGGCATCGCCGGCGTGGTGATGGACGGCGCCGCCCGCGACACCGTCGAGATCATCGAGATGGGCTATCCGGTTTTCGCCGCCGGCACCAACCCCAACGGACCGACCAAGAACGTGCCCGGCCGCATCGGCCATCCGGTCTCGGTGGGCGGCGTGACCGTGCACCCGGGCGACTTCATCATCGGCGACGCCGACGGCGTGGTGGCGGTCGAGCGCGACAAGATCGAGGCCCTGCTGCCCGCGGCCGAAAAGAAGGTGCGCGATGAAGCGGCCCGCATCGCGGCCATCCAGGGCGGCGACACCGAAGCGAAGTGGCTGGCCGCCGCCTTGCGCGCCGCCGGCGTGCTCAAGGAAGGAGAATCGCTGTGACCCCCTCAGCTTCCGCCAAGCCCGCCATCGTCGTGACCGCGGCGGACCTGGCGCCCGAGGCCCTGGCGCTGCTCGGGGATTTCGAACTGGTCTTCGCCGGCAAGGCCCCGTCGGAAGACGCCATCGCAGCGCTGTGCCGCAAACACAATCCGGTGGCCATCATCGTGCGCTACAGCAAGGTGGGCGCCGCCGCCATGGACGCGGCGCCGGGCCTGCGCGTGATATCCAAGCACGGCAGCGGAACCGACACCATCGACAAGGCCGCGGCGGCCCGGCGCGGCATCGAAGTCGTCGCGGCCGTGGGCGTGAATGCGGCGGCGGTGGCGGAACAGGCCTTGGCGCTGCTGCTGGCCTGCGCCAAATCGGTGGTGGCGCTGGACGCCCGCATGCGCGCCGGCCATTGGGACAAGTCCACCCATAAAAGCGTCGAGCTGGACGGCAAGACGATCGGGCTGGTCGGCCTGGGCGCCATCGGCCAGCGCATGGCCGCCATGGCGCATGGCATGAACCTGCGCGTCATCGGCCACGACCCCTACGCCAGGAACCTGCCCGCCTATGTCGAACCGGTGCCGCTGGAAACGATCTGGCGCGATTCCGACGCAATCTCGCTCCACTGCCCGCTCACCGAGGAAAACCGCGGCATGGTCAACGCGGCGACGCTGGCGCAGTGCCGCCCCGGCGTCATCCTGGTGAACACCGCGCGCGGCGGCCTGGTCGACGAAGCAGCGCTGCTGGCCGCGGTGCGTTCGGGCCAGGTGATGGCGGCCGGACTGGACAGCTTCGCGGTCGAGCCCATGGCGGCCGGCCATCCCTTCCAGCAGGAGCCGCGCGTCATCCTGAGCCCGCATATCGGCGGGGTGACCGGCGCGGCCTACGTCAACATGGGCGTCGCCGCGGCGCGCAACGTCCTGGACGCGCTGGCGCGCGCCGACGCATCCGCCTGAGGAGGCCCGCCATGGCGCAACGATGGAAGCACGCTCCCGCCGGCAGCAACTGGGGAGAATTCGGCCCCGACGACCAGCGCGGCCGCATGAATCTGGTGGATCGCAAGAAGGTGCTGGAAGGCATCGCCGAAGTGCGCGAAGGCCTGACGTTCTGCCTGTCGCTGCCGCTGGACGTCCCGGGCGGCATGGCGCTCAACCCGCGGCGCCTGCCGCCCCGGCGGTACGCCACCCTGCGCGACGGCAAGAGCGCCGGCGCGCAAGGATTCTGCTGGTCTTACGCGTCCGAGGATCCCCTGCTCACCGATGTCGTCTGCGACGACGTCCTGCTGATGAACACGCAGTACTCGACCCAGTGGGACAGCCTGGCGCACATGGGCAGCCGGTTCGATGCCGACGGCGACGGCGAGCCCGAGGCGGTGTTCTACAACGGCTTCCGCGCCGGCGCCGACATCGTGGCTGCCCAGGAAGACCCCCAGGCCTGCGCCGACTGGGCCCGCTTCCCCGGCCCGCATGCCGGGGCGCTGGGCATAGACCAGCTTGCCGAACACGGCGTCCAGGGCCGCGCGGTGCTGATCGACCTGGAGGCGCACGTGGGACGCACGCGCACCGCCGTGGGCTTCGAGACGCTCATGCGCATTCTGGAGGCAGACGGCGTCGCGGTCGAGCCCGGCGACATGGTGTGCCTGCACACGGGTTTCGGCGACACACTGATGGCGATGGACCGGCAGCCGGACGTGGCGCGCCTGCACGCCACCGGCAGCGGCCTCGACGGCAATGACGGGCGCCTGCTGCAATGGATCGACGAATCGCGCCTGGCCTGCCTGATCTCCGACAACCCCGCCGTCGAGCTGGTCCAGCCCATAGCGCTGGACGGGACCCGCACGCCGCTGCGCCGGCCCCGCCTGCCGCTGCACGAGCACTGCCTTTTCAAGAATGGAATCCACCTGGGCGAGTTGTGGTGGCTGACCCCGCTGGCGCGCTGGCTGCGCGCGCACGGCCGGAACCGCTTTCTATTGACCGCCCCGCCGCTGCGCTTGCCCGGCGCGGCAGGCTCTCCGGCCACGCCGATCGCCACGGTCTGAACCGCAGCCGCCCATCCCGACCATGGACAGTTGACCGGGCGCAGCGGCCGGCACAAGCCGCGCGCCTTCCCCCGAACGAGGAGACACTTCGTGAAACTATTCCGTATCCTGCCCGCCGCCCTGGCGCTTTTCGCCGGCGCCGCGCTTGCTCAATACCCCGAACGCCCCCTGAAACTGGTGGTCCCCTATTCCGCCGGCGGGGCCGCCGACGCGCAGGCCCGCCTGGTCGCGCAGAAACTCGGCGCCCGCCTGGGCCAGACCGTGGTGGTGGAAAACCGCCCCGGCGCCAGCGGCACCATCGGCGCGGCCAATGTCGCGCACGCGGCCGCCGACGGCTACACCCTGCTCTACGACGCCACCGCGTTCGCCATCAATCCTTCGCTCTACAAGACGCTGAGCTACGACAGCAAGCGCGACTTCCAGCCGCTGACGCTGGTCAGCCTGACGCCCAACCTGCTGGTGGTGCCGCCCAAGTCCCCGTACCACAGCATCGGGGACCTGAGCGCGGCGGCGCGCAAGCAGCACCTGACCTACGGGACGCCCGGGCAAGGAACGGCCCAACATATCGCCGCCGCCTGGTATGCCCAGGGCAACGGCATCGAGCTGACTCACGTCCCCTACAAAGGAGGCGCGCCGGCGCTGACCGACCTCATGGGCGGGCAGATCGACATGATGTTCAGCAACATGGCGGCCTCGTATCCGCTGGTCAAGAGCGGCAAGCTCCGCGCGCTGGCCGTCAGTTCGCGCGAACGCGCGGCCGCGCTGCCGGACCTGCCCACCGTGGCCGAAAGCGGCGTGCCCGAGTACGCGGTGTACGAATGGAACGGCGTGTTCGCGCCGGCGGGCCTGCCCGCCGACGTGGCCGAACGCATCGAACAGGAACTCCGCGCAACCTTGCAGGATCCCGCGCTGCGCCACAGCCTGCAAGAGCTGGGCGCCCAGCCGGTCGGCTCCTCGTCCGCCGAATTCCGCGCCTTTCTCGACGATCAGATGCAACGCTCGGCCAGCATCCTGGCCAACGCCGGCATCAGCAAGGAATAAGGCCTCGTTCCTGCAGGCTCCCCCGATATCCGGAGATCTTCCATGAAAAACATCCTGTCCGCGCTGGCGGCCACGCTGCTGCTCGCCGCCGGCGCCGCCCACGGCGCCTATCCCGACCGTCCGGTGCGCGTCGTCGTCGGCTTCTCGCCCGGCGGCCCCACCGACGTGGTGGCGCGCGCTTTCGCCTCGTATGCGTCGCAGGCGCTGGGCCAGACCTTTGTGGTCGAGAACAAACCCGGCGCCAATACCATCCTGGCCGCGGAGGCCGTGGCCAAGGCCGCGCCCGACGGCTATACCCTGCTGGTCGCCGCGACCAACCACACCATGATCCCGGCGCTCTACAGCAACCGGGTCAAGTTCGACGCCCTGAACTCGTTCACCCCGCTCTGCGCGGTGGCGGCCAGCCCCACGGTCCTGGTCACCGGCCCGGCGCTGAAGGTGTCGACGCTGGACGCCTTCCTGGAACGCGTGCGCGCCGAGCCCGGCCGTATCACCTACGCCACGCCGGGAACCGGCAGTTCCGGCCACTTCGCCACCGAGCTGTTCCTGCGCCAGACCCACACCAGCATGAACCACATCCCCTACAAGGGCGCGGCCCAGGCCATATCCGATCTGATGGGCGGCCAGGTCGACAGTTCGCTGGCGACGCTGGGCTCGGTGCTGCCGCAAGTCGAATCCGGCAAGCTCACCGCGCTGGCCGTGGCCTCGCCCCAGCGCCTGCCGCAACTGCCTCAAGTGCCGACTTTCGACGAGGCGGGCGTTCCCGGCTATACGGCCGACGCCTGGTATGGCGTGCTCGCTCCGGCAGGGCTGCCGCAGGAAATCCGCATGCGGCTGGAACAAGCGGCCCGCGACTTCGCCCGGGCCGACGCCACGGCCAGGAGCCTGGACGCGCTCGGCATGCAGCCGCGCCAGACTTGCGGCGACGCGTTCGGCACCCAGCTAGCCGATGAAATCAAGACCTACCGCAACCTGGCCGACGAGTTGGGCCTGAAGGCAGATTGAGCCGCGCGCGACTATAAAGGAAAACAGATGAACCACCGTTTTGGAACCCCATTCAAACGTGCCGCGCTGGCACTGTTCGCGGCCCTGCCGCTGCTGGCCGCGGCCACGGCCCAGGCCGCCGACGCCTGGCCCAGCCGGCCCGTGCGCGTCGTGGTCCCCTACGGCCCCGGCGGCGCGGTGGACGTGGCGACGCGCAAGATGGCGCAGATGCTCTCGACCCAGACGGGCCAGACCTTCATCGTGGAGAACAAGCCCGGCGCCACGGGCACCATCGGCGTCAGCCAGGCCGCAAGAGCCGCGCCCGACGGCTATACCCTGGTCGCCAACGACACGACCTATTCGCTGCTGCCGCATATTTTCAAGAAACTGCCGTTCGACCCCGCGCAGGACCTGCAGCCCGTCTCGGCCTTCGTATTCGCGCCGATGGCGCTGGCCGTGTCGGCCGACAGCCCCTACCTCAAACTCGACGACCTCATCGCGCAGGCGCGCAGCCATCCCAACGAGATCACATACGGCTCCGGCGGCCCGGGAACGACGCCGCATTTCGCCGCCGAGGGACTGGCGCTGGCGACCGGCGTAAAGTTCATGCATGTTCCGTTCAAGGGCGCGGCCGAGGCCACCCAGGCCGTGCTGGGCAAGGTCATCGATTTCCAGTTCGCGTCCACCACCGGCATCATGGGTCCGGTGCAGGGCGGACAACTGCGCCTGCTTGCGGTCAGCGGCGACCAGCGCCTGGCCGTGCTGCCCGAGGTCCCGACCTTCGCCGAAGCAGGCGTGAAGGACTTCGGCGTGGTCAACTGGACCGGCCTGTGGGTGCCCAAGGGCACCCCGGCCGAGGTCACGGAGCGTCTGCAACGCGAAGTCGCCAAGGCCATGGCCTCGGAGGAAATGAAGACCTTCGCAACGAAGATGGGCGCCGATCCGCGCGCGGCCGGCGCAGCCGAATTCGGCCGTATCCTGGCCGACAGCGGGGTCATGTGGGGGAACGTGGCCCGCAACATCGGTTTCGACGCGAAATAGCCCCGCCAAGGAGACAACATGTTCTTTCTGCAAGCGCCCGACGTGGCACAGCTCGAGGTATGGTCGTCCCTGCCGGACCGCTTCCGGCGCGCCGGGCGCAGCGACTGGGCCGACGCCAACCGTGGCGGCGTGCCGGCGGATTCGTTCCTCGAAGGGCCGGTCTTCGACTCCGCAGGCAACCTTTATGTGGCCGACATCCCGTGGGGCCGCGTGTTCCGCATCGCGCCCGACCGGGAATGGTCGCTGGTGGCCGAGTACGACGGCGAGCCCAACGGCATGAAGTTTCTCGACGACAGCCGTCTTCTGATCACCGACTACAAGAACGGGCTGACGACGCTGGACGTCGCCAGCGGCCGGATCGCGCCCTTCCTCGCGCGGCGCAACAGCGAGCGCTTCAAGGGCGTGAACGACCTGATCTTCGATGCGCGCGGCAATCTGTATTTCACCGACCAGGGACAGAGCGGCCTGCACGACCCCAGCGGCAGGTTGTACCGTCTGCGGCCCGACGGCCAGCTCGACCTGCTGCTGGACAACGTGCCCAGCCCCAACGGCGTCGCGCTATCGCCCGACGGCCGCGTCCTGTACCTGGCGGTGACACGCGGCAACTGCGTCTGGCGCGTGCCGCTGCTGCCCGACGGCAGCGTCAGCAAGGTCGGCCAGTTCTTCACTTCGTACGGCCCCAGCGGGCCCGACGGGCTGGCGGTGGACGCGGAAGGCAATTTGCTCGTGTGCAACCCGGGGCTGGGCTACGTCTGGCTGCTCAATCACCGCGCCGAACCGCTGACCGTGTGGCGCAGTCCGAAAGGCATGTCCACCACCAATCTGGCGTTTGGCGGAGCCGGCGGGCGCGAGTTCTACTGCACCGAATCGGTCTCGGGCACCATCCTGCGCGCGACGGCGCCGCACCCCGGCCTGCCCCTGGCCCGGCGCGGCTGAACCAGGCGCGCCGGCGCTACCCCTGCCACGCATACTTCCTGCGCCAAAGATACAAGCCGCTGAGCAGCACCACGATCGCAACCACATCGAGCAGCGCCCAGATGAACTTCAGTGGCAAGCCGCCGTAGTCGCCGAAATGCAGCGGCTGCGACAGGAACAGCATGCGGGTGTACCAGGGCATGTCTTCCATGGCGGTCAGCGCGCCGGTTTCCGCGTCGACCAGGGCGGGCTTCAGCAGGCGCGAGCCGACCGGCGTGGCGCCGCGCAGGAAGATCGCGTAGTGATGCGCGCTGCTGAAGGACGAACCCGGAAAGAACACCGATGCCACCTTCATGTCCGGCGCGGCGCGCAAGACGGTGGCGACCGCCGCGTCCACCGACGCCAACCGCTGCGGCGGCCCGCGCCCGTCCTGGCGGGCGCTGTTCACCATATTGGCAAGCTGGTGGGTGCGCCATAGCGCCGCCAGGGGATCGTGCAGGCTGTTGATGATGCCGGTCAGCGCAATGACGAGCAGCCAGGCCGCGGTCGCGATGCCCAGGAAGTTGTGCAGGTCCAGCCATCGGATGCGGCGACCGCGGTCGCGGCGGATGCTGCCGAAAGACAGCTTGCGCATGAACGGCCCATACAAGGCAATGCCCGACACCATCGCCACCGCAAGCAGCAGGCCCATTGCGCCCAGGAACAGGGTTCCCGGCAGGCCGGCGTACATATCGGTGTGCAGACGGCGGACCGTCTCCATGACACCTTCGCTGTGCGGCGGGGGCAACGCGACGGGCCGCCCGTCCTGCAAGGCATAGACCTGCCGCCGCACCGCCGCCGCGCCCTGCGCGTCCGCCGCGCGCAAGGTCACCAGCAGCGCGGGCGCGTCCGGCATGAGGCCCAGCGAATCCACGCGGCTGCCGGGATGGGCCGCCAGCGCGCCGGCCACGATCCGGTCCAGCGATGCCGCCGGCGCGCCGGGAGCCAGCGCCGGCAGCCCCGGCTGCGCGCCCAGCGCCGTTTCGATCTCGTCGTGGAACACCAGAGGCAGGCCGGTCAGGCACAGCAGGAGCAGCCACAGCGTCGCGGCCAGGCTGGACCATTTGTGCACGGCGCTCCAGCGCCGGGAACCGCGGCGGGGCGATGCCATGGCGGGTTACCAGCGGTAGTTGAAAGTCGCCAGCACCGTCCGTCCCACGCCTTGCGTGCAGCCCTGGCCGGCGGTGCACTGGGTCAGGTAATACCTGTCCGTCAGGTTGGTGACTCCCAGCGACACGCGGGCGCCGCGCAGCGACTGGCTGGCGCGCCCCAGGTCATAGTGCAGGTTCAGGTCGATCAGCGTGTAATCGGGCGTCTTGGTCTGGTTCGTGGTGTCGTAGGTGCTTCCCACGTAGCGGACGCCCGCGCCCAGTCCCAGTCCTTCCAGCATGCCTTCCTGCAAGGTGTAGTCGGTCCATAGCGAAGCCTGGTGCGAGGGCGTGCCGGCCAGGCGGTTCCCGACCTCGCCCGCCCGGTTGCTCTTGGTCACCTTGTCGTCCAGGTAGGTGTACGAAGCCAGCACCGTCCACGCGTGGCTCAGCGCGGTGCGCGCTTCCAGCTCCAGCCCGCGCACCCGCACCTCGCCGGTCTGCACGCTGAACCCCAGGGACCCGAGCGCGGGATCGGGATCCGGCGTCAGCACGTTGCGCTGGCGGATCTGGAAGACGGACGCGGTCAGCAGGCTATCGGTGCCCGGAGGCTGGTACTTGACTCCGACCTCGTACTGTTCGCCCTTGGTCGGCTTGAACGGCGTGCCGGAGTAGTCGCTGCCGCCGGTAGGTTCGAACGACGTCGAATAGCTGGCGTACGGCGCCACGCCATTGTCGAACAGATAGTTCAGGCCCACGCGTCCGGTCGTGGCCTCGTCGCGCTGCGTCGTCGTGATGCCGGTGCGGCGGTTGTCCACCGTGCTGTCGGCCCAGTCGTGGCGGCCGCTCAGCATCAGGCTCCATTTGCCCCAGGCGATGGTGTCCTGCGCGTACGCGCCCAACTGCCGCTCGTCGCCGAACTGGCTGACGAAGTTGTCGTACGGAGGATCGGGGATGTCGTAGCCGTACACCGGGTGATAGACGTTGATGGGCGGCGCGCTGCCGCGCCCCACGATGTAGTGGCTGCTTTCCTTGCGGTAGTCGAACCCGACCACCGCCGCGTGTCCCAGCGCGCCGGTGCTGAAGCGGGACTCCAGTTGATTGTCCAGCGTGAACACGTCGACGCCGGCGTCGATGCTCATCGCGGCGCGGTTCAGCGTCTGGTTGTCGGGCAGCAGCTCGCCGATCCGGTTCAACGCCCGCAGGTCCACCGAGGTTTCGTTGTAGCGCAGGTTCTGGCGGAAGGTGAGCGCGTCGTTGAAGCGATGCTCGAACGCGTATCCCACCGAACTCTGGTCGCGCTTCAGGCGGTCGAAATCGGGTTCGCCCAGATAGCGGTGCACGGGAATGCGCCCGTTGGGATTCCACGTCAGGGTGCCGGACGTCGGCAGGTAATTGAAGCCCGTCTTGCCGCCCCACTCCGACTGGTAGCTGGCTAGCAGGGTCAGCGACGTGTCCGGCGTCAGCTTCCAGGTCAGGGCGGGCGCGATATAGCTGCGGTTGTTGTCTATGTAGTCCACCTGGGTGCCGGCCTCGCGCACCAGGCCGGTCAGGCGGTACAGGAACTTTCCTTCCTGGTCGATGGGGCCGCCCAGGTCCAGCGCCAGTTGCGCGCGGTCGAAGCTGCCCGTCTGCACCTCCACTTCGCGCAGCGGCTCGGCGGTGGGCCGCTTGCTGACCATATTGATCAGCCCGCCCGGGCCGCTCTGCCCGTACAAGGCGGAAGACGGGCCTTTCAACACCTCGATGCGCTCCAGGCCGTAGGGCTCCACGACGGCGCTGGCCCAGCCGGTCGCCACGCTGCCAAAGGGCAGGCGGGTGCCGTCCAGGAAAAACGCGGGCCGGAAACCGCGCACCTGCGTGTAGATGTCGAACTGCGAGCTGGCGCCATAGGTCTCCGCCAGCACGCCGGGCGTATAGCGCAGGGCCTGGCTGACGCTCTGCGCGCCCTGGTCCCGCATCTGGTCGGCAGTGATCACATTGATCGTCTGCGGAATCCTGACGATAGGCATGTCGGTCTTGGTTCCGGACAGGCTGCGCGTCGCCAGGTAGCCGTCCACCGGCCCGGTCGCCGTCTGCGGAAAACCGCTGACTTCGACCGCCGGCAGCACGGCGACGGGCGGCTCGCCTTGCGGGTCGGCTTCCAGCACGTAGGCGCCTTGGGCATTGCGGACCGCGCGCAAGCCGGTGCCGCTCAACAAGGCGGCCAGCCCTTGCGCCGGCGTGTAGCGGCCCTGCAACCCGGGACTGTTGCGGCTGCGCGCCAGGTCTCCGGAGCCCGCCAGCACGATGCCGGACTGGGCGACGAAAGTGGGCAGCACCGTCGTGAGCGGCCCGGCGGCGATCCGGTAATCGCGCGCCTGGCCGGGTACGCCGGGCTGGGCATGGGCGGCGGCCACGAACAGCAGGCCGCCCAGCATGGCGGCCCGCGACGGCAGAATGGCCTTGCGGGAACTGCGGCGTCGGGGAAAAGGACGCATTTGATAAGACCTCGGATCGATAGCACAAGTACGGGTTCATCTTGTGTATCGAGCAAGCCCGGAATTCCGGAACCGCGGTTACAAATTATCGTGCCGGGCCCCGGCCCGAGCCCCCGGCCGCAATTCCACGATCGTCCACCAGGGCAGCGTGCGCTTGACCTTGATGGGCAGCACTTTTTCCAGCAGGGACAGCGTCTGGTCCGGGTCGTGCAAGGGGAAGCCCCCCACCACGCGCAGGCGGGCGGCCTCGGGCGACACGCCGAGATGCCCGGGAATATAGCGGCCCAGTTCCTCCAGCAGCGCGCCCAGCGGCACGTCCTCGGCCAGCAGGACGCCGCTGGCCCAGACCTCGCGCGCCCGGCTGGCGGGTTCGAGCCGCCAACTGCCGTCCTGCCCGAAGGTAAGCTGCTCGCCGGCGCCGATAACCTGGCGGCGGCTGCCGGTGTCCAATGCCACCCTGCCGTCGTACACGGCCAGGTAGCTCGCGTCGCCGCCGAGGGCGACGGTGAAGCGCGTGCCCAGGGCCGTCATGCGGCTTTGCCCCGCCTCTACCACAAAGCGGCGGCCGGCATCATGCGCGGTCTCGACCAGGATCTCGCCCGCCACCAGCTCCAGCAGCCGGAGGTCGGCGGAGTAACGCACGTTCAGGGCGCTGGCGGTATTGAGCCACACGCGCGTGCCGTCCGGCAGCGACAATTCCCTGACTTCGCCGGTGCGGGTCCGGTATTGCGCCAACCCGGCAAGCGTCATGCGGCGCAGGGGCGTGTATTGCCATCCGGCCCAGGCCAGCCAGCCGCCGCAGGCCACGGCCAGGCCGCCAAGCACCTGCCGGCGGCGCCGTTCCCGCTGGCGCACGGCCTTGAGCGCCTGCACGGTCGCGGGATCGGGCGCTTCGCCCTGCACCGGCGCGAAGCGCCGGCTGACGTCTTCGACGTAGCGCCAGGCGACGCGGTGTTCTTCGCGCTGATCGAACCAGGCCTGCCAGAGCAGCCGGTCGTGCTCGGGGAGGGAACCGGAACGCAGGGCGGCGAACCATTCCGCCGCCTGTTCCAGGGCTTCATGAGAGGGAATGGAATGCGCGGCCATCCGGGGTTCGCTCCGGCCGCTCAGGGACATGCGGCCAGCGCTTGCGCCGCCTGGACTTCCAGCGATACGCAATGGAGCATGGCTTGCGCCACGTACTTGCGCACCATGCGGTCGGAAACCTGCAGCTCCGCGGCGATTTCCTGGTCGGTCATGCCATAGGCCATGGCCATGAGGAAGGCCTCGGCGGTGCGCCACGGCAGCCGCCTGAGCATCGCGTCGATCTCGCACAGCGTCTCGATAACGATCGCATGGTGTTCCGCCGACGGCTGCACCGCCTGCGGGCGGTCGGCCTGCGCGGCAAGCCACGCCTGCTCGATCTCGCGGCGGCGCCACAGATCGATGCACAGGCCGCGCGCCATCGTGCTGAGATAGGCCCGCTCGCCATCGAAGCCGTCGAAATCGCGCGGACGCGTCAGCAGGCGCAGAAACGCGTCCTGCGCCAGGTCGGCCGCGTCCGCGGCATTGCCCAGGCGGCCGCGCAGCCAGCCATAGAGCCAGCCATGATGGTTGCGGTACAGCGCGTGCAGCCGCTGTGCGGTGGCAGGGTCGGCAGCACCCATTGTGTCGATCTCAAAAGAGAATAGGAATGGATTGCATTTTATTCCAGCATCGTTTTGCTGCCAACGGAGCGCCGCGCCGGGGCCGGCCGGCGTCAAATCCGATACTGATGCGCGTCATCCAGCCGGTTTTCTATCTGCGCGACAGCCTGCGCGATGCACCCCGCCACGGTTACCGCGCGGGCGTCGTCCAGCCGGGCCCTGATGGTGGCGACGCTGATCGCCGCGATGGCCTCGCCGCCGCGCTTGCAGATCGGCACGGCGACCGTGCGCACCTCCGGTATTTCCAGCACGTCCTTGACGGCGTAGCCGCGCGCGCGCGACGCGGCGATATCGCGCAATAGGTCCGCCGCGTTGTAGCGGGGGAAACTCGCCTTGATGCGGTCGGCGTTGGCGCTGCACACGCGCTGGATCTCGGCTTCGGGCAAGGTCGACAGTATCGCCAGGCTGCCGCCGCCCACGTTCAGCGGCCGCCGCCGGCCCACGTCGAGAACGAACGCCTTTATCGGAAAGCCGCCCTCGGCCCGATCGATACACAAGCCGTCGAATCCCGACCGTATCGTCAGGAACACGGTGTCGCCGGTCTGCTCCGCGATCGCCTGGAGATGGGGATGGCAGATGTCGCGCAACGCGACTTTGGGCGCCGCCACGAGCCCCATTTCGTACATGGACGGGCCGAGGTAATAGCGCTTGTTGGCATTGTCCTGCCGAACCATCTGCTCCGCGATGAGGCCTTGCAGGATGCGATGCACGGTCGGCTTTTCGATGGCGCTCAATCGGTGCAGGTCCGTCAGGCGGGCGCCCATGCGATTGTTCGCGGTGATCAGGCGCAGCAACACCGCGGCGCGCTGCAGCACCTGGGTTCCATTGTTGGCCTGGGGTTCGTTTCGGACTGGCATCTTTTTCACTATATGGACCTTACGCCGATCCAATTATGCGTCTGGCGCGCCTGTATTGGGTAGAGTGATCAGCTTGTAGCTCGAACTTAGTCCACATTTCGGACTTTATTCTCATGCAACGACACCTCGGCCGGGCGCCGGCCGAGGATATGGAACAAGGAAGCTTTGGATGACGCCATCTGAAAAGATCGGGGAGTTCTCGGCGGCTTTTGACGCTCAAGCCGTGACCCCGGCGCTGCGCCATGCTTGCGCGCGTGCGCTATTGGATACCTACGCGGTGGGCGTGGCCGGGAAAAACGAACCGGCGTCCTTGCGCGCCCTCGCCTACCTGGCCACCCTGGGCGCGGGCGACGATGCGTCCCTGTGGGGATGCGCGGCACGCGCCACGCCGGAAGCCGCCGCGTTCTACAACGGCGTCGCAGCCCATGTGCTGGATTACGACGACGTGACCTCGCCGCTGCGCGGCCATCCCAGCGCCGTCCTGTGGCCTGCCCTCATGGCCCTGGCGGAAGCGGAGGGCGCAAGCATGGGACGGCTGCAGTCCTCGTACGTGGTGGGCTTCGAAGTCATGTGCAAGCTGGCCAAGGCCGTGGCCGTCGAGGCCTATGCCAAGGGATGGCACGTCACCGCCAGCATAGGCGTGATCGGCGCGGTGGCCGCGTGCGCCCATTTGTTGCGCCTGGACGCCGAAAAGACCGCGCACGCGATCGGCATAGCGGTCGCCCAGGCCGCAGGCACCCGCGCGAACTTCGGCTCGGACGCGAAATCGTTCCAGGCCGGCCATGCCAACGCGGCGGCGATACGCGCCGCCCGTCTTGCGCAACTGGGGTTCACCTCTGCACCCGATGCCATGGACGCCCGGCAAGGCTACGCCGCGCTATACGGCCAGGGGCGGGATCTTGGGGCGGCGCTGGGCACGCTGGGCGCGGCGCCGCTGGAGCTGGCCTCGAGCGGGTTGGAAGTCAAGAAGTACCCCTTGTGCTATGCCACGCACCGGGCCTTGGACGGGCTGCTGGACCTGGGAGCGGAACACGGCCTGGCGCTGGCCGACGTCGAGCGGGTGGAGATCGAGACCAGCCCCGGCGCGCTCGTGCCCCTCATCCACCATCGGCCGACGACGGGATTGCAGGGCAAGTTCAGCCTGGAATACGCGGTCGCGGCGTCGCTGCTGGACGGGCAGGTCGGCCTGGCCTCGTTTACCGACGAAAGCGTGCAGCGGCCCGCCATCCAGGCTTTCCTGCCGCGCGTGCAAGGGCACAGCACGCAAGGAACCTCGATTCTTCCCCGTTGGGCGCTGGTGCGCATGCGCACCCGCGACGGCCGTTGCATCGAGCGCAGGATCGATACCTTGCGCGGGTCCGCCGCCCTGCCCTTGACCGACGATGAACTCATGGCGAAAGCCAGGGATTGCTACGGCTGGGTCGGGCTGCGAGGCGATGTGCGCGCCCAGTTGGAAGCCGCCTCGGATCCGCAGGCGCGGGTCGGCGACTTCCTCGCCATCGTGCGCTGAGACGACAGATCAATAAAGAAGAGGAGTAGCCATGGATTTCAATCTGCCCGACACCACCCGGATGATCCGCGACACGGTTCGGCATTTCACGCAGCGGGAACTGATTCCGCATGAATCGCTGATCATCCGGCGCGAAGCCGAGCGCGGCATGGGCGACGATCCGCTCATCCCGCCGGAGTTGGAGCAGGCGCTGCAGGAGAAAGCCCGCGAGGTCGGCCTGTGGGGCATAGACGTGCCGCAAGAGTTTGGAGGCCAGGAATTCGGCATGCTGGCGAAGTGCGTGGTGATCGAGCAGCTCAAGCACTCTATCGTGCCTTTCGTCCCCCCTCCGGACAGCCCGAACCTCCACCTGCTGAAGGCATTGTGCAAGGGACCGCAGATCGACAAGTACCTGCTGCCCTACGCCAACGGCGAGAAAAAGAGCTGCATTGCGCTCTCCGAGGCGGGCGCGGGTTCCGACGCGGCCAACATCAAGATGCGAGCCGAGCGCAAGAACGGCAAGTGGGTGCTGAACGGCGCCAAGATGTGGATCAGCCATGCCCGCCGCGCCGACTTCATGATCGTCGTGGCCGTGACGGACCCGGCGCTCAAATCGCGCGGCGGCATGACGGCGTTCCTGGTGGACAAGGGCACGCCGGGCGTCAGCATTCCCACGTCCTACCCCATGATCGGCGAATTCCATCCCTACCAGGTGTTCTTCGACGAGGTGGAACTTGAAGACAGCCAGGTCCTGGGAGAAGTGGGCAACGTGTTCGTGCCGCTCACCAACCGGCTGGGCATACGCCGCCTGGACATCGCCTCGCGTTGCGTCGGGCTGGCCAGCCGCTGCCTGGAAATGATGATCGAGCAGGCCAACACCCGACGGGCCTTCGGCTCCCCTCTTGCCGACAAGCAGGCGATCCAGTGGTGGATTTCCGACAGCTATCAGGAAATCGAAATGGTGCGCCTGGCCATCCATCGCCTGGCCTGGAAGATCGATCAGGGGGTGGCCGATTTCAGGCGCGACGGCTCCATGGTCAAGGTGCAGGCCACGGAACTCATTCAGCGCGTTTCCGATCGGGCCATCCAGCTTTTCGGCGGCATGGGTCTGTCCAAGGAACTGCCGCTGGAATACATCGCCCGCATGTGCCGCGTCCTGCGCATCGTCGAAGGTCCCAGTGAAGTGCATCGCTGGGTGATCGCGCGCGACCTGCTGCGCAACGGCCTTCCCCAGGAATAAAGAGAGGCCTGACGCCTTATCGCTTTTGATGGCCAGCCGCAACGGACGAATGCGGCGCCCATACTTTGAAGGAGACAACTATGCGGAATAAGAAGTCCTGGCAGTTTCGGTTGTTCCGGCAGATGGCCGGAGTCGTCGCGGGAGCGATGTTCGGATATGGCTATACGACCCCGGTCTCGGCCGAGACATTTCCCGACCGTCCCATAACGTTGACCGTTCCCTATGAACCTGGGGCGACCACGGACCTGATATCCCGCGCCGTGGGCGAACTCATGGGGCGGGAACTGGGAGCCTCTGTCGTGGTCGAGAACCGGACCGGAGGCAACGGCATCATTGCGGCGTCTCACATTTCGCGCTCCAGGCCCGACGGCTATTCATTCATGCTGTCGTCGGACTCCACGGCGGTGCTGAATCCCTTGCTGTACAAGAAGCTCCCCTACAGCCCGGACAAGGATCTGACGCCCATCGGACTGGTGAGCGACTTGCCCCTGGTGATGCTGGTCAACACCTCGCTTCCCGCTCATGACCTGAAGGCGTTCGTGGCGTACGCCCACGCGCATCCCGACAGGCTGAATTTTTCTTCCACCGGAACCGGCGGCACCTTCCATCTTTCCGGCGAGTTGTTCAATCAGATGGCCGGCATCCAGATGACGCACGTGCCGTACAAGGGCGGAGCCCCCGCGATGCAGGCGCTGGTGGCCAATGAAGTGCAGGCCCTGTTCGGCGTGGTCGGATCGGCGCTCCCGCAGATCAAGGCCGGCAAGATCCGCGCATTGGCCGTCGCATCGAAGGAAAGGCTGCCCATGCTGCCCGACGTCCCGACTTTCGCGGAACTCGGGTATCCGAATTTCGTCGTGACGGTGCGCTACGGGTTCATGGCGCCGGCGCGCACGCCGGCGGACCGCATCGATACCTTGGCGGCGGCGATGAACAAGGCCTTGAACGATCCTGGCTTGCGCAAGAAATTCGGCGACCTGGGTTTCGTCCTGCCCGAGAAAAGCGGCCCGCAAGAATACGCCGCCCTGATCCAGTCCGACCGGAAAATGTGGGCCGAGGTCATCAGGCACAAGAACATTTCCCTGGACAACTGATCGCGGGGCGCCGCCGGGTCAGGCGGCGACGTTCACCAGCGGCCGGCCGGTAATCCAGCGATGCAGGTTATCGAGGAAGCCCGCAAAGACCCGGTCGTTGAAGTCGGCAATGCGCGCCGCCGAATGCGGGGTGAGCATGACATTGTCCAGGCTCCAGATCTCGGATTCCGGCGGCAAGGGTTCGCGCTCGAATACATCGAGATAGGCGCCGGAAATCCGCTTTTCCCGCAATGCCCGGACCAGGGCCGGTTCGTCCACGATGCCGCCCCTTCCGACATTGACCAGGTGCGCCTCCCGGGGCAGGCGGGCAAGCCGTCCGGCATCGATGAGATTGCGGGTCTCATCGGTCAAGGGGCAGCAGATGACCAGCCAGTCGGCCTTGTCGACGACGCCATCCAGGTGCGCCTGCGGCACGGTTTCGTCGAAGCCCGGCACCGCCCTGCCGCTGCGGTTTACGCCGATGGTGCGCAACCCCAGAGACTGGAGGAACTTCGCCAACGCGGCGCCGATGTGCCCGGTGCCGATGAGCACGGCGGTCTGGCGGTCCAGGGGGGCAGGACAGAGTTCATCGGGCATGGCGCGCCACGTCCGCGCCAGTTGATTGGCGTGGTGCCACTGAAGCCTCTTGTTCAGCGCCAGGATACCGGCCAGGGCGCTGGTAGCCACGGCCGTGCCGCTGGCGTCCGGGCTGGCCGTGATCGATATGCCGCGAGCGCGCAGTTCCCGGTACTTGGCCTTGTCCGAACCGGCCGAGAAAATGTGCAGCCACTTCAGGCGCGGACACGCGTCCAGCAGGCGGAAGAACAGGCGCGTGCCGTCATTAGAGGGCGGGCGGCCGGGCATGGAAAAGATGTCGCGGCTGAAAAAAGCGGCGTCGACCCGGTCCAGCTCGTGCTGGCGCAGCCCGGACGTGGCCGGGACCAGCGTGATCCCGCTGCCGGCTCCGGCAGCCAGCTCGGCAATGGCCGCCTGCCCTGCGTCGCCGACCAGGGGTGAAACCAGCACATGGGTGTTCCAGGGAAGGCCAGGCTTTGTCATGTCGTTCGCGGTGGAGTTTGTTGGGGGATGCCGAGAATTGTGAGTGAAGGGCCTGCCGGGGTCCATGCTTTTTCCCGATGATTAGTCTGCTATGTGAGATCAAATAATCATCACACTAAGAGCTTCCACGAGAACATCCGTTCACTTAGTTCACATAGCGGTCCATTCGGCATTGCTTGTGGTTTGATGTCTCCCTAACATCTCTACGGTTCGTCGCTCGAGCCAGAGCGCGTCATCGTCATACGCGAACGAGTTGTACATATCAACAAGACCACAGGAGACACCGATGTTTTCCCTCAAGCAATGGATGAAATGTCTGTTCGGAGCGGCTTGCCTGGCGTCGGCCGCGCAGGCGGGCGCAGCCGACGCCTATCCCACGGATCCGATCAAGCTGGTCGTGCCCTATGTCGCCGGCGCCAGCACAGACACGCTTGCGCGCATGGTGGCGCAAGACCTGGGCAAGGAATTCAAGAAGCCGGTGATCGTCGAAAATCGCCCTGGCGCGGGCGGCACGATCGCCGCCGACTTCCTGCGGCGCCAGCCCGCCGACGGCTATACGTTCGGCTTTACCACCGACGGCATCATGTCGGTCAATCCCGCGGTCTACAAGAAACTGAACTATGACTCGCTGAAGGACTTCACGCCGCTGTCGATCGCCGTCAATGCCCCGATCGTGCTGGTGGTGCGCGCGGATTCGCCCTTCAAGACCGCCCAAGAACTCATCGCCCACGCCAAGGCCAATCCCGAGTCATTGAGCTACGGATCCGCCGGACTGGGCAGCTCCCAGCATATGGCGGGCGAACTCCTGAAGAGCATGGCCGGCGTGAAAATCCTCCACGTTCCCTACCGTGGCGGGGAACCGGCGATGACCGACCTGCTGGGCGGCCAGATCAGCATGATGTTCGTGCAATCGGCCTCGGCCAAGGAATTCGTCACCGTCGGGAAAATCCGCATCCTGGCGATAGGCAGCCCCCGCCGCAACAAGCAGTTCCCCGACGTTCCCACGCTCGATGAGATCGGCCTCAAGGGCTACGACTCGGATACCTGGTATGGCTTCAATATGCCGGCCAATGCCGATCCGAAAATCGTGGAGACGCTCAACGCCGCCATCGTGAAATCGCTGAAGGGCCGCCAGGCCCAACTCGAAGGGCTGGGCTACGACGTCGTCGCGAGCTCGCCCGAAGACCAGCGCAAGAACATCGAGCACAACCTTCAAAAATGGGCAGACGTCGCCAAGAAGGCGGATGTCTACCACGTTCAATGATTTTTCCCATGCGTTTGCACGCGTACAGCGGAGCTGGACACACCACATGACATCGACGCCACATGCCGCCGCGCTGGCGGGCATCACCGTTCTGGACGTCGCGGGCCCATTGGGCAATTACTGCGGCAAGCTGTTTGCCGACCTTGGAGCCCGTGTAATCCTGGTCGAGCCTCCCGGCGGCGCGCCGACGCGGCACATCGGGCCCCGGGTCTCCGGCAGGGACGATCCCGACTCGAGCCTGACGTTCCAATACCAGAACTCGAACAAGGAGAGCATCGCCCTGGACCTGGACAGCGCGGCCGGCCAGGAAGTCTTCCGCAAGCTGGCTGGCCAGTCCGCCCTGGTCATCGAAAGCGAACAGCCGGGCGCGATGGCGCAACGCGGCCTGGGCTTCGCCGACCTGAGCAAGGTCAACGGCGCGCTTACGCTGACCAGCATTACGGCGTTTGGCCAATCGGGGCCGTTTTCCCATTGGCTGGCCACCGATCTCACCGCCATGGCCATGGGCGGCATGATGTATCTGGCGGGCTATCCCGACGGCCCGCCCATGGTGGCCTGCGGCGAACAAGCCGTGGGTGCGGCCAACGTCTTCGCGGGCGTGGCCTCCATGGCCGCGGTGTACGACGCCGAAAGCAGCCAAACCGGCCAGCACGTCGATGTCTCGATGCAGGAATGCGTGGTGCTGGGCATGGAGAACGCCGTCCAGTTCTATGACCTGGAAGGCGCTATCCGAAAACGCAACGCCGGCACGCAGCGCCTGGCGGGAACCGGCGTCTTCGAGTGCCGCGACGGCTATATCTACCTGATGGCGGGCGGCGTGGGCAGCAACAAGTTCTGGGCGGTGACGACGGACTGGCTGATCGAGGAAGGCGTGGCCGGCGCCGAGCAGTTCCGCGAACCCCGGTGGCTGGACCAGGCGTTCCTCATGACGGACGAGGCCAAGCAGCTATTCAGCCGGATATTCACGCCGTTCGCGCGCTCGTTGAGCAAGTCCGAACTGCATGCCAAAGGGCGCGAGCGCCGCATTCCGCTGGCGCCCATCTGCGACGCGCGCGACATCAGCCAGAGTCCGCAACGCGAATACCGCGGGTACTTCGTGGACATCGCGGATGCCCGCGGCACCAGGCTGCGCATGCCGGGCGCGCCCTACAAGCTTTCCGAAACGCCATGGGCTTTGCGCAAGCGGGCTCCCCAGCTCGGCGAGCATACGCAGGACATTCTGGCTTGGGCGGGATACAGCCGCGAACAGCAGCAGGCGCTCGCGCAGCAGGGGGCGGTACGATGAGATCGTTATTGGCAGGCGTGCGCGTCATCGATTTTTCATGGATAGGCGCGGGTTCTTATACGACGAAGATCCTGGCCGATCTGGGTGCGGAAGTCATCAAGATCGAGACCTCCCAACGCCTGGACACGCTGCGCATAACCAAACCCTTCAAGGACGGCAAGCCCGGCGTGAACCGCAGCGGCTACTTCGCCGACCGGAATTCGAGCAAGCGCAGCATCACTTTGAACGTAAAGGATCCGCGCGGCCTGGACATGGCCAGGCGCTTGATCGCCGATGCCCATCTGGTCACCAACAATTTCACGCCGGGCGTGATGGACAAGCTGGGATTGGGCTACGAAGTGGCCAGGTCCCTGTCCGAGCGCATCGTCTACGCCTCGATGTCCATGCAAGGCGCCGAAGGGCCGGAGAAAAACGACCTGGGCTATGGCCTGACGATCGCCGCCATGACCGGGCTGCAGCACATGACCGGCCTGCCCGATCGCGAGCCCGCCGGCACCGGCACCAACTACCCCGACCATATCCCCAACCCCGGCCACACCGCTTTCGCCATTCTGGCCGCGCTGCGCCACCAACGCCGTACCGGCCGCGGCCAGTTCCTGGATGTGGCCCAGATGGAGCCCACCCTGGCCCTCGTCGGCCCCAGCCTGATGAACTATCTGGTCAATGGCGTCATCGAATCCCGCCATGGCAACGCCAGGCCCGGACACGCGCCCAGCGGCGTGTATCCCTGCGCGGGAGACGACCGCTGGATCGCCATTGAAGTCTGTAGCGACGAGCAGTGGGAAAAACTGGCGGCGGTCCTGGAGCTGGCCGTGCCGGCCGGCTGGGGCACCATGCCGGAACGCCTGCGGCAGCGCCAGGCCGTCGATGCCGAAGTGGCCAGGCGCACGGCGGCCCATGACATGGCGGGACTCATGCAGGCATTGCAGGATGCCGGCGTGCCCGCGGGCGCCGTCTACGACGCTCGCGACGTGGTGAACGACCCGCAATTGGAAGAACGCCGCCACTGGGTGACCCTGAACCATCTGGAAATGGGCCCCAGCACCTACAACGCGCCACCGTACCGGTTCTCGAACGCCTATTCCGAACCGTCTTCCCCGGCCCCCCTGCTGGGCCAGCACACTGCGGAGATCTGCCGCGACCTGCTGGGCATGGACGAGGCCACGGTCGCCCGGCTGGCTGCCGATGGCGTCCTGTCCTGACGGCCCGCCACGCACCGGAATTCAACCCTTAAAGAGGATAGACCCATGGCATTGGATATAGCCGTCCAGGATCATGTCGCCACGCTGACCTTGAATCGCCCCGAGGCGATGAACAGCATAGATCCCGACATGCGAGCCCAGCTACATGCCGCCTGGAAACGCATCAAGGAAGACGACGACATACGCGTCGCGATACTGACCGGCGCCGGAGAAAAGGCCTTTTGCACCGGCTCCGATCTTAAAAAAACCATGCCGCCCAAGGAGAGCTTCGCCGAGCTCGCCTTTGGCCGCGCCCATTCGGACCATCTGCTCGAAGGCCTGGACACCGACAAGCCCCTGATCTGCGCGGTGAACGGCTACGCGATGGGCGGCGGGATGGAGCTTGCCCTGGCTTGCGATATCCGCATCGCCTCGGCCAACGCAGTGTTCGCGCTGTCCGAGGTGCGTATTGGCAGCATCCCGGGCGCAGGCGGCACGCAACGCCTGCCGCGCGCCATCGGCGCATCCAACGCGATGCTGATGCTGCTGACGGGCGACCGCGTGGATGCGGTCGAAGCCCTGCGCATGGGCTTGGTCAGCAAGGTCGTGGACCGGGAGGATCTGCTCTCTGCCGCTCAAGAGATCGCGCGCCGCATCGCGCAGAACGCGCCGTTGTCGGTGCGGTCCATCAAGCGCCTCGTCACGAACGGCGCGGACATGCCCTTGCCCGCCGCGCTGGACAACGAGCGCTATGTCTTCGGCCTGCTGCGCGATACGGAAGACCGTATCGAAGGCCGCCGCGCCTTCCAGGAAAAACGCCCGCCCGTCTACAAGGGCCGCTAGCGTACCGAACACCAGGAGAAGAAATTGGATTTTGAATTGCCGGATTCCTCGCGCATGGTGCGCGACACCGTAGCGCGCTTCGTCCAGCAGGAGCTGGTGCCCCACGAAGCGTTGATCATACGCCGCGAAGCCGAACGCGGCTTCGCCGACTCCCCCTTGATTCCGCCCGAGCTGGAAGCGACGCTCCAGGAGAAGGCCCGCGACATCGGTCTGTGGGGCATCGACGTGCCGGAAGAGTTCGGCGGCCAGGACCTGGGCATGCTGACCAAGTGCCTGGTGATCGAACAGCTCAAGAACAGCATCGTTCCCTTCGTGCTGCCCCCCGAAAGCCCGAACCTCTTCATGCTCAAGGAGCTGTGCAAGGGCGACCAGGTGGATCGCTATTTGCTTCCCTATTCCCGGGGCGAAAAGAAGAGCTGCCTGGCCTTGTCGGAACCCGGCGCGGGCTCCGACGCCGCCGCCATCAAGACGCGCGCCGAACGCAAGAACGGAAAATGGGTGCTCAACGGCACCAAGCTGTGGATCAGCGGCGCGCGCCGGGCCGACTTCATGATCGTGATGGCGGTGACGGACACGGCCGCCGACAAGCGCTCCAAGTTCACGGCGTTCCTGGTCGACAAGGGCACGCCGGGCCTGAGCATCCCGACGTCCTTCCCGATGATCGGCGAATACCACCCCTATGAAGTGGTGTTCGACAACGTCGAACTGGACGACAGCCAGGTGCTGGGCGAGGTGGGCGCCGGTTTCGCGCCCCTGTCCAAGCGGCTGGGCGTGCGCCGGCTCGAGATCGCTTCGCGCTGCCTGGGACTGGCCACCCGCTGCCTGAACATGATGATCGAGCAGGCCAACACGCGCCAGACCTTCGGCGCGCCGCTGGCCGACCGCCAGGCCGTGCAATGGTGGATTTCCGACAGCTACCAGGAAATCGAAATGGTACGCCTGATGGTCTACCGGATGGCCTGGAAAATGGACGCCGGCGACAAGGACGTGCGCCTGGACGGCTCCATGGTAAAGGTGCAGGGCACGGAGATGATCACCCGGGTGGTCGACCGGGCCATGCAGTTGTTCGGCGGCATGGGCGTGTCGAAGGAACTGCCGCTGGAATACATTTCGCGCATGTGCCGTGTGATGCGCATCGTGGAAGGTCCCAGCGAAGTGCATCGCTGGGTCGTTGCGCGCGAACTGCTGCGCAACGGAATTCCCGCGGACTGACGGACAGGCGATGGACATGGAGTCTTTCTCGTCCATTTCTCCCGGCGTCCGCGTCCACGCGGGACCGGACGCGCTGCGCCTGCTGCCGCGCGAGGCGGCGCGGCTGGGCGCGCAGCGCGCCTTCGTCATCTGCGGAAACAGCGTGGCGACGCGCACGCCCCTGCTGGCCAGGATCCAGGACCTGCTCGGCGCCGGCTTGGCGGGGGCATACACCCGATTGGGCAAGGACGCGCCGCTGGAAGACGTGCAGGAGGCCGCAAGGCAGGCTCTCGCCTGCGAGGCCGACCTGCTTATCGCGGTCGGCGCGGGCAGTGTGCTCAAAGGCACGCGGGTAATCGCAATGGCGCTGGGCGAAGGACGTGAACTTGCGCAGCTCGCAACCCGGTATCCCGAACGGGGAACGCCTGTAAGTCCCCGGTTGCTGCGCCCCAAGCCGCCGATCATCAATGTCCTGACCGCGGCGACGTCGGCCCAGAACCGGGCTGGCGCCGCTTTGCGGCGCGGCGACGGCGGCCCGCGGCTGGAGTTCTTCGATCCCAAGACCCGTCCGGCCGCCATCTTCTGGGATGCGCAAGCCTTGTCCAGCGCGCCGCCCTCCCTGGCGCTCTCGACGGGACTGGGCGTATTCTGGCGCGCCCTGATGAATGCCGGAGCGATACGGCGAGCCAACCCGCTGGTCCAGGCTTCGCGCCTGCATGCCTATACCTTGTCGCGCCTCGCCTTGCCGCGCCTGCGCGACCCCGGCGACATCCAGGCCCGCCTGGATATGTGCGCCGCGGCCCTGCTGCAGAACCGGGATGAGGATGACGGAGGCCGCCCCTTCGACGCGCATTGGGTGGCTCGTTCGGTCTACGCCTTGGGCGCCGGCCTGTTCAATTGCGTTCCGCATCTGGACCAGGGCGCGACCCACGTCTTGATGACGCCTTCCGCCATTCGCCATTTCGCCGGTCTTTGCCCGGATGCGGTCGGGCAGATTGGGGAGGCACTGGGCCTTTCCACCGCGGCGGCGGCCAGCCCCGAGCGCGTGGCGGCGGCGCTCCAATCCCTGATCCATGCGCTGGGCCTGCCCGACCGCCTGGAAGGGGTTGCGGAGGCGGGTCGCGAACAGGCCCTGGCGTCTTCCCTGTACAACTTCAACGCCGACCGCTCGCGCGAATTGAGCCTGCACCGGGACAGGCTGCAGGCCATTCTGCGGGAATCGACCTGAACCGGAAGCACCGCGCCGCGCGACCGGCTCCCAAAACACATGCCCGCCGCACGTTCAACGCGCGGCGGGCATGTGTTTCTGGAACGCGTTCTTCAGTTCAGCGTGAACTTCGGCACGCGATAGCCGTCGGGATGATCGGCATAGGTCATCTTGACCTCCGCATCGAGCTTGACCTGATCCAGCTCGGCATGATCCATGTACGAAACCATGATGGGGCCTTCCTCTAGCTGCACGGCCACCACCAGATGCGGCGCCGGATACGCCGGCAGATACTGCCGATGGAACACCGTCCAGGCGATGATCCTGGCCTTGCCCGAGACCGGAGTCCATTCATAGTCCATGCTGAGGCTGACCGGGCACATCGGGCCGGGAGGGTAGCGGAACACGCCGGACTCCGGGCAACGCTGCAGTTTCATCTGGCCGGCCTCGATGCTTTCCCACATGGGAGCGTCATAGGGCGAGTACAAGCGGGGCTTTTTGCTCATGATCGAAACCTCCTTCACTGTCCATAGATAATGGACATGGCCTTGCCAGCAACGTCCGAAACATACTGCACGAAACGGCAGTCAGGCACCTGCCGCTTCCCCTCTCCTCCGCGCGCTTGGCGGACGGCCTCGATCTGGTGGTTCCAGCCTTGCATATACGATTCCGAGATATGGCCTCCATGCGTGTTGACGGGCAGCTTTCCTCCGACGCCGATGCCGTTGTCGGCGATGAACCTGGCGGCTTCGCCGGGCTTGCAGAAGCCGAAGCCCTCCAGCGCAAAGAAGATATGCGGGCTGAAGCTGTCGTACACCATCAGGGCGTCGACGTCCTTGGGGCCGATGCCGGCGGCGGCGTACACCTGCTCGGCCGCGCCGCGTTGCGCCGGCAGGTAGAAGTCCATCAAGCGCGGCCCGAGGCTGGTGGCATGGTGGTTGAGGTCGCTGCGGCCCAGGCCGTGTATGGTGACCGCCTTGTTGTTGGCAAGCCGGCGGGCCCGGCCGGCCTCCATGACGATGAGGGCGACGCCGCCGTCGTTGATGAGGCAGTAATCATTCATCCGCAACGGTTCGGCGATGTACGGCGCGGCCAGGTAGTCGTCCAGGCTGAGCGGCTTGTTGCGCATGATCGCGTTCGGGTTCAGGCCGGCCCATTGGCGCTGGGCGACGGCGACCTGTCCGAGATCACCGTCGGCAATGCCGTGCAATTGCTTATAGCGCTGGAACATCAGGGCATACAGCGCGCCCTGCGACGTCAGGCCCCAGGGGCTGTGGTACACGTATGAAAGAAAGGATCCGCCGCCCATCGCCTCCGGCCCGCCGTACTGAACGGCGGCCGAACGCTGGTCGTTGCCGTATACCAGGGCCACGACTTCGGCCATGCCCGACTTGATCGCCATGACCGCCTGGAACACGGCCTGGACGGCGTCGGCCTGTCCACCCCACCGGGGATCGATGTTCAGGATCTCCCCCATGCGCTCGTAGGCCGTCGTGGGGCCGACGATCAGGCCATCGACCTCGTCGCGCGAAATGCCGGCATCCTCCAACGCCCGCTTGAACGAAAGCGCGGCATAGCCGTATGAGTCATGCGGCTTTTCGCCATTGCGCACGCGCTTGTAGTCTTCCACCCAATCGGTGTGGCCTATGCCCACCACGGCTGAAATGCCGGATGTGCCGGTGTCCAAAGTATCGGTTGCCACTGAATCAGTCTCCCTCAATGTGGACTATTTTTCCAGAATTGGATATCGTTCCTGCATTATCCAGGGGCTTGGTCAATTCTGACCACACGTGGAAGTCTACAAAGTGAGATTCTGGGAGCTGTAATGGGTGCAAGATTCGAGGATAATGCGGCCACCGACGAAGGACGTACCGGCACGCAGATGATCCATCGCTGTGCGAAGTTGCTGACGCTGATCACCACCAACAATCGCATGGGGATGCGCCTGGTCGACTTGTACAAGGCCGCCGACTTCTCGCGCCCCACGGCGCACAGAATCCTGCAGGCCCTGGTCACGGAACGCCTCGTCCGCCAGGACGGCCGGACCAAGAAGTACTACCTGGGATCGCTGGTGTACGAGATGGGCCTGGCCGCCGCGCCGCAGTTCGATCTGCGGGATGTCTGCCGCCCGTTCCTGCAGCGGGTCGCCGAGGCCACGGGCGACACCGCCTTCCTGACCATACGGTCCGGCTTCGACGGGGTCTGTGCGGCGCGCGCCGAGGGAGCGTATCCGGTCAAGGCGTTCGTGACGGACGTGGGCCGGCATCGTCCCTTGAACGTGGGCGGCGGCGCGGTTGCATTGCTGAGCGGTTTCGAGGACGACGAGATCGAGCGTATCTACCAGGCCAACAGGCAACGGCTCGATCGGGACTATCCACGATTCAACGTGGCGACCATGTGGGAGCACATCGCCCATGTTCGAAAGAAGGGGTACTTCATCAATGAAGTGCTTGAAGTACAGGAGATCTTGTCGCTGGCCATGCCGATCTTCGATTTGCATGGAGTGCCGGTCGGCGCGTTGAGTGTCTCTGCCTTGAGAAAGCGGTTTGCAGGCAGCTTTCTGCGCGAGAAGATCGAGATACTTTCCAACGCCGTGCGCGAGATCCAGGTTGAATTGCAGTCGGAACGGAAAGAAGAAGCAGCATGAGCCGGCGCTTTGCGTTTCGGTCCGGCGAGTCGAAGAATATCCGCCCGCCATCGTATCGATGGCGGGCACTCCATATGAGCTGGGAGGCTGTTGCATGAAGATACTGGTGCCCGTCAAGCGCGTCGTTGACTACAACGTCAAGGTGCGCGTCAAGTCTGATCAAACCGGCGTGGATATCGCCAATGTGAAGATGTCCATGAACCCCTTTGACGAAATCGCCGTCGAAGAAGCGACGCGCC